>Ga0272449_1000097_pt1 | contig 116043 bp, 112 predicted proteins | sample YNPCB0241_FD_198679 | JGI IMG/M metagenome (GOLD analysis project Ga0272449, IMG submission 198679) | Hot spring sediment microbial communities from Yellowstone National Park, WY, United States - YNP-CB-024-1 | ecosystem: Environmental > Aquatic > Thermal springs > Hot (42-90C) > Sediment...
CTCACGGCTGCTAACTCGTCAAACCAAGCCTTAACCTCTCCGCAACCCTCATATAATTTAAGCGCTCTCTTTGAAAGTGTATATCTATAGCTAAACCTCTCCAAAGTCCATCAAGAAATAGGAGATAAGAAAGAAATATATAAATGTTCGGATAGTAAAAATCGGGCCCGTAGTCTAGCATGGATTAGGACGCTGGCCTGCGGAGCCGGAGATCCTGGGTTCAAATCCCAGCGGGCCCGCCAAAAACCATTTTATTCGAAGTATTAAGTATGGGCCGGGCCGGAGTTGAACCGGCGACCTCAGCCTCGTAAGGGCTGCTTTAGGCTCTTCTTTTTTTGAGTGTCCTAACCAGGCTAGACGACCGGCCCACCTTGCACCTTATTTAGAAAAGGAAGTTTATTTTATTAAAGTTTGGTGAACTGGGAACAGATATTAATGTGTTGCATTTTATAATGCAGAGGTCAAAATGAAAATCGTATTAAGACTGGTGGGTTGACGTTTGAAGAGGATTTTGGTTACCGGTGCTGGGGGACCTGCTGGCGTGAATTTTATTATGTCACTTAGGCTTGCGCCTGAAAAAATGCGGATAGTTGGGACAGAGGCGAATGAATATTATCTTTATTTGGCTCCTGTTGACTCGCGTTTTCTAGTTCCAAAAGCGTCTGATATCAACTACATTGACAGGCTGAACGAGATTATAAGGAAGGAGAAAATTGATTTTGTGCATGCCCAGCCAGATGTGGAAGTTGCAGTAATATCTGAAAAGCGCGAGAAATTGGACGCAGTCACTTTTTTGCCTTCAAAGGACGCTGTGCGCAAGTGTCAAGACAAGTTGGAATCAGCGAAAATATGGCAGAAAAATGGCATACCTGTTGCGCGGGTCATGGAGTTGCGCAGCGAATCTGACATTGATAGGGCATTTGAAGAGTTTGAAAGTCCAATTTGGGTTAGGGCTAGACGTGGCGCGGGCGGAAGAGGAAGTACACCAGCGTACAATAAAGAGACAGCCTTGGCTTGGATTAGTTATTGGAAGTCTCGCAAAATGGACTGGGATTTTATAGCTCAAGAATATCTGCCGGGAAGAAATTTTGGTTTTCACAGTCTATGGAAGGACGGCGAATTGGTTGTTTCCATGGCTAGGGAACGCTTAGAATACATTTATCCTAACCTTGCGCCTTCGGGTGTCACTGGTACGCCTTCTGTTCAGAGAACAATTCACAGCAAGGCTGTAAATGAAATTGGGACAAAAGCAGTTTTGGCCATAGACCAAAACTTCAGCGGAATTGCATGTGTGGATTTAAAAGAGAATAGCGAAGGCGTTCCATGCGTTACAGAAATAAATGCAGGGAGAATGTTTACAACATCATTCTTCTTCTCGTACGCGAGTAAAGTATTGCGTAAAGATTACTGCGCGAATATTCCCTACTTATACGTAAAACTTGCTTATAACGAGGAAATTCCAAAAGTGCCAAAATACAATGTTTTACCAGAAAACGTGTATTGGATACGTCACATCGACGCGCCAGCAAAACTCGTTAAGAATGGGAGGGTTCTAGGCGAAATGTACCGTTGAAGCCACTTTTGTTTGTAAATCGACGCAAAAGCCTTTCAGCAACAAAACTTTTAAATAAAACGTGAAATGGAGAATCCCATTCGCGAGGAGGATGAATGTTGATACTTGTCACTGGGAGTTCAGGTTTCATCGGAACAAATGTGACACGGTACTTTATTGAAAAAGGCGAAACGGTTGTTGGCTTGGACCTTTCAAGCCCAGCAATAAACTTTCCAAAAAAATCCTTCACTTTTCAAAGATGCGACTTGACGGATAAAGAAGCAGTTTCGAACGCTTTCAAAGAGTTTGGTCCAAAATTCGTCGTTCATCTGGCTTTTGTAACCCATCGCAAGGATATTTACAGCGAATTTATGGACGACGCCAAAATAACTTTAAACATGCTGGAGGCTGCTTCTAAACAAGGCGTTGAAAGGTTCATTCTCATGAGTAGTTCAACAGTTTATGGCTTAAGAACAGTTGACAAGCCCGTTAACGAGGATGAAAAGCCCAACCCAAAGGGAACGTATGGAAAAGCGAAGCTTATGGCTGAGCTAATGGCGAGACAGTACTTCGAAGCTGAAAGCCTTCCAGTAACGATATTTAGGGGCTTTGAGATTTATGGTCCGAACCTTACTATTCCGTCGATTGTTAGGAAATTGTTGGATAGGGCGATAAGCAAAGAGCCTATGCAATTGTATTGTTATGGGAAACAGAAAACGGATTTCACGTATGTTGATGACGTTTGTCAAGCCATGGAAATAGTCTTACACGAAAAAAAGGCTGTTGGTGAAATTTTCAATGTGGGTTCTGGTAAGGCGTATACTTACGAGGAGTTTGCAAAAGCCATAGGCAAGTTTCTGCCTTCAAAAGTCGAGTTGCTTCCACCGAGAGCAAACGAGCACCCGTTCTATCTGTACTCAACGGTTGAAAAACTGAAGGCGTTGGGTTTCAAACCCAAATATGACATTTCCGAAGGTTTAAAGAAAACGATTGATTGGATGTTATCTACGCATGGTTGACGTTTGGCTTGACGCAGTAACCCCAAAAGATTCGCTTCTAATCTACGCTTTGTTGCCTGCATTAAAAGAGAAGGGCTATGACACAATCGTAACTGCCAAAAGGCAGACGCAGACAACAGATGTTCTAGAGCTTCTGGGCATATCCTACACTTGTGTTGGCAAGTATGGCGAGACATTGCGAGAAAAGCTTGTGGAAGAACAGAAGCGGACTTTAGAGTTTGTGAAACTTTTTGACAAGATAGGCTTACCAAAGGTTTTGTGGACACATGGTGATGTTAGCGCTATACGAACAGCCTTTGGACTGCAGATTCCAATAGTCTATTCTAATGATACACCTCACGCTGTCCACGTGGCTAGACTCGTCTGCCCGCTTGTTGACTGGCTTATAGCCCCAATATGCTTTGGCAAATCGTGGAGCAAGTTCGGAATTCCAAAATCAAAAATAGTCTTGTATGATGGCGTTGAGGAAGTTGCGTGGCTGACAAAGCCAATCGCGAAAAAGCCAGATTTTCTGGAGGCATTAAGTGAAAAAGAGCATATTATACTATTTAGGAACGTCGAATACAAGGCGAGCTATTGCAGAGACGTGAAGGTGGACGTCTGGCAACTTGTTGAAGAACTTTCAAGAATAGCCACAGTGATTTATCTCCCAAGATATGAAGAAGAAAGGAGAAGCCTTAAAGGGATAAGGAACGTGCTAGTTCCTGATAAACCATTGTTAACATTTCAAATCTTGCCCTATGTTGATTTGGTTGTTGGTAGTGGAGGCACAATATGCCGCGAATCCGCGCTCTTGGGAATACCAACAATAAACTTCCACTTCTGGGACGCTGTAGCAAAGTATCTCCATAGAAAAAATTTTCCAATTTACTTCTCGACGAGAATAAAAGAAATTTTGAAGCTGTCGCATGCTTTCTTGCGAAAAACCAATGAACACAAGATGAACACTAGGCGAATCTTTGAAAAACTTGAGTCGCCTATGCCGATAACAATTTGTTATCTGGAAAAATACTGCCATCGTAAGTAAATGAGCGCGGGCAGTTATTTACCGGATTCTAAAAAGCCTTTCAAATAATAGAACCGAATTAGTGGATGGATATAGGCTGCGCGCATCAATATGGAGAGTTTCTTCATTCATTAACAAATCTACATTAACGTTTCCAGTCGGATTGTTCCAACAATCAACATCCAGTTTCATATTTCCTCCAACAGTCCCTTTGTGTAATAGAACCTTACAAGCGGATGAATGTATGCGATTGTCGGTTCTTTTGTTTTAAAAGCTACAAAAATTCCAGTAAGTGGAGAGTAAAGTAATCTCGATATGACACTGAAGCGATTTATTAGTGGTTTAGCTGTGCTTTGTCGTTCAATTTGGCGCCAAATTTCTCGAAGTTGAGCGCCATAAGAATATTGGTGTTTTAATTCATCCATCAATCCTTTTCGTAAGTGAACTGATTGAACATTATAATCGACAACCCACATGTAACCAGCATCTTGAATTTTATACGCTAAAACTGTGTCCACGCCAGCATTAGTTCGCATTTTTGGAAAACCACCGATGGAACGCAAAACTTGAGTACGGTAAATAGTGTTGTCCAAGGTTTTTCCAAGGGTGAATGCACTCATTTCTCTGCTTCGGAGCCAAGGACTTAATGTACTTTCGCCACGATACTTTTTAGCCACATATTGTTGAAGTTTAGTTACACCTCTTGGCTGTGAAGCAAAACGCATCCCAGAAGCTATGGCTACTTTAGGATTCTTCATATAGCGAGGAATCTTGTTCCACCAGTCCCAAGCTAAAACCAAGTCCTGCTCAAAACTTATAAAAAATTCGCAGTCAACATGCTTCAAAGCTTCGTTTGCTCCACTTGGAATTCCTCCTAAAGGGTTCGGATAGACTTCCCAACCAAACCGTTTAGCTATTTCAACAGTGTTGTCTTTACTGCCGTCGTCAATAATGACTTTATGGCAAATATTTTTCTTTGGAATAGCTTGTTCTATTCGTTGTAAAACTTTTGGAAGCGTGCTTTCACCGTTTTTAGTCCACATTACTAAGTCTACTTTCATTTTTCTTTCGGGTCTCCAAATAAGAGTAAACGTAATGCATTTGGATTGATACTACTAATAAAACAATAAAGTAATAGATATTTTTAACGCAAGCTCCAACAATTTACCGAAGCGCCTCTATTATCTCATTTTCAATCTTTTCTTTTATAAATTCAACGCTTCCGTCGGTTGAGGCGTTATCCACAAAAAGTACTTCAAAATTTGGGTAATCCGTGTTAAGTACTGATCTTAAACATTCTTCAAGAATTGTTTTTAGATTTTTCAGTCCGTTGTAGTTTAAGATTATAACGGAAACAAGAGAATGTTTCACATCATCACCTTTCTGGCGCCTATCTATTTAAAATTTAAGATTAAATAACGTTTCAGCGTTGCCAGTCTCTGTAAGGGTCTTTTATTTCGAATATAGATTCTGAATTCACAATCTAAATAAATCTAAAATATGGGATTTCTCGCCTAGTCATCGAGCCACGTAATGTAAAAGGTTCTCACTATTGGAACGGGAAAACGGCTATGTCAATATTACAAGAAATCAAGGCTATCGCTCGAAGGAATATTTTTCTTAGAGAGTCTTACTACCGTGTTAAACCTCTACTTGGAAGGAACATTGAGTTTATAACTTTTCAGCAACTTACCGAGTGGACAATTGAATGGACGAAAAGGCTCCCGCAAGACTACGATGTGATAGTTGGTATTCCACGTTCTGGATTAATAGTTGCTAGCATAATCGCTTGTAGACTTGGAAAACCTTTGACGACGCCAGATAAAATGCTGAATGCAGAGTATTGGCTTCCAACAAAGGACCAGACAATAAAAATTGGAAACATTCGAAACGTTTTGCTTGTTGATGATGCTACTGGAAGAGGAGAAACTATGCATACCTTTTACTGGCAATTGAAAAACGTTTTTGGAGACAGTCTCAACATAACACGAGCGTCTTTACTGGTTGAGAAAAGAGCAATTGACAAAGTAGATTTGTATTATAAGGTTCTCACTAAAGGAGCATTTTTTGAGTGGAATTTGGTGCATTGTGAAAGAAAGCCATTAGGCGTTGACATAGATGGTGTTTTATGCGAAGAGCCGCCGCCAGAAGTGGATGCAGATGAAAGGAAATACGTAAATTTCATTTCCAGCGCCCGCCCATACATCATACCTCAATATACAATCGAGGTTATTGTCACCAACAGACTTGAAAGATACAGAGAAATAACAGAGGAATGGTTGAAGCGGCACAACGTAAAATACAAGAATCTAATTATGCTTGACCTTCCATCTAAACGTTTTCGTACACAAAAAATTATGATTCAAAACAAGGTGAACGCCATTAGACAATTCGACCTATACTGGTTCTGGGAAAGCAGCTGGACAGAAGCGCAAGCCATCTACAAAACTTGCCGAATCCCAGTCCTGTGCACGGACAAAATGATATTGCTCAGTTAGAGTTAGAGAAAATGCTGAAACAAAAGTTTCGCACTTTATTCACCAATCCATTGGGCGTATTAAAGAAATATCGTGATAAGATGATTCTTCGCCTAACTGGACAACTACAGCCTCTCCATAACGAAAATTATGACAAACATTGGAACTATATTTTTTTCAAGGATAAAATTGTTTTAGATTTAGGTGCTGATTATGGAAGTACCGCAAGTTATTTTCTGCGTCGCGGAGCAAAAAGAGTGATTGCAGTTGAAGGAGACAAACAATTTGCTGAGGCTTTACGGGAAAACTTTAAGAAAAATATGCGTGTTACGCCCATAGAACTATTTATTAGGTCTGCAAGCGATGTTGACGATTTGATAAATCGATATGCTCCAGACGTTGTTAAAGTGGATATTGAAGGACATGAACTGACCCTTCTGCAATGTCAAAATATTCAGAAAGTTAGAGAATGGTTAATTGAATGTCACAGCCGAGAAATTTGTGAACAAATCAAGAGCCTATTTTTAAAGGAAGGATTCAACGTTGCAGTAATCGACTATGGAGAAATGGTAAAACTTTCTTTGCCGATAAGTGTTCTGATCGCCGTTAAGCCGTTCTCACGCGCAGACGTTATAATAACAGAACCAGAAACAACAACAATTTCCATTCTGAAAAGCAAAAGTTCTAATAAACATGTTTAGCCTTAGGGTGTTTTATGAAAGCCTTAGTCTTGAGTGGCGGCAAAGGCACTAGGCTTAGACCTTTAACTTTCACGACGGCAAAACAGCTAATTCCAGTCGCTAATAAGCCAATTTTGGGCTACGTCTTGGATCATGTAGCTAAAACGGGAATTAGAGATGTTGGCATAATAATCGCGCCTGAAACTGGACAAGACGTTAAAAACTATGTTAAGGATGGCGCTGCGTGGAACATTAAAGTAACGTACATAACTCAAGAACCTTTAGGGCTAGCGCATGCAGTCAGAACCGCGCAAGACTTTCTAGGCAAAGACAACTTCATAATGTGTCTCGGCGACAACCTAATAGGAAAAGGCTTCAACACACTTCTCAAAAAATTTGAAAGCGAAAACTTGGATGCGCTTGTGCTGCTAAAGGAGGTTGAAGACCCAACAAGGTTCGGCATAGCTGTGTTAGACAACAAAAATAACGTTGTCAAACTGATTGAAAAACCTAAAACTCCGCCGAGCAATCTGGCGCTTGTAGGCGTCTACATATTCTCAAACAAGGTTCACAAAGCAATAGAACGAATAAAGCCTTCATGGCGCGGCGAACTTGAAATAACAGACGCAATACAAGAAATGGTTAACATGGGATACCGCGTAAAAGCCGAAAAGCTTGACACATGGTGGCTTGACACTGGAAAAAAGGATGACATACTATACGCAAACGCAAAAATCCTAGACGAATACATTACACATAAAATTGATGGAGAACTAACAGAAAGCAAGGTTGAAGGAAGAGTAACCGTGCAAAAAAACGCGAAAATAGTGAACAGCATTATAAGAGGACCAGCAATAATAGGTGAAAACTGCACTATACAAAACGCTTTCATAGGACCATACACAAGCGTTGGAAACAACAGCCAAATAATGGAAAGCTCGATAGAATACAGCGTAATACTGGAAAATTCGCTTATAAAGGGCGTTGAAAGGCTTGAGGAAAGTTTGATAGGAAGAAATGCGAAAATTATAAGGAACCAAAAACACAAAACCCTAAAGCTCAATATAGGCGACTACTCAGAGGTAGAAATATGAAGGAATACGCACTCAAAGGAGTTAAAGTTCAAGAAATAAACATACTACCAGACGAAAGAGGATTTTTCGCAGAAGCCTTAAGACAAGACTGGAAAGACCTAATTGAAGAAGAATGGGTGGCTCAAGCAAACATAAGCTACAGCTATCCAAATGTTGTAAGGGCATGGCACAAACATGAGAGAGGACAAGTCGACTACTTTCTCGTATTGAAAGGTGCAATGAAAATCTGCGCTTATGAAGAGGAAACTGGAAAAATGGTTGAAATTATAGCTAGCGGAGAAAAACCATCCATAGTGCGGATACCAGGAAAATACCTTCACGGAACCAAAACAGTAAGCAGCACACCCTCCCTAACAGTATATTTTGTCACAAGACTTTACGACTACAAGAACCCCGACGAAATCCGCAGACCGTGGAACGACCCAAAAATAATCCCAACAGAAATAAACGGAAGAAAAGACGACCCAAGAGTTGGCAAACCTTGGGACTGGTTCCATCCACCACATAAGTGAGAGGAAAAGCGTCATGAAAGTGCTGGTTACGGGCGGTGCGGGCTATATAGGCTCAATTCTTTCTAGACTTCTCTTGGAAAATGGTTACGATGTAATATGTTTGGATAGGCTTTTCTTTGGAATAGACCCAATTAAAGAAATAGCGGACAAAATAAAAATTGTGAAGGATGACATCAGATGGTTTAAACCTGAAATTCTTAATGGCGTAGATGCTGTTTTTGATTTAGCGTCTCTTTCAAACGACCCAAGCGGAGAACTTGACCCCCAAAAAACTTTAGAGATAAACTATAAGGGAAGAGTTAGGGTGGCGAAACTCTCCAAAAAACACGGCGTGACAAGATACGTTTTGGCAAGCACGTGTAGCGTCTACGGATTTCAAGAGGGAATCCTAACAGAAGAATCTGCATTAAATCCCTTGACGACATACGCAAAGGCAAATGTGCTTGCAGAAAAGGATGTCTTGCCACTAGCAGACAAAAGGTTCACTGTGACAGCCCTGAGACAAGCCACGGTTTACGGGTTTTCCCCAAGAATGAGGTTTGACCTTGCAATAAACGGCATGGTTTTAGGTTTTTTCAAAAACGGCAAAATACCAATAATGCGCGACGGAAAGCAGTGGCGTCCATTTGTGCACGTAAGGGACACATCAAACGCCTTCATAACTGTTCTGGAATCTGACACGGAAATCGTTAATGGGCAAATATTCAATGTTGGAAGCAACGAGCAAAACGTTCAGATATTTGACCTTGCCAAACTTGTAGCAGAATCCATAAACTTGCCATTCAATTACGAATGGTACGGCTCACCAGACACGAGAAGCTATAGAGTAAGCTTTGACAAGATTAAGAAAAAACTGAAGTTTAAGCCGCGATACACGCCTAAGCAAGGGGCAAAAGAAGTTTTTGACGCACTTAAAGAAGGCAAACTAAACGCTGACGATCCTAGAACGATAACAGTGAAATGGTATAAGCACCTTCTCGAAATGCACAAGCTCATCCACGAAGTTGAAGTTAAAGGAGCAATACTATGAAAATAGTTGTCATAGGGGCAACTGGACAGCTTGGCACAGACCTTATGAAAGTTTTAGGTATAGGGCATCAAGCAATAGGTTTAACGCACAAGGAAATTGAAGTATCGGATTGCAATAGCTGCCAAATTATAAAAGATTATCGCCCAGATGTTGTGGTTAACACTGCGGCGTTTCACAAAACAGACCAGTGTGAAGAGGAGCCTATGAAAACTTTTTTGGTGAACGCTGTAGGCGCGAAAAACGTAGCTGAAGTTTCAAAGGAAATTGGGGCGGCAACAGTTTTCATAAGCACAGATTACGTGTTTGATGGTTCTAAGAGTGAACCATACACGGAAGACGACGTTCCAAATCCAATAAACACTTATGGAATCTCGAAATTGGCGGGAGAACTTTACACTAAGCAGAATCCTAAGCACTACATTGTTCGCGTTGCAAGTTTGTTCGGTGTGGCTGGAGCAAGCGGTAAAGGCGGAAACTTTATCGAGACAATGATAGCTAAAGCCAAGGGAAACGAGCCGATAAAAGTTGTTGATGACATGTGGATGTCTCCCACATACACAAAAGATGCTGCGGAAACCATTAAAAAACTGATAGAGTTAAATGTTCCATACGGCGTTTACCACGCAACCAACAGCGGCTACTGCTCATGGTTCGAGTTCGCCAAAGAAATTTTCAACATAACTGGATTAAACCCAAACCTAACACCAATAAAAACCAACCAATTGCAAATGAAAGCAAAAAGACCGCAATTCTCAGCACTGAAAAGCACAAAGCTTACACAACATGGAATAAAAATGCGCAGTTGGAAAGAAGCTCTCCGCGAATACCTAACCGAAAAAGGACACATATAAACGCGTAAACGCGGGGAAGCCGTTTGCACATAGCCCAAATCGGAACAGGACGCGTGGGAAGACCAACAATTTACACGATAATGTGCGCGGGGCTAGCAGACACAATAACCGTATGCGATACGAAACCAGGGCTTGCGGCAGCCTTCGCCGAAGAACTGAAGCATGTCACGGCAAGCGTGGGAATTGACGTTGAAATAAATTCTTGTGAACGCGATGAGGACGTTTGCAATGCGGATATTATTCTGATTTCTGCTGGGAACCCTCGGGTTGCAGGCGTGAAGATGAGTAGGCGAGATTTAGCTGTGCAGAACGCGAATATAGTTAAGTACATTGCAGAAGTTACAACTCCAAGAAATCCTGGCGCAAAATACGTCGTAATTACGAATCCCGTTGATGCTATGGCGATGATATGCAAAAAATATTCAAAGGCGGAATTTGTAATCAGCACTGGAACAAACCTTGAATCTTTAAGGTTTAGGTCTAAACTGGCGGAAAAGCTGAAAGTACCAGTTTCTAATGTTCGAGGTTGGGTTGGAGGGAAACATGGCGACGCAGCCGTAATCTTATGGTCAACGGTGAAAGTTGGCAATACGCCTGTAGATGAATACGCTCGCTCAAAAAATGCTTGTTTGAACAAGGAGGAAATGGAGGTTTACATGAAGTCTGTGTCAAAGATAATAGTGGACAATATCGGGGGAACTGAGTATGGTCCCGCCGCGTCATTCCGGGACATTATAAGAGCAATTGCGAAAGATACTGGCGAAATCTTGTCCGTTGCCACACCTATGAAGTTTGAAGAAATACCTGAACCAGTTTTTGTTGGAACACCCGTCAAGCTTGGAAAAGATATCGGCGAATCCTTGTATGGGAAGCTTTCTGAAGTTGAGAAGATTGCCATAAAAGAGGCTGCAAAGGCGATTTATCAAACATATCTCGTGGCAATCGAAAATTTTGAGTAGGAAAGAGCGAAAAGGGCGACTTACATTTTAAATATTTTCTTGAACACATTTCGTGGGATGGCAAAGGAGATAGCGTTGCTGACGCTTCGAATAGATGTCGACTATCCATATCCTTCGAGAATAAGAAGCTTCATTTCCACAGCTTTTGGCATAAACTTTGGAGGCGACTACCTTAGAAATTCGAAGATAATTGCAAGGATGATTAATGAATCGCCAAGAGATGTTAAGGCTTATTGGTTTTTCACTCCAAAAACCGTTCCAGACGCAGAACTGTTAAAATTGATTGATAACAGTAGGCATGAGATTGCGTTACACATAGCAAACAACCCCTATGAAGAATTGAGACTTCTCGAGGAAAAAACTGGGAAGAAAGTGAACTATTATACAGTTCACGGAACTGCGCGCTTCTTTGCCAGGTTAATGTGGAAAAGGTGGAAATATAAAGCACCGCCAATTCCAAAAGATTTCCCACTACAATCTTTTTACAAATTCAAGGCATTGGGCTTAGACATTATATGCTATTCCTATCCTACGGAACAAGCAACAAAAATTGCGGAAAAGGCGTTTTCAAGCGGACTTGTTTTGCACGTACATCCAATATGGCTTTTCCAAAGAGGAAAAATAAATTATAGAGGACCCTTTTATGAGACGCTAAGGAGAATTTTAGACGTGGACAAGGAACTTGAGACCTTAACGTTGCGCAGAAAAATATTCTTCACAATAGCAAGAGACAATAGGGAATATGAGCGAGACGTGATTCCAACAGAGGACTTTTTAGAAAAACTTAGGCAGAGAGGTATTGACATATTTACTTTCATAGAAAGGAAGTGGTGTTCAGAAATTCCGAATCCACCTGCTTGGTGGGTTAAGGCGGAAGATAATGTTGGGCTTCTTAGAGTGTTTTCTTATGAGAAGTGGCTTAGAGATGTTGTTAAACGTACAAAACATAACATGGTTCGCAAAGCAGAAAAAAGTGGAGTAAGAGCAGTTGTTGTTGAACCTAATGAAAAATTTGCTGAGGGTGTTTGGAAAATTTACAATGAAACGCCAATAAGGCAGAATAGGGCTTTCCCGCATTACGGGGTGTCTTTAGATGCAGTACGACAGGGAATATTTTCAGCTTCAAATTGCGTTTTTATAGGCGCATATTTTCAAGATGAATTGGTTGGATTTGTGCGGTTGGATCAAGGTGACAACGTTGCGATTTTATCTCAATTACTTTCAATGCAAAAACATTTTGATAAAGCCGTGAATAACGCCTTAATAGCGAAGGCTGTGGAGGTCTGCGAACAAAAGGGAGTAAAGTGGCTCATGTATGGGAGAATGGAAACAGCGCATCCCTCACTTGACCGCTTTAAGAAAAACAATGGCTTTTCTAAATTTCCAATAACAAGGTTTTATGTTCCTTTGACGAGAAAGGGAAGGCTAGCAATAAGACTAGGGTTACATAGGGATTTGAAGGATGTTCTTCCAAAATCGGTGAGATATATGCTTTTGCCAGCATATTGCTGGGCAAGTAGAACTAAGATGAGAGTTAAATTAATGTTAAAAGGGGTATAGATCACTTTGGCTGAGCTGGAAGAAACCTATTGGGAGAAGAAAAACAGAACCAAAATGGGTATTTACATAACCAACATTGAGACGCAATTTATTTTTGACTCTAAAAGTTTAAAGGAAGAGGGTCTAGCTGTCGATGTTGGATCCGGAGCTGGAAGATTCTCTCTTCTCTTGGCGAGATTTATGAGCGTGGTGGCAGTAGACTTAGATTTACATGCACTTAAGAGGTTAAAGTTCAAGAACAAAAATGTTAATGTTATTTTGGCAGATGCAAGATTTATGCCACTAAAACACGGTGTAGTTGATAACATATTAATGATCGAGTTGTTGGACTGCGTTAAGGAGTCAGAACCAATTATGTCTGAGTGTTCAAGAATTCTCAAGAACGATGGAGCAATTTTTCTTTCTTTTGGAAATAAATCCAGTATAAAAGGGAAAATCAAGAGCTTAGTTGGAAAGCCGTATCTCCATTCATATAAGGAGATCTTGAGCATTCTGAAAGCCAAAAAATTTAAGATTGTTAGGAAGATGGGTTTCAACTGGTTACCATTTGACCGCATATCCGATAATTCTTTAGTTTCTTTATTTGCTAAAGGGGAAAGAATTTTTGGGTTAAGAAAGCTTGTAAGATTCAGTCCATGGGTGATAATTCAAGCAATCAAAGCTGTTGAACAAAACCACAAAGCAAAATAATCAAGCCCGTTAAAAAATTGACATCCTTTGCGAAGGTATCAATGTGACTAAGCGAAAGATTGCTCTGCAGTATTCAGGGTTTGTGGTTTTTGCAGCTAGGCTCGTCAGCGTAATTACTGGACTAGCCTTTAACTTGATGGTGGCACGTTCCGCGGTAATAACTCCCACGGTTGACGAGTATGGAGTGTGGGGAAACCTTTACCAAATTTTGCTGCCGTATTTCACGCTTTTTTCCGGAGTTATCCCTTTTTGGGCATTGCGTTTTGTAGCCAGAGAGAAAGAAGGCGCCGCAAAAACTGGCGTGATGGCTAACACGCTTGTAGCGGTTGTTGCGGCGGCTGTTTATGTCTCTTTGATTCCTTTGCTTACTTCTCTATTCAAGGCAGAGGCTTATATGCTTGTTTATGCTATTGCAGCGTTGCAAATAGTTGAAATGTATTTGATAAATGTTTTAGAAGCGTGCATTCAAGCTCAAAAGCCACAGTATGTAGGCTACGGTTTTATCGTCGGAGACGTATGTAGAGTTCTCCTTGGTTTCGTATTTATGATTGTTCTTAAGCAATCGCTTTTGGGCGCAATTTTAAGCCTCGTGAGTGCATCCGCCATAAAAGTTCTGTTCTATTTCAACGTGCTGATAAACGAGTTTAAACAAAGAGTGAATTTTAATTATATAAGGGAATGGTTAAAAGGTTCTACGTTTAACCTCTATAACCTTCTAGGTGATAGAATAGCTGCCACAATTTTTCTCATGATGTCCCATTACGGCGGACAGACAGCACAGGGCTATTACACAGCGTCAATGTTTGTTGCGACTGTTGTGACATATTCTTCCACGTTGGCTTTTGCGTTGTATCCAAAACTTCTGGCAGAAAGCAACTTAGAAGATGCTACAACCTCGCTTAAGATGGTTTTAATGTTTGCTGTTCCGATGACTGCAGGGGTTATAGGGTTAGCGGACTCTTATCTAATAATACAGGATGTTAGTTATGTTGTTGCGGAACCGGTAATAATAACTTTGGCGGTTGATGCCTTAATTCTCACGTTGTCTTCCATCTACTATTATGTATTGCTTGGGATTGAGAAGGTTGACGAGAAAGCTGAAATTCCGTTTAGGCAAGTTGCCAAAAGCAAGCTTTTCATCGTTTTTTCGCTGCCATACGCGCATTCGGCAATAACGTTGCCAACAACATTTTACGTCATAAACAATTTTGCACAAAATGATCCATTGTTTATAACAACGTTCACCGTGTTAATCAACACTATAGCGCACTTAGCCATGTTTATAGTTTTATATTTGATTGTGCGTAAAACCACTAATGTTATAGTGCCATACAAAAACATTGCCAAATACATATTTGCTTCTGCATTTATGGCGGTTATTTTGCGCCTTATTCCTCATCCAACAACTATAATGCTTACGTTGATTGTAACGGCTATAGGCGGAATAATTTACATTTTAATTTTATTGGCAATTGATAGAGAAACGCGAACTTTGGCTTTCACGATTCTAAGGGAGCTTGAAAGAAAGCTAGGAATATTGAAAAGTGAGGTTTAGGCTTCTTTGTTCCACAGTTCGTCGAAGAGTGTTTCGAAGGCTTTTACGAAGGCGTCATAATTCGTCCACAATGCTGCGACTCGTTTTTTCCCGTTGTTCTTTCTAATGAATAAGAGAAGTTGCTCGTTGTCTGCTAGTATGAATGTTGGCAGTTCTTCAGCATTTGAAACCGAATACTTTGCCTTTTTCAATTTTATCTTTTCAATGAAGAAGCAGCTTTTTGGCGAATAGTTAGTTAACAGTTGAACGTTCATGTTGTCCTTTGATTTTCTCTCCAACTTGTCTAAAAGTCCAGAGTGATAGAAGTTGGGTATGTCATGCTCCGAGGTGAAAACAAATATTTCTTTAGACGAGTTGTTTACGATTTCATCCGCCTTTAGGCTTATTTGCTCTTCTCCCTCGAGTATTTGGAAAACTTCTTTTCTCTCGTTTTCTGTTTCTGGTTTTGGAAGAGTCAGCCAAAGGTCTACTAGGCTTTTCTTCCTTTTTTCTAGGAGGTTTATCTTCATTTTTTTAGTTTCTATCAGTATGTCTAAAGCCTTCTCAAACGGTGTAGCGATGAACTTTAGTGGTTTCTCAAAAACTGATGAGACAAGTCCCCTTTTCTCCAAGTCCCGTAGTATTCTGTAGGTCTCGGTTCTATGGAGAGACAAAGCCTCGGAAATCTCGCTTGCCTTGTGTTCGCCAGTTCGCGCAATGTAAATGTAAACTTTAACTTCGTTCTTTGAAAGTCCAAGCCTGTGTAGGGTTTTCTCGATGGTTTCCATTGCTTTTGATGGTCCAGCATCTGTTTTTACGAATCTCCATAAGCCCGTTGTTTCGTCATAGAGTTTCATGATGTTTTCGGGTTTTTCTATTGATAATTCCATTTGCACCACTTATAGCCTTACTCCTCGTTTTAGTCCGACTCAGAACTCGAATCGGCTTTCGCCATATTTTATACTTCTGAATTCAAAATATGAATTAAAAATTCATCTCCAAAACTCTTTAAAGCGAATAGCAAAATATACAATCGTAGAGGGGAAAGGAGTGCAGAGCGAATTAGGTTTAAACATAAACCTCAAAAGTTTTCTGCTTCCAAAAAACAATCATTGGATGAGAAGGATAATTCTGATAATTGGTTTTATTGCATTCGATTATTTGGCGACTCTACTATTTTGCCGCGCTCCGCATGAGGAGGCGAACCCCTACGCCAGAATTTTCATGGAAAACTTTGGCATACCCTTAGGACTAACACTTTTCGTCTTCATCATAAATGTACCAGTTTACACGCTTCTAAGCTTTAACTCGCATGTAGTCAAGCTGCCGCCGAAAATCGCTTCTAGCGTGGAAACGTTCGTCGACTTTGCTTTTGCCTGGTTTGTTGCTGGGCTACATTTTCATGGGGGAACAAGCTGGTTTTGGCAGGCGCCAGACATTGTTAGGCAAGCATTCGGTGCTTTGCTGTACATTGTTTTAGCCTTTTTGGTTATAAAACCACACGAGCCAAGTTATGGTGATTAGTCTTTGTTTTAGTGCGTAACAATTGGCAACATACTAACCCTATTATCTTGAACGCTGCTGATTTGATGTTGGTTCAATTTAGTGAAGAATATAAAAAGGGAAGATGTTTATGGCTGAAAAACCAGTTAAACCGAAGGTAAATGCTGAGCAGCCACCAAACACAGAAGGCCAAAACGGCGAGGCAAATGAAGAAATATACTTCTTCCATCCAATTCAAATCGCGGATGAAGGTGCTGAAGTTCTAAGCGAGGAGCAGATAGAAAAGTCAAGAGTTGAAGTTGAACAGAAACTGCAGGAACTTCTAAAAACAATAAGTGAGGAAACGCTTCAGTTAAGCGAATTTTTGATGGAAGAAAACAACCTCGTGCAGGAGCTTTACACTTCTCTAAAACAAATTTTAAAGAAGCTAAACGTATCTTTCAACGTACCACCAAAAAATCTACCACTGAAGAGGCAAGTGAAAAAAGTAATTTTGAATGAAGAATGCCACCTAATAATAGTTCACGAAAAAGGAGAGGTTAACTCTGCCTCGCTTTCGGAGTATCCGCCAGAAATAGTTATGGCGGTTTTGTTAGCGATAATGCCCGAACTCGCAAAAGTAGTCATGCTTTATAGGAAGAAGATAAGCACGCGTGTCAACTTCTTCGCAAAAGTGAAGAGGGAGCTGAAAAATGTTGCCAAAGCTATAGTTGGCGGCAAGGAAGTCGAGAAAAGCAGTGAAGAAAAGCAAACAATGGATGTTGTTAAAGAGGCGGTAACGGAGGAAGACGGGGAAAGTAGTCAAGGCTAAAACTATTGTGGGTGTGATTAACCCTTGGATGTGCTTGTTACTGAAATTCGAACTTTTTATTCGCTTAAGGAAATTCGGGAAGCAATAGAAGCGCAAATAAGCCAGTACAAGATGCTGCTGGAAGACTACAGCCAATGGCTGGGAAGCCTCTTAAGAAATCCGGAATCTGCAAAAGACCAGGAAAAAGCCAAGAAAATTGCTGAGTTGCAGAAAGTTTTGAAGACTGGTGGCAGAAAGGGTGGGAAAAAAGAGGAAAAAGGCGTTGGCTTTTCATCGGAGTGGGCGCAGTTTAAGGATTTGATGGTTTGCGCTGATGATGTTGGTGAAGCTGAAATATTGTTTGAGGCTACCGAGGAGCTTAAGAGCAAAATTGAAAGGTTAGAGAAAGCGAAAAGTTCCATAGTTGACCTTGAGCGTTACGGGCTGGGAAAAGATTTGCTTTTTATAACCTACATTCATGACGGCGTGCCAGAGAAAATAGTCTTTAAACCGAAGAAGGGCATAAGCGCTGTGGAAAAGTTCGAGTTTGAAGCCAACTTTTCAGTTGCGGAACAACCTAGCTAGAATTGTACTCCATGAAAGCCTTTGTAAACTTCTTCATAAGTTCGTAAGGCTCTTCGACAACGCAGTTCACGCGCACATAATTCCTAACCGCACGACTGTTTACGCCTATGCCTATTACGCCTATGCCCTTCTTTTCAATGCTCTTGATATTTTCTTTTAACTTTTCTTCTGCACTGTCGTAGCCTGCTGGAAAGAAGTCGGAAACAATGACTAGGATTTTTGATTCTTCAAGGCGCTTTGTGAGCGCTTGTGCTGCGAGCATAACGGCATCTGGTAGGTATGTTAAGCCTCCGTGAACTAGTCCGCCTATTCTGGCTTTAACGTGGGCATCATATTTTTCAGAAAAATCTTTTACAACGTAAAATTTATTGTTAAAAGCGTACAGTCCCCATGAGTTTTGGTCTAGGATTAGCATTCTGGCAACCTCGGCTAGGCATAGGGCTATTCCTTGAACTTCTCCTTTGAATAGGCTTAAACTGTGGCTTGCGTCTACGAGAATTGACCATGTATCTTCTCTTGTTTGAAGTTCCTCCCTAACAAATATGTCGGTTCGCTGGCTTTTGCTTGCGATAACCTGTATTGCCTCTTGCAAGTCGACGAATCCGCTTTCTTGCCTAAAATCTTCTCCTCCAACATTCTTGAGAAGTCGTAGCTGGTGTAGTATCCGCCTTATGGGGCTGCTTAGAAGCTCTCGTTTTCTCTGGAACTCGGAGTAATCCTCTGTTGGAAAGGCGAAATCGTCGAATTTTGTGCCTTTTCCAACTTCGGCATAACCTCTTAAGATTTTTGATTTCGCTTCTTCATATTCGCGCCATGCTGTTAGAGCCTGCTGTGCCTCGCTTTCCTTCAAACCTTGCAGGGCTTCGTTTAATTTTTCTCCGCTGGGGGCTTCTGTGCTTAGTGCGCGTAACGCTTCGCTTAAAGTTTGCTGTATTTCCTCTTCCTTGGGTATTAGCGGCTCATAGAATAGGTCGTTTGTTCCATGGCTTTCCGTGTACAACAATGATGGGACTTCAAATGTTTCTCCGTAAATGTTTATCGCATCATAAATTTTTGTGGCAGCGTCTAAACGCTCCTCAAATGTTGCGTTTTCTTCAAGTCTCTTGAGTATTGATGTTGCTGCCTCAGCGTCTATAAGTATGTAATCTTTTGGTTTTCCCTTAACTTTTCCTATATTGTAATTTTGTAACAGTGAAACCATAATCTTTGATGAATCGTTTGGTAGTTCAGCAACGTCTCTCATTCGCAGAAACGAGATGGTGTTTGCGTATGCGATTTCTGGCTGCATCCATGGAAAGGTGTTCGCTATGCGTTTGTTTATTATTGCGTCTTCCACTAGGCTTATAACGAAAGTTGCCATGTGTGGGTTTTTTCCGCGTCCCCATTTTGAATATGCTGCAAAGTTTGATAATTCTAGGTGCATGCACAAGTGGTAAACTGACGCCTTAAACAAAAACCAGACAATTTTTTTGTGCGTTGGGTTTTGAAGGTTAAACTTCAATCCTTGAAAAAGAACGTGTTTTTCATCCAACCTCTTTGGCTTTATGAGGTGGAGAACATAGCCGTTGCCATCTCTCCCAAGGTAGGGGTACCTTAACTCGTCATGCAAAAGAATCTTCATCTCACTATACGTTTTGCGTGTTATTTGGTGTGCGGTTGACCAGCAAAAATCAAAAAAATTCAAGGTTTAAACCCGTTTCGTTTTATCCGAACATGGATTCAATGATTCGTTTTACGGCTGCTTGCACTTCAACGTCGTCGCTTGTTGTTCCAACGATGGTTTCAACGGCTGCCTCTATTGGGTCGCAACCGTCAGCAATCAATGTTGCCCAGTTGATTAGGTCTCCTGGTGAAGGTCCATAGGGCAAATCGCCGTTTTTATATTGCCTTCTAAGTTCTGCGCCTGCCTTAACTATTTTTTCGGCTATTTTTTCGTCTACGCCACTTCTTTTCATTATGAGCTCTATTTCGTCGCGGGATATTTTGTCGCCTACGCTTAGGTAGTCGAAGTTTATCCAAACTGCCATTCTTCGCCTTAAGGCTGCGTTTAGCGGTTTTGTTCCGACGAATTCTGCTGAGAAGGGGTTCATTGATATTACCAAATAGCCATATGGGTGCCTCTGCACTATCTCGTTGTCTTTTTCCGTTAGAACAATGTGTCCTCGCGTGTCTAGAACTGGATTCAGCCTTGTTGCGATGTCTTGTTTCATCATGTTTGCCTCGTCTAGGTATAGGATTCCTCCTTGTCTGCACCACATGACTATTTGGCCGTCAATCCAGTTTTCTTTTCCTAATCCAATGTATCTTCCGAAAAGGTCGTATGCTGATGTTTGTAGTCCGCAGTTGATTTCCCACATTGGTAAGCCGCAGAGTTCAGCGATTAAGTAGACTATGTGTGTTTTTCCTGTTCCGCTTGGGCCGATTAGGGCGCATTGTTTGAAGTAGTATAAGGCGCGCACTATTCTTTCGACGTAGTTGAAGCCTCTGTCTATGTATTCTGGAGTGTTACGCGGTATAAGTGACTGCACGCTTTCTGGAAATACGTATCCTGGATGTAAGTCATATTTTTCTATGCGGTATTTTTTGCGAAGTTCGGCGTATGTCGGTGAGTCTATGTTTGCTGATTTGGTTATTGAAACCGAAAGTTTTGTGTCCTTTACAGCTGTTTTTATTTGTTTTTCGACAACATAAGTTGCGTTGCTTTTTTCCTTTTTTCCACCTTGGAATCCGAAGCCGACAGCACTTGCCACTACTGGTTTTTCTGTTAGTTTTTGTTTGTTGTTTGACAAAATCGGCCCCTCGCTTTTTCATGTATGTTATTTGCGGGAGTCGATTTAAATCTTACTTCTCGCGATTCAATACACTTAATTAATCCCGCTAATTACGACAAAAGCTCATTCAAAACGCTATTAAGTTCATTCTTATTCTTCAAATTTCTGAAGATGGCTTTTCCTGTGCTGTAAAGTCTAAATGAAACTCCTTTAAAGTTTAATTCAAAAATTATGTTGGAGATTGATTTTTCTATTTTAGCTTTTTTTAAAATTTTTGTGATTGCTTGTTCTTTTTTGTCGTATTTGAAGATTATGATGAAGGCTTTTTCTTCTCCGCATGTTTCCTCTGTTCTGGCAACATAATCTTCAACTGAATCCATTAGGCTTGCTAAATCTCCTTTAAAACTTCTATGAAGCTGTCAATTTCTTCGCGTGTGTTGTAAATGTAAAAGCTTACTCTCGCCGAGGACTGCAATTTGAAAACTTGATGTAGCGGTTGGGCGCAGTGAAAACCGCTGCGTATCATAATTCCGTAACTGTCAAGGAAGAGTGCAACGTCATGGGAGCTTAATTCCTCAACGTTAAACGGGATTATTCCGCATTTGCTTGCGGCGTCTTTAGGACCGTAAACCCTAACTTTTTTGCATTCTTGCATGCGTTGCATGGCGTAAGCGGTTAATTGGCATTCATGTGCCTTGACATTTTCCATTCCAATCTTGCGAAGATATCTTACTGCTTCCATTAGGCCTATGCCGCCGCAGACGTTGGGTGTTCCCGCCTCAAATTTCCATGGCAGCGCATTCCACGTTATGTCACAGCTTTTTGTTTTTTCGTTGTATGAAACTTCTTTTATCATTTCTCCTCCTCCTTGGAATGGCGCCATTTCTTCCAGAATTTCGCTTTTGCCGTAGAGAACCCCTATACCAGTTGGACCTAGCATCTTGTGTCCAGAGAAGGCTAGGAAATCCACGTCTAGGTCTTTGACGTTTGTTGGCAAGTGTGGGACGGATTGGGCTCCGTCAACAAGTGTTAAGGCGTCGTGTTCGTGGGCGATTTTCGCTATTCTTTTTACGTCATTTACTGCGCCGCTGACGTTTGAAACGTGTGAGACGCAGACCATTCTGGTTTTATTGGAGATTAAGCTCTCTAGCGATTCATAGTTTAGTGTTCCGTCGTTTTTGATTCCCGCGTACTTGATTTTGAACCCTCTTATTTTTGAGAGGATTTCCCATGGGACGATGTTGCTGTGGTGCTCCATCAATGTTACGATAACTTCGTCGTCTCTCTTTAGGTTGTGAAGTCCCCATGCGTAGGCAACGAGGTTTATGGCTTCAGTTGTTCCTCGAACAAAAATTATTTCTTTCATGCCTTTCGCGTTTATGAAATTTGCGATTTCTTCATGTGCCTTCTCATAAAGTTCAGATGCCTCTTGCGATAATGTGTGGACTGCCCTGTGAACGTTTGCGTTGTAGTTTTCATAGAAATCTCTTATTGCGTCAATCACTTGTTTTGGTTTTTGCGATGTGGCAGCGTTGTCAAAGTAAATTAGTGGGTGACCGTTTATTTTGCGCTTTAAAATTGGGAAGTCTTCGCGTATCTTGTAAGGGTCGAACATCACTTTCCCTCAGCCAACTTCATCCGCTTTGACAGAACTCGCGCTAACTCTTCCTCTTCTAATGCTTGTTTTTCTTCAAAGCTGAGTTCTTCTTGAAGCCAGTTTGGCGTTACGCCCTTCTCTTTGTAGTATTTTCTTATGGCCCTCTTTAATGCGCCTACGGCAAGGATGCCGCAGTGGAATTTTATGCTTGGTAGTCCGCCGACTGCTTCTGCTACGCTTTTCCATGAGATTTTCCAAGCGTCTTCAAGGGTCATACCCTTAATCATTTCTGTGACTATGCTGGAGGTGGCGATGTTTGCGGCGCATCCGTAACTTTCGAAGGAGGCTTTCTCGATTATTTCTTGCTCGTTTATTTTTAGGTAGAAGGTTATCATGTCTCCGCATGCTGGGTTTCCAGCAACTGCCGTTACTGTGGCATCATCCATCTTACCGAGGTTTTTGGGGTTCCTAAACAGTTCAAGAACCTTCGGGTTGTATGGTAAAGGCATTCGCGACATTATCTTTCAACTCCTGTTGAGCCAGTTATCCCCCTTATCCTTTGAACGGCTTTTGGGATAACTTCCAAAACATAGTTTATATCCTCTTCTTTATGATAACGCGTAACTTTCATTAGTATGCTTCCATGTGCCTCCTCAAATCTTCTTCCGATGGCGATAAGAACGTGGCTTGGTTGGAGAAGTCTCCTGGTGCATGCGCTTCCACTTGAAACGTAAACGCCGTTTAAGCTGAGTTCTATCGTTAGGGCTTCACCTTCACACTTTAGAAAGCTTATGTTTAGGTTGTCTGGCGCCCGTTTATCGCCTTTGGGACCGTTAAGTCTTATGTCTGAAACTCTTTCCATTATGCCATCTAACAGTTTGTCTCGCAACCTTCGCATGTACCGTATGTTTTCATCAAAATTTTTGAAGGCTAGTTCGGAAGCCTTCGCGAAACCAACTATTAGCGGAGTGTTTTCGACGCCGGGCCAAAGTTTTTGTGTTCCGATTTGTCCTTCAAGAATTTTTTCGATGTTAACGCCTTCTTTTATGTAGAGTGCGCCTATTCCTCGTGGTCCAAGGATTTTGTAGCTGCTTATTGTGGCTAAATCGACGTTTAAGTCTTTAACGTTGAGGTTGATTTTTCCGTATGCGTCTGATGCGTCTGTGTGGAAAAGTGCTTCTGGGTTTTTGTCTTTGACCATTTTTATTGCTTCTTCTATTGGTTGTATTGTTCCGATTTCGTTGTTTGCCAGCGCGAAGCTTGCTAGTACTGTTTCTTTGTCAACCGCTTCCTTCAACTTGTCAAGTTTTATGAAGCCTTCTTCGTTGACTGGCACTTTTGTTGTGGAGAAGCCGTATTTTTGAAGCATTTCTGTGACGTGTATTATGCTTATTGGCTCTATTTCTGAAATGACAATTTTCTTGCCTTTGCCTTTCATTGCGAGGACTGCGCCCATCAACGCCAGGTTGTTGGCTTCTGTTTCGCCTGGCGTGAAGGTGATTTCCTCAAGTGTTTTGCATCCGAGGAAGCTGGCAATTTTTTGGGTATTCTCCATTATTGTTTCGAAAGCTTCCCAGCCTGGTTTGTGCGTTAATGTTGGGTTGCCATATGCCCGTCTATTATAGTATGGAAGCATTGCTTCAACGATTTCTTCTGGGACAAAACTAGAGTTTTCAATATCAAGGTAAACTTCTCTTTTTAATCCTTCATGAGCTTTTAATAGTTCTCGGACGTTTTCCACCATGACTTTTCAAATCCTTTTAGGCTTTCAACTTTTAATACGTTTGAGCTTATAGAAAAACTATTTGACGCCGTTAAATGCCTACGCAACGTATTCGTAGCTGTTTTTAAACAACAAATACGCCGTTTTCTACATAATTTTGGCTTGAAAATCAACCAATAGTGACCCTCCCCCCTATAGTTTTCTTTTTCAATAATGTTTTAAATCTGCGTTGCTCTTTTAGAGTTTGCACAGAGAAGTATAGGCGTGTAGATTTGAGGATAACAGACTTACCCGTTCCAGAGGCGGTTAAGGAGATTCTAATTAAGAGTGGGATTGTTGAGCTTTATCCTCCGCAAGAAGAAGCAATTAAAGCTGGAGCTTTGTATGGGCGAAATCTTGTTTTGGCTAGTCCAACGGCTTCTGGTAAAACTTTGGTTGCTGAGCTTTGCGCGTTGAAGCATGTTTTGGAGAGGGATGGAAAAGTCATTTACTTGACGCCTTTGAGGGCTTTGGCCAATGAGAAGTTTGAGGAGTTTAAGAAGTATTCGTCGCTTAGGAAAGATGATGGTGGAAGGATTCGCGTTGGTATAAGCACTGGCGACTTTGACAGTAGTGACCCTTGGCTGGAAAGATACGATATAATAGTAACTACTAATGAGAAGGCGGATTCGCTTTTGAGGCATAGAGCCAAGTGGGTGGATGAAATTTCGCTTATAGTTGCCGACGAGGTGCACTTGCTTAATGATGCGGAAAGGGGACCAACACTTGAGGTTGTTTTGGCAAGGTTTATGCAAATAAACCCAGACGTGCAGATTTTGGCTTTGAGCGCTACAATAAACAATGTTGAAGAGATTGCGGCTTGGCTTAAAGCGGGCTACGTAACAACCGAGTGGCGTCCAATCCTTCTAAAGGAGGGCGTTTTGTTACATGACGAGGTTCAATTTAGGGATGGAGACGCGCACAAAATAGAGAGGAAAACAAAGAATCCAGCAATAAACTTGGCACTAAGCACCGTCAAAGCGGGCGGGCAAGCATTAATTTTTGCTTCGACAAGGAAAAACGCCGTTTTGTTAGCGAAGAAGATTGCTGGCGAAATCGAGGAGGTTTTATCCAAACCTGTAAGGCGTTCTCTTGAGCATGAGGCAGAGAAAATTTTGGCTGCTGGAGAAAAAACGCGGATAAGCGAAACTTTAGCAGAGCTTGTTAAGCGCGGAACAGCCTTTCACCATGCTGGTTTAGGCGGAGAACACCGTAGATTAATAGAGGATGCTTTCCGCGAAGGAAAAATTAAGGTTTTGACAGCCACACCTACGCTGGCTTTCGGCGTGAACCTACCCGCCAGAACAGTGGTCATTCAAGATTATAGGCGATATGAGCCTGGTTATGGTTATTATCCAATCAGTGTTTTAGAGTATAAGCAGATGGCTGGTAGGGCTGGAAGACCAAAATACGACAAGGTTGGTGAGGCTATTCTCATCGCTAAAACCAGTGATGAAGCGGATTATCTCATGGAAAGTTACGTTCTGGCAAGTCCAGAGCGTATATGGTCTAGGCTGGCGGTAGAACGCATATTAAGGTCTCATGTTTTGGCTACAATCGCCGCGGATTTCGCCCACACTGAACGTGGAATATACGACTTTTTCGGCAGAACTTTCTATGCCTACCAGTACGAGGCAAGCGCAATGAAGGGCATAATCGCCAAGATTCTCAAGTACCTTTACGACGAGGAAATGATTGACGTTGCAGGCGAAAACATCTACGCAACAAAGTTCGGAAAACGCGTAAGCGAACTCTACATAGACCCAGTTTCAGCAGTCATCATACGCGACGCGTTAAGACGCAAACCCGTAAACCTAACAGAACTCAGCCTACTCCACCTAATCTCGCATACTCCAGACATGGGACCAATACTGAGGCCTTTCTCTCGTGAACTAGACGAAATAGCAGTTTTCATGGAGCAACACAGAGACGAGTTCCTTGTCAACGTGCCAGACGAGTGGGAAGACCGCTTCGCCTACGAACAGTTTTTAGGCGAAGTTAAAACCGCGATGGTTTTAAACGCTTGGATTGAAGAGAAAAGCGAAGACGAAATAATAGAACGGTTTAGGACACAGCCAGGCGACTTGTATAGAACAGTGGAAAATGCCAAGTGGCTTCTTTACGCTACACATGAGTTGGGCATGCTTTTTGGAAACAAGGAAATTTTGCCACTAGCCGTTGAACTTATGGAACGTGTGGAAAAGGGCGTCAAAAAGGAGTTGCTGCCCATCGTAAAGTTGGAAGGCGTTGGCAGAGTGCGCGGACGCATACTCTACAACGCAGGATACAAAACAATTGAAGACATAAAGTTGGCGGCTGTCGAAGACCTTATGAACTTGCCCCTCATAGGACCAAGACTGGCGAAGAAAATAAAGGAGCAAGTCGGAGGGTTTGTGAAGAAGGAAACTTGGGAGAAACTTGAAAAGGAAAATGTTTGGAAACAGAAAGCGCTAACGGAGTATTAGACACCGCGGGCTTTTCGTTCCTCCCTTGTCTTCTCAACCATGCGATTTACTTGTTCCAATGCCGTGCCAAGATAATTTGCAGGATTCAAAGCCTCGTCAATCTCCTTTACGCTAAGCTTAGAACGTACAACCTTATCCTCGAGTAGAACCTCTCTGAAATGTCGCCTTTCAACCTCGCTTTTCATCGCCAATTTCCTTAAAATTTCATGTGCTTCTTGGCGACTTATGCCCTTCCTTGTTAACGCCATCATAACCGCTTCTGACATCGCGCGCCCCTGAGTTAGCTCCAAATTTTCCCGCATACGCTTCTCATCAACACGCAAGTTCGCAATTATACCAGTCATCAAAAAAAGCATGTAATCAACCAAAATGCATACTTCTGGAAAAATGAAGCGCTCCGCAGAAGACTGCGTCAAATCACGTTCATGCCAGGTTGTAACATTCTCTAAAGCTGGTATAACAAGGCTTCGCACCATTCTAGCTAAACCGCAGATTCTCTCACATATTTCTGGGTTGCGCTTATGTGGCATGGTTGAACTGCCAACTTGCCTCTCAACTTCGAATGGTTCGAAAAGCTCCCCAATCTCTGGTCGCTGAAGCTCCCGAATTTCAGTGGCGAAGTTCTCAAGCGAAGAGGAAACCAGCGCAAGAAGACATACGATTTCAGCGTGCCGATCGCGCTGCACAATCTGAGTTGAAATGTCAGCTGGCTTAATTCCCAAACGTTGCATAACAAGCTCTTGAACTTTCATGGCGTTTGCGCCCAAACCAGCCTGCGTTCCCACGGCGCCGCTTATTTTCCCGACCAAGTCGCGTTCTTTACATTGCCTAAGCCTTTCAATTTGCCTTGAAATTTCCCGCATCCAAACCGCAAACTTGAAGCCTAAAGTTATTGGCAAGGCGTGTTGCCCATGGGTTCTTCCAATCATAATCGTTTCTTTATGCTGCGTTGCTTTTTCCATCAAAGCCTCTTCAAGGTTGTTAAGCCTCTTTTCGATTAGCTCTAAAGCCTCTTTCAGTTGGAGGGCGTTCGCCGTGTCCACAATGTCATAGCTTGTTGCGCCAAAATGCACGTAGGCTCCGCTTTTTCCACAAACTTCAGCCAAAGCCTTAACAATTGCCATTACATCATGTTTTATTTCACGTTCAATCTCCTTTATCCTACTAATTTTAACGTGCTTCGTAGAAGCCATGGCAACTATTTTTTCCGCGTCTTCCCGCGGGATGTTGCCAACTTCGGCGTGCGCCCAAGCCAATGCAGCTTCCACATCAAGCATTTTTTGGATGCGCGTTTCTTCTTCGAATATTCGCCGCATTTCTGTAGTGCCGTAACGCCCCGTGTCTATTGGTAGGATGGGCAAATCTTTTCCCTCGCAGAAGAGATAAGACAATTAAGGATTAATGTTTTACCGAAGCATTAAATGGTAACAGCTTTAACTGAAGAGTCAAGCCTATGGGCGCAATAGTCGCGGTTATAAACAAAAGTGAAGAAAACGCCGCAGAGCACCTAGTGAAGATGCTAAAAATTCTATCGCACAAAGGCATAGAAAAATTTGGGTTAGCGTCAGCACGCGCCCTAGAAATAGAAGATTCTGTTGAAAAATTGTCAAGCTTTAACGTAAACTCGCCTATTGTGGTTGGATATGCCTTCTCGAAGATAACAGCGACAGACAAGCCGCAACCAACAATGCTTGAAAAAGCAGCATGCGCATTTGAAGGGAGAATCTACGCGAATTCCACGGAAAGGTCATATGCAGAATTTTTCGCTGAGAAAATACGGAAAAAGCACGTGCAAGAAGCTGAAAGTTTTGTTAAAGAGGTTGAGGGCGGCTTCGCTTTCGTCATTGCTGAAAAAGAAAGGCTTGTGGCGGGCAGAGATTCGATTGGAATCTGCCCATTATATTTTGGCGAGAACGAACAATTGTTTGCTCTTGCCTCTGAAAAGAAAGCCTTATGGAAAATTGGAATAGCAGATGCGCGTTCTTTTCCGCCTGGAACATTAATGGTCTCAAATAGAAGCAGCTTTAGATTCATGCGTGTAAATGGGTTAACTCGTGAAAGGGCAAGCAGCATAAGCTTACGAGATGCGGGTGAAACGCTTAGGGTTCTCTTGCAAGATTCTGCGGAAAAGATGACCGCGGGTTTAGAGGAGGTTGCTGTTGCGTTTTCAGGGGGACTTGACAGTAGCCTAATCGCTTTTCTGGCAAAAAAGGCTGGAGTAAACGTGCACCTAATTCACGTTAGCCTAAAAAATCAGCCAGAAACAGCACACGCGGTAAAAGTGGCTGAAGACTTGAAGCTTCCAATCCACGTTTACACCTACACCGTCGAAGATGTTAAGGAAACGTTGCCAAAAGTCCTTTGGCTGGTGGAGGAGCCAGACCCAATTAAGGCTAGCTTGGGCGTGCCAATGCACTGGGCAGCGGAGAAAACTGCTGAATTAGGCGTAAAAGTTTTGTTTACTGGGCAAGGTGCAGACGAGCTTTTTGGCGGGTATAAGCGCTACTTAACGGCTTATGCAACTTGTGGACAAGAGGCGGTTGAAGATCTGCTCTTTAACGATGTTTCAAATATCCATGAGGCAAACATCGAGAAAGACTATAAGATTTGCAGCTTCCACAATGTTGAGCTGCGCCTCCCATACTTAACGCACAAAATAGCAGAATTTGCCGTTAACTTACCTTTAAAATTCAAAATAACGCTTTCACGTGGCGGCGTGCGCAAACTCGTGTTAAGAAATGCTGCCAAAAAACTTGGCTTACCAAAGGCTGTTGTAGAAAGACCAAAAAGGGCTATGCAATACGCGACTGGCGTGGACAAGGCAATTAAGAAAATTGCCAAACAAGAAATTTTGTCCACAAAGGAGTACTTGGCGAGAGTTTTTCGAGGCGTTTTCGAGAAGATGGTGAAGGATGACTAGAACGGCTAAAACGGCAGTTGTTTTTTCGCCAAAGTATTATAGGCATAACACTGGTAGAGGACATCCCGAATCCGCGAGACGCATTGGAGCAATAATAAATGAATTAAGAAGGGGCGCAATCTTCAAAAGTAGAACTTGGCAGTTTGTAGGGCCAGAAAGGGCAAGTTCCGAGAAGATTCGGCTTGTTCACGATTCAGATTACATTCGCTTTGTCAGAAATGTCTGCAAAAGTGGTGGAGGACTGCTGGATTCTGGGGATACTGTTGCTTCATCAGAAAGCTTTGATGTTGCCGTTTACGCTGTTGGCGGCGCGCTTAAAGCTGTTGACTTAATAATGGAAAGGCAATTTGAAAACGCCTTCGCGTTAGTCAGACCTCCTGGGCATCATGCTGGAAAATTTAGTGCTGCTGGCTTCTGCATCTTTAACAATGTTGCCGTGGCGGCTCAGCATCTGCTTAAGGATTTTGGTTTAAATCGCGTTTTGATTTTGGATATTGACGCGCACCATGGAAATGGCACTCAAGAAATTTTCTATGGAACCGACAAAGTCTTATACGTTAGTTTACATGAAGACCCGAGAGGTTTTCCAGGGACGGGCTTTGTGGACGAGATTGGAGAAGGCGAAGGTTTAGGCTTTAATGTTAATGTTCCATTGCCTTTTGGAACTAATGACCAGATATACTTTAAGGCGTTTAATGAAATAGCCACTCCAATAATACGCCAGTACAAACCCCAATTCATGCTTGTTTCAGCTGGTCTTGACGGGCACTACACAGACCCAGTTGCAAACCTATCCCTTTCGGCACATTGTTACGCGAAAATTTATGAAGAAATCGTTAAGCTGGCGTATGCGTTCTGTGGTGGAAAGCTTGTTTTTGTTTTGGAGGGAGGCTACAGCCTCAAGTTCGTTGGGAAATTGGCTGCTTTGGCAATTGCAAAAATGAGCGATTCAAGCTACACTGTTGATGATGTGGTTGCTGCTGCGAGTGCACGTGTAAGAAGGCTTGGCGAAAAAGTTTTGAGGGAAGTTAAGAAAGCCCAAGAGCCTTTTTGGAATTTAAAATGACGTTGATGGTCTAAAATGGGGTTAAAAGCAAGGTTTGTTGCTGATTTATTCGATGACTTGGATTGCGCTTTCTGGACATTGGACTTCGCATGCTCTGCAAACGAGGCATTCTTCGGTTTTCACTGGAACGGACTTTCCATTTTTTAGTTCATATACTCCAACTGGGCATGTGTCAACGCATGTGCCGCATCCAGTACACTTGTCGTTATCAACAACAATTTTAACCATTTCTTTTTACCTCACAGTTAGATTTTCATTGAAAGAAAGTTAGTGGAATAAAAGTCTTTAGGTTCGATTAGCGGGTTTCTTCACGTAACCTTAGCAGAATTCCGTTAATCGTCGTTTGCGCTTTGTTCTTTCTCTGCTGGTAATCAGCCAAAAGTTTTCTGTAGGCTTCAAGTGATAAGGTTCCTTGGCTGTGGCGTGTTTCAATGCTTTTTATGTTGGCGTTTGCCTCGTTTATTTCTGTTTCTGCAATTTCAAGTTGCCGCATCAAATCTGCGTATAAGCCTCCAGCCTTGCGCATCCTTTCTTTATATTCTGCCAAATTTCTGTCCAAAGTGTTAAGCCTCATCTCAAACGTTCTCCTCTGCACCTTGTAGCGTCTTCTCGGAATCTTTCCCCTGCGAACTCTTTCTTCCAAGGCGTCTAACTCAAAAAGTATTTTACGCTTTTCCTCGTACATCTGCACGAAAGATTTAACGTGTTCTGGGTGCAGTTTTGCAGCTACCGCTGTGGCTACGACTTGAACTGGAACCGCAGCCTTCGGTCTCTTCCAAACAACGGCAACTGTGCAGCCGACAAGTGCCAAAGCCCAAATCCACAGTGTTGGACGGAACGCCAGCCACAATGGATTGTATTCATAGCGAATCTGCAAAAACTTTGCTGGTGGAACCATGCTCTCCAAGTAACTTGCATATTCCAAATTAATCGTTAATGTTTCTTGGAAAACACTTTTTGATATGCCGCTTCTACTCGTGGCAAAAGTGTTTTCAAGATTTGTTATTCTAGCGCCTTCGGGCAACGTTAAAGTCAAAGAAGCGCTTTCCACATGGTAGTCCAAGTTTTGGAATAAAAGCGAAGTTGCGTTAAACGTGCTTTCCGCTGAAAAGTAAACTGTACTTGGTAAAGAATATTTCACGCTAAAAATGCCTGACTCATAACTTCTAATGGGCAAATCAAAATTAACCCTGTAAAGCCCAGCAGTTTGGTTTGTCCAGCCTGAGCTTGTGCCTCTCCCAAACTGGTCATAAGCTGTTGGATTTGAAGCGTTTGGTGGAAGAACAACTGTCACATAGCTAATGTCAGAAGGAGCTTTGTTTGTTATGTAGTAATTGTCCGAACATTGAATTTCGCCTGTCCCGCTTATGGCTATTTCACGGTTTAACTCCTTAACGTCCAGTATTTGGATTTCGCTGTCTGTTAATGAGAAAGTAACTTTAGCCGTTGAATGCGTGTAGGAAGGCAAGTTTTCCATGTAAAATTCTGTCTTATTGGTTGTTTCGCCATTTTTTGAGACGCTTATGCTTCCTGCGCCAGATGGCAGACTGACTTTGACAGTGCAATTTTCAACTTCTTCCGTTAGGCTTGGGTACAGCGGAAAATCTAGCGTATATGTTGTTCCAGACTGTTTTAGGAGAGTGTTCGATAAGATGAACAAAATCGTAAACCGTTGTGGTGGCACATCTGGAAAGGTCACGTTAACAGCGTAAAATCCCGCGCGGTCGCCTAGGGGAACGGCGAGCTTTACTTGAAAAGATGTTGTTTCGTTATAGGCCATGCACTTCTGGACGTATGCACCGTACTTGTATGGGAAGCCTACTAGGAAATTGTTTGGCGGTTGTCCAGAAAACTCGATAGTGTCATTTATTATGACGTAACCATTGCGCATTATCCCTATAGTATGGTAAAAGTTGTTTATGCTGAAGCTGTTTTGGGCTTTTGCTGTTTTAACTTGAAATGGAAATTGTAAGGCAATAACAATAAAGACCATGAAGGCGAGAGTTGCTAACGCGGCTTTCTTCAAAGTTTATCCTCCATGAATTCAGTTTTGACTCCCTAATATTTGATTGGCTTATTTATTATTTACTTTTAGAATACACGCCAAGGTTTCGTATATACTTACCCCTTACCGCAATGTTTGCAACCGTGTCTTTCGCGCACTTTCGAAATTCAAAAATGAAAACTCACGCGGGCTATCAAAATGCGGAATTATAATAAGGGTTGGCGTCAAAATCGTTTCGAAGACGTTGAGTTTGCTTATGATGCTGTCCAAAGGCATCTAGCCAAAAATATGGCTTAAAACATTTTACGGGTTACACGCCAGACAAGGTTCCGCCAGAACAAGTTTAGGGTTTACGCATCGCTTATAGTTCACCATGTTTAAGGTAATAGTTTTCTTCCTTCTTCGGTCCAAAACTTCGCACGCCTTTCGCCTTTAGCTGCCTTCTAAGTTGGGCGGCGTAATCCCTTCCTATTTCGCCTCTTTTTTCCATGTAGGCGATTATTTCTTCCGCTTGTTCTTCCGTGTCGCATCTGCGAATGAAATCAATCACGTCTGGCATGTAATTCGTGAAATTTTTCTTTGAAGAAGCCCTTTTTTCTCCGTCTTCCGTTTCTGTCCGCACAGAGTCTATTGAAACTTTATTTCCGTCCATTTCTAGCTCTTTGGCTAGGTTTGGAAACATTTTCTTGAAAGTTTCTTTATCCCACTCCAAGTTTGCACCTTCAACTTTTCCGTCATCTTCACAATATACCTTTTAGAAATCACATATTTAAATAATCTCTGCGAGTTGAAACGGCGTTAGAAAGGGACGAAACGTTTCGTCGGATTCTCTTTTAACAGTTTTTCAAGTTCCTCCACGTTGAGACCAGTTATAAAATCGCCGTAGACGTCGCATTTTTCTTTTCTTGAACGTTCTTCGGGGCTGCGCACAATGATTTCAACTTCTTCTCTGGTTGGTGATTCAAGGAAAATGTGGAGTGAATAGCGTTTGTCCTCTTCCTCCATTGCTGTCACTTGCTGCGTGTGAACGATTTTTAAGCCGCTTTTTTCCAAAGTCTTTTGCACTTCTTCTGGTTTGTCGTGGAACACTATTATGTCTATGTCGCTTTGGTGATGGATTGTTCCGCGCCAAACGCTTCCAACAACTATCGGGTGATACTTCACCAAAAGTTTCATCACGTCGAGGGCTTCCCTTCGCATTTTGATTAGGCGCTCTTGTCTGGCTTTTCCCTCGTATTCATCGGCTATCTTGTCAAGTTCCATGGCTACTTCAATGTTGGTTGGGAGAAATTTCACGCCAAGTGCATCTGCAGCCTTAACCTTGGCTTGTTTGAATTCCTTTTCCATGCCAAAATAGATTAGGCTTGCAGCCTCTTTCGCTACTTTCTTGCGTCGTTCTGCGCGGTTCTCTCTCAACGGTTCACCTAAATTTAAATGGGGCTTTCCTAACGCTTTAACACTTGCTCGTAAAGTGCAATGGTCTTTTCAGCCACCTTGTCCCATGTGAACTCTTCAAGGACTCTGCGTCTGCCATTTTTTCCAAGCCACTTCCTTTTTTCCGGGTTTTCCAAGGCGCTTGTTATGCCCCATGCGATGTCCGCCGGGTTGCTTGGGTTTATGTGAAAGCCGCATTGCTCTTCGCCGCAGCATATGACTGCTTCCCGCATTCCGCTTACGCCTGCTGCTCCGACGACTACTGGACGCTCCATGCTCATTGCCTCAAGCGCCACTATTCCGAATGGTTCGTAGAGGCTTGGGAAAACTGCGACATCGCAGGCTGCGTAATGTAAGATTCGCTCTTCTTCTGAGATGAATTCAAAGTTAAGTTTGACGACGTCTTGAAGTCTCATGGTTTTGACGAGGTTGAGAAGGTAGTCTTGTAGGTCTCCAACGCCAACGATGACAAGCTTTGCTTTTGGAATTTTCTGCAGCACATGCGGCATAGCCATGACAAGCTTGTCCACGCCCTTGACTCCGACGAGCCTTCCGAGGAAAAGAATCATTTGCTCATCATCCTTTATTCCATAAGATTCTCTAACTTTCCTAGCTTGTTCAGGGTTTACTGCTTCTGGGTCGTATTTTTGTGGGTCAACGCCGTTGTAGCAGACTTGGATTTTCTCTTGTGGAAAGCCAAGCTTTATAAGTTCATCCTTCATGGCGTAGGAAACGGTTACTATCATGTCAGCTGCTTTTGCGCCGTGCAGTTCAATGTTGCTTACGACTTCTGACCCGTTTCCAAGGGTGCGTCCCTTCTCTGTTGAGTGCACATGAAAAACGAATGGCAATCCAACCTCCTTTTTGATGGTTATGCCGCTTATCGCCGAAAGCCAGTCGTGCGCAATCACGATGTCATATTTGAAGTTCTCCTTCCTAATTAACTCATTAACGAGTTTTGAGGCGCTAAGGTAATTGTAGACAAGTATTTTTGAGAATAAGTGAATGCCCCTACCCCACTTTTTAACGTCCTCTGCAACCACGTCTGGCAGCGAGTCAGATATGTCAATGTGTAGTGGACGGTGGATTTCGATTCCGCGCCAAATTTCCCTCGTTGGAAGGCTTCCCTCGTCATCGTTCATTGTGAAAACTGTCACGTCATGGTCCATTAAAACGAATTTCCGTGTGATTTCCGCGGCGTATGTGCCTAAACCGCCAACTATTTTCGGCGGATACTCGTAGACGAGCACAGCCATCTTCATAGCCTTCACCAAGTTCTCCAATGCTTAAACGGTGCTATTGCTTACTAAAACATCCCTTATTTATGTTTCCTCGCGTTTTATATGCGAAAATCTGAAAAAGGCTATAAGCACATTATAATAGAACTGTAAGTGGTTGCAATGAGCATATCACCAGTTAAAAGGCTGATTCTCGAAACAATGTGGGTTTCAGAAAAACCAGCAAAAGTCGCGGAAATAACAAAAGAGGTTGGGCTTGACCCCCGTTCAGTACGAATGCACGTAATGCAGCTAGCGCGGATGGGCTACCTTAAAACCATGGAAAATGGAAACTACCTCCTAACAGAAAAGGGACGCAAAGCCCTCGGCTTTCCAGAAATAGATTATGGAAGGGCTGCTGAAATTTTGGCTTACTTGCCGCTTGAAAAGTCTTTCCACTTTTACGTTGACATTGGAAAACCGTTGAATATTCACGCTGCAAGCCTAAACGACTTCTGTGATAAACTCCTAAAGGTTAGTTTGGAGTCAATAGAATTTCATATGAATCGTGGAGACTTTGAGGCGTGGTTCAACGGGCTCGGCGACGTTGAACTTGCAAGAAAAGTTTTCCTTTTGAAAGAGCAGAGGCTTCTAGGCGAGGACTTGCGCAAAAGGCTTTACGAAATTGTCAAGAACAGATGCGAGGAGTTAGCTAAGATAAGGAAAAACGAAGCAAAGGCGAAACCTGCTTAGACGCTTATTTCTCTATGCTGGTTCAAAGCGTTCCTTAAGCCTCTCCAATATCTGCTGCAACGTAGTGTACTCCATTTCCTCTGGTCCTAGACGTGCAGGTTCAAACTCGCCCATGCGCCTAAGCATGGAAGTGTACGTTAAAGTCTCGCGCCTAGCCAAGGCAAAAGCTGGGTCGTCAAACAAGTCGGCAATCATAGGTCTGCCATTGTCATCGCATGCTATTTTGCCGTTTGAAACTTGAAATCCCAACGCTACAATCCTTGGAGGACCATCGAAAACCGTGCACTTCGCATCTTTTAGGCTTACTGGCATTATGGGTCCCCAGTGGCTTCCACGCATCCAACCTTCAACTAGGTAGCTGTGCAGAAAAGGCGCTAGAATTTCTCCAACGGCTGGAAGTCCATGCTGCGCACGCACAATCATCACTGGGTCGTCTTTTCCAACGTATTTTCCAGCAATCTGCGAAAGTTTGGTTATGCTGCCAACAGCGCATATCAAGTTGTCCCTCGCCCTCCACACACGCGAAACCATGTAACGCTGAACTGTGCCAATCAAAGCCAACAGCTCGTACATCTCCTCTGGACATTTTAGAACAACCTTCTTGTTTTCCGCCGTGTCCATAACCTCAAACTTGAAGCCTCCAGCCATGTTTGGGTCTATAACAAGCCCAGCCGTGTTCATTGGATCCGCGAAAATCCTGAATATTGGATAGTTAAATGAGCCAGCGGATGTTTTGTCCGCAGCGAAAACGACTATCGGGTCTGAACCTCTTTCTTCAATTTCCATTTCAGCGACGCCTGGTCCCATGCCGCGGATGTTTCCGCTGAAAGCGTTTTTTAGAAGGTCTTGTCCAGCGCCGTAGAGCTTCAGCTCTAAAGCCTTTTTTGTCGCTTCTTTGAATGTTTCAAAGGCTAGTTTATGCACTTCGGGGTTTGATTCGCCTCTTTCATGCACCATTAAAAGTTGGATGTCATCTCCAACATTAAACACGTAATAGCCATTAACCAAGCCTTCTTCCACCGCTTTCTTGAGGTTTTTTTCAGCTATCGCTAAAAGTGGTTTCGGCGCAACATGGTGTCCAGCTAAAGAACCCACATCACATTTGATTAGTGAAATTGTGGTTTTTCTCGGCATTTCCTAATCACTTCAACCTCGGTCTAGAGTTAAATTTTAGCTTTTAAAAAATTTCCGAAAGAAACCCTAAATGAGAAACCATGAAATACTCTAAGAGTAAACATTAACCTCGGCGGGGGCGCACATGGAAAAGCTGAGAGTAATTTCCGTGAAAATTCCAGAAGAAGTTTACAAGGAGATGCTTATCCGCGTTCCAGAAGGCGAAAGAAGTGACTTCATCCGAGACGCCATAATCGAAAAACTGCAAAAAACACCAAAACCAGACAAAATTTTGGAACTTGAAGAAAGGGTTAACCGCATAGAAAAAGAGTTTTCAGAAGTGAGAAAATACCTTGCAGACCTGGAGCTTTTAACTTACGAAAAGGGAAAGATAAACCCGCACAACTTCTGTATGGACGAAACAGACCACAAAATAATAGACTACTTAATACACTACAAAGGCGCAACAACACCAGAGTTAGCCGAATACCTAAAAACAAACAGATGGCTGGTGCTGAATAGACTAAAAAGAATAGAAAAACTGTCAAAAAAGCACATTGGAAAATCCATAATCGAATATTATCCAGGAGAAAAAATGGGAAAGAAAAAAGCTTGGTGGATAAACGAAGAACTCACCCAAGCATAACAACATTAATCAAACAAACACGCATCTTCCACCTCTATAAAAGTGGGCCCGTAGCCCAGTATGGATTAAGGCGCCGAACCACAATACGCTAAAAGGTGCGCAAGCCTCCGGAGCCGGAGAACAGGGGTTCAAATCCCCTCGGGCCCGCTTTTTAGTGATTTTGTTATAAAGTCAGCGTTGAAAATTTTAAGGATATTAAATGAAAATTTAGGGTTTTGAATTGCTAGACAGAATTATAAAAATAGGGAAGTTTTTAGTGTTTTTCGTGTTTAACCGTCGTAGGATATGTAAACGTTGGATGCTCCGGCGCTGATGTCAAAGAAGTATGTTCCAGAACCTGATGAGGAGTAAACTCGCAACGTGTAGGTTCCTGTCGTCGTAATTGTCACGGCTATTATTTCTTGTCTTGTTGTTCCTGTTGAGGAAGCGATAAGGCTTCCAGAGGGGTTGTAGAGGTATATGTTAAAGTTGGGTCTTGTTGAGCTGGTCCAAGTTGGCATTATTAAAGTTATGGCTATTGGATAACTTGTAGTTGTTACAGTTATTTTCCAAAGGTCATAAGATCTGCTTCCGGACAAATCTTCAGCAAAATAGAAGTGGTTCGGCACAGTTATTCCCGTTCCAGTGTAGCCTCCCGCAGCCTTTATGGCTTCGTAGCCGTCAAGTCTTCCCCAACCATACTCTATGTCTTTTCCAGCTGGTCCAAAATCTATAGATGTTGTTGAAATTGTGCTTTTAATTTGCGCCGGGGTTAATGATGGGTTGGCGTCTAACATCAGCGCCACTGTGCCAGCAACAAAAGGTGTTGCCATGCTCGTGCCGCTGTATTCCACATAACCATTTGTTGTTCCAGCCTTGGCAGCCATAATTAAATATCCTGGCGCGCATACATCCGGTTTGATTCTGCCATCTGCTGTCGGCCCTCTACTTGACCAAGAGTTTAGGAAGAAACCTTTATGGCCGACGTCAGCAACAGAGCCGACCGTTATAACTTTTTCAGCGGCGCCTGGAGAGCCTACAGTGTAAGTTTTTGGTCCGCTGTTTCCAGCTGCAACTACCACTACTAGACCTTGGTCAACGGCGTTGTTGCATGCCATTGAAACACTGTCGGTGCCGTCGGAACTGCTTGATGTACCCAGGCTTAGGGATAAAATTTCTATTCCATAAACATTCTTGTTGGTTACTGCCCAGTTTATGCCGTTAGTTACAGTGCTAAGTGAGCCTGAACCCGACGAGTCAAGCACTTTGACACCGACAAGCGCTGCTCCCGGCGCGACACCCTTATAGTTCGAGTTTCCTTCACCAGTTCCAGCCGCTATGGATGCGCAGTGGGTTCCGTGTCCGTTGTCGTCGTATGGTGTCGTTCTCCCGTTCACGAAGTCTTTCCATCCAATTATCTTACCGCCATCCAAATCCACGTGATTTGGGTCTATTCCAGTGTCAATTATGGCTATTACAATATCGTCTTTAGAGTAGGTCGTCGGCGAACCATCTCCGTCCAAACCGAAATCTGTCCTAGCTTTTTGAATTCCATACCAGTAAGTAGCAGTGTTTAGACACGCGTAGACTGGCGCATCGTACTCTATCTGGATAACATCATCCATAAGCGAAAGAGCCCTAATTTGGGCGGGTGTAAGCGAAGCCGCAATTCCCGAAACAATAGTCCACTGAGACTTTATCCTAAATGAGCCTACTCTACTTTGAAGACTTCTCAGAAACGGTTCTGAAGGCGTTTTCTTAAACAAAACAATCACGTCAACAAGACTGTCTCCCGCATGGCTAGCCATAACATGCTCTAAATCGTCGAAGATTTTGTTTCTATTTGCATCTCTCAGAAAACTCGTTTTAACCTCTGGAGGTCTTACGTAGGCATATGAGACTGAAAGTACGAAGGCCTCAGAAAGCAGCAAAATCGCAAACACCGCAAGAATGACTTCTTTCCTAAACACGATAGTTCACCAGAAAACACGGTAAATGCTGTTCCATTTTTATATTTTTCCGATTTTCGCCACTTTTAATGCAACCCGACACAAAGTGAACTCAGGGCACCAACTCTTTAAAGGTTTTGCGCCATACAAAATTATCTATGACTTCACAAAAAGTGTTATATGCGATATGGTGAGTTTTAACTTACTCAAAGCTCGCTCAATACTGTATTAAAATCTTTAAATGTCCAAGATGCTATTCGACGTGTGCGCGCGGGGCTATACAACGTTAAGTCAATAATGCTAAGCTATTTCCAGCTTACGTAAGACTTCTTTCTCGGCTTTTTCCTCGCCTATCTTGAATGTTTCTGGTTCCTCAATTCTTAAAATAGCCTTCAAGGCTTCAGCATCTAGTCCACGTAGGAGCCGACGTATCTCCCTCTTTGCTGATTCCAGATGCCTTTCAAGAACCGCCTTATTCTTGTACATGGCGCCTGCTAGTGGGCATATCTTCTCCATTTTTAAATACCATTCCACCATCCCAGTTTTCTTGTTTACGTCGAATGTTATTGGTCCGGCAACGCATGTTTCTGGCTTTACTGGGTGAATTTGGCATCTTCTGGTTTTTTTGTCGTAGAAAATGCAGTAGCCTTCCGCGTCTTCTTTTGGGAAAGTGTAGGCGCTTTGTTCAAATAGGTTTTCAGCGTTAAGTCTTTGCCTCTTCAAGAACGCTTCTATAGTTTTTCTTCGTTCACTTGTTATTGGGGGTCTCGCGTTTTGGCAACAGCTGATTCTGCATTTACCGCATACATCGAAGAAGTCGCTTTGCCTCGCGTCTTCAGTCATTTTATGCACCCCTTTTTTGTTAGAAGTATGGTTCATTGTTTATGAGGCTTTTTATAAGTTTTGAGTAGACGCCTATTATTGCCTCTTTTAAGTCTGTTTTTTGTGCTCTTCTTAGGACATGGTCTCTAACAACTTCGGATAGGTTTCCGTTTTCAACCCTTTTTTCTACTAGGGAAAGGTATTTTCGTTCTTCTTCTGAGGCGTTTTTCCACGCAATCTTCAGAAGGCGTTTAAATACTTGACGGGCTGTCCGTCCAAACGGATGCTTGACCCTCGCGTTTAAGCCGTCTCTCACTATGGCATTAAAATCGCTAACTAAGGTTTCTCGCGGCACAAGCGCTCTATTCTCTTCAATAATTCCTTTAAGGGCGGTTTTTAAAAAACAGCTTAGGGCGATGTCAGATTTGACGCATTCCTGTTCGTCCATAACGCGGACTTCGATGGCTTTTCTGTCAAATCGGAAAATCGCGCCTCTGGAGTTAACCCAATCCTTGTATGGTAGGCATTCGCTTACACCAGCCTTAATCAAGTCGCTTGAGTAACGCCCTATAATCTCCTCCTTGTACTGTTTGAAGGATGAAATGTATTCTGGAATTACGTCACCAGTGATTGAGGGCACTTCTTTTTGGTTAAGCATGTAAAAGTGTAGGCGGTTGTCAACATACTCGCCGATTTTCCCCTCGTATATTGGGGATGAGGCGGAAACCGCCGGGAGGTAGGCACATATTTCTGCCAGCGCATTGTGCAATTGAACTGCATCTTTTTCGCTTGTGTATGGAAGGTTAAGTTGGAAGCTTTGGATGTTGAGCCAACCATGCTGTTTTAGGTTGAAGATTTTGCCGTAAAAATGGTAAATTTGTCTGTGGCGGTGCGGCCAAACACCAGTTTCCTCAAGCCTAAGCGTTGGATGCATTCCAGTTCCTAGAAGGCGCGCCTTATATTCGCGTTCAAGATATTCTATTAGGGTTAGAACGGCATTCTGCATTGTTTCTTCAAACTCTGTTGGCGACTCGAAGGGTTGGTTTGGTTTAAGCTCCAAAACGTGCATCTGCATTTCTTTTCCAAAAGTGAAGCTTGGCTGTTCAACGAAGTTTACTATGCGCCCTCTGAAATCTTTTATGATTTTGTCAACTATTGGTAGCGCTTTTAATGTGTCGTCAACTACGGCGTATTCGTGTTCTGGACCTAGAACCTCTAGGGTTTTGTACGTGGTTGCTCCTCTTCCTGTCCTTAATATTTTGGTTTTCTTGTGTGTATATAAAAGTGCGGTTTCTAAAGTGTGTAGTTAATTTTAAATATTACTGGTGCAATACCGAGGTTTAATCATCTGGTGTTACATGGGTGTTGGTCGTTTCAAACATCGACCTAGCTTTAGAAACGCCGATAATGAAACCTTCAGCCTTTCTCGAATCTTCAATTAAAGATTTCACTCTCAACATTAACAACGACTATCGCTATTTAAAGACTGGGTATTATGTTTCGCTGCACGCTGAAGTCTTGGGAAACCGCGTAATCCCATCAACAGAAAACATTGTTGACGCTTATAGGACGCCTATACTGCTGCTGCGGGCTTCAAAGGCTGGAATTACAACCATGCCTTTTGTTGTAACGGACTCTGCTAAACAAATAATGTCGAACTTTGACTTTCCAACGGTTATCTTTGCAGTAAATCCATTCTCTTTTGAAGGTTTTAGAATCGCGAAAAATAGGAGTTCGCTTTACAAGGCTGTCAAAAGTTTAAGCATGAACTACAAGTTTGCTGTTTGCGCGCAACCGCTTCTGGGCGAAATAATTTCGTTTAAGTCCATTTTTGGAAGGTGTGAGGTGAAGGAGCAAGCGCAGAAAATTGCGGAAGAAGTTTACAACATCTTTAGGATTCCGCTTTGCAAGTTGCATGTTCAACTTGCCGGAGAAAGAGCGTTTTTGTCTGGTCTACAGCAAATACGGAAGGATGAGCTTACACAGTTGGACCTGCAACTTCTGCGTAGAGAAGTTTCTCGTCTTCTCAGAGATGGTGAACGCCTAGTTGGGTAATATCGCTTGTTTTGTTGAAAGGTACAACTTCACTGACCCAAGGGAAGTTGGGGCTCTCCAGAACTTCAAGCTAACAGCGGAGGGTATGGGGCATAGGTTTAACTTTGTTTTTAGGGAGAACTTGGCTGAACTTCCGAAGCATGATGCTGTCTTCATTAGGGCAACAACTGACCCGCTTTACACGGCATACGTTGTTTCAAAAACAGCTTGGGAACTCGGCTTGAAGGTTGTTGATGACCCCAAATCGATACAAGTGTGCGGAAACAAAGTTCACCTATACGAACTCTTCAAAAGGCACGATGTTCCGCATATTCCAACAATTTTCCTAAACAAGGATGAATTTCACCATAAAAAGATTCTGGAAATCTTCAACGCCTTCGGGAGACCAGTCGTGTTAAAGGCGCCTTACACGAGTTTCTCAAGGTATGTTGAAAAAGTTGCATGTGAAACAAGTTTTAGGGAAGTAGCCAAACGCTTCTTTAGGCGTTCGGACATTTTGGTTGTTCAGAAGTTTATGCCAACAGCCTTCGACTGGCGTGTAGGCGTGCTGAACAATGAAGTCTTGTATGTTTGTAAGTACATGGTTCCAAAGGGCAGATGGAAGCACGGCGTAAAAAGAAGGGGTAAGCCAACATTTGTTTGGGGAAGAACTGTTTCGCTCAAAAGAGAAAACGCACCTGAAAAACTTAAAGAAACAGCTTTGAAGGCGTGCGCCCTAATCGGAAATGGACTTTATGGAGTTGACATCAAAGAGTTTGACGGCAACTTCGTCGTGGTTGAGGTGAATGATAATCCAAGCATTTACGCTGGCTACGAAGACCTTAGGAACAAGGACATCTACAGCAAAATAATCGCCTACCTAACCAATTAGAAAATGGTGTTTGAGCGCTAAAATTTCAACATTTATTTATTCTTTGAGCTACAAATTGTACGTGTCTTGGAGGATTTAAACATGCTTAAAGGAGCGGTTGAAGATTACAGTCTTTCTGAGAAAATGTCTGTTGACGAGCTTGTTTCGCAGATGGAGCGTGCATGGGGCTTCACTGCTGGCAAATTGGCAGTGGCTGTGCGAATACTCGAGAAAATGGTGCGAGAAAAAAACTGCGTCAAATTTCTTTCCTTTACTGGAAACCTTGTGGCAACTGGGACACGCGGGGTCTTGAAGGAGCTTGTGCGGAGAAAGCTTGTTGACGTTGTGATAACGACTTGTGGAACCCTTGACCACGACATTGCAAGGTGCTGGAAAAACTATTACAAAGGCTCATTCTTGATGGATGACGCCAAACTCTGCGAGGACGGAATAAACCGTTTGGGCAACGTTCTCGTTCCAAACGAAAGCTACGGCGCCATAATCGAAGAAAAAATGCAAACACTTCTTGAAGCTTTGTGGCGTGAAGGCACGAAAGAAGTTTCAACGAGGCAGTTGTGCAGCGAAATTGGAAAGCGCATATGCAACGAAACATCCATCCTTTACTGGGCAGCAAAAAACAACATACCAGTCTACGTGCCAGGCATAACCGATGGGGCTGTTGGTTACCAGATATGGCTTTTCTCGCAGGAACACCGCGACTTTAAAATTAACCTACTAAAGGATTCTGGCGAACTAAGCGACATTATTTTCACGGCGAAGAAGACTGGCGCCCTAATAGTTGGCGGCGGCATATCCAAACATCACACGCTCTGGTGGAACCAGTTTAGAGAAGGACTGAACTATGCTGTTTATGTCAGCACAGCCGTAGAGTGGGATGGAAGTCTCTCTGGCGCAAAGCCAAGAGAGGCAGTTTCATGGGGAAAGATAAACAAGCGGGCTAGCCGTATAATGGTTGAGGGCGACGCCTCCATAATATTGCCAATAATGGTAAGCGCATTAATAACAAGATTGAAGGTTTAAGTTATTCCCTTAAAAAGCCACGAAAGGTCTGGCGCCCTCCGTTTTGTTTTCACTCGCTCGTTAAGCGCGTGCACTATTATTGGCAACGCAATTGTTGCGTCGCAGTAAACTGTTACGTGTTTTCCTTCGCTGTGAATCTTGCCCCAGCTTATTGCCTCCTCTAGCGTGCATCCCGATAAGCCTCCCCACTGCGGCGAATCCGTGGTTATTTGAATCGCATACTTATGTGGGTAGCAGTACTCTTTGACGGATTTGCGTAGGTAGCCTTCTCTTCCAGGCACGCCTTTGTCCATGGTTTTCGGCGAGACTGAAATCGCAATTAACTGCGTAAAATCTTTGGGCACTCCGCCGCCGATGTAAACGACGCCTATGTCTTTTGTTTTTTCGCCTATTCCAACGAACTGGTCGAACTCCTTAACTTGGTCTACTAGGATGTTGTGTCCCATGTTCTTTGCCATCAAGAAGGCTTCGCCGTAGGCGCTATCTGAAATTGCTGGGCAAAATATTGGAACGTTGTTTTCCGCAGCTGCTGCGGCTATGCTCTTTATTCCCTTTTTGCTTAGCCACTTGCCGAACAAATGCAGAAGCTCCATGGAAGAATATGGATAATTCGCTTTCAGCGTTAGCAAGAACTCCGTCATTAGCTCCTCCATTTTCCTGTAATCTGCCTCTCGCCCGTAAACGTCGTAATACCTGTTTATATCAGCTTTCAAGAGTTCCGCGTCGTTAACGAATGGGGAGCCTTGCCAATAGCCGAAACCCATCGCGTCAACAATGTCTTCTGAAACGTTCGCGCCTGTTGAAACAAGAACGTCGATGAAGCGGTTTTCTATCAGCCAATTCACAATTTTCCATTGCCCCGCAGTGCTCATCGAACCCGCAAAACCCATGATTATTGTCAAATCCTTCTCTTTCAACATGTTTTCCCAAACTTCAACCGCCTCGCCGAGCTTTCTGCCTTGATAGGCGGTTTTCGCCATTTCAGCCAAAAGTTGCGATATGGTTTTTTCTTTAACTTCTATTGCTTCAACTTTTCTTTTGAAATATGCGTCTGCCATTTTAATCGCCTTCCTTTTAGGGTTGATTAGGCAGTATAATAAATTTCTGGAATAAAACTTGTTTTGTGGATGCTGAAAACCTAGAGAAGGGTCTAGAATTTAGCGTTTGAGTTTCCAAAATTCGACACGACTTACGCTGTATTTTGAGGCGGAAAACATTAACTTGCACATATTAACTAAATTGAACTGTGATGAGCCGCCATGTTAAGGCTTGAGAAGACAGTTAAACATGCGAGAATCCTAAATCCCTTAAAAAATTTTGAAGAGGATACATTGACATTCGAGTATAGGGCTGACCCGCTCACTGGGAGAAACACGACGGTTATCAAGGGGATGCTAAACTACGTTGGCAGATTCCTAACTTCAGACAAAGAACAGCTTAACGCTCTTGCAGAAAAGACTAGGGCAAACTGTCCCTTCTGCCCAGAAAACGTGAAGACAAAGACGCCGATGTTCACCCCAGACTTCGTAGAATATGGGCGAATATTCTTTGGCGACGCGGTTGTTATTCCAAACCTTCTTGGGCATGCCGAAAGAAGCGTGATAGTCATCTTGTCCAAGGAGCATTATCTTCAACTTAAGTATTTTACTCCAAAAATGCTTCTTGAAGGCTTCAAGGGCGCATGTACATACTTTGAAAGGCTCGAAGAAAAGGAGCCATCAATAAGCTTTCCAGCCCTAATATTCAATTATTTGCCTCCAGCCGGCTCATCAATATTTCATCCACACATGCAAGTCTTGGCAAGAGACAGACCCTTCTACCTTGCGTGGTTGATGCTGGAAAAAAGTAGAGAATACTACCAGAAGCATGGTTCGAGTTTTTGGGCAGACCTTGTTTCAACAGAGAAGAAGAGCATAAGGTATCTTTTCGAAACGCATGGCGTAGAATGGCTTGTTCCCTTCGCGCCTTTACGAGGGCTAAACGAGGTTCAAGCAATAGTTAGGGGCAAATCCAACATCCTAGAACTCGAAGAAGCAAATTGGCGCGGAATCGCCGAAGGAATGACAAAAGTGCTAGGCTTTTACCATAAAGAAGGGTACGTCAGTTTTAACGCCGTACTGCTTTCTGGACCAGTGAACGCGCATTTGGATTATTTCGACGTTAACGTGAGGATTATAAGCAGACCTGGCGTACAGCAAACTTGCTTCACAGATGCGTGGGCGCTTCCGTACTTGCTTTGGGACGGCGAAGCCGTGGAGGAGCCTGAAAGTTTTGCAGAAAGGCTAAAAGCCTACTTTGAGGGAAAGTAAGCGAGGCGAGTATAAATTGCGAATTTCCAAAAACGAATTGGCGAAAATGATTGATTCTACGAATGTTAAGGCTACAGCCACAAAAAAGGAAATTGAACAACTATGCATGGAAGCTGTTAAATACGGTTTTAGATGCGCAGTTGTAAACCCGTGCTACGTGAAATTCGCAGCGGGGCTCCTCGGAGGTACAAGCGTGAAAGTTTGCTCAACCGTTGGTTTTCCATTCGGTGTGGCGCTGCCCGAAATAAAGGCTTTTGAGGCGCTTAAGGCTGTTGAGGATGGCGCGCAAGAACTGGACATGGTCATAAACCTTGGCGCGTTAAAATCTGGTGATTATGAGCTTGTTAAGCAGGATGTGAAGGCTGTTGTGGACGTGAAACGCGTAGCCAAAGATGTCATCGTCAAAGTTATTATTGAAACGCCAAGTTTAACAAACGAGGAAAAGGTTGCCGTATGCAAAATTGTTAAGGAGGCAGGAGCAGACTTTGTCAAAACTTCTACGGGCTTGTTCGGCAAGGGTGCAACCGTTGAAGATGTTAGGTTAATGCGACAAGTTGTTGGAAAAGATGTGGGTGTTAAAGCGGCTGGCGGCATAAGAACTTACGCTGATGCTGTTGCCATGATTGAGGCTGGAGCAAACCGTTTGGGGACAAGTACCGCTGTCGCAATAATTAAGGATGCTCCGCCATAACCCTTTGCCATCGTCATTAAGCATTTTACATTCTTTCTGGTGCTTTAACGCCAATCAAATTAAGCGCGTTTCTAAGCACGATTCTAACTGCGTCGACAAGCGCCAGCCTTGCATCACTAAGTCCTTGAGGTTCAGCTTTTATTACTGGCAAAGCATTGTAAAATGTGTTGAATTTGTCCGCTAAAGCGTTCGCGAAGTCTGCAATCATGCTGGGCTTGAGAAGCTCAACTGCCTCCACAAAGGTTTCCGGGAAACTTGCCAAATCCAAAACTATCTCACGTTCAATTTTTTCCTTCAGCAAATCGTATGATGGTTTTTCTGGTTCTTTCGCGGCTTTGCGCAGTATGCTACACGCCCTCGCATGCGTGTACTGAAGATAAGGCGCGCTATTTCTCTCAAAATTCAACACTTTGTCCCACGTGAAAACCACTGGCTTTAAAGGGTCAACGCTTGCTAACGCATAACGCACAGCGCCTATGCCAACAAAATTTGCAATATCCCTTTTCTCCGCTTCAGAAAGCTGGGGAGACCGCTTAGAAACTTCGCCGTAAGCTCTTTCAACAGCTTCATCCATAACCTCGTCAAATGTTATGTAGCGTCCCCTACGGCTTGCCATTCTGTAGCCTGGAAGAGAAACGAGATTGTAGGCGAAGTGCACAAGGTTTTCTGCTTGTGCGCTATAGCCCAAAGCGTAAAGCGCAATTTTCAATTGCAGTTGTGCTAGGCTTTGTTCCATGCCTATAACGTTAATGCATTTTTCGGCTTTCTCAAACTTCCATAGAGTGTACGCCATATCCCTAGTAGTGTACAATGTTGTTCCGTCGGCTCGCACAAGAGTAAGTGGCGGAACTTCATAGTCTTCCCTCAAACCAAGTTTCCTCTTCAAATTAAGGTCTTGAGCAACCTTTTCAGCGTTGAACTCCAAGACTGCACCAGTCCTGTAAACGTAGGGCGTTGCCTTCAACCTTTGTAGGACTTCAGAAACTTTACCGTTCCAGACGAAGTCGCTTTCCCAATCCCAAGAATCATAAGAAACATCTGCGCGGCTTAAGGTTTCCCTAAAGCCTTGAAGGCACAGTTCGCTTACTCCTCTTATAAGCTGCTTAGCCCATTCTTCTCCCGCTTCGTAAGCTTGATTAAGCTTTGCAACTTCGCTTTCTGGGTCTGCGTCCTCGCCTATCTTGTCTAGAAGCTTATCGAAAAGTTCTGGAAACTTTTCCTTAAGTTCTGCAGCCACGGACATCCAATCGTCAAGTTCCTTGTTTATCTTTGCAATTTCGTCAACTGCTGAAACAGCCCTTGCGCTTTCAAGTTCCCTTTTTAAGCGGTTTATTTCAATTATGCAGCTTGTTATTGTGTAAATTTTGCCGATGAAATGGTCTGGTTTGCCCTCTGGTTTGGGTTTGCCCAACTTTTTGTATCCGTAGGCGATGACGGCGCTTTGTCTTCCAACATCATCAATATAGTAGTGGCGAAAAACTGTGTGTCCTCTAGCCTTCAAAATTCGCGCTATGGAGTCGCCGAGCATGGGGTTTCTGGCTTGTCCAATATGAATTGGATGAAGCGGATTAACGCTAGTATGCTCAACAATGATTTTTAATGGTTTTTCAGCCTTAACAAAACCGTAATCCGCGTCTAATCGTCTAGCCGACTCTATGGTTAAACGTGAAAGTTTTGCAAAATCTACGTGAAAGTTTATGTAACCTCCACCAGCTTGTGAAACGTGGTCTAAGAGCGAAAAACGCGCTTTATCCATTGCCTCTATTAGGTTTTCAGCCAACTCAACTGGTTTTACGCCAACCGTTTTGGCTAGTTCAAAACATATGGAAGAGGCTAACTGTCCAAACTCTATGTTCGGCGGCTTCTCCAAAGTTAAAATTGGCTTTTCTACTCTTGGGAAACGTTTCTTTAAGGCTTCTTCTAAAACCTTTTTGCATTCTTGGCGGAAATTGGCAAACGGGCTTTCTGAAATCATCAGGGGGCGTTCTCCATTTCGCTATGCGCTATTCTTAAACCTTAAAAGGTTTAGGTTATATTTTAATTTGCAACATCGCGTCATAAACTGCTATAAGGGCGCAAGTCAAATGGAAACAAAAATAATCTTTTCAGAAAAGTGTCTAGGCTACGGTTCATTGCACATCGAAAGCCCAGAAAGGGTCAGGAAAGCCTACGAAATTCTAAAAGCGAAAGGCTACACGTTCCTAGAGCCAGAACCAGCGTCCGAAGAAGACATACTCAAAGTTCACGACGCAGAATACATTTGGAACTTGAAAAAGGGACTAGTCGAAGATGTGGACACGCCAGCCTACGAAAACATTTACGAGTATGCAAGGCTTGCGGCTGGCGGCGCCATATTGGCAGCAAAGGTTAATGGGTTTTCGCTTATGAGACCGCCTGGGCATCACGCTGGAAAAAGCGGAAGAGCGTTGGGCGCCTACACAAGGGGTTTCTGCTACTTGAACAACATAGCCATAGCCGTCAAGCATCTGGATAAGCCCGCTTTAATTTTAGATATTGATGGGCATCATGGAAATGGTACACAAGAAATCTTCCAAGGAGACGAGAACGTAACATACATTTCTATTCACAGATATCCGCATTATCCTGGCACTGGAAACTTTTCTGAGGGTAACTGCTTAAACTTTCCTTTGGAGGCGGATTGTGGCGAGGATGTATACTTGGAAACTTTGACTAGAGCCATTCGGAAAGTTGATGTGAGCAAGTTTGATGTTGTCGCGGTTTCAGCTGGGTTTGACACTTATGCTGGAGACCTTGCATCGCTTGGCTTAACTGAAAATGCTTATAAGGAAATTGGGAAAATCATTAAAGGTTTGATGAAGCCAACGTTTTTTGTTTTGGAAGGTGGCTATAACGGTGAAATTATTGGAAAAGCCATACATGAGCTGCTAAATGGGCTTCAAAGCTAGCCGATTTCCCCAAAGAATTCAAAAATCTTCCTCGGGCTGAAAACTGTTAATATGGAGTTTGGTAGTTGTCTACCAATTTTTGGAAGCAGCCCAGCGGCGTCGGTTCCAAGTTTGCATGTTATGGCATGTTCAAAAAGCCCCAGTGGTTCCACATCCACTATGTCCCTTAAGCACCGCGTAGCCCTTAAACTGGACATTATCTCTTCGCGGGTTGCCCCCAAAATTATTAACCTATCAAGAAGCGATTTCGTCCAGTTTCTATAAATTTTAAGCTGCTTCTCCGAAAATGTTGTTTCCACAGTGTTCTCTTCCATGCTTATGGTTGAGGCTTTAACTCTTAATGGCAAATTTTCGCAAAAACCATACAATTCAGCCAATTTTTTAAGTGCAAGTTTCCTTCCATCAGCCAACTGTGCCTGCAAGTGCTGAAGCGTTAACGTGGCTTCCACTTTTTGTGGAGAAAAAACTCCTATGTCAAGCGCTATTCTATCTTTGTTAATTACCGTTATGTAGCCTTTCAGCGGTGAAAACTTTGCAATTTCTTCAATGGTGTTTGGGCACACGCCTACTTCATCGCTTATATAGCGTATCGCTATGTTTTCGTCTTCGCCTGAAATTGATGCTTGAACCCAGTTATTTAGTGTTCCGCAAACTCGGGTTTTAACTTTTAGCCCTTTAAGTTTTGATTTAAGGAATTTTTCCACAACTTCAAGATGATTTTCATTGAAAATTTTTATGGCTAAGGTTGTTATGGGCACTTGCAGTCGCCTATTAAACTGGTCATTTCCTCATGCAACTTTAGTACGCGCATAACTGCCGCTTTTGGAAGCTTTTTCGAAAAACTCTCTATTGTCTTTTCTATTGGCACTCTTTGTGCCCCCTCAATCAACTTGTCGCTGTAGGCAACGATTTTTTCTTCAAGAGTTTTTGGAACGTAAATGTCCTTTGGCCATCCGAGTTTTTTCGCTTCGCTTGGTGTTATTCCGCCGCCTACATGCCTCTTAATTATTGCTATTATTGGCTCTGGCAGGGACAGCGCCTTTGCGATTTCTGCACCTATAACCGCGTGGTGTACGCTGTGGGTTTTCGCTCTTCCAATGTCATGTAACAGTGCGCCGATTTCCACCAAGTTAAGGTCGACTTCTAATCCTTTTTCTTTGCATGTTTTTGCGATTTCTATGGACAGTTCAGCTACTGCCTCGCAGTGTTTTATAACGTTTTTTGAGCATCCAGCTTGGATGAGAAGTTGTATTGCCTCTTCCCTAGACGGGAGCTTTTCACTCACCAAGTTCCTTCCTTAACTGTTCAACTTTCCTCGTTAAGGCTTCAACTATCTTATCGTTATCGTAATACATCAGCGGCTTTCCACACGTTGGACAGCGGAAGACAAGTTCGACAGCTTCTTCAAAAGGTATTCTTCTGCATCCCACTGTTGAACAGTAGTAAAAGTCATGGTTTTTCTCGTATTCCAGCCTTATGTTGAGTTTTTCTAACACGCGGCGTTTTTGGCTTAGTATGAAACCTTCAAGCTGGTTTGGTTGGAGTTTCCAGTGGAATATGAACCAGCCGGTTTTTGGGTCGCGTGTTCTTCTTAGGCTTACAAGAGAATGGTCATAAAGCTTGTAGAGTATTTTGCGCACCGTGTTTAGTCTTATTCCCGTTTTGTTGGCTATTTCATCGTCCGTTATTTCATCGGAATTCTTTAGTATTTCGATTAGTTTTACGGCTTCTTCTTCGCCTAGCGCCTGTGCAACTTTCATCAGTGTTGCATCGTTCATTGCCGACATAATAACCACTTTTGCCTAATTGTTGAACAATTGCCTCTCTCTTCTACAATATTATGTATAAAGCTTAATTTAAATTTCTTTGTGAATCTGAATCAGATTTAATGTTGTTTTTCACGATTTTTTTCCCGCGCCTTTGAGGAATTATCCGCATCTTCGCATCTTCGAAATTTTTAGCCAACGTTTTACCTTCAAAAAGCCTATCAAGGAATATGGCTAGGCTGGCGCATTCAGAGTGCGGTTGACTCCCAATTGCAACGTTAAAATCTGAAACTTCTTCGGAGAAAAACGCCCTTGGAACTTTTTGGCTTCCAACAATTACTAAAATGTCTTTTCCAGAGTTTCTTATTTTCTGAAGCACGTCGCTTGTTTGGATGTTTTCGCCGTAGGCAGTTAAATGAACAACTATTCCGCCTTTGGCTCTCCATTTTTCGACGGCTTTTCGCCATGAAGTTCCCATTTCAAAATGGAATTGTCCACCCCAGTTTTCTACAACCTTTTTGACGGTTTCTTCGATTTTTTGGTCTTCTATGTCTGAAAGTATGAAACCGTCGGCGCCTAATGCCCTAGCGGTGAGCGCCACATGAGTTGTGAGTCTCGCGTCTCTTTTTGGTCTGTGTCCCCATCTTAAAACGAAAACTTTTGGCATCGCATTTTCACTGGTGTATTTTTTCAATTTTTCCATTGAAATTTTCCACGTGGCTTTTAACTTTTTCCGCGAAACTTGGGTTTGCCTCGAAAATGATGTGGGCTGAGTCTCCCTTGTATTCTATGTTTTGCACGTCTGCCCTTTTGAAAAGCCATGATATGAACTGCATTGTCTCATTTGTTAATGGAATGGTGAAAGCCATCCTAACGTAGTTCTGCAGTTGTTTGATAATCGCTTCTTTTAATAGCTCAATGTTTGTTCCACGCAGTGCTGATGTTGGTATGGGGTTTGGCGCCTTATCTTTTAATGCTTCAAGTTTCATGCTGATTTCTTCTTCTCGTAGGAGGTCTATTTTGTTCAACGCCGTTATTACTGGGATTCCGGACGCTTCGATGCGCTCTATTGTTTCCAGGCAAACGTTGAGCTTCTTTTCAACAGTGCTTATTGGTTCGCTTATGTCAACGACGAGCAGTATGAGGTCTGCGTAAATGGTTTCTTCAAGTGTTGAGTGAAAAGCCTCTATTAGCGTAAGTGGCAATCGGTCTATGAAGCCAACAGTATCCGTTAACAAGAATTTTTTTCTAGCAATTTTCACAAGCCTCGTTGTTGTGGAAAGCGTCGTAAAAAGCGTGGTATCAACTGGCACCTCCTCTTCTGTTAAGGCGTTGAAAAGCGAGCTTTTTCCAGCGTTTGTGTATCCAGCCAAAGAAATTGACGAAAACCCGAGTTCCGCCCTCCTTTCGCGATGCAACTGCCTCTTTCCCCGAATTTTCTTGAGTTTTCTCCTTATGGCGTGCACTTGCCTTTTAACGGCTTCGTAGTAAACGTCCACCTCATAAGCTCCTAGTCCCATGAAGCCTGGTTGTTCTCCCATTTTTGCGAGGCGCACTCGCTCCTTTGCATGTGCGAGTTCGTATTGAAGTTTTGCCAGTTGAATTTGCAGTTTCGCCTCGGTTGTTGTGGCTCTTCTTGTGAAGATTTCTAGGATTAGCTGGAATCTGTCTATGGTTTCGACGCCTGTTGACTTTGCTAGGTTGTATGCTTGCACTGGCTTCAGTGGATTGTCAAAAATTATTTTTTGGGCGCCAGTTTCTTTTACGAGTTCGGCGAGCTCCTTGACTTTTCCAGCGCCTATCTGATAGCGCGAGTCTAGTTCTCTGATTTGTTCGATTTTGCCTACAACAGTGTATCCCGCTGATTCTGCTAGGCTTTTTAGTTCTTCTAGGCTTGATGGTTCATTTGGGCGTCTGCGTTGAACTATGATTGCTTTCGTTCGGCGGTTTCCCCCTTCTGCATATCCTTTTCTTTTTTGCCAAGTTGAATAATGTCGCCTAATGTTAATTCGCGCTTTTCCAGTTTCGGAATTTTTGCTTGAGAAATGGGTTCTTCAGCCACCGGAACCAGCAGCTTAATTTTCAATTCATGCTCTAACTTTCTGGCGAGAACATCGTCTGGCGTCATTTTGCCCGTTTCAATTTTCCTCAAAACAGAAACCTTCTCGTTCAACTTTTTGCCCAAATCTTCGTGGGATAATCCAAGTTTTTCCCTCGCCTGCTTTATTTTCACGTTAAAATCTTCGACAAGCTCAAGCGAAGCTAACTTTGGCTCTTGCGGTTTTTGCTGCTGCAGCTTTGGAGTTTGAGTTGCTTTGGGCTTTGTCGGTATGGGTATTTGCATGGGTGCTTTGGGTTTTTCTTCTTCCAAAATCAGCTTTCCATGTTTGGAGCATTCGCCACACACCGTCAGTTTTGCGCCTTCAATTATGACGTTGTATGGTTTGCCGTGGATTTTGCGTCCGCAGACCTCGCACCGCACGCGTTCACGCACCTACTGTTTTTATTTTACTGCTAGTGTTTATAGTTGTCGAATTGCAGAGGCGGTTGAGGCGCATAAAACTTGAAGGAAGACTTTAAAAGGATTAGAAGCGTGGCAGACTACCAGTTTGGAAAGGGCGTAGGCGCTAAACTTTTTCCAGAAAACATCGAAATCGCCTATTCCAAGCGCACTGGCAGAATACGCTACATATACTTGAACGGTAAAAGACTTGCCACAATGCGACCCACAGACGGGCTGTTCTCTTTAAGCATTGAGGGCGCAAAACGCATTGCCGAAAACAAGAAAGACGCAAAATGTTTTGTTACTGTTCAGAACGGAGTTGCAAAATTTATCAGCGAAGGCGGAGATGTTTTTGCGGCGCATGTTATTAAGGCGGATGATGCCATCCGCCCAAAAGACGAGGTTATTGTTTTAGATGAGCATGGGAATGTTCTGGCTGTTGGTAAAGCTGTATTGTCTGGCGTGGAAATGTGTGCGTTTAAGTGTGGTGTCGCCGTCAAGGTTAGGCGTGGATGCTTAGAAGAAAGTTAAGTATTTGAATTGCTTATCAAATATTGGAGTTTGGTGGAGAGAACGGTTATGCATAGGCGCATAAGCCCTAGAGAAGCAAAACGTATGATGCAGCGCATGGGCTTGAGTATGGACGCAATTCCCGATGTTGAACAAGTGATAATCAAAACAAGTGCTAAGGAAATCACTATTCAAGAGCCAGAAGTAGCCATACTGGACATGCAAGGACAAAAAATTTTCCAGATAACTGGTGGAAAAGTGACTGAAAAGGCGCTTGAGCGTAAATTGGCGATTCCAGATGAGGATGTGCGATTAGTGGCAGACCAGACTGGAAAAAGCCTTGAAGAAGCGAGAAAAGCGCTTGAAGAATGTGGAGGCGACCTAGCAAAGGCAATTCTCCTACTTCAATCGAAAATCTAGCTCATGTTTACAAATTAAAGTTATATCCTGTTTCAATCTTAATACTAGTCGTTGGAGGCAATTCGCTAACGTTGACTGACATAGCAGCAGTCGGACATTTTTCAATAGACTCCATTCTTCTCCCATCAAGCCAAAAACCATACATCCTTCTAGGCGGTTCTGTAGCCTACGTAGCGCTTTCAGCCCAACGTCTAGGCGCAAACGTTTCCATCATATCCAAAGTCGGCGGCGATTTTCCAGAAGCCTACCTTTGGTGGCTTGGACAAGAAGGCATAAACCTTTCAAAAGTTTCCAAAATTGAAGACGCATGCACCACGCGTTTTGAGTTGAGGTACAGCCAAGACCTATCAAATAGAAGTTTACGCCTAACAAGTAAAGCTCCACCAATAAGTGTGGACGATGTGCCAAACTCTTTGAAGGCGAGGGCAATCCACATAGCGCCAATCGCAAACGAAATCGAAAACGAAGTTGTGGAAAAACTTAAAGCACACGCAGACTTCTTATCTTTAGACCCTCAAGGCTTTCTGCGCACCTTTGACCAAGATGGAAATGTTGTTCATCACGCATTGCCAAACAAACGAATCTTCGAAATAGTCAACATTTACAAGTCCTCTTCTGAAGAAATCGTGTATGCAACAAACCTAAACGATGTGGATGCGGCTGTAAAGGCTATTCACGACTTCGGCGTGGAAATAGTCATCGTCACCCTAGGCATGAAGGGCGCACTACTGTCCGTTGAAGGAACTAACTACAAAATTCCAGCCTACAACACAGGAAAGGCTGTTGACCCGACTGGCGCTGGAGACGTTTTCATAGGCGCCTTCCTAGCCGAATACGTAAAAGGCAAAGAAGCCTTATGGTGCGCATGTGTAGGCTCCGCAGCGGCTTCGGTTGCCGTTGAAGCTGTGGGTCCAACTTTTGCTGATTGCGGGACCGAAATTTATCGAAGGGCACATGTGCTTTGTGAAAAAGAAATTAAGAATGAACTGCATTAGTATTTCAGAAAAGGGGACGTTTACTTTGGGGCGCATCGACAAAGGCGTAAAATGCAACGTTTCTGGATGTGGCAAGGAAGCGGTTCGTTCGCTTTCTCTAGATAAGGTGAGAGCCTCTGGTTTAAGCGTAAACGTTGAGGGTAGGCGCGCTTATCTTTGTAAGGAGCATTATAAGGAGTATAAGAAGCGTACAAAGAAGGATAAGCAGCTTGAAAAGTGGCGGCACATGGGTTAAAGGAAAGGTGATTGTAAAATGCGAATTTTGCAGTTGCACTCCGATTTTATCGAGTTTAAGCCGATACAAAAGGAAATAGCATTGGCTGAAGAGGCGGAAAAGAAGAAAACGCGCCTAGAAGAAATAGTTGTTCTTTTCACGGCTGTTGAAGAAGGCGACAACGTTGCAGTGGCGAAAAAAGCAATAGACGAAGTTCACGCTTTTCTCGAAAAACTGAAAGTAAACCGCATACTAATCTACCCATACGCACACTTGAGCAGCAACCTTGCAAAGCCTTCAGAAGCACTAAAAATAGTTAAGGCTATGGAGGCATACGCAAAAGAAAAAAATTTAGAAACTTACCGTGCACCTTTCGGCTGGAACAAGCAATTCACAATCGCAATTAAGGGTCACCCGCTTGCAGAGCAGTCCCGCGTTTTCCTTCCAGAAGAGGTAAAAGAGGAAAAGGAAGAGCGTGTGTCCGAGGCGGTGAAAGCCGAGGAAAAGCTGCAGTCCTCATGGTATATTCTGCAGCCAGACGGCAAAATGGTTCCAGTTGAAGAATTCGATTTTAAGGGTCATGAAAACCTTGAAAAGTTCATGAAATACGAGGTTTCAAAGGTTAGGGCAAGCCAGCAGATGCCTCCACACGTGCCTTTAATGAAGAGGCTTGAAATAGCAGATTACGAGTCTGGAAGCGACCCTGGAAACATAAGATGGTATCCGAAGGGGCGGCTAATCAAGTCGCTGCTTGAACAGTTTGTAACAGCCAAAATGATAGGGTACGGCGCCATGGAAGTTGAAACTCCAGTAATGTACGATTTTCAACATCCAAGCCTAGCCGACTACATAAACCGTTTCCCAGCTAGACAGTACTTGCTAAAATCGGAGGACAAAGAGCTTTTCTTGCGTTTTGCCGCTTGTTTTGGGCAGTTCCTTATGGTTCATGATACGCAGTTCTCTTATAGGCACATGCCCCTAAAAGTTTACGAGCTAACGCGGTATAGTTTCAGAAGAGAAAAAAGCGGCGAAGTTGTAGGCTTAAGACGTTTAAGAGCGTTCACGATGCCTGACTGCCACGCCTTCTGCAAAGACCTTGAACAAGCCAAAAGCGAGTTCCTCGTTAGGTTCAAGCTTTGCATAGAAGTTTTGAAAGAGATAGGCTTGCCAAAAGAAGCTTATGAGGTGGCAATACGCTTCACAAAAGACTTTTACAAGGAAAACAGGGATTTCGTGGAGTCCCTAGCGAAAATTTTTGGCAAACCCGCACTTGTAGAAATGTGGGAGGAACGCTTCTTTTACTTCACGCTAAAATGGGACTTCAACTTCGTGGACAATCAGGACAAGGCTGCAGCCCTCTCAACAGACCAAATTGATATAGAAAACGCCAAAAGATACGACATAACATTCGTTGACGAGAAAGGCGAAAGACGCCACCCGCTCATTTTACACTGTTCACCAAGCGGAGCCATCGAAAGGTGCATATACGCATTATTGGAAAAAGCCTACAAAGACCAACAAAACGGTAAACCGCCAATGCTGCCGCTTTGGCTTTCGCCGACGCAAGTGCGCATAATACCAATGGCAAACAGTCATCTTGAACGCGCAGAAAAACTTGGAAAAGAATTGGAGGCACATTGCATACGCTGTGACATTGACGATAGGGCAATGACGTTGCAGAAAAGAATACGCGAGGCTGAAATGGAGTGGGTTCCATATATAATTGTTTTAGGACAAAAAGAGGTGCAATCAGAAACATTCCCAGTCAGGGACAGAAAAACTGGAAAAATCCGCAACATGAAACTTGAAGAACTGATAAGCGAAATTGAAAAGGAGGTTGGCGCCAAACCATTCAAACCGTTGCCGCTTCCCGTACATCTTTCAAAGAGACCTCAATTCTACGGCTAACAGCATTGTGAAAAAGCCAAACTTTTGCAAAAAATATATCAAACCCAAAGGGTGATAGCTAATCTTCTAGTTTAAGGGGCGACACTAATTGGAAAGAGAACTTCTCGTTTATATTGACGGCGAGTACTATCCAAAGTCGCAAGCGAAAATCTCAGTTTACGATCATGGGCTTCTTTACGGCGACGGCGTGTTTGAGGGGATCCGCGCATACAACGGTGTTGTCTTCAAACTTAAAGAACACATTGATAGGCTTTATCGTTCCGCGCATACCATAATGTTGCAAATTCCAATACCAAAAGAGGAAATGGTGAAAATCGTTTTGGAGACGCTACGCAAAAACAAACTAAAAGATGCTTACATACGCCTAGTCGTCACGAGAGGCGTGGGCGACTTGGGATTAGACCCAAGAAAATGCCAAAAACCAACAATAATTGTAATAACAGACACTATAAGGCTGCTTAAAACCGAAGCAAAAGAAAGCGGCATAACCGCCATGATTTCATGGGTTAAAAGAGACCCAGTAGACGCGACAACACACGAAATAAAGTCGCTCAACTACCTAAACAGCATACTCGCAAAAATCGAAGCAAACATAAACGGCGTAGACGAAGCCATATGCCTCGACAAAAACGGGTTCATCTGCGAAGGCGTAGCAGAAAACATATTCATAGTAAAAGGAGGCAAAATCTTCACACCGCCAAGCTACACAGGCGCGCTTCCAGGAATAACAGCCGAAGCGGTGATGAATCTCGCAAGAAAACTTGGATACGAAGTCGTGGAAAAGAACATAACGCCCTACGAGCTGTTTAATGCGGACGAGGTTTTCTTCACGGGAACAGCCGCCGAAATCGTGCCAGTCAAAGAAGTAAACAAGAGGGTTATTGGCAACGGCAAGCCTGGACCAGTGACTAGAAGGCTTATGGAAGAGTTTGCGAAGATGGTTCAAGACCCGAAAGAGGGAATACCCATCTACGGCTAATATTTCTCCCTATTTATTCTTCTCCATGAACCGCTCAACCTCATTAAAGGCTTGCTCAAGCACATCAATCGGCGGGAGAAAGACGCTTCTAAAGTGTCCAGCACCGTAAACTGGGTCAAAACCAGAACCATGAACAAAAAGCACGCCAGTTTCTCTCAAAAGCTCAAGAACAAAATCCGCATCGCTTTTCCATCTCCGCCCCACACCATTAATTTTCGGAAAAACGTAAAAGGCGCCTTCAGGCTTCGAACAGCTTATACCCTCTATTTGGCTTAGCCTCTTCAAAACGTAGTCCCTCCTCTGCCTAAGCTTACCGACAAACTCCTTGATGTGGTCTTGTGGTCCATTCAAAGCCGCAACCCCAGCCTTTTGGACAGGCGTGTTTGCGCAAATCCTAATTCTAGCCTCTTTTTCAATGCACTGTTTGAGCTCTTCCAATTCGCCGTTCTCGTCGTAAAAGTAAATGTAGCCAAGCCTCCACCCCGTCATGAGATAAGCCTTCGAAAAACCATTAAGCCCAATAACTGGCACATCCTTGGCTAAACGTGCGGTGCTAACAAACCGTTTTTCAAAAGTTAACTGGTCATAAATTTCATCCGACAAAACTGGAAGCCCAAACTCGCCAGCCAAATCCAAAATACGCTTCACAGTTTTCTCCTCGTAAAGCGCGCCACACGGATTATTGGGATTTATAACAACTATTCCACGAGTCCTCTCTGAAATTTTCCGCCTCAAATCGTCAACGTTAGGCTGCCAACCGTCATCTTCAACAGTCTCGTAAGTAATGGGCTTGCCGCCGAAAAACTTGGCATAAGAAATATACGGCGGATAAGTCGGCCCTGGAAGGAGAACTTCATCCCCCTCATTAATAAGTGCAGCCATAACCATTTGGATACCCTCAGAAATCCCAGAAGTGACAATAACATCCTCCGCGCAAACATCAACGCCGTTAACACGTTTCTCTTTAGCGCATATGGCTTGCCTAAGCTCTGGCAAACCTTCAGAAGGCGAATAAGCATTTGCGCCGCTTTCAACAGCCTCAAACAACGCTTGTCTAATATGCTTGGGCGTTTCAAAATCAAACGCAACTGGGTCACCGATGTTCAGGTAATAAATTTTTTTCCCAGCTTTTGCTAGTTCTCGTGCATGAACAATGACATCGCGGATGGCATACTCTATGGTGTGCACTCGTTCTGTAGCCTTGAATTTGGATTTGGCCATAACCTCACTTACCTTGTAGAGTCTAGGCTAGCATCTTATAAGAAATAAATTTTGTGCACCTTATGGCGTTGGATACCAAACCTCTGATATTTGGAAACCTTCAACTGTGTAAATCGTGACCTTTAAACTGAATTTGAGATGTAACACCCAGTTCCATCTGCAAACGATAGTTATGGTTTCGCCTACCTTGAGCAAGTATCCGTCTGGAACCAGTTCTGGGATTGTCAGTGTTCCGTCTATGGTGTATGTTTGGTTGTCTGTTTCAAAGATTATGGACTTTATTGTCACGTTTTGAATGGAATTAACCGAATTTGAAATCGTAATGTTAACGTATGGTCCCAACAGTTCGCTTATGGCTGGTTCCTCCATTCTCAGTTGCACTGGTGGTATTTTAACTGTTCTTGAAATGTTCGCGCCGTCTTCCCTTATCACGGTGATTGTTACATTTTGCCCTATGAACCTCTTCCAGTCTATTGTGCAATTGAAAGTCACGGAGTCGCCCTTGCCTAGAAATGCGAACTGCGGCACGGTTTCTGTTACATTGTCATTTAGCATTATCCGTGTAATGTTTATTTCAGATAGCGAACAAAGCATGTTCTTAACTTCAACCGTAAAGTTGTCTGTGTAATCTAAGTCAAATTTTACGTTTGTTATGTCCCAGACTATTTGCGGTGGGGTCGTTACATTTTTGGGTTCCACGGTGAGACCTTCGTTTGTGTAAACTTTAACCGATATTTTCTTGTTTCGATAATCACTCCAATTCCATAGACATTTGATGGTCAACGAACTATTCGGGTGAACAGAATTAAAAGCTGATGGTGTTCCCACTGGCGGAAAAGTTTGGTTTATTGTTATTTCGCTTCCATCCTCTAATGTTACGTTTATTCTTCTTATGGAGGCTGATGTCGTGGAATCTTCTGAACTGCTAATATTAACATAAAAGTGTTCCACATCAGAATAATCAAACTTAACGTCTTGTATAATTAAAAACGCGCATGGAAGCTTGTTTGTGGTGTAAGTGGCTTCATATCCCTCATAAGTTTTCACGGTGACTGTGACGTTTACGTTTCTGAAACTCTCCCAATTGTAGTTGCAAGTGTATGTTAAACTTGAATTTATTGGCAGTAAATTGGCAGAATCAAGTGGTGGTGTAACATTTTGCTTTACGGAGATGCCGAACAAAAGTATGTCTGAAATTGTTACGTTAATAACCGATTTTTCATCATTTTTAACTGTTATGTTGAAGTAGTTGACGCTTTCTGTGAAATTAAAGTTTGGTGTCACCTGCAATTTCACATTTGGAGTCTGGTAAGGATAACTTTTTGTTGCAGCACCTTCCAAAACGATAGGCTCCACCGTGACGTTTTCTCCGGCAATTTTACCCCAATTTCTTAGGCATTTGAACGTCTGCTTGGTTCCCCTTTGAAGCAGAAATGGAAGCGATGGTTCCGCGCTTTTGATGTCCCATGTTTCATTTTTGCTCTCAACATTCAAGCGAATTGCACTTATGTTAACGTCCAAATTGGAGATTGAAGGATTAAGAATAGTTACGTTAAAATACGTGGCGTTTGCGGAGTCAAAAGAAACGTCCGTAACTATAAGAAGTGTTGTGTCTTCTGGCATGTTGTAATAACTCGCCATAACCCACATGTATGATATTATCGCTCCAAAAACGGTTGAACACAACAGCAATATTATTAATGCTAGAGTTGAAATTGCCCTTTTGTTAACCAACATGCGCTGTGCCTCCGATGTTGAAATGGTTGTTCTATCCCATATGTCGTTGGAATAAATAAGCATTCTCTTATTATTTTAAATTTTGAAAGGCATACGCTGAACTTTTGGTGGTCAAACTTTATAAATTGTCTATGCGTCCTTCTAAAATTCTGTTGGTTGAAGGGAACTCGATGGCAGAGTGTGACGTTCTGGTAGTTGGAGCAGGCGTTATTGGCTTGTCAACAGCCTATCACATAAAAAATGCGAATCCCAAACTACATATTCTTGTGGTTGATAAGTTTAATTCCGCTGGTCAAGGCAGCACAGCTAAGAGTGCTTCTGCTTTTCGCTGTTTGTTTTCCTCTCCCACCAATTATGTTCTTGCCGATTCCTCTGTTGAGTTTTACCGTCATGTGCAAGAAAATTTGAAGGTTGATTTGAAGCTTTTATGGATTGGTTATTTGTGGCTTCTAAGCGATAAAAGTTATGGTGAGGTTTTTCCTGTTTTGAAGGGGTTGGCTGACAAGGGTTTTGTGTATGAGGAATATGAGGCTGAGGATTTGGCTCGTAGGCTTTGTATGCGTACAGATTTAAGCGGTGATGATGAGGCTTGCTTGATGCGTTTGGGGAACGTTTACAAGGGAATTTTCATTCCAAAAGCCGGTACAATTGATGCTGATTGTCTTGTCAAGTTTTACGAGGAGGAGTTTTTGAGGCTTGGTGGAAGGGTCGAATATGGCGTGAACGTGGAAAATCTTATTGTTGAGCCGTGTGAGCCTTTGGGTATGCCTCAAGAGCCATATTTTTGGCAAGAGTCAAGGATTGCTGGCGTAAAAACTAACAGGGGCATTATTAAGGCGAAGAAGACTGTTTTGGCTGCTGGGGCTTGGATTCCGCAGCTTTTGGATGCTGTTGGAATTGAATGTTTCATTAAACCCAAAAAGAGACAGCTTTTCACTGTGGCGGCGAAAAGTCCAGCTTTGAAGCAACTACTTTTTACAGAAGGTTTTAACTCTGTGGGTTGCATTCCATTTACGATTTTGCCAGAACCAAAGGTTTTGATTCGTCCTTTCCCGAATGAGCGTGTTTTCTGGCTTGGTTATGCTGACGATTTTCCAAGAGCATTCAAGTTAGAAGATGACCCCCAGCCCGAGAAGAACTTTTATCAGTATGGGATATACCAAGTTCTAGTGAAGTATTTTCCACAGTTTAGGGATTGCCGTCCCACAAATGCTTTTGCTGGTTTGTATGAGATTAACACTTTGGATGGGCAGCCCATAGTTTTTGAGGAGAACGATTTGATTGTTGTCGGCGGCGCCAGTGGAAGCGGTATAATGAAGGCTGATGCAATAGGGCGTGTTGCCGCTGCACTCTATAATGGCGAAGAACACGCTATATTGTTTAATGGCAGAAAGTTCAAGGTCAGCGACTTAAGCCTAAAAAACAGAAAAGTCGAACCTGAAAAGCTAATAATTTAAATCCCCCTTTTAGCTTTAAGGTGCATCACTAATCTTATTTACTTTTCACGCGATAATACTTATGCAATTTCGGGATGGTTAACCCATGTTTGGATGGAATGGAAACTTTCTACGCGTGAACCTCAGCAAGGGTAAGGCTGTCGCAGAACCTTACGATGGTAACGTTGCGAAAAGCTTTCTTGGCGGCAGGGGATTTGCAGCTAAAATTTTATGGGATGAACTTAAGCCTGGAGTAGACCCGCTGTCACCGCAGAACAAGCTTATTTTTGCCGCTGGACCTTTAACTGGTTTCTCCTTGCCCAGCAGTGGAAAGCTTGTTGTGGCTGCAAAGAGTCCTTTAACCCACGGTTATGGTGACGGTAATGTTGGTTCGCAAGCGGCTGTTCAAATGCGTAAGGCGGGCTACGATGCTGTTATTATTGAGGGCAGAGCTGGAAAGCCAGTTGTTCTGGTCGTCCAAGATAGAAGTGTTGAGTTTTTGGATGCGAAGGACCTTTGGGGTTTAAACTCCTTTGATGTTGAAAAGAAGCTTAGGGAGTTTTATGGGCGGACTGCTGGCATCTTGACGATAGGTCAAGGCGGCGAGAACCTTGTGAAATTTGCGAACATCGTTTGTGAGGGCGGTCGTGCCGGCGGCAGACCAGGCATGGGTGCGGTTATGGGTTCCAAGAATTTGAAGGCGGTGATTTTTGTTGGTTCTGGAGAGCTTTCTGTTGCCTACCCGAAGGTTATGAAGGAGGTGGGCGCTGAAGCTTACCGTGAAGTTCTTACGAAGCCAAACTATGCCTTTTGGAAACGCCAAGGGACGATGATGACTATTGAGTGGAGCCAAGAAAACAGTGTCTTACCAACATACAATTACAGTGAAGGCGTTTTCGAGAAGGCTGAAGCCATAGGAGGATTTTCAATGGAGAAAATTAAAATTGCAAATCGCGGCTGTCCACAATGCAACATGACATGCGGCAACGTTGTAAAAGACTCCATTCGCAGAGAATCTGAACTTGACTATGAGAACGTCGCCATGCTGGGGTCAAACATAGGCATCGGCAACCTAAAACAGGTGGCTGCGCTTAACAGAACTGCTGACGAGTTTGGACTGGACACGATTTCGCTTGGAAACGTTATAGGATTTGCCATGGAAGCTTCCGAAAAGAAGCTGATTCAAGAAAAAATCCAATGGGGCAAATTCAAGGAAACACAAGCCCTAATTGAGGACATAGCCTACAGACGTGGCTTGGGCGACACGCTGGCGGAAGGCGTCCGGTTTGCAGCTGAAAAGTTTGGCGGGGATTCAAAGCGTTGGGCTATGCATGTTAAGGGGCTGGAGATTTCGGCTTATGATTGTCACACGACGCCAGCCATGGCTTTAGCCTACGCGACAAGCTCCATTGGCGCGCACCACAAGGATGCGTGGGTTATTTCTTGGGAAGTCAATTTTGGACGTGGAAGCTATGGCGAAGAAAAAGTCGACAAAGTTATAGAGTTTCAACGTATCCGCGGAGGAGTATTCGAATCCTTGACGGTTTGCAGGCTTCCATGGATTGAGCTAGGCTTCGAGCTTGAATGGTACACGAAGTTCATGTATGCTGCTACTGGCTGGGAAGTAAGCTGGGACGACCTTAACGTTATCGCAGACCGCATCTTCAATTTGATACGCGCCTTCTGGATTCGCGAGTACGGCAAAAACTGGAGCAAAGAGCTTGATGTTCCGCCAGCAAGGTGGTTTGAGGAGCCAATAACAAAGGGTCCATTAAAGGGTGGGAAGCTTGACAGAACACGGTATGACATTTTGTTGCAGAGATACTACAAGAAGCGAGGTTGGGACGAACGCGGAATACCGAGAAAAGCAACATTAAAGAAGCTTAAATTGGAAAACGTTGCAAAGCAGCTTCAGAAACGCGTGAAACTTTATGATTAGTGCGCGTGCCTTTGCCTAGTAAGACCTTGCGAAGTAAACAACATCCGTTGCTTTTTCTCCGCAGTATATGCAGTTCGCGAACGTTTCTTCTCTCTCAAACGGCACGATTCTTACGGTCGCTCCAGTTTCCTCTTTGATTTTTTCTTCGCAACTTGAACTGCCACACCAGCACGCCCTTAGGAATCCGCCTTTTTCTTTGAGCACTTTTTTGAATTCATCGTAAGTTTTAACTGTGGTTATGTTTTCTTCGAGGAATTTTTTGGCTTTGTTGAAGAGGTTTCTTTGTATTTCCTCAAGCAGTTTTTCGACGGCACCAAAAACTTCCTCATCCTTCACCGTGACCTTTTCAAAAGTGTCTCTGCGTGCTAACGTTAACTGTCCATGTTTTACGTCTCTTGGACCTATCTCTATTCTTAAAGGTACTCCCTTAAGCTCCCAGTCGTTGAACTTCCACCCTGGAGTGTACTCTTTTCTGTCATCAAGTATGGCGGATACGCCCTTTCGCTGCAGTTTTTCAAGCGTTTCCTTCGCCTTCTCCATGATGGCTTTTTCGTCTGCTTCCTTGTAGGGTATTGGAACTATCACGACTTGTGTCGGCGCTATTTTCGGCGGCAAAACTAATCCTTTGTCGTCGCCGTGAACCATGACCAAAGCGCCTATTATACGCGTTGAGAAACCCCACGAAGTCTGCCAAACATAATGCTCCTTTTCGTCTTCCCCTATGAATTTTATGTCGAAAACCTTCGCAAAGTTTTGGCCTAGCTGGTGGGATGTTCCCATCTGAAGCGCCTTTCCATCAGGCATTATAGCCTCTAATGTTGTTGTGTAGAGTGCTCCAGCAAACTTTTCGTTTTCCGTTTTTCTTCCAGCGAGAACTGGAATAGCCAAGTAGTTTTCCATCAAGTCTTTGTACATGCCGAGAATTTCCATAACTTCGCGGTCTGCCTCTTCTTTTGTAGCGTGGGCTGTGTGCCCTTCTTGCCATAGGAATTCTCTTGTGCGTAGGAAAAGCTTAGTTGCTTTTGTTTCCCAGCGTACAACGCTGTTCCACTGGTTCAGCTTTAAAGGCAAGTCTCTCCAGCTTCTAATCCACTTCGCGTATGTCGCATACATTATTGTTTCAGAAGTGGGTCTTATGGCAAGTCTCTCTTCAAGCGGTGTGCTTCCGCCAATTGTCACCCATGCCACTTCTGGAACAAAGCCCTCGAAGTGTTCTGCTTCTTTTCTTAGGAAGCTTTCAGGTATGAACATTGGGAAATACACGTTCTTGTGTCCTGTCGCCTTTATTTTCGCGTTGAAGATTTCTTGGATTTTCTCCCATATGGCGTAGGAAAGCTCACGGAATATCATGCAACCCTTTACTGGCGCGTAGTCTGCAAGTCCAGATTTAACGACCACTTGGGTGTACCATTCTGAGAAGTCCTCGTTCTTTTTTACGGTTACGCCTATGTCAGACATTTTCATCTCTCCCTTTGTTTTCGTTTGTTGAAGAATATATTTCTAGTGTAAAACTAATTCTAATGTCAAATAAGTAGAGGCAGAAATCAGCAATGTGGAACGCAATCGCCCATTGCAACCACTTCCCAAAACATTAACAAAAGAAACTATTAAACATTTCTTACGCAAGCATTTTTAACTATATGCGCTTATTTTCAAACGTGTAATGTTAAAGGGGCGTGTGTTGGCGTTTGAAGGCGATACTCTTCATCGGAGATGGAATGGCGGACAGACCCGTAAAAGAACTGGGCTGGAAGACGCCATTGGAAGTTGCAAAAAAGCCAGCCTTGAACAGCATAGCAAAAAACGGCATCTGCGGGATAATGGACCCAATAGCGCCTGGAATCCCCCCTGGAAGCGACACGGCAACGCTTGCCCTTCTCGGCTATGACCCGTTTAAGGTTTATTCTGGACGGGGCGCTTTAGAAGCTGTTGGCTTCGGCTTAGAAATTCTGCCTGGTGATGTTGCTTTTCGCTGTAATTTTGCAACTGTCGGCGAGGATTTTGTTGTTTTGGATAGGCGTGCTGGTAGAATAGCCAACGAGGACGCGGCGGTTCTTGCCGAAAGTTTGCAGAAGGTTAAGCTCGAAAGTGGCGCTGTCAATTTTCTCTTTAAAAACACTGTTCAGCACAGGGCAGTGCTTGTTCTTCGTGGACGCGGGCTTTCCCCAAATGTTAGTGATTCTGACCCAGAAAAGGTTGGAGAAAAAGTTCGGGAAGTAAAACCTTTGGATGGTAGTGCAGAGGCGCGGTTTACGGCTGAAATTTTGAATGAGCTTATGGAGAAGTTTCACAGTGTTTTGAAGGCGCACCCAGTTAACAAGATGCGGGTTAAGCGTGGTTTGCCGCCAGCAAACGTGATTTTGTGTAGGGGCGCGGGCACAGTTCCAAAAGTTAGGGCTTTCCCCGAAATTTACGGCGTAAGTGCCGCGTGTATAGCCGCTGTGCCATTGATTAGGGGTGTATGCAAAGTTGCTGGAATGAATCTCATAAACGTTAAGGGTGCCACTGGCACCGTTCAAACGGATTTTATGGCTAAGGCAAAATCCGCTGTTGAAGCTTTAAGGCGCTATGATTTCGTGTTTTTGCATGTTAAGGCTACGGATGTTGCCAGCCATGACGGAAACGCCAAACAAAAAATTGCTGCTATCGAAAAAATCGATGAAATGCTCGCTTTTATACTTGAAAAAGTGGACGTGAATGCGACTTATTTGGCTGTAACCGCAGACCACACAACATCAACCTCGACTGGAAAACACGAAGGCGACCCCGTTCCAGTGGCAATAACTGGTCCTTATGTGCGCAGTGATGATGTTGAGAAGTTTGATGAGCGTTCTTGTGCCAAAGGTGGTCTTAATAGGATTAGGGGCGTTGACTTAATGCCTACTCTCATGGGTTTGCTTGGCAAAACAAAGCAGTTTGGCGCCTAAAAGTGCGCTATTGGACTGGCATGAGGCGCCATTCCCTATAATCCGTAATGACCCTTATGTATCCGCGGAGCATCTTGTCAACTTCAGCGTCGCCAGTGTCAACGCGTAAGACGTTTCCTTCGATGCTTTGAAGTTTGCTCTTTGTCGCGGCAACTATTATACGCTGTTTTGTTACGAGCTTAACGATTTCTGGACTTATCTGCTGGTTGCCCCTTCCCAAAAGTATTCCTTGATGTCCAATAGGCGAGAGAATAATCCAAGTTTTCTTCCAGTCCTTAATTTCTTTCATTATTCGTTTCTCGTCAACATCAAGTATCACTTTACCGTTCTTGTATATGTCCACGCCCAACACTGTTTTTTCAACACCCAAAAGTTCCGCTATGCGTTTAACGGTTGTTCCTGGACCAAGAATGTAGGTAGCGTCTGGACGCATATCCTCAATTATTGTCTTTGCTATTGCCGTTTGATTCTCCTTCTCGTCAACAGTTTCTGGACTTACCTGTTTGCTTCCCTGAATTCGCATTGGAAGAAACGGACCTTTCAAGAAACCGTGAAGCTTTACGGCAAAAGTGTCGCTGCGAATAGCCTTCTCGTCAGCGTCCATAATCTCGAAATCCGCAATTTCTGCTTGATTTTCAGCGAAAGCCAAAACCACATCGACAGCGTCAGCGGGGCTAACTGCAAAAATTCCACTGTACATCTTCACGCCTGAAGGCACGCCTAAGACTGGAACTTCCGCATGACAGTCTTTCATAGCGTCAAAAATGTCTCTGGCGGTTCCATCTCCGCCAACAAAAACAATCAAATCAACATCGGCTTCAACAAGCATTTTAACAGCAACCTTCGTATCTTCAGCGCTTGTTTCCTTCCCCAATTTCATGGGCAAAAGCCTAACGTTTACGCCAGCGCTTCGCGCTTCTTCTTCACCCATTACTCCTGGGCACGTTAAAACTTCAATTTCCAAATTTCCGCTGCTTTCTTTCAGTTTTTTCAGAAACTCCGTCGCCCTTTCGGGAGCTACTGGTTTGGCTCCTCTCGCGATAGCCTCTTTTAAGACGCCATCTGTCCCTTTAAGCCCGACTTTTCCTCCCATGCCCGCAATAGGGTTAACGATGAGGCCCAACTTCATGTTCTTAACCGTCCAAAACCACGCTTCGTTTTGCACTGCAAACTATTTAGGCGTATTCGCGTTTAAGGCAATCGAAAAGCGGGAAATAAAGTTGCGGGCAGCAAACTCCAGCCAACATTATGGCACATTTTCGATTCTCGCAATATCAAGAGACAACAAACTTATGGGCGTGGCTGTTGCTTAAGGCTCAACGTCCGTTGGCGAAAGAGTGCCACACGCAAAGCCAGGCGTAGGCGTAATAGCCACACAAGCGTACACAAATGTCTCGTATGGGGTTAAGGGGCTGGAGTTGCTTGCAAAGGGTTTTTCTCCAAAAGAGGCTTTAAACACGCTTTTAGCCGAAGATGTCGAACGAGAGCTGCGGCAAGTGGCAATCATGGACTTTAAAAAGCGGAAGGCGGTTTTCACTGGAAAAGTGGTTCCAGATTTTTGGGCTGAGGTTGTGGAGGAGAACTGCGTTGCCATTGGAAACCTACTCGCCAGAAGCGAAGTGGTAAGCAAGATGGCTGAAAGTTTTGAGAATTCCAAAAGCGATTTCACTTCAAGGCTTGTTGAGGCGTTAAAGGCTGGAAGTGAGGCTGGCGGGGACAAACGTGGAGAACGCTCTGCAGCACTTATCGTTGTGGATGCTGGAAAAGCAATTTTAAACTTGAAGGTTGATTTTCACCAAAAACCAATTGATGAGTTACTTCGCCAATTAAAGCATGCCAAACCGTGATTTTCTCTGATAATTTTTATATGCATTGAATTTTAAACTTGTTCTCCCATTTAGACGCGAGGTAAACAAATGTCAAAAAAGGGCACTAGAAGGATTCTGGTAACTGGAGCAACGGGACAGATAGGGTCTGAACTAACAGTGGTGCTTCGTGAAAAGTACGGCAAAGAAAACGTTGTGGCTGTTGGACATAAGCGAAAGCCAAGTGAGAAGCTTTTGGCTTCTGGCCCATTCGTTTATGCCGATGTTACGGATAGAGAAAGCATAAGAAACGCTGTAAAGGAACACGCCATAGACACGATTTACCATTTGGCAGCAGTTCTCTCGGCTACTGGCGAGGAAAACCCACAGCTTGCATGGCACATCAACATGGATGGACTCTACAACATACTTGAAGTTGCAAGAGAATTCCACCTACAAGTCTTCTGGCCAAGCTCCATCGCGGTTTTTGGTCCAGAAGCCCCACGCATGAAGACTCCGCAAAACACTGTTCTTATTCCCCGAACAATTTATGGAGTTTCAAAGGTTGCTGGCGAACTCCTGTGCAATTATTATTTTCAACGTTTCGGCTTGGATGCGCGCAGTGTGCGTTATCCAGGCATCATAAGCAGTGAGACACCTCCTGGCGGTGGAACAACCGACTATGCTGTTGAGATTTTTTATGAAGCGATTAAGCGTAAGCGTTACACTTGTTTTGTGCGTAAGGACACTGTTCTGCCTATGATGTATATGCCAGACTGCATAAACGCTGCGATTATGCTTATGGAAGCAGAACCAGAAAGGATTAGTTGCCGCACAAGCTACAACGTGGCGGCTATGAGTTTTTCCGCTGGAGAACTTGCCGCGGAAATTAAGAAGTATATTCCAGAATTTGAATGCGAGTATAAACCAGACTTTAGGCAGAAAATCGCGGATTCTTGGCCCATGACCATAGATGACAGTCTAGCCCGCAGAGACTGGGGTTGGAATCCAAAGTATGATTTGTCTTCCATGACGCGGGACATGATTGAGAAATTGTCGAAGAAGCTAACTGCAAACGTGGCATAACGGAAACGCTGTTTGTTGAGGGGAAACGTTAAAAGAGCTTGAGTGTAAACTCTCTTTTTGAAGGTGGCAATTTATGATTAAACGTCATCCAACAAAATATCTGGGCGAAGAATATCAGCGCTTGGTCCGCGAGAACCTAAACTGGGAACTCAAGGTTCTTGAAAGCGCAAGCGAGCCAATATGCATAGTCAACGGAAAACAAGTTCTGATGCTCTGCGCAAACAACTACCTAAACCTGGCGACGCATCCAAAAGTCGTTGAAGCAATGATAGAAGCAACAAGAAAATACGGCGCTGGAGCGGGAAGCGACCGCTCAATTTCAGGTAACATGAGCCTACATGAAGAGCTTGACCGCAGACTGGCAAAGTTCAAAAACGCCCCAGCATCATTAACGTTCCAAACGGGCTTTATGGCTAATGAAGGCGTTATACCCCAACTCGCCGACAAAGGAGACCTATTCGTTTCAGATGAACTGAACCACGGCTCAATAATTGACGGTGTACGCCTAAGCCACGCTGATAGGGCAATATACAAACACAAGGATGTTGAAGACTTAACGCGTGTCTTAGAAGAAGCTGAAAAACACGACCCGCCATATAGGCACATTTGGATATTAACAGACGGAGTTTTCAGCATGGACGGCGACACCGCGCCATTACCAGAAATAGCGAAAATCGCCAAAGAGCATGGCGCTGGCGTTTACGTTGACGACGCTCACGGAGAAGGCGTTCTAGGCGAAGGCGGAAGGGGAATCGTAAACCACTACAAACTCTCAAGAGACGAAGTGCATGTCGAAATGGGCACTTTCTCCAAAGCCTTCGGCGTAATAGGCGGACACATAACTGGAAGCGAAGACCTGCGCAACTTTGCCTACAACAAAGCCAGAAGCTGGCTCCTAAGCGGCGCCGTTCCACCAGGCGTTGCCGCGGCATGCATCGCCGCCATAGACGTTCTAGAAAAGGAGCCGCAACACGTCAGACGCGTATGGGAAAACCGCAACCACCTGCTTGAGGGCTTACAAGACGCTGGCTTCGACACTGGAAACACTGAGACGCCCATAATCCCAGTGATGTGCGGGCGAAGCAAGGCAGCTAAGGACTTGGCGGATTACCTCTGGTCTAAGGGCATATTCGTCTTGCCAATCTTCTATCCAATGGTTGCAAGAGACAAGGCGAGGATAAGAGTTCAAGTGTGCACGAAACACACACGCGAACAGCTTGACAGAGCTATAGACGCATTCAAAGAAGGCGGCAAAAAACTAGGAATAATTTAAAACATTAAAGTCCCATCTTCCTCACTTATTTTTTAGATGTTCGCAAATGAGCATAGCCCAGAAAAAACAGCAATTACGCGAGAAAATTTGGAGCGAAATGGAGCGCAAGGGAATAGCCACTTTTCCGCTTCCATGTAAAGGGCGAATCCCAAACTTTTTGGGCGCATCGGCTGCTGCTGAAAAACTGCGTCAAATAAACGAGTGGCAAAAAGCAAAAATAATATTTGCGAATCCAGATTCGCCTCAGCAGAAGGTTAGAGAAAACGCGTTGCTGGATGGAAAAACACTCATAATGGCTTCTCCGCGGTTAGAGAGGGGCTTTATCCTAATCGACCCAGCGAAAGTGTGGGGCAAGGAACATTTCGCCTCAACCATCAAAGGCGCGTTCAAATTCGGCGTGGAAACACAGTCCTTTCCAAAACCAGACTTGATAGTGGAAGGCTCGGTAGCTGTTGACGTGCATGGGCATAGACTTGGGAAGGGACATGGCTACGGCGACGTGGAAATAGCCCTCTTGAAGAAAATGTTTGGAGAAATTCCAATAGCAACAACGGTTCATGACATACAAGTTGTTGAGGCTGTTCCATTCGAGGAAAAAGACGAAAAAGTCTCAATAATCATCACGCCCACAAGGGTCATCCGCGTGTCCGCCAAAAACTGTTCTGCACAGAAAACCTAGAGGGGGTAGGTCACTATTGGCTGTTTCCTCAACCAAAAATACATGGGTTTTCAGCGCAGCTTTTCGAGAACTTTGTCAACATCGTCCAAGCCCAGTTTCCTAAGCGCTTCGCTTTTTGGGATACCGTTCTCGTCCCAGCCGACAGCCTCATAATACCGCTTAATTTGCGCTTCAACTTCTGCCTTGTCAATGGTTTTTCCTTTGTAGGGTCCAGATGGTAGCGGTTCATGGAATCTCGGCGGGTTTGAATCGTGTATTTTCGGTTTCCATTTTAGGTCTGGTCCGCCGAGCAGAAGCATTGCCCTTTGCAGTTGGAGTATTCGCAAGGCTTTTGTGTTAATCCAGTCTTCTTGTGTTAGCTCTAAGCCCGTAACTGCCTTGTAAAACTCGAATTTTAGGTTGCGTGGTATTCCGAAAATGTTGAAGTAACAGTACACTGCTGAATCGTTAAAAGTCATTGCAAGTTCGCTTCTAAAATCGTCTAGTGGAAGGCAAGCGGTTGAAGTGTGGTCTCCGCCTTGAACTGAACACGCGTAGGAATAGTTTTCTGGGTAATCCTTTCCGCTGCGGATTCCATGAGCGCCTATGCCGATGCCTTTACATTGAACGGCATACTGCAAGACATCTGCTTTCTTCATTTCTTGAATTTTCAAGGCTGCGCGGTAGGTTCCTTCAGCCAACAAGTCTCCTATGCCATCGCGAAAAGCAATTTTCCTAGCTAAAGACGCGAAGGCTTCAGCGTCGCCCCAATTAAGCTCCAAACCATCCAAATCATCCTTCGTTAATATGCCTCTCTGGAAAAGCTCAGCCGCAAACCCCATAACATTTCCAGTTTGTATTCCACAAAGTCCCAAGTCATCAATAAGTGAAGCCAAAAACACGTTTTCTTCAGGCGTAAAAATGCCCAAGTTCGTGCCCAGATAGGCTTGCAACTCGTAGTCTGGGTTATCCGTCATCGCGCCCTTAAACTTTCCAGACCTTACAACAGCAACCTTCAAGCATGTTGTTGGACAGCCAAAATCCCCCCAGTAAGGCTTAACCCAAACACGGCTCTCAAACTGGTCAACGCCAAAACTCTTCTCATCATGCCACTCCTCCTGCCAGTTTCGAACGGGCTCAGAGCTTGTTTTTGCGCCAACCTCGTAGCCGCCTGAACCAGTTCCCCAGCGTCTCCAAAGCTCACTCTCATAAACATCATTGCAAACAGCTCGCATTAACTCCTTAACCTTCTCCATGTCCGCAACCTCTGGAAGCGGTCCGCTGCCCTTGACGGCTATTGCCTTAAGCCTTTTAGAACCCATAACCGCACCGTAACCGCCATAACCCGCAGCATGCGTCCACTTAGCCGCAACAACAGCAGTGCGAACCTTGCGCTCTCCAGCTGGACCAATGTATAGGATTGATGGTTCTTTCCATTCACCCTTCGTTGTAAAACGCTTGCTCAAAAGCGCCCTACACTCTTTCGTTAGAGTGGCAACTGTCTGTTTCGCGTCCTTGCCCCAAACGTGAGATGCATCTCTAACTTCGACGTCTCCATCTTTAACAAATAAGTATACAGGCTTTTCCGCCTCTCCAGTAACAATTATTCCATCATAACCAGCACATTTCAACTCTACACCAAATTCTCCAGCAACAGTTGAGCCAACAACACCGTTGCTCTGGGGAGACTTCCCAGAAACGCATACTCTACCGCCTGGAAAGAAACCCGTAAGTGGCCCCGTCAAAAACAGTAGGATGTTTTCTGGTCCAAGTGGGTCAACAGTCTCCCATTTTCCGCCCAACCTGTCCCACAGGATTTTTGCCGCTAGACCTCTGCCTCCAATGTAATCCCTCAAAACTTCGTCGCTGAACCCTGCCTCTTTAACTTCTCCAGTTGAAAGGTTAACTTCTAAAAATTTTCCAGCATAACCCAAAATCATAGTAGCCTTTCTCCCTCCTCACCGTAGATTTTGATGGCTAAGCTTCGCGCTATTTCCTCGGGCTTGCGAGCATAAAGCCTATGAGCATAGTTTCCTTTCGAAACAACGCGCAAGACATTCCATGAACCTTCTTGGCAAACCTTAACGCATTGTGGGTCTCCACCGCACAAATCACAGATTAATATGTAATCTTCCTTGGGGTGCATGTGCGGAATCCTTCCAGGACAAGCCTCAATACACTGTCCACAAGCGATGCAAGTTTCCCTGTCAACCAAAACAGCACCAGTTCGCTCGCTTACCGACAACGCCTTTACTGGACAAGCTTGAACACATGGATAATCTTCACATTGCGCGCAGAAATGCGGGAAATCCGTGCCTGGAACAAGCATGAAAACCCTTATCCTAGAAGCTTCCGGCCAGATGCGTTTTTCATGAAAGAGTGAACATGCAATTTCGCATTTTCTACAGCCACTACATTTCGCTAAATCTCTGGCTATCCAAATCTGCTCCTTTTCAGTTGACAAGTCAGACGCCCCCTCTTATGATTGCGCTTCTCTTAGGCGAATGTGGAATACCTACATCTTTAAATGAAGATTTATAATTTTTGTTAAGTTAAAAGGCGAGGTAAAACTGTTGGCAGCCCTATATGAAATGCTCGGTATTCTGGCAACATCATTCGTCTTGAACATTATACCGTTCACTGGACCATCAAACATGCTAATTGCCGCAAACTTGGCTTTAGCTACAAACGCTGACCCGCTCACCATAGGCTTCTTTGTTGCCTTAGGCTCGGCTCTAGCCAAGTCCATTCATTACATTGTAACATTTTTCGTCGGCGGCTTCATTGGCAAAGAACGTAGAAAACGCCTCGATGCGGCTGGTGCAAAAATTAGGAGCTGGGCTTTTTTGGCGCTTTTTATTGTGGCTGCATCACCGCTTCCAGACGAGCCCGTGGTTGTGCCGTTAGGACTTTTAAAGTATAATCCCGTCAAGTTTTTTACGTCATACTTTACTGGAAAACTGTTAATCTCTGTAGTTGGAGCTTATCTTGGAGAAACAGGACAAAAACTTCTCGAGCCTTTTGTAAGCCAAGAAGTTCTGATGATTGCCTCAGTAATATTCACGATAGCAATAACGGTGTTGCTATTTAAAGTTGATATAACCCAAATCTTCAAGAGATTTAAAAAGAAAGAATTCGCGAAACGTGATAAATAATTTGGCAATTTTTATATTACATGTTAAGGTATCCTCGCCCATGTACGATAGGATAGCGTCCAAAATAAGGAAAGGTATTGAAATCCTAAAGGAGCTCGGCTACGATTCTGAAAATATCTCTCCGAGAGAGTTTTATGATTATATGACTGGCGAAACTCCTACAGGCGACACCATAACATTAGAAGGTGTTCTATGCAACGAATTTTTGATGATGCATGAGATTGTTGAAATAAGTGAACTAAAAAAGGCGAACGTGCCAATCAACAAGCAGACGATAGTAAAGTTTTATCCACAAGTTTATGCAGCTCATTTTACGGCTTTAGATTATGAATTAACGTATGCCTTGAACAAGAAGGATTATGGCTGGCTTAAACGGAGAATTGAAAACTTCCAGTCGCAAATAAACGACCCATATCTGCCACCAGAATTTAACCATCTTAAACAAAAACTCGCACCTAGATTTGAATCCAATTTTCTCGGTTCATCCCACGTGTCTAAAACGCTCATAATTTCGTGCAAGAAAAGCTTTTATGGTTGTGTCTAAAAATCCAGAAGATTCCATGTCCGAAGAAACTGAAGAACTGCCAGAGACTCGTCCAATAAGCAAATACAGAGATAAAATCGTAAACGGGCCCATAGTTCGCACATTCTTTTGGCTGGGTATTCCTCCGCTTGTAAATCAAATCATTGTTGTGGCTTACAATCTTGCTGACGCCTACTGGTTAAGCGTTTACAGCGATGTAGCAGTGGCTATTCCGAGACAAATGTGGCCCCTTATAGTGCTCTTTCAAGCGCTTTTAATGGCTTTAACCGCCGCAAGTCTAGGCATAGTTTCGCAGTACGTTGGAAACAGGGATTATGAGAATGCGAGTAGGGCAGCGTCACGCTTTTTTACATTATCTTTTGTTTCTGGGGCAATCTTGAGCTTTTCACTCCTAGCGCTTAGAGGCGTTATCTTCACTTTCATGTCCGTTTCAGCAGATATTTTCGATGATTTGATGATTTATTCTGGCATAATCGCGTTTGACATTTTCTTCAACTATACGTCACTAACCTTCACAACGCTGCTACAAAGTATTGGAGAAACTGGAAAACCCGCCCTAGTGAATGGAATTGCAGTCGGCATAAACATGATTCTCGACCCGCTCCTCATTCTTGGTATAGGACCATTTCCAAGACTTGGCGTTGTAGGCGCATCCTTGACAGATATTATGGGAAAAATTATTTCTGTTAGCGCTTTGGCATACGTCCTTAGAAGGTATTATCCGGACATTAAAGTAAAATTTACCAAGGACATAAGCGTTAGTTGGGTTCGCTTGGTACTGCGCATAGGCTTGCCAGTTTTGGCTTTGGGCATGACAAACGGTTTCGCTTTTCTCACGCAGCTCAAGATTATTAACATGCTCGGCATCGTGGCAGCAACAGCTTTCTCCATAGGCTTCGTAATAATGGATATTGTTGATGCCGCGCTTTGGGGCTTAAGCGGAGCCACTGCAATAATGGTTGGGCAAAGTTTAGGTGCTGATAACCGCAAAAGAGCTAGAGAAGTCGCCTTTAAAACAGCTCTCTTAATATTTACAATTATGGCGATAAGCGCTAGCATCCTCTACCCAATCAGAAGGAATGTGGCTGGCGCGTTCACAGAAGACCCAAGCATTCTAGACGAAACTGACCTTTTTCTACAAACATTGTTGCTCACGCTTCCATTTTTTGGTTTGTTCATAGTTGCCATGTCCACTGGAAGAGGCTCTGGACACACACTTTTCCCAACAACCCTAGGAGTAACGCGCCTCTGGGGAATAAGACTTGTTTTAGGCTACTTGTTAGCGTTTTCCTTTGGGATGGGCTCGGTTGGAGCCTGGCTGGCCATAGCGCTAAGCAATGTTATTGGAGGAACAATAGCAATAATCTGGATAAAGTACGGCAATTGGGCTGAAGCCGTAATCAAAAGGAAACCCATTCATAACGCCTAACAATATTTCTTTTTCCCGCAAAAGCATAAGTGAAATTAAAACCTTGAAAGATATTGGATTAGTCGAAAAACATGCGAATTATAGCCGACCTCCACATTCACGGCAAATATAGCCGTGCCACAAGCCAAAGAATGTACATTGAAGAGATTGCAAAGTTCGCAAAAATAAAGGGTTTAAACCTCGTGGGCACTGGTGACTTCACGCATCCAAAGTGGCTGAAAGAACTTCAAGAGGCGCTGATTCCCGAATCTGACACTGGCTTATATAAAATTGCAAAAAACCCCGAGCTTCCAGTATACTTCATGATAACAACTGAAGTGAGCACAATATTCACATATGAAAACGGAGTTAAGAAGGTTCACCATGTGATTTTAACGCCAAGCATTGAAACAGCCATACAAATAAACGATAGACTGACAAATTACGGCAACTTAACAGTCGACGGCAGACCAACACTAAACATGGATGCACCACATCTCGTCGAAGAAATCATGGAAACATCAAGCGACAACATGGTTTTTCCAGCCCACGCTTGGACGCCCTGGTTCAGCATATTCGGCGCTTTCAGCGGCTTTAACAGCGTCGAAGAATGCTATCAAGACATGACAAAACACATTCACGCTTTAGAAACTGGACTTTCGTCAGACCCGCCTATGAACTGGCGCCTAAGCAAACTCGACAAATTTGCACTGGTTTCGAACAGTGATAGCCACAGCTTTTGGCCATGGCGCATAGGCAGAGAAGCCAACGTTTTCGAAATTGAAAAACCAAGCTACCGTGAGGTTTTGGACGCTATAAGAATTAAGGATGCTAGACGCTTCAAGTTCACAATTGAAACAGACCCAGCTTACGGAAAATACCATTGGACTGGACATAGGAACTGCAAAGTATCACTATCTCCGCAAGAAGCAATAAAACTTGGCAACACCTGTCCAGTTTGTCGCAGAAAACTTACAAAGGGCGTTGAACAGCGCGTCGAGGAACTCGCCGACCGCCCCTATGGATTCAAACCAGAAGGTGCAATAGACTTTAAACATTTGCTGCCGCTTTCCGAGATTATTGCAACCGTGCTAGGCGTTGATTCTCCTTCTTCGCAAAATGTCTGGAGCATCTACAACAAGCTCATCGAAAAGTTTGGAGATGAATACAAAGTGTTAATCGACGCACCGAAAGAAGCCCTAAAAGAGACCGTAGGCGAGAATATCGCCGAGGCAATAGTTCGCGTCAGAGAAGGCAACGTTAAAATAGTACCCGGATACGACGGAGTTTACGGGCAACTCATAATTTTCAACGAAGCCGCGCAGGAAAAAACTGCCCCTCAAAGAGTTCAACAAATGAACCTTACAGACTTCATGTAACCCCTTATTTTATGGTTTTATTGTGTATGTGTGTTGAGCGGGTATACGACAAGACTTATAAAGTCGTAATACATGCGATATTTGTATGTGGTACGCCGTGGAAACCAAAAAAATAAACAAAATATCAAAAATTGTAGACCGGGTCCTCAAACAAGTCTTCGGTGAAGAGGCAACACTCCTAATATACAAGTACCTCGAAGCAAACTACAATGTTAAAAAGAATGAGATAGCTGAAAAAATCGATGTTTTCGCAAGAGGTCTTGAAGATTTTCTAAGCACTGGAGCCTACGTAGTTGAACGTAAAATACTAGATGACATCTACTCCAGCTATGGTTTGCTACGCAGATTAGAACTTGAAAAAGTCAACGAGGAACGCGACTTCGCAAGCCACGTCAAGCTCTTGCTGCGAAACGCATAAATCCACCACGTAAACTCGAATTTTATTGGTTTAAAGGCAGTTTCACAATAACTTTTATAACGTGTTATTGAGTATTCCTTCCCTAAACCAGTTTAAAGGGAAGGCTCTACTTGAGAGATACTCTACTCAAATTGGTGAATAAAGCACTTGAACTTGGCGCCGATTATACTGAAGTTCGCGCTCAAGAACTTTTTAGGACAACGTTAACCATTAAGGAGGGACATGTTGAAGCTGCACGGCAAGGAATAGAAAACGGCGTGGCATTGAGAGTTCTCGTGAACGGCGCTTGGGGATTCGCTTCTATTGGAAGTTTTGAAACCAAAAGTTTGCTTGAAGCAGCTTCTTCTGCTTGTAAAATGGCTAAAACCGTAAGTTCCAAGTTGAAAAATCCGATAAAACTGGCAAAAGTTACGGCTGTTGAGGACAAAGTCATAGTTAAACCGCGGAAAGACCCCTCGGAAATTCCAATAGAGGATAAAATAAAATTGACGTTAGCCATAAACAACAACGTTTTGGACTATGATAAAAGTGTTAAGGGCTGTACAATAGATTATTTAGATATCACTGGAAAAAACTATTTTGTAAATAATGAGGGAACATATATAGAGCAAGACAAGCTTTATGTTTGGTCAAGGATAACAGCCACAGCGAAAACGGGGGAAATATTCTCTTTTAGCCGAGAAGAGATAGGTTCAACCTCTGGCTACGAAATATTTGATGCGGAAACTCCAGAAGTCGTTGGTGAAAGGGTTGCGAAACGTGCAGTTGAACAGCTTAAAGCGAAACCTCCCAAAGGCGGCATCTTCCCAGCGGTTATAGGACCTAACGTAGTAGGCGTGTTTGTTCATGAAGCTTTTGGACATTTAGCCGAAGCAGACCTCACACTTTCTGGTTCAGTTTTGCTGGGAAAAATTGGAAAGAAAATCGCATCCGATATTGTGACATTATACGATGATGGGACGGTAAAAGGCGCTTTCGGCTCATTCAAGTATGACGATGAAGGCGTACCAGCGCAGAAAACGCTCCTCGTGAATAGAGGCGTCGTGGTTGGTCTCATGCATAGCAGAGAAACTGCACAGAAATTTAACATGCAACCAACTGGAAACATGAGGGCTGAAGATTTCCGCGCTGAACCCATAATCCGTATGCGCAACACGTACATGGAGCCTAAAGACTATTCATTCGAGGAGTTAATTGAAGACGTAAAGTTCGGTTATTACCTAAAAAGTTTTAGAGGCGGCCAAGCAAACTTGGACGGCACTTTTCAAGTGGGCATCCAAGAAGCCTACGAGATTGTTAACGGTGAATTAGGCGAGGCGGTTCGTAACGCTTCAATAAGCGGGAACACGCTTGAAACGCTTTTGAAGGTTGATGCTGTTGGAAAAGACTTTGAACTTTGGCCTGGAAGGTGTGGGAAGGGGCAAACGGCATTTGTTTGTGATGGTGGTCCACATATCAGGGTGAAGGAGGTGCTTGTGGGTGGCAGCGCTTAAAAAAGATGAAACCTTAAGCATAATCGAAAACGCTGTGCAGTTAGCCTTAAAAGCTGGCGCTGATGAAGCTGAGGCTTTTGCATATCAAGGCTTGACGGCAAACGTGGTTATAGAGCGCGGACAAATTTCACGTAACACGCGCATCATTGACAATGGAATTGGCGTCAGAGCTGTAATCAACAAGGCTGTTGGATTCGCGTACACGAATGTTCTGGAAAGCAAAGAAGCAATTGAAAAAACTGTTCAGAACGCCCTAAAAGCTGCCAAAGCAAGCAAACCAGACAAGAATTGGCGCGGTCTTACATCAAAAAAGTCTAGAGCTTCTGTTGAAAACGTTTATGACCGAAGGGTTGCTGAACTGCAATCCGAAGATTTAGTGAAATTAGCATCATCTATGCTAGAAGCAGCTGAAGAAACAGACAAGCGGGTGTTCCCAATAGAAGGAGGCGTTGGTGCATCGGAACTTGTGAGGGCGGTTGCAAACTCAAATGGTGTTTCATGCTTTGACAAGGGAACAATAATTGAATGTAGTCTAGCCACTATAGCTCAAGAAGGCGGCGAAGTAACGCCAGTATGCTTCGAGTTTAACGCTGAAAGAACCTACAAAATAGATCCAGAATGGGTTGGAAGGGAAGCATCGAGACTCGCGGGTTCAGCGTTAAAAGCCAAAAAATTCGAGACCAAAACTACAAAAGTTGTGTTTGCGCACGCTGCTTTTCATGAACTCCTCTATTTCACGCTGATGAACGCGGTTAAGGCGGATTATGTTCAAAGAGACCAATCAGCATTGAAGGGTAAAATTGGCGAGAAAGTGGCTTCTGAAATTGTAACCGTTTATGATGATGGCTTATTAAGCGGTGGGCTTCGCACATACGAATTTGACGGTGAAGGCGTTCCACAGCAAAAAACTCCAATCATAGAAAAGGGCGTTTTACGTAACTTCATTTACGACAACTACACAGCAAAAAAGGAAGGAAGAGAGAGCACTGGAAACGCCTTCAGAGCGGGATACCTTTCTACACCATACGTGGACGCAACAAACTTCCAATTTATGCCTGGAAAGAAATCTCCAGAAGAACTTATAGGAGAAGTTGATGAAGGCTTGATTGTCTATTCCTTGCAAGGTGCTCATAGTAGTAACCCTGTGAGCGGCGAGTTTTCCGTGGTGGCTACTCCAGCTTGGAGAGTCAAGGATGGTGCGGTTGTGCATGCTGTTGGAGGGGTTATGTTGGCTGGCAACATCTTTGATGTGTTAAAGAATATTTCTGGTTTGGCGAACAACGAGCGTAAGATTGGGCAGCTTGTCGCCCCTTGGGTGCTTGTGGAAAGCGTTAAAGCTATAGGAAAATAAATAACCAAGTTTTCTGTTATCCGCATTAAAAAGGTGTAAAGAACGTGGGCGGCAAAATCAAGCAAGGTTTACTAAAGTTCAACACGCTGCGCATAATTGTTCAGTTCATCTCGTTTATACTTTTTAGCGCGGTAATAGTTAACGTTGGCACTGGACTGTTGCTTCCAGTCCTTTGGACTTGGGGTCTCAAACAAAATGTTGCTGGTGACGCTTTCACTGCCATACAATTCATGCTTTATGATGTTGTTTTTCCATGGTTGGCCCTCGCCTCCTTTCTAGTTGTAGGAGTGTTGCTTGGCAAATCTTTATGCGGTTGGGTTTGTCCATTCGGTTTTGTCCAAGACCTTTTAGGCTTTGTAAAGCGTAAGAAAAGTGAAGTTTCGCCGCGCACTCATGAGAGCATGCTCTATGTAAAATACTTTGTTCTTGGCGTAACCTTGTTTATAAGCCTAACATTTTCCGCGTCAAAACTTGTTGGCATCCATCGAAGTTACGAAAATGCTTTGGGCGTTTTTGCCAAAGCTCCGTTCACAACTGTAAGTCCAGCGGAAGCCCTCTTTGGAACTATACCGCGAACAATTTACGATCTTCGCACGAGTGCTTTGGACATATTTTCTCAAATAGCAAACTTTCCACCGCTTTTTTGGGTTCAAATTTTCATTATGGTGGGTGTCCTAATTTTCGCGGTTTATGTTCCAAGAAGCTGGTGCAAATATTTATGTCCGCATGGAGCGATTATGGCTATAATGAACAGGTTTAGTTTCATTGGTTTGCGTAGGGATCCAGCCAAATGCGCTAAGGGCTCGTGTCGCCTTTGTGTTGAAGTTTGTCCTATGCGTGTTAAAATTTTGGATTTGCCTTGGGAGAAGTTCAGTGACCCAGAGTGCATTTACTGTTTGAAGTGTGTTGATGCGTGTCCATACGGCGCGATGAAGGTGAAATATCCGTAGTTTAAGTCCAAGCGCTCCGCGAGTATTCCTCTAAAACAGTGTCATAAACCCTTTTTGTTTGGTTGGCTATTTCATCCCAGTTATATTTTTCCTTAACTTTTTTGAAGGCGTTGTTCCTTATCCAATCTGCGTATTTTTCGTTTGTTAAAACTCTTGTTATTCCCCAGGCTAGTGATTCTGGGTTGTTTACGTAGACCTTTACTCCATCAACGTCATGTTCAACAATTTCGGATAAGCCTCCAGTGTCCGAAACTACAACTGGGCTTTTTGCTGCCATTGCTTCTAGTGCTACTATGCCGAAAGGTTCGAATAGTGATGGTACAACTGAAACGTCTGCGCATTTCTGCAGTTTTCTAAGCGTGTCGTCGTCGACGAATCCCGTGAAAAGCACTTTGTGGGACAATCCCATGTTCCTGATTAGGTCTGAAAGTTGTTCTTTCATGTAGCCGTTGCCTACGATTATGAACTTTGCATTAACTTTTTCTAGAACTTTTGGAACGGCGTTTACGAGCACGTGAACGCCCTTCTCGTAAACTAGTCTTCCAACGAATAATACGATTTTTTCCTCTGGTAATGCGAATTTGTTTCTGAACTGTTGTAAGTCTTCTGTTTCGTTTTTTGTGTAAGCGTCGACGTTCACGCCGTTTGGAACCATAACGAGCTTGTCTTCTGGCAGCCCGAAAGCCCATTTGACATGCGAAATCATGTAGTTGCTGCAGCATATGACCTTCCAAGCCTCATAGGTTAGCCAAGCCTCAGTTTCATGAATCATGCGTTCATAATCGAAATGTATGCCGTTTCTTCGTCCAATTTCTGTTGAATGGATTGTAGCCAAAAGCGGTTTTCTAAAAACGTGTTTTAAGCCTATTCCCGCATCAGCCACAAGCCAGTCATGCGCGTGGAAAATGTCAACTTTTCCATCTAAACTGCGGACTATTGCCGCTGCTTCCTTTTGCATGTTAACGTTCATCAAGTAAACCCATGTGGCGAAGTCTGGAGAAGGGTTCTTGTAGGAGTCAACCCTAAAAACTTCAACTCCATCTAAAACCTCGTGTTGCGGTGCTCCTGGGAAATCACATGTAACCACGTAGACTTTGATGTTTTTCTTAGCTAAACTTTTGGATAAATTGTAAACGTGGGGCGAGATTCCTCCGATTATTCTGGGTGGGAACTCCCAAGTGAGCATCATAACCGTTATGTCTCGCATTTGACGTTTTTGCCTCCAGCTACTTCGCGGTATATCTCTAAAATGCTTTTAAGCCATCCTTGCGATTTCGGCTTTACAACGCTTATTTTTTCCAGCGGTACCTTGTAGATTCTGGAAACTTCTTCTCGCATCCACTCTGATTTGACGATAAGTCTTTGGGCTTCGTACATTCCAAGCCACTCGATGCTCTTTATAGCCATGTTAAAAGGCGAGTTTGCCCCATGTGAGCGGTGCTCTTCAAGGCTTTCAACAGAATAGATGAATGGTATGCCAAGCGCCTTTTTTAGAGTTACAGCCGCTGGAATAAAATGCCAATCATGAGCATCTATCAAATCCACCTTTTTATGTGCCCTATAGTATATGTCTGCGGCTGCCCTTTCGACTTCTTGGTTTAATGTTAAGACCCATGTTAGGACGCCTATGTGCGTGCGCACGGGATTTGTCACTCTGTAAGTTTTTAAGCCGTTTTGTTCGTTTGATTCTCCAGTCAAATAGTCATGGTATGTAACCACATGGATTTCTATGCCGCTTTTTGTTAGTTGTGTTGCCAATTCCTTAACGTAATATGCGAGTTGTCCAACAATTCTTGGAGGGTATTCCCACGAGAAAATTATCACGTGCATTATGGTTCACTACGTGAAAAGTGCACAGACCTTTATTATTCCACGTCCAGTCAAGTAATATCGCTTTTTTCCCTCATTGTCCATGAAGCTTTCCACGAAACCCTCCATCTTATAGTTGTCAAGCGTCCTCTCAACCTCGCCAATATCAAGTTGTAAAACTTGTGCTAGTTCTTCGCTTCTTCTCGCTAAATCCGCGGCAGTTGCACACAAATTATGTAAGGTCTGTAAAATTTTTTCTGATGTTGGAAGTTCCTCCCTCAAATTCTCACCTTAAACACTTCAAACATACTTTTGCGTGTTCTTCCTATAAATAAGTGCGTGCATCTCGCTTGGTTCATAGATACCTTGTTGCCTCTTGCACTTGCACTTTAAGTTCGGCGAATCTTTCACTTGCAACCTTAATCAGCGCGTTCCGTAATTTCTCCCCTCTAAGCTTTTCAACCCCAATTTTCCTAAGCCTATTTGCCAGCTGTTTATCATGAAGCGAATTTTCAATCCACTGTTCAAAGTCGCCGCGGCGCCAGTGAAATTCTATGGATTTGGCGTCAACTTTTTTGAGGGCGTTTATGAAACCCTTTAGGCTCCAAGCCATAACACCAGTAAACTTGTCCTTTCCAACACCAGTATAGAATAGGAATGGTTCGTTAGCGGCTGAAACTGCAAGCTTCACTCTGTTTTCGAAATCTAAAGCCACAGCTTGCGCGGTTACAAATGCGTCTGTGGGCGAGTTGAAAGGGCTGAAGTAGGAGTGAACTTCCCCTGGTCCACCGCCAGCTGTGAACATGTAGTAGAGGTGGTCGCTTGTTTGTAGGTAACGCCATATCCGCAAAAGGTCTTTGTCTTCAGCCTCCCTTATCAAGGGTTCAAGACCTCTTATACTTGTATAATAAGCCCATTGCATAGTGTTGCCAAGCCAGCAACTCGCGTCTCTCTCTAGATCAGCCCATGAAACCGTTCCGCCAAGCTCTGGGACATCTATTTCCCCAGAAACCGCATACTTGTCCACAACCTCTGACGGCGTTGCCATGTGCAAGTGCCACCATTTCAAAATTTCCCTTGGCAAGTGTTTCAGAAACTCGTGGATGCCCGTTTCTGGCCAGTGGTGTTCGCCGAAAGTTTCGTAGTCTGGGAAAATGTTTATGCATTGTCCAGGTGTTGCTGCGAGCCAGCTTGCGTATTTGTCTGCGGTTAGTGGCCATTCGCTCCACCATCTTGCTGAGAACCTAAATCCTATGTCGTCTGTGAGCTTGTAGTTTCTTAGTAGAACTTTGATTTTTTGGCAGTTTTTTGGTCTGTATAGGTAGTTTGGCGATTTTTCGTGAAGTATTTTTTCTACGCCTTCTGTGAATATCCCCTTGTATCCCATTTCTTCAACTGTTTTCGCTATGGCATTGTTGTACAAGAGTTCTGTGTTCTCGAAGACTGTTGGCGTGTATCCGAGCAAGTCCCTTACTGCTTGTTTGTGCATTTTTACTTGTTCGATGAATTCGTTTCTTTCTGGGTATAGGCTTGCAAGCGAATGGTAGTAGGTTTGGCTTAGGAATTCTACGCATCCTGTTTCTGCGAGTTGTTTGAAGGATTCTAGGAGGTCTTTGTTGAACATTTCGCATTGTTCTAGGAATATGCCCGATATGCTAAACGAGAATTTTACTTTTTTCTTTTCTCTTTTGTGTTTGTCTATGAGTTCAAGCAGTATGTGGTTTGATGGGAAATAACATTTTTTGCATGCTCTGTCGAAAACTTCTCTGTTTACGGTCTTGTCAAAATAATAGTCGAATAACTCGCTTTTCTTTAAATGCCTAAACATTTTGTTTTCCCAGAAAAAGTTCTTCTTTAGCCTATGTGGTTGGTGAACTTCAAACACGAATACTATGTCCGTCAAATTTTAGCCTCTATCCATTTTATCGTGTGCATGTTATTTTAGTTTATTTGCTTAGTTCAACGCTGTTTTAGTAATTTTTATGTTTGATTCGGATTTTGAATTCATAATTTATTTATCCGTTGCACCCCATCTCCATAACAAAAAGGTGAACCGTTTGTCAATTGAAAAACTAAAAGTTGAAAGCCACCACGAACTAGAACAGCTAATAACAAGCGAAATAAATAAGGTGGAGAAGAACCTGACGGTTATCTGCAGCAACATACCAATAAACGAGAAAGCAACTTTGGACATTTTATGTCACGATGATAACGGACAACTGGTCATAGTTCAGATAAGCGTTGAAGAAGATGACACAATGTTCTTGCATGGAATCCAAAGCATAGACTACGTTGACAAGTTTAAATCCTTCCTGAAAGCGACATACAGCAAACACAAAATCGACGACAAGGCTAAACCAAGGCTCATACTTATTGCACCGCGCTTCTCAGATGCTCTGCGCCTTGCAGTTGAAGGAATGAAGGGCATACGCGTTGACTTGTATGAGTGGGAATACTTGAAACTCGGAGACCACAAGGGACTCCACCTCCAACCTATTTTTACTTGGGCACCGCCAGAGAAACCAAAGGAGAAAGAGGAAAAACCAGTTGAAAAGAAACGTGAGCCAAAGCCAATAAAAAAGAAAGAACCTATTCCTACACCGCCAACTGTTGAGAAGAAGGAAGAGCCAAAACCCATACCGCCACCAGAACCTAAACCTCTGAAAGAGGAAGTTCCACCGTTTCCACCACCGCCACAACCAAAAGAGGAAAAACCAGTTAAGCAAGAACCAGCAGAGCAGCCGAAAAGAAAGCTAAAGCTGTTCTAGAAACCTATCTATTATCCCATTAATTCTTTACATTGTCTGGACGTGCTTTGTTTGAGAATTGGCTTCTTTGTATGGGAGTATCCTCCCGCGCTTGTCGGCGGTTTAGGCACATACGCCGACTATATTACACGCGAGTTTGTTTCTATGGGGCATGATGTAACTGTTTTTACGCTTAATCCTGGAAACTTGAAAACACGCGAAATAATGAAGGGTGTCGAAGTTCACAGACCATTAATCGTTAACGCCAGCAACGTTTTTCCAATGTTTGTTATCGACGACTTGAAGAAGTGGGGAACCAACATTCGCTTGTTTAACGACATCTTCATCTACAACATACTAAGCGCAACAAAATTCATAAACAGCATGTTGAAGAAGGAAGGCTACAACTACGATGTTGTATGTGTTCACGACTGGCTCAGCAGCATCGCTGGAATCCTAGTTAAAAACGAAACAAAAGTTCCAGTTGCGTTTCACGTTCATAGCACCGAATGGGGTCGAAGTGGAGGACAAGGCTCCGAAGTTGTTTCGTACTTGGAGTGGGAGACAGCCCAAAAAGCCGACAGAATAATAACTGTGAGTCACGCTATGCAAGAAGACCTTGTACGGCATGGGTGGTCAAAATCGAAGATAAGCGTTGTCTGGAACGGCGTCGACCCAGAACGCTATAATCCCAAAAACTGTAAGGCTGAGGAAGTTGAAGCCATCCGCAACAAGTATAACATAAAATCAGACGAAAAAATGATTCTCTTCCTCGGCAGGCTCACATGGGTTAAGGGCGTAATAAACCTTGTTCAAGCCATGCCCATGGTTTTAAGCGAACATTCAAACGCCAAACTCGTAATTTTGGGCAAGGGTGAACAGCAAAACGACATCGTTGAAGCCGCAAACAGACTTGGAATAAGCAAAAACGTCATCTGCAGATTCGATTTCGTACCAGAAAAAGAGCGCATACTACACTATGCAGCTTCAGACGTCTGCGTTTTCCCATCCACATACGAGCCATTCGGAATAGTAAGCCTAGAAGCCATGGCAATGGCAAAACCAATAGTCGTCGGCGCACAAGGAGTAGTCGGCTTTAGAGAGCAAGTTGTCCCATACGGTCCAGACCAGAACGGAGTTCATGTTAACGGCGGAAACCCAGCAGACATCGCATGGGGAATTAAAGAAATATTATGCGATTCAGAAAGAGCCAAAAAGTGGGGAGAAAACGGCAGAAAACGCGTTCTGCAATACTTCACATGGAGAAAAGCTGCTGAACAAACCCTCGAAATATATAGTAAACTTCAACATTCTAAAGAACATGATGAATGCCACGTCGTAGACCTTATGGAAAAAATTACAAGAATATAAAAATAAAGAAAAGGGAAAATGCGTTAGGTCTTTTTCGCGGCGGCTTTCTCCAACGCTACAACGCCTGGCAGCTTCTTTCCCATTAGAAACTCTATCAATGCGCCTCCAGCCGTGCTTACGTAGGATATCTTGTTTGATAATCCAAGCTCTTGTAATGCTGCTATTGTGTGTCCCCCTCCGGCAAGCGAGAAAGCCTTTGAATTTGCGATTTCCTCAAATATCCTCTTTGTTCCGAAAACAAACTCGCTTCTCTCGAAAACTCCCATCGGTCCACTTACAACAATGGATTTTGCGCTTCTAATTATTTTCGCGTATTCCTCAACTGTTTTTGCGCCTATGTCGAACATCTGATAGTTCGTCGGCAACGAGTCAACTGAAATTTCTTTCCTCCTTCCATCAGCTTCAACGGCAACATCCACTGGCGTCTTTATCTTGCCTGGATATTTTTGCATTAGCTCCTTTATACCTGGCAGCAAGCCCATAAGCTCTTTCTTTTCTAGGAATTCCATGTTTGGTTTTCCAAGGTCAATGCCCTTTGCCGCCAAAAAGAGTTGACCGATGACGCCGCCAGTAAGCACGTAGTCTGCTATGTTGTTGCTTAAAACGTATTTTGATATTTCTAGTGAGTCGTCGCCTTTTGCTCCGCCGAAAATGAAGACGCATGGTTTTTCTGGTTTTTCAAGAACTCTGCTTAACGATTTGAGTTCTCTTTCCATTATGCGTCCAGCAACGCTTGGCAGCACCGCCGTAAAACCTATTATTGAAACATGGGCTCTGTGGGCTGCTGCGAAGGCATCGTTAACGAAAATGTCTGCCAATGGCGCAAGGTTTTTGATAAGCTCTGTTTCTGCGTGTTGTTCTGGCGTTCCCTCCTTTGTTTCTCCAGCAAAATTTCTGACATTGTCTAGAACAAGTATTTCGCCGCTTTTCAAACCTTTAATAGCTTCTTTTGCTTTTTCCCCGAAAACGTCGTCAACATACTTGACTGGTTTACCCAAAACCTTGCCGAGGATTTCCGCGTGCTGCTTTAATGGTATAAAGTCTGGGTCGCCCTTTCGTCCCTGATGCGCCAAAACAACAACTTTAGCACCTTTTTCCATCAACTCCCTTATGGTGGATTCGCCGTGCGCTCGAATTCTCGAGTCATCTAAAACTTTCTTGCTTTCTGGATCCACTGGCGAGTTGAAGTCAACCCTAACAAGCGCAACCTTATTCTTTACTTGAACGTCATCCAAGGTTAGATATTTCGCCATTCGCCATCCCTCTTAACTTCAAAATAAAAATTGGGTGTTGGTTTAAGTGTTGAAGCCTTTAGAAACCAGCTTTCTTGCCTATGAGCTCTATCAGTTCAACCATTCGGCAGGAAAAGCCCCATTCGTTGTCATACCAAGCGAACACTTTGACAAGGTTTCCGGCAACAACCATTGTTGATAAGCCGTCGACAACGGCAGAATAAGATGTGTGGTTTACATCTGTTGAAACTATTGGGTCTTCCGTGTAAGCCATTATGCCCTTTAAAGGTCCTTCCGCAGCCTTTCTAAATGCCTCGTTTACTTCCTCTTTTGTCACGTCTTTTTCGAGAACTGCTGTCAAATCCACTATTGAAACGTTTGGAACTGGAACGCGGAGTGCTATTCCATCAATTTTTCCCTTAAGCTCCGGAAACACGAGCGCTGATGCTCTTGCGGCGCCTGTTGTTGTGGGTATGATGTTTATTGCCCCAGCCCTTGCGCGACGCAAGTCTCTGTGAACCAAGTCTTGGATTCTCTGGTCGTTTGTGTAGGCGTGGGCTGTTGTCATTAACGCTGATTTTATTCCGAAATTCTCGTGTAACACTTTGACGCACGGCACAACGCAGTTTGTGGTGCATGAAGCGTTTGAAAGAATATTATGTTTTTCATGGTCATATTCGTCGTGATTCACGCCTAGAACTATTGTTATGTCTGGGTTTTCAGCTGGAGCCGAAATCAGAACTTTTTTCGCTCCGGCTTGTAAGTGTTTCGCGGCGTCTTCCCTTTTTGTGAAAAGTCCAGTGGATTCCACGGCTAGGTAAACGCCTAAATCTTTCCATGGCAGTAGCGCTGGGTCCTTCTGCATTAGAACTTTTAGTTCCTTGCCATTTACCATTATGCTGTTGTCTTTTGCTTGGATGTCTGCGTCGAATCTTCCATGCACAGAATCATATTTTAGCAGGTGAGCAAGTGTTTTGGCGTCTGTTATGTCGTTTATTGCTACAAAGTCTATGTTTGCGTTTCTTTCGATTGCCGCTCTGTATAGGAGTCTTCCAATTCTCCCAAAACCGTTTATCGCTACTTTTATCGCCATTTAAATCACCCTTATGTTATATCTGCTTTAAATGTTCAACTTGGCTAATTAATTTTTGCGCTATCGAAGTTTCATTAGAACCATTTCAGCAGCCAAAACGAATGGCTCCCAAGTTTCGCATAGTGGCGGCGCGTAGGCTGTGTCTGCTTTAGCCAACTCTTTAACTGTCATCTGTTTTTGTATAGCCAATGATATGGCGTTTATTCGCTGTGTCACTTCTTCTCCGCCGATTATCTGGGCGCCTATAACCCTTCCGGACTCCTTTTCAGCGACAAGCTTCACTTTTATTGGCAATGCGCCTGGATAGTAATCCGCCTTTGTCTTCGAGGAAATTGTCCCAGTGACAGTTTCGATTCTTGCTTTTTGTGCAGCGTTTTCAGTTAAGCCAGTGGCGCCAACATCCATGTCGAAAAGCCTTGTCACTGCAGAACCTAAAACTCCAGTGAAGAGCGCATACCCTCCAGCCGCGTTTATTCCAGCAACTTTTCCATGTCTCACGGCTACTGTGCCCAGTTGTTGAAGGGCTGGTTTTTGCGTGACAATGTGCGTGGATTCTGCGCAATCTCCAACCGCGTAGACGTCTTTTGCGCTTGTTTCCATTCTGGCGTTTGTTTTGATGGCTTTTGTTTCTCCTAAGTCTATTTTCGCGTTTACGGCAAGCTGCGTGTTTGCCCTCACGCCAAAAGCGCTTATGAAAAGGTCTGCGTTTATCTGTTCGCCTCCAGCAACAATTCCAGTTACTTTTTCTGTTCCGAGGAATTCCTCAACGCCCTTTCCAGTTAGGATGTTGATTCCCCTTTGTTGAAGCATTTCTTGAACAACCTTAGCCATGTCCGCGTCCAACATTTGTGGCAGAATTTGGGGCAGTAACTCCACAACGGTCACTTCTAAGCCTCTTTCTTTTAGGGCTACAGCCGTTTCTAGACCAATCAAACCAGCGCCCATAATCACTGCTTTTCTTGCGCCTTCTCTGACGGCTTGGGCAATTCTTTCGCCGTCTTCTATTGTGCGTAGGGAATGAATGCCCGCTTTTTCTTTGCCCTTTATCGGCGGGATGAAGCTGCTTGCTCCAGTGGCGATGATTAGGCTGTCGTATGTGAGGGTTTCGCTTTTCCCCTCCTTATTTATGGTTTCAACGGTTTTTTTGCCAGTGTCTATTGCGGTGACTTTTGTTTCGGTTTTTAGGTTTAGCTTCATCATTTGGAAGTATGAGGGCGGAAAAACGATGAGGTTTTGAAAGCTTGGTATTTGCCCGCCTATTACGAATGGTAGTCCACAACGCGAGTAGCCAGCATATTTTTCTTCTGTTATCAGCATTATCTCCGCGGTTCTATCGGTTTTTCTTGCTGCTGAAGCTGCGTCGACACCCGCGGCGTGCGCCCCAATTATAACTATGCGTTTCGGCATGGTCTAATCCTTCTCTACTTGAGTAGGCTTTTGTGCCAATCAACCGCCTTGTTAAAGTCCATTATGTTCGCCAGTTCAGCCTGAAGATTTGAAGGCTTTACTAGTAGCAGCCAACCTTTTCCATAGGGGTCTTCGTTTAGGATTTCTGGTTTCGATTGGACTTCTGTGTTGACTTCTAGGACTGTCCCGCTTATTGGCGCAATAAGGTCTGAAACCGCCTTCACGGATTCAACTGTTCCGTATGGCTCGTTTTGTTTTATTTCTGCTCCAGGGCTTGGCAGTTCTGCGTAGACGATTTCGCGAAGTTGTTTTTGCGCGTAGTCTGTTATGCCAATGCGTACTTTGTCTCCTTCAATTTTTGCCCACTCAAAATCCTTTGTGTAGTATAGCCCTTCTGGCACTTCGTATCCGTCAACTTTCACCATGTTTTATTCACCCTCTTAATTGGTTGTTATTCTTTCGCGTTTCAGCCATTAAAAATTAACTGTTGCTTTGCGCTATAATTAATTTTAAAATCAGCTTTTAGAGAAAAGCGTTAACTGTTGACAGCTTTATCTTTCCCTTTTTCCACTTATGTACTCTTCAACCCAAATCTTCGCCTCTGGGTCTGGCACTTGAATTGGCGGATGTTTGAAGGCATATGACGATATACTTATTAATGGTCCAGAAATTTTACGGTCTAAAGCCAGTTTCACAGCTCTTATTACGTCGATTACTACTCCTGCGCTGTTCGGCGAGTCTTCAACTTCAAGCTTAACTGAGATTGTTAGCGGTCTGTCGCCGAATTTTCTTCCTTTAAGCCAAATGTAACATATCTTCTTGTTTCCCAAGAAATGCACGTAGTCTGAGGGTCCTATTCGTGTTGGCAAGTCGTATGGCACGAGGCTTTTGACGGCTTCTGTTTTGCTTATGCGCTTTGTTTTTAAGCGTTCTTCAACGGTCATGTTCAGGAAGTCTGTGTCGCCTCCAAGGTTAAGCTGATAAGTTTCGTCAACTATTACGCCTCTGTCAACGCAGAGCCTAACAAGGTTTCTGTGTAGTATGGTTGCGCCAAGCTGACTTTTTATGTCGTCTCCAGCGACTGGCAAACCTTTCTCCTCGAACTTTTTGCTCCAAGCCGGGTCTGAAGCTATGAATTCTGGCATGCAGTTTATGAAGGCACATCCAGCGTCCAAAGCTGCTTGTGCGTAAAAGCGTGTGGCGTTCCAGCTTCCAACGGGCAGATAGTTGATTAGAATTTCCGCTTTTGACTCCTTCAAAACTTTTGTGACATCTTCTTTTCGGGTTTGGCTGTCATCGTAAACGTTGAATGGCTTTTTCATGTGGTCGGCTACACCGTCCAGTATTGGTCCAGGAGAAACTCTCACGCCTAAATGTGGGACGTCTGCAAACTTTGCGACGCAGTTTGGTTCCGTGAATATTGCTTCAGAAAGGTCTTTTCCAATTTTGTTTTTACTAACGTCGAATGCCGCGACAAATTTCACGTCTCTTATGTGGTATCCGCCGAAGTTAACGTGCATCAGTCCTGGAACAGTTGCGCCTTCTTCTGTGTTTTTATAGTATTCTACTCCTTGAATCAGAGCTGAGGCGCTGTTGCCAACGCCCACTATTGCTACGCGGATTTCTGGCAAACGTAATCCTCTCTTTTAGAGCGTTTGGTCAATGGTTTATGAGGTGGGTGCTCTTTAACTTTTTCTGGGGCATAGCAAAATTAAAAGGGAACCTTGAACGAGAAAGAGCTTCAGAGAAAACTGTTTAGTGATGTGATGTTTGCATGAGCGAGAGTAACGTGGAAATAAAGTTTGAGCCTTTCAGGGAAATCGTGATTATGGAGCGCAACTTTTTCGCCACTCCAGACGACATTGCAAGGTTTGTCTCCGTAATCGCTGGAGGCAAACCAGCTGGGCTTTACTGGGCTGAGGGCATCGTCTTCCTTTATTTCCCGCTTCCCGCGTCGACGGAAGCCGCTGCAAAAGCGCTTATTGAAGAGGGTAAGGTTTACTGGACTTTTGTCGGTTATGCGCCTATGCCAAAATACCAGCAGACGATAGAAACAAGAGAAAAAATAATTGTTCCAGTCATTGACATGTCCGCTAATTCCATGTTCAGAAAGGTTGCAAATTGGCTAAAAGAACAAAAATAAGCACCATACAAGTTAAAGGAAAAGTTTTCTCTGGAAGCGGAGAAGGCGCAAAATTCGTTAGCCTTCCATGGGTTAAAAGGCAAATAACCGAAAAACTGAACTTTACCCCATACAATGGAACATTAAACATAAGATTAGACAAAGAAAGCGCAACCCTCAAAAAGCGAGTCATGAACAAAGCAAACGCCATAAAAATAGTCCCACAAGAAGGATTTTGTCACGGAAAACTCTTCAAAGCAGTTTTCATGAACAAACTAGAATGCGCAGTTGTCATCCCAGAAGTTGAGGGTTATCCAGAAGACATGATTGAAATAGTTGCCCCAGTAAACTTGAGAGAGAAATTCCAACTAAAAGACGGCGACACCGTCAAAGTCTTAATTCTAACTAACACTATTAAATAACTGCTCCACGGCAACCAAAAATCTAGAGGGGGCTAGTCGTTTTTGCGTCTTCGCACAACCAAAAAATGATGAATTTCTCTCTTAATTGGGCTTCGCCTCTCGCTTATCTTTAAGAAACTTTCTTGTGTACTCTTCTAGGCAGTTGTGTTTCTTCAAGTATAAGCCATACCTCACAAGCGCGTTCATCGCCCTCGCAGCGTCTTCTGGCGAAGAATAAGCGGGTATTCCAAGCTTGTCAAACCTAAAACGCGCATACAAAGCCATCTCAGTCTCACCTATGTCACACGCCACAATCGGTTTATCGTATTTGCTTGCGACTTTCGCAACCCTGTCAACGTAATCCTCTTGTAAAGTTGGTGTGTGGTGCAAACCAAGCAGTATTATGCCATGAATCTGCGGGTCTTGAAAGAGTATTTCAGCCGCCAGCTCGAACATTTCAGAAGTAACAGAGCCAGTTAAATCCACTGGGTTAAGGTTTGTTGCAAATTTAGGAATTTTTCCCTCTGCCTTTAGCTCCTCAAACTTTTTGACGGTTTCGTCTGAAAAACGCTTCACAGACAACCCCAAAAGCTCACATTCATCAACAGCCATTATCCCAGGACCACCAGCATCCGTAATGACGCCAATATTTTTCCCAGCAGCTGGCGGCTGCATCGCCAAGGCTTTTCCGACATCAAAAAACTCCTCCATATCCCTCGTCCTTAAAATCCCAGTTTGGACAAAGGCGGCATTATAAATATTGTCCGAGCCAGCAATAGCTCCAGTGTGTGAGGCTGCTGCTCTTGCTCCCGCCTCTGTTCTTCCAGCCTTAAGAGCTACAATGGGCTTTTTCTTTGTTATTTTCCCCGCAGCCTCGATAAATCTTCTTCCAGACTTTATATCTTCAACGTAAAGCAATATCACCTTCGTCTCTTTGTCATACGACAAGTAGTTGAGCATCTCAGCCTCGTCAACATCACATTTGTTCCCAAAACTCACAAACTTGCTTAGACCGATCTGTCTTCCAGTCAAATAATCTATTGCCGCAACGCCGAAAGCTCCACTTTGAGTAACAATTGCAATGTTTCCAGGCATAGGACGCGGTGTTGCAATAACTTCTTCCCCTGTTGTTAACACTCTTGTTTCTGGAAGGAAAAGCATATCAACGCCAGTTCTTGGGTCGTAAACTCCCAAACAGTTTGGACCCAGAACGCGTATCCCAGCCTTTTTGGCCATGTTTATAACTCTATTTTCAAGTTCGCGGTTTCCAATTTCGGCGAAACCAGAACTTATTATGACGACTGCCTTAACTTGCTTTGAGGCTGACTCTTCCATTATTTGAGGCACAACATGCGCGGGAACAACAATCACTACAAGGTCCAGTTCTCCAGGAACATTCAACACCGACGGATAACATTGAAATCCAAGAATAGAATCTTCATAAGGATTAACTGGAAAAATCTCTCCTTTGAAAACACCTCTTCTCTTGTTTTCCACAAAATTTTTGAAGATTACATGTCCCGCCTTATTGATTTTCTTTGTGGCTCCAACTACGGCAACGGTTTTTGGATTAAAGAATGCATCTAACTGTTTGATCGTTTTTTCCACAGAGGCTCACCTTTTGCCTTTAACAACCACTATGGGTTTATGCTTTACTGTTTCTAGCATCTCCCAACTAACTTCAGTCAAACCAACCCTAAACTTTCTAGCCATATCCCAAACAGTTGACCCAGCGCCAAAACCTCTAGCGCGATTCGCCAACTCAGCAATTTCCAAGGCTAATTCCACTGGTATCTTCCATCCAGCCACAGCTATCGGTGTGGCCCTCTTCTGCAGTTTAAGAACTCTTCCAGCGACGTAAGCAATGAAACCAAAGCAATGTATGCCCTCAACAGTTTTTCGCCGATGCGTAAAATGAAAATTCATCATGGAAAACGTCTTGTCAGTATCCGCAATAATAACCCAAACATTCTTGTGCAATCTCAAAAATATCTGCTCTCTAATTTCATTTGCAATTTTGTCCGCGCCTTCAAGAGGCAAACTCACATACGAATAGGCTAGGTTGCTCCCGTCGATACCACCTTCAGAACCAAACATTAAAGACTCCAAGAACCCGACGTTTTGCAGCGCAACTTGTTTGTGGCGGCTTCCCTCCTCAAATGGGTATTCGCGAATATTTTCAAGTAGGCGTTTCCGAAATCTGCAGAGCGGACCTAAAAAATACCCCCATACCACGCGCATCCAAAAACTTGCAATTATTTTCGCTGTTAGGCTTGGCTTAACTTTGCTCTCGTCAACAATGCGGTTTGAAGCTACTGCTACAGCCTTCTCAGATATTACAACAAAATCCCCATCATCCAGTTTTCCATAAACACTCTTAACAATTTCCTCCACATAATCTGTTTTAGGTCTCCAGTAACGTGTTGTAATGGCAAACGCCTTATAATCAAGCATTTAAACCGCTGGCTTAAAGCCTATAGGCTTCTGAACTGCTTCTTTATCTCTTCAATGTTGCATTCTGGCGGTTTCATTTTGCCCTCTGGACAGTAGCCCAACTCAACACATGTGGGTCCCGCATTTTCGAAAAGCGCTGGCGCCGCTTTCCTCGCTTGCCTAAGCATTTCGATAGCTACTTCCCTTATTTCCCATTGTGCACGGTTACAACAGCGCAAGTTAAAGAAGTGTCGCAGTTCCCGCGCATTCATAGTCACAATTATGTTGGTTTTGGCGGCGTTTGGAAGGATAAACCTTGCATCTTCCTTTGGAATGCCCATGTCCAAAAGTTTCCTATAAGCCTCAGAAATTTTCTCCAAAGCATCATCAAAAACCTTTTTTGCGTCGGCATTTTTTGCGATGTTGAGCGGCGTAACAAACTTTTCAAGCGTGTCATAAGCCACGTAGCGTTGGCTCTGCTGCGTGTAAGAGGCAATGCGGTGCCTAACAAGCTGGTGCGTCATAGCCCTTGAAACGCCTTCGATGCTGAAGGTGAAGGATGCGTGTTCTATAACTGACATGTGCCCGTAACCCGTAACCCTTTTAATTATTCGTTTTGCAGTCTCCAAATCCAAATTTTCAAAAATTTCAGAGGGGCTTCCGCTTTTTGTCGATGTTAGGGCAGCGGCTCCGCATAATAGTTCCGCGTCCATGGTGTAGCGGAGAAGTTTAACCTTCAAGCTCTTCGCCTCTCAACTCTTTAAACGGAAAGTAATAAATTTGCTTTGTGTAAAAGAGTTTTGGAGAGAAAAGCTTTGCCAAGGGTCAAACGTGCCATCGACTACATAGAAGCGTTATGCGCAAGCGAAGATAAAGAAAAAAGAGCACTTGGCGAGGAGTTAAAACAGCTTTATGACAAGTGGCTAAAAACCCTTAATTTGCAAGATTTTCTGCATTTTCTAGAAACAATAAAGGAAAATAAATACAAGATAGGTGTTCCACAGTTTTTCGGCAAGTTCCGCGCATACGCATTCGAAGAATACGTTTACAAACTAGTAAAAGCGAAATGTTGCGTACCAAAAAGTCTCCAAACGTTTTGGGGCGAAAAATGCATAGTTTGGCGTGAAGGCGAAAAAGAATACGCAATGGAGTTTGACGTTTCCATAGGAAAAAGGGCAAACAATTTTGTTGAGCCAACGGTTGTTTTTGAAGCGAAGGTTGAGTTAGACTCTGCACGCCTAAAAACAGCGTTAGCTTCGTTTGCAATTCTAAAACAAAACAATCCAGAGGCAAAATGCATCCTAACATACCTAATTAAAGATTTTGACTCGCTCTTGCTTAAGCTCGCTGAACATTGGGCTGATGGCACATTCCAACTTAACACAAAAACAAGTACACCAGATAACTTTGTTAATTTCGTAAATAAACTCCTCAAAGAATGCTAAATGTGCGCGTAAACGCGGTCACTGGTGTATCTGCCACTTTCCATTTCCATCTCAATTTCCCGCAGAAGCAATATGCGCTTAAAGGTTGGCGGATGCGTTGCAAACCAAGTGTTTATCTTCACCCACGCGGACTTCGCCTCTTTCTCCATGGCTAGCTCCAACTCCCGCTCATCAAGCACACCATCCTTGTCCAAATCATACTCCTGCTTTTTCTCCATTATCATTTGCACTTCCCGCTTAGCCATCGCCGGATCACCAATGTAAAATGCTCTTGCTCCAGACGGTGGTTTAGGCGAAAGCGACAAACCATAAGTTATTTTTGCTAATGCACTCTGGAGGCTTCTAGGCGAGCCAGTAACATAGGCGGAATAAGCGTCTGCGTAATGTTCTCTAAGCCTGCTTAAGCGCATGACGCAGAAAAGCGAAACTATGTAGACTATATATGAGATTATGGCTACTGCGAAGAAGGCGGCTTTTATGCTTCCTTCTTCCTTCTTTCTAGATGAGCCAGCGTATCTTGCAACTTCCCATGTCCCCCTCGCGATTATGTACGCGAGAAGCGGCAACGCTGACAAGACTGTCATAACCACATAATCCTTATGCTTGATGTGTCCCAACTCGTGACCAATAACGCCCCTAACCTCGTCCTTGTTAAGCTTCTTCAATAGTCCCTCGTGAACGGCTAAAGTTGCGCTTTTGGCGGTTCTCCCAAAAACAAAAGCGTTAGGCGTATCATCTGGAACAATTGCCAACCGCGGCATTGGAATTCCGCTTTTGTCCGCCAACTCCTTAACAGTTGATTCAAGCCACGGGTTTTCGCCGTGCTTCAAATAGCGAAGCCTAGTCGAACTTTCAACAACAGTTGGGCCTATGAGGTACTGAAAAAGTATGAATAGCGCTGTGCCCGCCACTGCCCACTCTAAAGGGAAACTAAAAATGAGCATTATTGCCGACAAAAACACCGCAAAAATAAAAGCCACTAGAAAAATGGATGTTCCCATGGCAAACCGCAGTTCAGCAAGCCTAGCCATTAACGTTTCTCCAGATAATCACATGACAAGGGAAAAGCGAATTAAAGCTTTTGTTAACTAGAAACCAGCTTGAATTTTACATTCTTGAATATTTTCTAACGGTTTCCAGCACGGATGCGCCTTTACTAAGGTCAGCAGCCATTTTCTTTTCAACATCCTCTATTTTTAGGGCTTGTTGCACAACTTCTTCAAGCTTGCCGCTAGGAATAACCACAACACCGTCAGCATCCCCAACAATTATGTCTCCAGGGTTTACGATTACTCCACCACAAACTATTGGAACGTTTACCTCAACAACCTCTGTTCTGCCAACAGAATTCGTCGGAACAACACTTCTAGAAAAGACTGGAAAACCAAGAGATTTGCATTCGCTTACGTCTCTTAATCCTCCGTCGAGTATCGCTCCGCCTAATCCTTTGGCTTTTGCCGCTGAAGCCATTATTCCACCAAAAAGCGCAATGTTTGATGCTTCCTCAACGTTTGCATCTTCTATGACTCTAACGAGAACACAACCCTTTTCCGCTTCTTCAACGGCTTCCAAAGCCTTTATTGGCGTTGCTTTCTTTTTAGAGATTTTGTCCTTAACGGTTATTGCCCTACCAACAACCTTCTGTTCACAAGTGCGCGGCTTTATTTGGTAGTCCATGAAACCGCGTATCCCAATATTGTCAAGGGCGTCAGAAAGAGAAGCTGTGGGAATTTTCCAGATTTCTTTTAGAAGCCTGTTTTTCATGCGTATCCCTTTTACTAAAGCGAGCATGCATCATTTAATTTATGTTTTTCGTTGAACTCATCGGGATTAAGCATCAAAATTTTGCGAATAATATGCAAAAGGTTTATGTGGATATTTATTTTTACTCTGCATAATCAAAGAAAAAGAGGGAAAAAATTGACAAGAATATTTCATAGCGTAGATGCACACGGGAGCAACCTCGTCTGGAAGAAATATTTGAATGCTGCAACCGCCTATAAAGCTGAAGTTGTCCTGTTATGTGGCGATTTAACTGGCAAGGCTATAGTGCCCGTAGTGAAAGTCAAAGAGAATGAATGGTTCATCAATCCGTTTGGAAAAGAGGAACGCTTCAATTCATATGAGAAACTAAAAGAGAGGCTCGGCACGCTGGAAAATCAAGGATACTACTCTTTTGAAACGACGATGGAAGAAATTGCGGAGTTGCAAAGAGAACCCAAAAAGGTAGAAGAGATATTTGCGCGACTGATGAAAGAGCGTTTAGAAAGTTGGCTTGAGATGGTTGAAGAAAAAATCTCAAAGGAAGTAAAAGTTGTTGTTATGCCAGGAAATGATGACATCATGGAGATTGATGATGTGATAAAGGCGCATGAGGATAGGATAATTTACCCTCTTAAAAAAGTCGTTTACATAGACCAGAAGCATCCAATGATAAGCTGCGAGTATGTAAATCCAACACCATGGGAAACACCGAGAGAAGCTCAAGAACCGGATATAATGAAGATGCTTGAAAAAGAATTCAGCAAAATCGACACAAAAGAGCAAAAATACCTCGTATGTAATTTCCACGCCCCGCCATACGACACCCAACTGGATTTAGCCCCAAAGCTCGACAAAAAATTAAACGTAATAACTAGGCTTGACGGCTCACCAGAAATGGTGCATGTTGGAAGCAAAAGCGTTAAAACATTTATTGAGAAAAATCAGCCGCGGCTTGGGTTGCATGGACACATCCACGAGGCTGCCGCTGATCAGAAGATAGGCAGAACAGTTGTCGTAAATCCTGGATCAGATTATCAAGCGGGTATTCTTCGCGGTTATGTTGTTGACTTGCCTCCAGACGCTGATCAAGAAATAAAAGTTTGGAGAGTTGAAGGTTAAAATATCCCTTTTTGGCATCTACTTTTATTTATTGAAATAAGAAAACGAGTGTAAGGGTTTATTAATGCCAAAAAACGAAGCGAATGTTGGAAGCGGACTCTATAAGATAACGGATCTAAAGGCTGCAAAGAAGATTCTCATGTTGATTGACGGGTATCGCATACTTAACATCGAAGATTTTGCGTGGGCAGATAAAGAAGTGAAAGAGGGAAAGATGGGCAAAAGGTTTTCGCAAGACTGGAAGGAAATACGCGAGGTGATGCTGAAATTTGCAAGAGAAGCGGGTACACAGAAGCATCTGCTTAACCTCGCAGCGCTCCAACAAATACTGCTTCAGTTCGGTTTAGTTATTTCAGCGATAACGACGCTTTTAACCACGTTGAGTATGGTGGCTTTTCTCTTCCGTTTTGAGTGGGCTAAGATGATTCCGGAAATTTTGACATACGCTTTGATACCATTGATAATTGGGATAGTGATAATGGTTGCTGGTCCACCATTAATTGCTAGAAAAATAACTTCGGAGCTTGAGAAGTTTTATCAGAAAAGAAAGGATTTCGTTAACATGGCTGACGCCTTACTTAAGAGCGCTGCCCAGAAAATAATTTATAGCATTATTCAGGAGATTAAAAGTGGCAATTTAGAAGTTAAGAAGAAAAAAGAATACGAGCTTGGACTGTTCCACGCTGACTATAAAGGAGTGAAAATCGTTAAGAAGCCATCTCTTTTCCGAAAATATTATATAGTTGTCCCGGAATTGTAAGCTCAAATTTGATTTTTTTAAAAAATTATTTATAGAACGTCAATAAAAATTTCAAGAGTTCTAGATGGGTGGGAAGATGGAGAAGGAAAAACCTCTACTGTTCGTCAGAAAGGCTTCTGGTCTTAGAAGGGCAATCACGCCGTGGCAGTCGATATTCTTCGGTGTTGCAACTTCGTGTACGCTACCGTGGCACTTCTACTTGATGTCTGTGCTTCCAAATTGGTATCCAGGAATTAGCTTGCCGTTGCTTTACTTTGTTGCAAACTTGATAGTGATTCTTGAAGACTTCAGCATGTCGCTAATTTATGTTGCAATGCCAAGGTCTGGTTCAATCTACATACCAGTATCGAGGGCTGTTTCTCCAATGCTTGGCGTAATGGAAGCCACAAGAAGCTACTTCACTAACCCAATATTCAGAGGAGCAAACGCTTATGTAGGAACGTTATCGATGGGTGCACTCTTCCAAGTTTTAGGCTCAATCACGGGAATAGAAGCATTTACTGCTGCTGGAACCACTTTGGTGGAGCCGATGTACGCACTAGCCTTTACAATACTACAGCAAGTTATAGGCGCGTTAATTGATGGTCTCGGCCCCGGCATTATTGGGAAGTGGATTGCTTTCTGGGGCATACTTGCAATGTTTGGCTGGATAACAGTGCTTATACCACTGTTTACAACGGGTCCGGCGTCACTGCAAGCAAAGTGGGACCAAGCATTTGGAACCGGCGCCTATCATGAGGTCTTAAACGTTTCAAACGCACGTGGGTTTAATCCAGCCAATTATGAATTCAGCTGGGGAGCGATAGGCGGCGCACTTCTCATTCCGGTCTCCAACACTTGGCCATACTGCCTTATGCCAGTTACAGGTGAGGTTCAAGAACCAACAAAGAGCATACCATTAAGCATGGTTGGCGCTGCTGTAATAGTGCTCATTGTGAATGTTTCGACATCGATGGCTTACACTAACACCTATGGCGAATTTGCGTTAAGGTACAACTTTATAGTAGAAAGCGGTTATTCTGGTGATTTTACAATTAACAAGAGCTTACCTGTAAGCGTAAGTACCTACTCTGCGATTTTGGCGTCAGATAATCCCACATTCGCCGCAATAGTTGGTCTTGCTCCGCAGTGGGCTAACTTCGCCGACATGGTTCTTAACGCGTTATTCACTTCAAGACCGATGTTTGCCATGGCTATGGATAGAATGGCGCCTGAATTGTTCGCCAAAGTGCACCCGAGATGGAGCAGCCCCTACATGGGTTCAATATGGTGGCTAGTGATATCCGTTATCGTTGCAATCCTATGCGTATACTACGGTGCGTTAATATCCGTCGTTTTGGGAATCGGTTGGGTCTACACATTTGCTAGGCTATTCCAACACTGGTCGGAAATAGAGCTTCCATTCTCGAAGCCGCATATATGGGAGAAAGGGTTCAGGTGGACTGTTGGTGGAATACCGCTCATGGCTATTACTGGTTCGATTTCAGCGGCGTTTATGCTGTACATACTGACAACTTCAGCGGCAGTCGTTGGTAGTGGAATGATGATAGCTTTAACGTATCTAATCGGAACATTACACTTTGCTTACTACGCTAATAAGAACCTTAAGAAGGGAATACCGCCAGCAAGCATATACGGCGAGTTGCCACCAGAGTAACCGTATATCTTCTCTCTTTTTCTTACCTCTTACCAAAAGTAGACTAAACATTTTAATGTTGTATTTCTTCCACCTTTCTGTACCACTGCTTCTTTGTTCCAATCTTTGCACGCATTTTCCAACCTAACGATTTCGGTTCTTTCTCGACGATGTCTAGCAATTTGTCCATTCTGCCTTCGATAAGTTTCTTGTCGTTTTCCACCAACTCACTGTAATGGTCAAGCAAGTTTTTTATCTTGTTTAGGTTCATTGTTGCAGTGTAATAAAATCCCCAATCATTAGCCAACAACTTTGCAATGTAATCTGCGTTAATTGTTTCTTCATCCCTATCGCTAATTTCATGCTCACGTAGAAGGATAATAACATCCTTAACATCCTTCTCGTTTATCTGGACAATCTGCAGTTTTTCAAGAAGCATTTCCGCCAATGGTATTGTCGGATAATCAAGTTCAAGTCTTCCTTTAAAGTCGATGTCATGGCACATTTCAAGCCTATCAAGAAAGATGTCTATCGAAAAACCGTTTTGTTTATCGTAAAAAATTCGCCTTCTAGCTGCAACAGAAGCTATTGATGTTACACGCATCTCGTAACCATTTTCTAGAAGGTACTTTTCTATTTGACCAATCTGCCTATTATACGCCATCAAATCAATGTCTGTTATTGCCCTTGCTTTTCCAAGAAGATGCCCAAATTTTGGACAATGGAGCCTGAAGGCAACAGCCCCCAAAACCCTCAAGTACAAGCCTTTGGCATTAGCGCCTTCGATGAGATTCAAAGCCTTTTTAATGATTAGTTCGTCTCTCTGCGACATTCAGTTTTCTCCATATCCAATATGCTTCGAGGCTATGGCAAATTTTAAAGATAGAAAATTAAGATTAGTAATAAACTTTTTGTATTTCTTTTATACCGCAGAGAATCGCTTAAAACACTTGCCTAACCAATTTTTCTATCGGCTCATATTTCACATCCGTTATCCCAAATCGAGCAGGACTGAAGGCTTCTTGACCAATCTTGTTCTTTAGACATTCACGTAGCCTCTCATGCGCAGGCATCCCTATAACAGTCATGCTCATGCCAGCTTTCAGATTCGCAGTCATCAACCCCTTTCCTGTTTTGGGGTCAACCATGCAAATGAGATCTGGGAAAACTGCAACCGGTTTCTTATCAACCCTTGCTAGCATGGCTTCATTTTTGAAAACAATTTCCATGGTTCGACTGGCAAATTCTCCAACTCCTTCCAGCGTTGCCTTCGCCAAATAGTGCGCCTTCACATCAGCACCAGTCATTTCCCTAACTTTTCCCTCGAAAAGCCTAAAGCCCTTCGAAATTGTAATTATGGCGTCTATGGGGTCTTTTTTGGCGCTTACTGCGTTTGCGACGGCTTCACCGAGCTTTATTGAGAAAGTAATCGTATTCGGAATCACGCTTTCTTTAAGCTGTTTTCCACTCATCGGGTAATGATTATTTGCGCCTATTTTTCCGTTAAGCTCCAAAGCCAACCGCATAATTTCGTCGGGGTAAACCGGGTTTGTTGCATGCTTGACTATTAGGACGTTTCCATCCTTATCCACAAAAGGCATGGGCGTCAGAGATATGCCGTGACCTAGAAAGGTCGACATTTGTGTTTCTGGCGCGGCTCTCCCGAGTCCATCACCGTCTACCGTTGAAATTCCAACGCGTGCAGCCAAAGAAAGTATAACTGGCGTGTTTACGCCGCCAAGCTCAAAAGGCACGACGTGGTCAACCTTCTTGTTAAAGAGTTCTTCAGTAATCTTCAATGCTTCAAGCAGCTCATATTTTTTCTCCCATTTTTGCAGCATGTCCCCAACAGATATAAAAGCGCTAACAGACCCCGCATATCCTCCTGAAACGACGAAGGCGTCATCTTTAACTTTTTCAGGCGATATTATCCTATATTCGCGTCCTTTCTTTAAATCCCACTCTACTAAAGGTTTTCCAAAGAAGTCTGGGTCTCCACCGCCGCCTGTTCCTAGGATTCCAACCCCAATAAGCATGTAGTTTAGCTCGTCTTTATCTAGGATTTTTTCTTTCAACATGTATCACATCCATACTTCATAAATAGGTTTTTATTAAGCACCTTATAAAAGCATTCTTAAAGCTTTAGATTAGAGGAGATAAGTTTTGAATGCAGACAACGTTTGGAAAGAATTGGTTGAAATTGTGGGAGAGAGTAACGTTAGCAAATCAGACTTTGAACTTTATGCTTACAGTCGCGACCTAAGCCCCGCTAAACCACGGTTAGCATTATATGTAGTGAGACCGAGGGACGTGGAGAGTATTGTAGAACTCGTCAAATTAGCTAATGAGCATAAAATTCCAGTTTACGTTAGGGGATGCGGCTGTTCACATTGGGCAGCTTGGCTGCCAGTTAAAGGCGGAATTTTGCTGGATATGACAAGCATGGAGAAAATAATTGAAATCGACGAGGAAAATTTGGTTGCAGTTGTTGAGCCTGGATGTACATGGTTCAAGCTAATGGAAGAACTTCGTAAAAGGAGACTTACATACCTTTCAAGCGAAATGGGTGGTCCAGCCATGACCATTGGAGGAAGCATCGTGAAGGCTGGTGGCGGACCTTACGGGACATGCAAATTTGGATTTCACGGGCAAATGGACGTCGTAGGATTTGAAGTGGTGCTGCCAACTGGCGAAGTTGTGAAAACAGGCTCTTGGGCAATACCAAATTGTAAACCTTTCCGTAGGGAAGGTTTAGGTCCAGATTTGACTGGGCTTATTGTGGGGTCAGAAGGAATTTTCGGAATAGTCACAAAGGTCGCTTTAAGGGTTAGACCCTTGCCAAAACACGAAGAGTTTCTATACTTTGAGTTTAAAAGTTGGAAGGATGTTGTTAAGGTTGGCGACGCCGTTACGAGATGGATAGGTGATGAAGCAGCCTATAGCCTAGACTGCAGTGAAGAAGCCTCGAAGGCTGGGGTAATTGGCGTTCGAGTTTACGTTTTTGGCTATGACAGGCGCATTGTCAACTATCGGAAAGGTCTAATTACTAAAATTTGCCTTGCAAACAATGGAAAGAAGGGGGACTCCAAAATTGCCGAGGAAACATTCAAGAGAGTCGTGACGGGCTTGCCAAGCATTTTCGCTTCTGGGGTTTGGCATTTTGCGGGGTGTGGCACAGTCCCGATAAACGAGCTTCCCAAGTACGTGAAGATTTGGCGTGAAATAGTCGAAAAGCACGGGTTCTATAAAAGCACTTTCGGCGCTTGGGCTTTTCCACGTGGATGGACCGTATATGTTCATCTACTTTATTCGGAAATAACAGAGCATGAAAAAGTCATTTCGCTGTCTAACGAAATTAACAGCCGATTTTTAGAGAATAACAATGTTGTGCCGTATGGCATAGGTGGTCCTGATGGTTTGCAGCCATTCATTAAGGACAAGTGGGGCGCCTATTATGACTTGGTTAAGAGTTTGAAGCAGTTTTTAGACCCTAATAACATCTTGCAGCCAAATATCCTGGTGGAGTGACATATGCAAGTTGAAACTTATAAAGAGCAAATTTACAGTTGTGGACGATGCGGCTACTGCGTAGGCGGATACTTGGAACACGTTTGCCCTTCAAGGTTTATAGCTGGCTTTGAATCCGCAACAGCTAGGGGGAGAATGCTAGTCGCCAGGGCGTTGTTGGAGCAGAAACTACGGTATTCGCAGGAACTCGCGTCGATGGTGTTCACATGTTTTCTTTGCGGTGCATGTGACTTCCAGTGCAGCGAAGCTGCTAAAATCAAAATCACGGAGATAACACGCGCTATGCGCTCTGACGCCGTAAACGCTGGTGTTCTCCTCGACAAACTAATTCCAGGAGCTAAAACATTGAGTGAAAGCAAAAACATTTATGGTGAACCTTCAACAAAGAGAAACGCTTTGCTACCAAGACGAGACTTGAAGTCTGATTTGCTCTATTTTCCAGGATGCGTTATCACGTTCAAGTATCCACAAATTGCCCATAACACTCTAAAGATTTTGAACGCTGCGGAAATCAAGTTTACCTTGCTTGGCGAAGAAGAGTGGTGTTGCGGAAACCCCTTTCTATTTATGGGAATGCTGAGCGAAGCTAAAAAATTCGCGTCACATAATGTTGAAAGGATAAAGGCGAAGGGCGTTAAAACCGTTCTAACGTCATGTGCTGGATGCTATAAAGTGTTAAGCCAAGAATATCCAAAAATTCTCGGCGAGCTCCCCTTTAAAGTAGTACATATAACACAATTCCTTGATGAACTCGTTGACAATGGCATCATCAAGTTGAAGAAGTCAAGCTACGCTAAAGTGACTTATCATGATCCATGTGAAATTGGAAGGTACGCTGGGATATACGAAGAGCCGAGAAACGTAATTCAAAGCATACCGTACCTTAAGCTAGTGGAGATGGCGAAGAATAGGGAAAATTCTTGGTGTTGTGGGGGTGGTGGAAGCGTTAACATTGTGCACACTCGATTGGCTTTGTCTGTAGGCGAATTAAGGATAAGGCATGCTGAAGAAACAGGTGCGAAAACGCTTGTTACGGCATGTCCCTCTTGTGTGCAGATGCTTGAGTTAGCATCCAAAAGAAAGCGCTCTGAAATTAAGGTTGTAGACATAGCCAGCCTCGTTTTAAACGCATTGAAATTCTGACACGATTTACTCTTTTATTCCAAGCGTTGACCGAAACAGGTTTGCACCTACACAAATTATTTCGCAAGGCTCCTTTGAATCGTTTCGAAAACTATGAGGCGTGTTTGTTGGAATATATATGGCGTCACCTTCTCGAACTGTTTCGCTCTCGTTTCCAACAGTGATTACGCCAGACCCCTTCAATATGAAGTATATTTGCTCATGATAATCGTGCAAATGCGTTTCGATGCTTACTCCAGGCGGGACTGTTGTATGCCAAAATTTCCAAATTGTCCGTAGACACTCGCTGCTTTTATCCTTGTTAGAGCTTTCCTCGATGCTTGTGCAGAATAAATCTCTATAGATGGCGCCTCCATGCTTTTTTACGCCTTCAACTTTGTGTATGCTCTGTATCAGCATTTCTCTACCACCACGTTATGATATAACTAAGATGAAAAAGGATATAAAAATGGAGGGTTAAGGACGGTATATTAGATGCACCTTGTTTCCCGCGGGGTCTTTTTCTTTTAGGTAAACTGCCTTAACTCCAGCTTTGACTGTTGGTTCTTCAAGTTTTACGCCTTTTTCCTTAAGGTAGTTGCATGCTGCTTCAAAGTTAGAAACATAGACTGCCACATGTCCATGAACGCCCTTTTCTGGAGATTTCATAACTTCTATTTTTCCAGACCCAACGCCAGACAGCATAATCGACGTTTGTCCCTCTTTCTTCGTGAAGCCAAACTTTTCAGCGTACCAATCAGCAATAGCGTTTGCATCCGCCTTTTCTGTTGGATAAACTGCAAAGTGCTCTACGCCCAAAAATAGTGGTGTTCCCCTTGCTTCGCGTATCCATTGTATGCAACTCTCAACTCGCTTCTTTATAGCCTCAAAATCCCCCGCTTTTACAAAATCCTTCACTATTAGGTTTGAGCCCATGTTCACTGCAACTGCACCAGCCTTAATCCAACTTGATATACTCTCCTTCGTAGCGTCAACTCCGCCAGAAGGCATAAGCCTAGACCATGGACATGGTCCAAGAACATCTTTTATGAACTGTGGACCCAGAACATCCGCTGGAAATATTTTGATTATGTCTGCGCCCATCTCTTCAGCCATAGATATTTCATATGGCGTGCTGCAACCTGGAACGTAAACAACCTTGTATCTGTTGCAGGTTTTTGCCACTTCTTGATTGAATATTGGTCCAACTATGAAGTTTGCTCCGCAGTTTATGTAGAGCGATGCGGCTGACGGTTCAATTATTGTTCCAGCACCCAAAATTACGTCTGGAAATTCTTTGTCACACCATTTTGCAATCTCGCTGAAAACCTGGTAGGCTAATGCTCCGCGGTTTGTGAACTCAACGACTTTTGCTCCACCTTCCGCGCATGCCGCCACAATTTTCTTTGCAGTTTCAACGTTTCCCTCGTAGAATGTTGGAAGAAGCCCTATTTCCGCTATTTTTGCGGTGACTTCACATTTTGTTAATCTTGCCATATAAACACCTCCTGTACTAGCGAACTATCCTTCCAGAGGTTATTCCCTTCATGAGGTTTTCCACTTCGCTTAATCGAACCACGCATGAATCGCCATATATCGAATGTTTAAGGCATGAAACTGCAACTGCAAAGTTTAGGGCTTTTTGCTTATCATCCTTGAAATTTAAAAGACCATATATTAAACCGCCAGAGAAGGAGTCACCTGCGCCAACGCGGTCAACAATAAAATCTATGTCATAGACTGGTGCAGTGTAAAGTTTTTCACCGTCGTATAGCGCTCCAGACCATGTGTTGTGGGTTGCGCTTATGCTTCCCCTAAGCGTGAAGGCAACTGTTTTAATGTTTGGGAACATTTCAACGATTTTTTCCCCAACGTATAGGTAGCTTTCCGCTTTCACCTCGCCCTTTGTAACGTCAACGCCAGGCGCCTTTATGCCAAAAACTTTCTCGGCGTCTTCTTCATTTGCCACCATAATGTCGACGAACTTTGCTAGTTCAGACATGACCTCCTTTGCGGTTTTGCCCCACTTCCACAACATAGCCCTATAATTCAAGTCGCATGAAACTGTTAATCTCATTTTCTTTGCTTTTTTAACAGCGTCTAAACATGTGCTCGCTGCACCTTCGCTTACTGCTGGCGTTATTCCAGTCCAATGGAACCAATATGCGTCAGCAAATATTTTCTCCCAATCAAAATCCTTTGGATTCGCGGTTGCAAACGACGAGTTAGCCCTATCGTATATGACTTTGTTGCCTCTTTGAGCTGCGCCTACTTCTAGGAAGTATATGCCTAAACGGTCTCCGCCGCGAACTATCTTTTCCGTTCCAACGCCAAACTGCCGCAGATAATTTATGCATGCGTCACCCAAATCGTTAGGCGGAAGTCTCGTCACAAAATCAGCTGGAAAACCAAGATTTGCCAAGGTTATGGCAACATTTGCTTCTGCTCCAGCGTATATCGCATCAAAGGACTTTGCCTGTGTAATCCGCAGAAAACCCGGAGGTGCGAGGCGCAGCATAATTTCGCCGAAAGTTACGACTTTTTTCATATCGTTTTCCCCGATTAGTGGTTCATGGTGTTAGAGTGTAACGTGTTCATAAACATAACGGTGCAATTTGAATGCGTTCGTTTTTCACACTAAAACAATCTAATACTAGTATTTTTGATTTTGATTACTGTTAAGCGGAGGTTTTGGTAGAAAATTTATAATATGTGAATAGATTGAAAAGTAGTGTTGAGGCGTATGCAAAGCATTAAAAAAGGTGAAATAAAAATCAAGGTTTTAGGTATAAGCGGAAGTCCACGTAAGAACGCGAATACAGATTTTCTGCTGAATCAAGCGTTAGACGCTGCAAAATCCGTTAACCCAAAAAACGTTGAAACAGAAGCCTACTCAATTGCTGGCAAAGAGTATCTCCCGTGTATAAGCTGCTTCGCATGTGCAAAAAATGGCGAATGCGTGAGAAGCAAAAAGGACGATTTTAACGAACTTCGCGATAAATGGGTGGACGCAGATGCAATAATAATGGCTGTCCCAGTCTACCATATGAGCATACCCGGACAGCTGAAGTGTTTCATCGATAGGCTTGGAAACAGCTTATGGAGCTATCAAGGCAGCGCAGGCAGACACTTAAAAGTTTACGGTGCAATAGCCCAAGGCGTCCACATATTTTCTGGGCAAGAAAACGCCATAAAAGAAATCATAAACCATGCGATTGTTATGGGTAATATTGTGACTTCTGGAGATCCATGGGAATCCTACATTGGCGGTGCTGGTTGGACAGAAAACAAAGTGGAAAAAAACGCGTTAAAGACCTTATATGAATCGAAAAGTTTTGATGCTGATGTTGCCGTAAAATCGGCGAGAACTCTCGGCAAGAGGGTTGCAGAGTTAGCCCTAATAATAAAGGCTGGTGCACTTTACTATATGGATTATTTAGAGAAAGACCCAATGTTCAGTCCTCTAATAGAGCGAATAAAGAAAGGTGAAAAGTTTCAAAATGTCAGATAAGGTTTATATCATAAGCTGCGTTTATAACCTCTTCCAGTCCAAAAAGGCGGTTTAAAATGGAAAAACCCATACTATTTTTGGACTTAGACGCTTGTACGGGATGCAAATCATGTGTTGTGGCGTGTTCTCTTCGAAAAGAGCAAAAGCTTGACATGAAAGTGGCGCGGCTATGGGTGCCGAAGAAGGAAAGCATATGCTTGGCTGTTCCAGTAATATGTGAGCAATGTAAGAATGCGCCTTGCCAGAACGTCTGTCCAACAAGGGCAATATCAAGAGACCATGAAACCAACGCGCTGCTGGTTGACCAAAAGAAATGCATTGGATGCAAAGAATGTGTTTGGGCATGTCCTTTTGGAGCAATAACCGTTAGACAGGGCGTAGCAATAAAATGCGACTTGTGCAATGGCGATCCTGAATGCGCAAAGGTGTGTATACCAAAAGCAATTCAATACGTAAGCTTAGAAGCGGAGGAATTCGACAAAAAGTGGCGCTCGCTGGAGAAACGTGTCAAAGCCCTAGCAACAATAGTGGGAGGCAAATAAATGTATGGCTGGCAAGGAAGAATTCTACACATAGACCTAACGAAAGGCAAAACATGGACAGAGGAACTCGAAAGCAAAATTTGTGAACTATTCCTTGGCGGCAGAGGCATAAACGCCAAACTACTATGGAACCTAATCTCCAAACCAGGCATAGACCCCCTTGGACCAGAAAATGTTTTGATTTTCGGAACAGGAGCCCTTACGGGCACTACGGCCCCCTCGTCTGGAAGAACAACAATCACGTGCAAAGGTCCCACAACAAACCTTTACCTCAAAACGAACATGGGCGGCCACTGGGGCGCTGAACTAAAATTCGCCGGATACGACCACTTGGTTATACATGGACGGGCGGAAAACCCAGTATACGTGGCAATACAAGACGACAACGTCGAGATAAGAAGCGCAAAACACCTGTGGGGCTTAGACGTAAGAGAAACAACGAACGCGTTAGTAGAAGAAATAGGCGACAAAGAAACAAAAGTTACGTGCATTGGGCCGGCTGGGGAAAACCTTGTGAAGTTTGCGGCTGTCATGAACTCCGTGTATCACGCGGCTGGCAGGGGCGGAGCAGGCGCCGTCATGGGCTCCAAAAAAGTTAAAGCAATAGCCGTAAGAGGCACAAAAACCATAGAACTATGGAAACCAGACGAATTCAGAGAACTAGCCCTACAAACAAGAAAAAACCTGGCAAAAGATAGCGGAGCGCAGTCGCTTTATGATTATGGTACATCTGGGTCGTTAGGGTTTGTAAACGACTTGCACGCTTTTCCAAATCGCAACTTTAAGTATGGACATATTGATGATGTAACTCCTCTTACTGGGCAAAACCTTGTTGATAAGGGATATTTGCTGCGGAGAGTGGGCTGCTTCAGTTGTACAACGAGTTGCCATAGGTTTGTGGAAGCCAAAATCGGTCCATACGCTGGAACATACACTGGTGGACCAGAGTATGAAACGTTTGCGGGTCTAGGTTCTCAGACGTGGATAATTGATACTGACGCCGTGATTAAAGCGAATGAACTTTGCAACATCTATGGTTTGGACACGATTTCCACGGGCATAACGATTGCGTGGGCGATGGAAAGCTACGAAAAGGGCGTTTTAACGAAAGAGGACACTGATGGAGTGGAGCTTAACTTCGGAAATGCTGATGCGCTAATAAAAACGATTGAGGCAATAGCCTTCCGCAGAGGCAAACTTGGAAACTTGCTAGCTGAAGGCGTTAAACGAGCCTCTGAAAAAGTTGGAAAAGAAAGTTGGAAGTGGGCCATATGCAATGCGAAAGGCCTTGAACAGTCAAACGTGGAAACAAGGTCAGCCAAAGCCTATGCACTAGCATTTGCAGTTAACCCGCGGGGCCCAGACCACCTTCACACAGAAACCTTCGCCGAGTTTGGCGCAAGCCCAGAAGCGATAGCCCTAATAGAAAAGCTCACTGGAGACAAGAAGTGGGCTTCACCATACTATTTAGAATATCGTCCGGAGATTGTGCGTTGGCATGAAGACTGTTACGCGGTTACTGATAGCCTAGGCTTCTGCGCCTTCGCAACAACAGCCGCCTACGCAGTCAACCCAGAAAACATGGCGCAAATGTTCCACCTAGCAACGGGCATACCCATGGACGAAAAAACAATAATGACCGCAGGAAGACGCATAGTAACCATCGAAAAATGCTTCAACATAAGAGAAGGAGCAGACAGAAAACTCGACGA
>Ga0272449_1000100_pt1 | contig 115045 bp, 117 predicted proteins | sample YNPCB0241_FD_198679 | JGI IMG/M metagenome (GOLD analysis project Ga0272449, IMG submission 198679) | Hot spring sediment microbial communities from Yellowstone National Park, WY, United States - YNP-CB-024-1 | ecosystem: Environmental > Aquatic > Thermal springs > Hot (42-90C) > Sediment...
TAGCACTGGGGACGAACACTGTTGTAGGGAGTCGCAATCGAACCATTATGGGATTGAAATAGCGCAGTCTTGGTATATAGTGGCAAATGAATGGGTAAGTCGCAATCGAACCATTATGGGATTGAAACGAAGGAGTGTCGGTTATATGGGTGACAGGGACTGCAGGGTCGCAATCGAACCATTATGGGATTGAAACAAAAAAGAGGAAAAAAGGCATGAAAAGTTTAAAAGTCGCAATCGAACCATTATGGGATTGAAACAAAAAAGAGGAAAAAAGGCATGAAAAGTTTAAAAGTCGCAATCGAACCATTATGGGATTGAAACCAAAATCAAATAGCGTCTCAATCTGCAACCAAGTTCGTCGCAATCGAACCATTATGGGATTGAAACTATTTGTAAGCAAATTTTCCTAAAGATTCCAAAAACATGTCGCAATCGAACCATTATGGGATTGAAACGCTCCCAACCCTACCGATCAGTACCTTTAACTCTCCACGAGTCGCAATCGAACCATTATGGGATTGAAACTTGTCTGGAGGACAGATTGCTGGAAAAGATGAACCTTGTCGCAATCGAACCATTATGGGATTGAAATTGGCAGGAAGCTTGATGAGTACGGTTCCCAACCTGGTCGCAATCGAACCATTATGGGATTGAAACTTGTCTGGAGGACAGATTGCTGGAAAAGATGAACCTTGTCGCAATCGAACCATTATGGGATTGAAACTCGGGTTTTGAACCAAAGTTTTTAAAGGTAATTTTGATTCTTGTTTTTTTACATAAAGGGGTGGTATTATGTTTTATAGAATGAAATTTGTTCTTGAACTAATAACCCCTTTATTTCTCGGTGGCTCCAATCCCCGTGGGGAACCAGAATTAAGAGCTTCATCATTCCGTGGAGCTTTACGTTTTTGGCTTCGAGCTTTATTAGGGGGTATTTTGGGCTCTCGTCCTACCGAAATTATAAAATACGAAAGCCAAGTCTTTGGCAGCACCGACCACGCCTCACCCGTTGTGGTGCAAGTAAGTCACCAAAACTTGCCAAGCATCGGCTATAGTGAGTTGACGCGAAGCCGCGCAGGCATTGCCTACTTATTTTTTGGCGCTCGCCCGACTCGCAACGAACCTGAACGCAAAGCCATCGCAAATGGCTGCCAATTTTCCTGCACCTTTCATCTAAGGGCAGGAGTGCAAAATCCCGAAGTCTTACAAGCCGTTGCAGCAGTCTTATGGTTGCTAACCAATCTGGGCGGTTTGGGAATGCGTGCACGGAAGGGCGGTGGGAATTTGAGGGTAGTTTCTGCCGATTGGAACGACCCATTGTTGCCATCTTTAGTCCTTCAAGCCCGAACGCCGGAGCAACTTCAAAGTGCATTACAGCATGGATTGCATCGCCTGAGGGAATGGGCAGCCGAGGCTTTTGGTGGTTCGCTGTCGCCAACTTTTGAAACTCAACCCGCTTTTGATGTCTTGCATCCCGATTGGTGTTCCATCGCTGTCGTCAATCGCGAATTTGATGACTGGAAGGGTGCCCTTGACGCCTTTGGGCAAACAATGCAACGATTCCGTAACCGCTATGAACCCGACTACAGCAATGTGAAAGCAGTGCTTCAAGGCAGCAGTCGTTTGCAACCTGTCCAGCGCGCTGCTTTTGGCTTACCTATCGCCTTCTATTTCCGTTCGCTCAACGACAAGCGCGCCACACTGGAAGGTGAAGAACACGACCGACGGGCATCGCCTTTGCTCGTGCGGGTGACGAAACTGGCGAACGGCAAATGTGTGCTTGTGTTGACTCGCTTCCGCTCCCTCTTTTTGCCGACAAACGAAAGGTTGCAATTACGCTATCGCGAGCGCCATGACGAGCGGAAGGTTTTCACTACCCAGCCAAACGAAACCTTGCTGGATGAGTTTCTGGATTTTTTGAGCCGGCAAATTGCACCTCGTTTGGAGGTGACAGATTGGTGAACTCAACTTGGTGGCAGCGGAAGATAGTTGCTTTGCTTCACGACCCACCTGATAAGGTGCTGGACATCCCAACCCATAAGGACCGAGCAAGTGCGCTCATGCAAACGGCATTGCGCGGGTTGCCTGATGTCCCAACAACAGGCGTTCCAGACGCAGCATGGGTTGATGCCGCCAACAAATCTGACACCGTTGCGTCTGCTGCCGACCGATTGAACTTCCCCGAAGGGCTTCGCGCGCCCAGCGATTGCGTCCTTCATCCGCTTTCTGGTCAATCGATGCCTTTGCCCACTGCTGACCCACAAAGGTCATCGGAAGTGCAAGCGGATGTGATCGGCGATTTGAGCCAACGCACTGACGACCCGCAAAAACGCTTTCTGCTCCTTTGGCGATGCCTTGAGGACGAACTTGACAAACGCGAACCGAATATCCCTTGGAGTTTGCTTCCAGCCGACACCCGCATCCCCGACCATCCGTTGTTGCAGCACGCCCGTGTCGCCAGCGCTTTCGCCAACTGCTTGCCTAATCCAGCGACATTGCTTTTCACCATCGGACCCGTTCAGGGTTTCATCGCCGCTGCCCGCAAAACCCGTGACTTGTGGATGGGCAGTTTCCTGCTCTCCTACCTGACATGGCACGCCATCAAGGTCATCGCCGAGCGACTTGGTCCCGACCATGTGCTCTTCCCATCACTGCTCGGTCAACCCCTTGTTGACTTTTGGCTGCATAAAAGCGGTGTTCCGGTTCAAAAGCCATCGCCCGACAGATTGCGTTTGGCGACATTGCCCAACCGCTTCTTTGCCGTCGTCCCTGCTGAGCAGGCAGAAGAGTTGGCAGTGCAGGCGAAAGATGCTGTGAGGAAGGAATGGCATCGGCTGGCGGAAATCGTTTGGCAGGGAATTTGCCAACAAGTCCCCGAGTTTGCAAAGGCAAAGTTCATCTGGGAGAGGCAGTTGGCGCAGTTTCCAGAAATTTACTGGGCGATTTACAAGTGGGATGAGACACCACAAAAGATTGCCGAACTCTTTCGGCAACTGACAGGTAGTGAACGATTTGTCAAGTGGCTTGAAGCCACGAAAGGCGCTTATAAGCACAATCAAGGTTTGGTTTATGCTGCCTGCTACGAACTTACCGAACGGGCGCTGGGCGCTCGGAAAGCGTTGCGGGATTTCTACGACCGCAGCGAACCTGCAGGCAAATGTTCCCTTTGCGGCGAACGGCAGGTGTTAAGCGATTTGGATGCTCAGGTGGCGCAAGACTGGTGGAAGCGTGAAAAGGAGTTTTGGAGCAAGGTGGCAAAAGCATTTGTCGGCGATGTGCACAGCGAGGGACGCGAACGCCTTTGCGCCATCTGCACCATCAAGCGCTTCGCTGCCAAATTCTTCGCCAAAGAGTTGCGCATCTCAATCGAATTTCCGTCCACCGACAGCATTGCCGCCGCCACTTTCGTGAGAGCGCTTTTTGAGCGTTGGGCGGAAGCCAAGAACTACATCAAAGATTTGCTGGAAACCATACACCGACAACCCGAATGGCGTCACGTCGCCTCCGTTGGGATGGGCATTCAGAAATTAGATCAAGAAGCAAAAAAGTTGGACGATATTGCGCAGAACTTGACGAAGTTGGATGGCGAATGGCTGTTCGCCGAAAGTTATGACCCTAAACGCATCCAACGGACGCATGGCATTGTGGTGAGCGAGGAAGTTACCCAAAGATTGCGGGAAAAGGTGTTGCGGAAACTATACGAGGAAATTGGTTATCCTCCCAGCGACTACTATGCCGTCTTGTTCATGGACGGTGACCAGATGGGCGAGTGGCTGAGTGGGACGCATGAGGATTTGCCGAAGTTTGCCGAAATCTTGCATCCGCAAGTTCGGGTGCAACTTGAAGGGCAATCAAACTGGCAAGAGGTGCTTGAAACGCAACGATTGATGTCGCCGTCATTGCATGCAGCTATCAGCGAGGCGCTTGCGAATTTCGCCCTGAATGCTGTTCCTTTCGTTGTGGAGGAACTTCATGCGGGAAGACTCGTTTACGCAGGAGGCGACGACGTTCTGGCGCTTTTGCCCCTTGCGGACGTTCTTCCTGCAGCGCACAAGTTGCGGGCTCTCTTTTCGGGCGAAGCGAAACGATTTGGCAATGACATCTTAGTGGAGTTTGGAAGCACGCAATGGACTGGATGGATTGAGTGGGAAGGACGGAAACTCCTCACGATGGGCAAAAACGCAACTGCCAGCATTGGCATCGTCGTTGCCCATCGACTTCATCCGCTGCGCGATGTGCTTCGTCAAGGGCAGAAAGCGGAAGAGGACGCAAAGGAGCGATACGGACGAAACGCTATCTGTGTCCGCTGGCTCAAGCGCTCGGGCGAGCAAGTGCAAATGGGTGCAAAGTTTTTCTATCCCGACCACTGCATCAACGACACCTTGCAGGTCTTGATGGATTTTGCCGAGTTGATGCGAACAAAAATTTCGCGTGGTTTTGCAACCGACCTGATGCAAGAGTCTTTTGCGCTGGCGGAGTTGGATGAGAAAGCGCAGGAAGCGGAGTTGAGAAGGTTGCTCAAACGCCAAAGCAAACTCAGTGACGATGAAATTAATCATTGGGCGCAAAAACTTGCTCAACTTGCGGTTGCCCTTGACACTCACGCTGACCGCAACGCCGACCCCTTTGACCTGACTTGTCCTCAACGGGGCATCGTGGAACTTGGCAAGTGGCTGACCTTTCTGAGGTTTCTTACGGGAGGTGGCGAGTGATGCCTTCCAAGGAACTTAACGAAGCGTTGAAAAACCTTGCCGAAAAATATGCTCGGCTCGCAAGGGAGAACCTCGGAACGAACATCATCTCTGTTACCCTTTTCGGCTCAGTCGCAAGGGGAGAGGCAACCCCAAATTCGGACATTGATTTACTTATCGTTTGCGAGGATTTGCCTAAGGGTATGTTTAAGCGACATGCTTTGCTTGAGCCCGTGAGAGCTCAACTTCAGGAAGATTTGGAAAGACTTTGGAAACAAGGGGTTTACACTGATTTTACCGAACTGATTTACACAAGGGATGAAGCAGAGAAATTCCACTGGGTTTACCTTGACATGCTTGAGGATGCAGTGATCCTTTACGACAAAAACGGCTTTTTGCAGAGTGTTTTTGAGAGACTCCGAAAGCGGCTGGTAGAACTGGGAGCACAACGGAAAACTATCGGTAAAATCCGCTATTACGATCTTAAGCCCGATTTGATGTTGGGAGAGGTGATTGAGCTTTGACAAACAAGGAAAGCGCCCAAACCATGTTCCAGCGTGCCCTTATCATCCTTGACGAAGCCAAAAGCCTGAAGGCAAAAGGAGTTTGGAACTTGGTCGTCAGGAGATGCCAAGAAGCTGTTGAACTGGCTTTGAAAAGTGTGTTGGTTTTTGTAGGGATTCAACCGCCCCGCGTGCACGATGTTGGACCAACGCTGAAAGAGCATTCGGAAAAGTTTCCACCTTACTTCAGGCAACACATCCCTCACTTGGCTTCCATTTCCCGTGCCCTTAGAGCAGAAAGGGAGTTGAGTTTCTATGGGGACGAAGAAAGTGGAGTGCCCCCTGAAACGCTTTACACTTCGGATGACGCTGATGAGGCGTTAAGGAAAGCCGAATTCGTGTTTGAGAAATGTCAAACCCTGATTTTGGGGGGATGAAAGTGCAGATTGCAATAAGAGCGGTAGATGTCTGGCTCTTTCGCGACGGCAAACCTTTCACGGCAGGCGAAGACCACATCGCTGAATCCACCTTCCCGCCTTCGCCTTTCACGTTGCAAGGCGCCATTAGAACGAAGGTGCTGGCAGATAAAGGGGTTGACTTGTTTAAGTTCACGCAACTTAAAGAACCCGATCCAGATGTCGGCTACGGTGACAATTTCGGGAAGTTGCGATTATGCGGACCGTTGCTGATGAGTTGTGAGAATGGCAAATGGCAACGGCTCATCCCGATGCCTGCCGATATCGTGAAGGTGGGCGATCGTTACGAGTTGCTTCGCCCCAATCCCAACTTGCCCTTCATGACGAACTTGCCCAGGGGTTTGCAACTTTTGTGGACACGAACGGACGAGCGGGTAACGGAAGCAAAAGGTTGGCTGCCCGAAAGCGAATGGAAACGCTATTTACAAGGGCAAGTGCCCAAGCACGCTGTCACTTCGGACAAGCTGTTCGCCTTTGAGCCGCGCTTCGGAATTGTCATCGATGCCAGCAAAGGCACAACCCAAAAGACGATGCTCTATCAGGCGCGCTTCGTGCGGCTCACAAAGGAAACGGCGCTTTGGGCGGAAGTGGACGGCGTTTCATTGAACGAGGGAGGCTTTTTGCGTTTCGGGGGCGAAGGGCGGGCGGCAGTCTATGAGGCGCTTTCGCAGCAAGAATCACTCCGACCACTTTCGCAATTCAACTTCGCTTCCAACTCCAAACGCTTCAAAGTTGTGCTTGTTACGCCTGCTTGGTTTTCGGGCGGTTGGCAGCCGAAGGATGGTGATTGGTCAAAGATTTTCGGCGCATCGGTTCAGTTGGTGGGCGCAGCCATCCCGCGACCGCTGCTCTTAGGTGGCTTTGATGTCGCCAAAGGTGTTCCCAAACCGATGCGCACCTTCGTTCCTCCGGGCGCCGTTTATTTCTTTGAAGCCGAAAAGTCGGTGTCGTTTGCTGACGCTTTTGCTTTCACAGAAACGCCCGACGAGGTGAGGCGACAAAACGATAATGCCAACGCATGGGCGCAAATTGGCTTGGGCGCTGTGCTGATTGGCGTTTGGTAAACCCACTTAGGGAGGTGAGAGGAAATGTTTGAGAAAACGGCAATGCTTTTCCTTTACTGCGAGACGCCTGTCCATGCAGGGACGGGCACAAGTCTGAGCATCGTTGATTTGCCCATCCAGCGAGAACGCATCACGGGATTGCCCATCGTTCAGGCGTCCAGTCTGAAAGGCGTCTTGCGGGCGGAAACTTTGTCCATCCTGAAACGGAAAGGCGAGCAGAATGCCGAAGAGAAGGTCAAGGTGCTTTTCGGACCTAAACCGGGGCAAGCCAGCGAGTATGCAGGTTGCGTCAGCCCGCACGATGCTCGTTTGCTTTTGTTTCCCATCCGCTCCCTTGTTGGTGTCTTTGCGTGGGCAACTTGCCCGTTTGTGCTGGAGCGGTTCAAGCGGGAAATGATTGCCGCTGGCTTTTCGGTCAATTGGGATGTGCCGACTTTGCCTGCCAACAGCCAGCAAGCCTTGGTGGCGGAAAGTAGCGAAATCATCGTGGAAGCGACGGTTGTTTTGGAGGAGTTTGCTTTCAAAGCCCAGCCAAGTGCGGAAGCGAAAAGCATCGCTGAATGGTTAGTAAAAAATGCTTTCCCACAAAGCGCGGAATATAAGCCCTTCCGCGACTGGCTTCCCAAGCGCTTCGTCATCTTGCCTGACGACGCTTTTCGGGATTTCACCCAGTTGGCGACGGAGGTCATCGCTCGCATTCGGTTGAAGCCTGAGACAAAAACGGTTGCTGAGGGCGCTTTGTGGACCGAAGAACACCTGCCCAGCGAGACTTTGCTTTACGCTCCTATTTTCGTCAGCAAGCCGTTAGCGCCAAAAGACAACGTGCCTAACGAGTTTAAGGAGAACAACGAACCCTCAGCGGCAAAAGTGTTGGGGTTCCTCAAAGATTTGACCACACCGAACACCGATAAGCCCTATCTGGACCGCCTGCAAATCGGCGGTGATGAAACTGTCGGGCGGGGCATCGTGAAGGTGCGATTGAATGTCCCGACTTCGTGAGGAGGTGAGTGCCATGCCATCGGCGCTTCGGACATTGGAGCAAGAGCGAGCCAAGCACGCATGGGATTGTGTGCAAAATTGCCTTAACCAAGCCATTCAGCAACTTGAACAAGCCATTCAGGAGTTGGAAGCGGAAATTGCTCATGAGGCAGACCGTAATCAGCAAGAAAACCTGAAAAAGCGGCGCAAGGAATATCAGGACCGATTGCAAAACCTTCGAAGTGAAAAAGGTGGTGACGAATGGAAGGGTAAATATGGCTCAACAGTGCGCAAACTGCCTTCTTACATTTTGACCAACGGCTTAGGGCAAACGCTGGCGTTTTTGAAGGCGAAAGGCAAGGGCGATCCGGGCAATGAACATGAAGTCCTTTATCGTCACCTTGCCGATTGGGTTAGCGAGAAGGTTAATGCGGATGGCGACCTTCTAAGTTGGCTTGTCAACACTGCTACCAGCCAGCAATATCGTTTGGCGACGATGGAAGCGTTGGCGCTTTTGCAGTGGCTCAAGCGTTTCGCCGAAGCCGAATTGCCCAAAGGGAGGGAGGAGTAATGAGACGGCAACAACAACCGCAAAGACAACAACAAAGGCAACAGCAACCCACACCGCCGCCTTGTGACCATTTGCCACAATCGGTTCGCCAAATTTGGCAGCGAGTTTGGAATGACCCACGCTGCAAGAACTTGTCGCTCCTCCTTGATTGCTATGCTCCATGGCGCAAAGACCGGGAGGGCGCATGGGACATGAGGATGCGCTACCGAAGGGGAGACCGAATAGAGGAAGCAACAGGACAGGGAGCGAAAGGGCTATGGTTAAGAGACGATGAGCGAGAGTTGGTGGATGCTCCCATCAAACCCAACTCGAGAATTGACGAACGGCTATTAGAAGCCCTTAAAGAGCGCTGGCAGCAATGTCTTGATTGGTATCGTAAGCGTGGCTACGAAGTCCAAGACTTCGAAGCGCAACCTGTCTGGCGTTTTGTCGTCGGTTTAGGGGCGGCGCATGTTTTGGAGACGGGCATAACTTTGCATCGCTTGTTTGGCTTGCCCATCATCCCAGGAAGCGCTTTGAAGGGTGCCGCAAGGACTTGGGCGCTACTCAAACTGGCTGAAGAGTTGAGAGTTCCAATCCTTTCACCAACGGAGGCTGCAGCCAAGTCTCAAACTCCACTGGAAAAGTTTGAAGCCGTAATCTTGAGCCAAGAGAGCGAGAAGAAGCAAGCAGCGCTATTTTCGCAACTGCTCCAAGACAGCACCATACCCGATGAAGCACCGATACGCAACCTGAGCCCGCAAGAATTGCGTGAAAAGTGTCAACCGTTCTTTGAAGTCTTCGGAAGCACAGAACGGGCAGGGAGCGTCATCTTCTTTGATGCTATCCCGCTTGAAGTGCCCAAGTTTCAACTGGACATCATGAACCCGCATTATCCGAACTACTATCGCACGCAAGGGCAAAATCCGCCTGCCGATTGGGAATCGCCCAACCCTGTCTTTTTCCTGACGGTGACCGAAACGCCATATTGCTTTGCCATTGCAGCCCGAAGCGAACAAGGCAACCGCTTGCTTGACCTTACCGAAAAGTGGCTCAAGGAAGCGTTGGCGGAACTTGGTATCGGTGCTAAGACCAGCGCTGATTATGGTTATTGGCAAATTGAGAGGTGATGCAACTGTGAAGGCAATTTCTTTTCTCGGCAAAGGCAAATACGAGCCGGTCATTTATTGCTGGCAGGGGCGGGAATGTCAAACGCACCTTTTCCCAGAAGCGCTCGCACGCATCTTTGAGCCGGAAAAGGTGCTTGTGTTCGTGACACCCAGTGCGAGAGATTACCGTCCGCCTAAAGGTGAGCGGTATGCCTGCTGTGGTCAAATCCTTTCCGAGCCGGAGGAAGAAAAAACTTACTGCGATGTGCTGAAGAAGCGGTTGGGAGACCAAGTTGAATTCGTTGAGATTCCTGAAGGTCGCTCGGAACAGGAATTGTGGGAGATTTTTGATCGGGTCGCTTCAGTGGTGAGCGAGGGGGAAACCATCCTTCTTGACATCACCCATGCCTTTCGCTCCATCCCGATGGTTGTTTTCGCCGTCGCCGCTTACCTTCGGCGGACGAAAAGTGTGACGATTGAACGCATCGTTTATGGGGCTTTTGAGGCACGGGACAAGGAAAATCGAGCGCCCATCTTTGACTTGACACCGCTTTTGGATTTGCTTGATTGGCTTAGCGGTGCGGAATTTTTCCTTCACCGAAGCGACGCCACCTTGCTTGCCGAGCGATTGAGTACAGTTCACCGTCAGGCATGGCAAAGGCAGTCGGAAGAATATTTGCCGACGCATTTGCAAAAGGTCGCTAATAAGTTACGCTCGCTTTCTCAGGCTCTCCATCTGGCACGCCCCCGCGATGTGATGTGTCACGCCAAGGATTTACTGTCCAAGTTAACAGAAACGGCTTCGGAAGCGGAGCGGTGGGCAAAACCGTTTGCTGTTATCTTGAAGCAAATCCATTCGGAGACCGAAAAGTTTGCCCACGATGCGCCTAATAAACTTGACAAGGAAAACCTTCAGAAACAATTGGCGTTGATTGAGCATTTCGTGGAAAAAGGCTTGTGGGTGCAGGCCACATTGTTGGCGAGGGAATGGGTTGTCAGTTGGGTGGCGCTTCAGCGGGGTAGCGGTGATTGGTTGGACAGGGAATACCGTGAGGCAGAAATTGAGAAGGCGCTCGGTGAAGCATTGAAAAGACTTCAGCAACTAAGCGAAGAAGTGCCCGATTGGTTTGACGGACTGGCGAAAAGCGAGGAAGTTGCCAGACTTTGGGATTGGCTTGGCAGTCTTCGCAACGATGTGGCGCATTGCGGGATGCGCAAGGATGCCGCTGGCATCACAAGAATTGAGCAACGGGTAAGTGAAATCCCACAACGCCTGAAAGCGCTTATGGACGATGTGCCTGAGCGGGCGCTTTATGGTGGTCGTGTCGTTATTGACCTAAAGAGCCTTTACGGCGAGGTTGCCAAACTGGATGAGTTGCCGATTTACCTTGAGCGGGCAAAAGAGTTAGCAGGTGAAGGCAACGAGATCGTTCTCACAGGTCAAGCGCCTGTTTGGCTTTACCTTGCTGTTAGTCATGCCTTGCACGGCAAAGCCCGCCGCCTTCTTTACACATCTCCAACAACAGGCGAGGTCTTAATCTTCGACCACAGTTGTTAAAATTTCGGTAACTAAGAGCCCTTGCCACGGCCTAAAGAAGGATTAAATCCTCCTTTGACAAATTTCTAATTATCGAACCATTATGGGATTGAAACCTCTAACTCTATTACGTTAGCGTTCCTTTTTAGGGCTTCTTCTTTAAGGAAGGGGTCTTTGGTGGCGATAATCACCTGAAAGTTTTCGGAGATTCTTTCCATCACATCCAAAAGCTTGACGCTTCTTTGGAAATCACAGGTCACAAAGGGATCATCAAGCAGTATCGTCCTTAAGGGATAGGGAGATCTCTCTATTAAGGCCAAACGGGCCGAAAGGTAAAGGGAATCCCTGGTACTTGCACTGAGCTGTCGTTCCTTTAAAAGCATCCCATCCAATATCACTTCCATACTCCTTTCGTTGAACCTAAACTCCTTAACCCTTTCGCCAACCACGTGAGAAAACCATTCCTTGGCTCTACCCTGAAAGATTTCTATTAGCTCCCGATCAAGCCTTTTCTCAAGTTCATCAAAGAGCTTATAAAGCTCAAAATAATCCTCTATTTTCCTCTCCAATTTTTCAAGCTCTTCCTTCACCTCTTCAAGCCTCATATACAAAACCTCTTCCTTCATCCCTATCATCTTTTCCCTTTCGGAAAGTCGCCCTTTTATCTCGTTTATCTCGCTAAGACATCTCTTAAGTTCCCCTTGTAAGCGTTGTTTCTGCCCTTCTATTTCCTTTTCCTCCTCCACCTCTAAGGGCACATCCTCCAATTCTTTTAACCTCAAAGTGAGCTCCCTCTCTTTCTGCTCGAGCTCCTCCATTGAATTGGGAACTTCTTTTTTCAAAAGGCTTATCTCTAATTCCAACTTTTCTTTGGCTTTTAACCTCTCTTCAAATTCGGAAAGGGAAGAAACACCCACCATAAAGAGCCTCTCCCTTAAAACCTCCTCCTTCTCCTTTAGGCTTTTTTCAAGCTCCTTTAAAAGGACTCTCTTCTGGGAAAACTCCCCTTCACGGAGATCGATCTCCCTTTGTAGGGTCTCCATTTCCTTCTGTAAGTTTTTCAACCTCTCATCGTTCCGAATCCGTTGATCTTTAAGGGATTCCCCCTCTTCCTTGAGCCTTTTTTCCTTCCCATGAAGTTTTGATCTAAGGAAAAACCACACGCCAAAAGAAAGCCCCGCCCCGGGGATTAGCCAAAACTTTAAGGTCAAAAGAAAGACCCCAAGGGCCAAAAGCGAACCGATTAAAAGCAAATTCCCCAAGCGCTTTTGTAAGGCGAGCTTTTTTAGGTCTTTTTCAAGCCTCTGTCCTTGGAGAGCAAGGCTTTCTTCTTTTTGAGAAAGTTCTTTCGATAATTCTTCCTTTTCCTTTAACAGGCTTTTTCTTTCCTGAAGTTCCTCCTCATACCTTTTGAGGGCTTCTTCTTCATATCGGTAATTTTTAAACAGGCTCTCCTTTTGGGCTTCTAATTCCCTTAAGTCCAAAAACCTCTCACGGGTGAAAATCTCCAGTTTCTTCGCTTCCTCCAAAAGCCTCTCAAGGTTTTCCCTTTTGGATTTTTGGCTCAAAAGACGTTCGAGCTCTTGCCTTATGTTTCTCTTTTCCCAGGCCTTTTTAAACCTTTTTTCTTTTTCCTCTATCTCTTTAAGCCTTTGACTCAAATCCCTCTCCTCTTTCTCCAGTTCCTTAAGCCGTAAAAGATCTTTCGGGTTATTTTCCAAAAGGCCGATTTTTTCCTTCAAAACTTGAAGCTCCCTCTCCAATTCCCCCTTCCTTTTCAACAAATCGCCCTCCCTTCGCTTGGAAGAAAGCCTATTACCCAATTGATTTTCGATTTCTTGGCGAGCCTTATAAAGCCTATCTATATCCAAAAGTTTGGCCTTAAAGTGCTGTAAAAAGGCCTTGGGTTCCTCTATATACAATTCGCCGGTCCTAACGAGATAAAGGTTTTTAAAATGCGTGGCATTTAGCTTAAGGATCCCCCTTTTAACCCACCTCTCTCTTTCCCCCTCTACCAAAAGTACCTCCGACTCACCTTGATAGGTCCTTGGAAGCTTGGGATCAGAAGAAAGTAGCGCCTTCGTTAAGGCGTCAAACAAGGTGGTCTTTCCCGCCTCATTAGGGCCGTAAATGAGGTTTAACCCTTTGGAGAAGTGAAACTCCCGGTTCCCTAAGACACCAAACCCTTTGGTCCTTAATGCCTTAATCCACATCCTCACCCAAAAGGTGAAAGCTTAAGGAGAGAAGCCTCTCAAATCGCTCCTTCCTTTCGCTTTCGCTTGGGATTTTTCGCTTTAGGTGTTCCTCAAGGAGTTTAACCATATTTCGTAACAACAGGTCCTCCTCGACTTTTTTGTAATCTATGACCTTTGGGACAAATTTGAATTTATCAAGCTCTTCAAACTCCTTAAGCTTGAAAAGGAAAAGCTCTCGATCTTTCACAAACCCGCTTAAGATCACCTGAAACCGCCCCTTTTCATCCTTCAAGGCCCGAAGTCTCCGAAAAAGCTCCTCCTCTTCAAGGTCAAAACCCAAGGTCCATCGGAAGGTGAGATGAGGGACTTGGGAGCCCAGCTCTATCTCCTCCACTCTAATTTTCCCCTCCCATAGGAGCAAAAAGGCCTTGCGCGGCCCCTCTTCTTTGAAGGAAAGGGGTTCGATGCTTCCGGGATAACCGCATAAAATGCCCTTCTCCTCCCACAAGAGGCCATTATGGTAATGCCCTAAGGCCAAATAATCTATGGGGAGTCCTTCTATGTCTTTTCGGGAAAAGGGCCAATAGAGGGCTTGGTCCTCGGTCAAGTCTCCGAGGACCCTCGGGTTTTCGGTATAAGAAGCGTGACACAAAACCACTTGACAAGGCGCTTGCCTTTCGGGGAATAAATTCTCCAACACTACCTTTTGCCACGAGCCTTCAGGATAAAAGGGGAAAAGATAAAGCAAAAGGTCATCCCCTACCCTCAAGGGGGTGGGCCTTTTGTAAAAGGGTAAACCTTGGAGGTCCACTTGGAAATCGTGGTTTCCACAAATAGCCACCACCCTCTCCTTGAGCGGCGAAAGGGCTTCCTTTAAAAGTTCTTTCTCCCTTTGAGAGACCTCGTTATTATCGAAGAGATCCCCTCCTATCAAGAGGAGATCCACTTTTTCCTTGAGACCTATCTCCACCACTTTCTCCAATTGCTTAAGGATGTCTCCCTCTCGACCCTTTTTGCCGAAGTGAACATCCGCGATATGAAGAAGTTTTAAGCCCGGCATTTTATGGGCTCCCGGATGTTAAAACAAAGGTTACATGAACGACAAGTGGACGGTCTCCTATCCCCTTGCTTCCACCTTAGGGGAAGATGGGGTTCCCTTATTAAAGGCCTTGAAAAAGCCAAAGCATCAATGCCCTTAGAGAGTATCTCCTTGGAAGTCTCATAGCTCCTTATCCCCCCTACCAGGATCACGGGAAGATGGGGCATTTTCTCCTTCACCTTAAGGGCGTAAGGGAGATTATAGGCCTCGTTCTCATAGGGCTTTATGCCTTCTTTCATGATCTCCTGTTGGGGAACAAGACCTCGGCTTATCTCCACTCCATCGAGTCCGTAGTTTCTTAACTCCTTTAAGCTTTCAATTATATCCTCAATGGTGTTTCCTTCTCCGTTATCGGGTCCAAGTTTAATTATAAGTGGAAGCCCTGTCTCCTCCTTTATCCCCGAAATGATCTCCGCGATAAACCTTGTACCCCCCTCTCTTCCTCCATATCGGTCTTTTCGTCGATTTACCTTGGGGGAAAGGAAACAGGAAAGCAGATATCCATGGGCCCCATGAAGCTCGATGCCGTCAAAACCCGCCTTTTTGGCCCTTTTTGCCGCCTCAATGAAGGCCCTCTTTACCCTCTCCACCTCACTGAGACTCATCCCCTTTGCCCCTTTAAAGGGACTTGGGGAAAGCCTCTCTCCAGAAGCCTTAAAAGCCAAAGCCCCACCATGGGATAGTTGAACGAATATAAGCCCTCCTTCGGCCTTAAAGGCTTCCACGAGCTTCTTGAGCCCATCGATCAACCGGTCATCCCATATCCCCAGTTGTCCATCACTCACCTTTCCTTCCGCAGAAACATATGCATGACCCGTTATACACAGCCCAACTCCACCTTGAGCAAGCTTCCTATAAACCTCAAGTAACTCCTCACTCACTTCCCCTTGGGGGCCGGCAAGCCTCATATTGGTGGCGGATCGAACAAGGCGGTTGGGTGATCTTAAATTGGCGATCTGGAAGGGATCAAAGGGTTCAACCATCCTCTTTCCCCATAAGCAAAAGGGCTTCCCTTATGATCTTGGCCCCCACCATGGCGGATACCCCAGAGGGATCGCTTTGAGGGCTCAACTCCACCACATCCATCCCCACCACGTTTTCCCAAGGCAAAGCATAAAGGAAGTATAAAAGATCCTTAAAGGACCATCCCCCCGGCTCAGGCGTGGTGACCCCTGGACATACCGAAGGATCCAGAACGTCCAGATCTAAGGTCACGTATAGGGGACCTTGGAAAAAAGCCGGATGAAGCGAGAAAAAGGGGTTCTCTCCGAGAAAAACGGTTTCCCGAGTCTCCCTTTCTCCCTTTTCCCACGACCTTATCCCCACTTGAAAGACCCTGTGGGGACCGAGCTCTTGGGCGATCTTTTTAATGACAGTGGCATGGGAGAATTCACTCTCTAAGTATTGATCCCTTAAATCCCCATGGGCATCGATCTGAAGAACCCGGATATCGGGATAAACCCGCTTTAAGCCCCTTATAACGCCTAAACTCAGAAGGTGCTCGCCTCCTATTATGAGCGTCCTTTTCCCTTTTTTAAAAAGATCCTCCCCAAAGGAAGCGATCTCCTCTAAGGCCTTCTTCGGATCACCTGCAAGAGAAAGATCCCCAATGTCACAAAAGGCCACCTCTTCTAAGTCTTTACCCAGATAAGGGCTAAAGCTCTCAAGGTTCCAGGAAGCCTCCCTTATAGCAGTAGGTGCAAATCGGGTCCCCCCTCTCCAACTGGAACCAAGATCCAGGGGGCATCCCCATAAGATCACTCTGCTTTCCTCAAATTGAGCCTTACTGCTCAGAAAGTGCAGTAATTGGGTGTGCAATTTCTAAGGCCCAAAAATAACGGCTGCAAAAGCGGCCCCGATCCTTGAGACCCTACATTCGACAGCACAACTCTTTATCTCCTTAAGCGGACGCCTCCTTAAAGCCATACCCTCCTCTACCATCCGCCTCACAATCCTCTCCGCTTCCTCCTTGGGGCCTCGGGTCGAAAACTCCATTATAAGACCTGCCTGCTCGCTCTCCTCGGGAATCCCCACCGCCACTGCCGCCGAGATGATCTCCCCCGGAACCTCACTTATGATGAAGGCATAAGCACAGGGCACAATACTACCTGCAGGGATCGGACTCGTGTCCTCTCGACATCCCGGAGGCAAGATGCTCGAAACCTTCACCAAATTGAGATCCCCAACCCCCGCATCCCATAAGGCCGCATCAAAGGCACCAAGAGGCGTGGAAGCCTCTCCTCTCCCACAAGTTAGGAAAAACCGTACCGGTCTTGTGAACAACACTTCACAACCTCCCTCGAACCAAAAGGTGTTCTCTTTTTACCTCGGGAACTTCCCCTCGGTACATCTCCATTATGCTCACATGCTCTGCTTCAAGCTCCTTCTTTATATACTCATAAGCCTTCCATGGATCGACCTTACTGCCACAGGTAAAAACGTCAACTGCCGCATACCCATATTCCGGCCAGGTATGAATGGCCAGATGAGACTCCGCAATAACCACCACTCCACTTATCCCATGGGGATTGAAGAGGTGAAATACCTTCTGCACAATGGTAGCTCCTGCTCGTTCAGCCGCCTCCATCATTATCTGCTCTATTCTTTCCTTATCATTTAATATATCCGCCTTACAACCATAAAGCTCCACTATTAGATGCCTCCCTAACGCCCTCAATTTCACCCTCCCCTTCTTAATTTAAATCCCCAAGGATCTCAACCTCCCCTCTTTGCTCAATATAAAGCAAACCCCCGCCTTTCCTTTTCCGAGAACAGTCGGGGGTTAAAAATTAAAGCGCAACTACCCCTTAAGGGGCAATTGCTATTTCAAAATATACTTATCTTAAAAAGGATGTCAACCCTCCAAATTTTCCCGATTTTCTCCGCGGAAAAAGGACCTTTCGAAGGCCTTGTGAAAATCTGTCCAAGTCCCTTGGCTTCCCCTTATGAAGTCCAGGATCCCTTCTATTTTGGCGTCCAGATCGTCAAGCCGGTGCAGTAGTTCGGCCTCTATGGTCTTTGGTCTCTCGGGAGAACCCCACTCTCCACGGCCGTGATGGCTTATAAGGAGATGTTTTATCAAAAGGGCCTTCTCCGGAGGGAAACCCTCGATGGCCTCGATCTTTTTGGAGATCATCTCCAAGCCGATTACGATATGTCCAAGCAGTTTTCCACTGGTGGTATATTCGAAGGAGGGCTTGATCTGCAATTCTTTGGCCTTTCCTATGTCGTGAAGGATGGCCCCAGCCAGAAGCAGGTCCCAATCGATCCCTTCATAATGGCCCTTGAGACGGGTCACCAGCTTGGCCACCGAAAGGGTGTGTTCCAAAAGCCCTCCGAGCCTTGCGTGGTGAAGCTTTTTGGAGGCCGGAACCTTGAGAAAGGCTTCCAAAAAGGCCTCATCCCTCAAAAAACTCAGGACAAGTCTCCTCAAATAGGGGTCCTCGATCTGGGAAGCCAGTGCCTTCAACTCCTCGAGCATCTCCTGGGGATCCCGGCGAGGGGGAGGAATGAAATCCTCAAGGGTCATCTCCTCGGAACAGGGCCTTAGGTCAAGGATATTAAGTTGTAACTGGCCCTGATAGACGATCACCTCGGCCTTAACAGTCACCAAATCCCCGGGATCGAAAAGGGCCCCTTTCTGTTCCACGTCTTCCCATATCCTGCCTTCGATCTCGCCGGTCCGATCCCGGAGTTTTAGTTTGAGGTAGGTCTGACCGTTTTTGGCTTGAGAGAAGACCTTCTCGGTCACCAAAAAGGAGGTCTCGATGATCTCCCTTTCCCTTATGTCAGTTACGTAGAGGGACTTCCCCATCGGAAATGATCATATCCCAACTTCCGAGGAATCTCCAAAGGCCTTCCGTCCTTAAGAAGCCTTAAACCCTGAGGTATGGTCCTTCCGACTTCCGTGAGCTTTATCCTCAACCTCTCACCGAGCTTTAAGACCTCCTCTCTCTTCTTTTCTTCTACGGTGAAAAGAAGCTCATAATCCTCTCCCCCCGAAAGGGCCAACTCCAAAGGATCAACCCCCATCTCCTCACATCTTTTTATAAACCCCTCCTCAAGTGGAAGAGCTCCAACCTCTATCTCCGCCCCCACCCGGGAAGCATCGATTAATCGCTTGAGGTCCTGCAAAAAACCATCGCTCACATCGATCATGGCCGAAGCAAGCTTCCCTTTGGCCAAAAGGTGGCCGAGTTCAAGCCTTATGGGAGGATAAAGATGCCTCTTTATAAAGGGGCTCTCCTTAAAGCCCTTTTTTAACTCCATAAGCCCAAGGGCCGATCCTCCCAAAGTCCCGGAGACAAAAAGCCTTTCTCCCACCTTTGCCCCGGATCGAGGGATCCAGGAGTCCTTCTGGGCCTTCCCGATTATGGTGAGGGAGATCATCATCCTCTCACCTCGGGATAGGTCTCCTCCGGCAAGGCCCACGTTATAAAGTCTCGATAACTCATAAAGGCCGCGATAAACCCTTTCTACATATTCCCAATCCTCCTCCGGATTTGAGACCAACCCCACCACGTAAAAAAGGGGTAAAGCCCCACAGGAGGCAAGATCGCTCAGGTTGACCGCCAAAACCTTATATCCAAGCGTCTCAGGTGGGGTGAGGTCCTTTAAAAAATGAACCCCTTCGACCATGAGGTCCGTACTCACCAATAAATCCCAATCCCCCATGGGGAAAACCGCGCAATCTTCGCCTATTCCGGCCTTAAGGCCCTCGCCCTGAAACTCATAAAGCCTTTGGATCAAACCCACTTCGCCAAGTTCCTTAAGCTTCATCCCTCTTTTTGAGCCCCAAAAACTCGGCTATACGGGAGCTATCCGGAGGGAGTTTAACGGGCCGATTCTTCAAGTCCTCTCTGGGCCTTATGCCATACTCAGGAGGGAAGGCATCTTGGAAGTACATCTGCTGAAAGTTCAAAAACTTCAACTGATGAGAGGTTGAATTGACCACGAAGACCTTTCCCTCGGGCTCGATGACCCCTTCCTTTATGGCCCTTCTCAAGCCCGCTATGGCCTCCCCTCCTTGGGTACAGACCACATGACCGTATCTGTTGGCAAGAAGCATCCCCTCCATGATCTCCTCTTCGGAGACCTCCACTGTCTTGAACTTCTCCCCGTAATGTTCCTCCACAAGCCTTTTTACCTTCGGGAAAGAGACGGGCTTCCCTATCATGGCAGCCTGAGCCACACTCGGCTTGACCTTCACGGGCTCATATACCCCTGTCCTTCTCCATTTGACGATGGGATTGGCGTGCTCGCTCTGAACCCCTAATATGGTTGGGAGTTCCTCTATTAGGGAGAAGTTCTTCAAGTCCAGAAATCCCTCCATTATGGCCGTCACGTTTCCGGCATTGCCTATCGGGACCACCACCACCAATCCTCGGGTATCCCATCCGAGTTGTTGAGCTACCTCAAAGGCATAGGTCTTCTGCCCCTGGATCCGCAGGGGATTCTTGGAGTTCAAAAGACACACCTCATACTTGGCCGAAAGCTCCTCCACTATCCTCATGCAGTCATCGAAAACCCCAGGTATCTCTATGACCACCGCCCCTGCCCCTAATACCTGCCCCAATTGTCCTTCGGTGACCTTTCCCTCGGGTAAAAGCACCGCCGATATGACCCTGCCTTTCGGAAGGTAAGAAAGATAAAGGGCACTTGCCGCCGAGGTATCACCAGTGGAAGCACAGAGCCCAAGGACCTTTATCTCAGGGTGCTTTTTCAAAAGGTAATTTATAAAACTCACCGCCACCGCCATACCCCGGTCTTTAAAACTCAAAGAGGGGTTCAACCCCTCATACTTCAAAAAGAAGGGCGCTCCTACAAGGAGGCTCAACTCCTCATTGGCCCGAACCATGGGCGTATGCCCTTCCCCAAGGTATATGATGTCCTCAAGGGGTATTATGGGAAGGACAAGCTCATAAAAGGTAAAGGCCCCCTTTAGGGCATCAACCCTCAATAAACGCCTTCGATCGAAGACCTCCTTCCACACCTCAGGGGGTACCTCTCGAAGACGTTGGAAATTTTTATCCTCAATCCTCAAAAGCCCTTCACACCGGGGACAGGCATAAAGAAAGCGATCAAGCGGAGTGGAAAAGTCACACTCTATACAGCTATACCAAAGCTCCCCTTGAGGCTCGGGAATTAAAAGTTTCTCTATTCTCTCTTCCATTTTATCAAGGCCTCCTTACCCCTCTCTCCTCCTTTTAAGGACTGAACCAAAACCCCTATAAGGCGATGATAAAGGTCCTTAACGAAACGATTAAGCTTGAGCTTCACGCCATCCACCCATAGCTCAAGCTCCTGTTGAGGCCCCAAAAACCTCTCCTTTATAAACCTCAAAAGACCCTCTACCTCACCCGTTTTAAAACACACAATCTGGGGATCCTCCACAAGGTCACTCACCACCGCTAAAACCCCTTTGACCTGGCGATAAAGGGGACCTTCCGGTGAGCCATTATAAACCTCGATCTTCGGATATTTGGAATTCTTAAAGCCCTCAACCAAGATGAGATCCACGCCTTCCTGCGATCTTATCACCTCCTCAAGTAGCCTTTCATCCCCTTCCTCCGAAAAAACCTGATACCCTCCAGGCCCAAGGAGAATCGCCCTTTTTGCCCCGGCTAAAAGAAACCTGGTCGTATCCTTCCCCTCGGGAAGGGCCTGAGAATGGTGATGGTGCTTTATAACCACCACCCTCTTCCCTTCCTCCCTTAGGGCCTTAAGCAAGGCCTCGATTAAGGTGGTCTTTCCGCTATTGGACCATCCTATGATACACAGAATCTGAGCCATCAGTTTAATTTATGCTACCTCGGGGACCTTGACATCGTCCAGTCCCTTTCGTTATCCTTATCTTGGTGCCGAGGTAGCTCAGGCGGTAGAGCAGCGGACTGAAAATCCGCGTGTCGGCGGTTCAACTCCGTCCCTCGGCACCACCTTCCTGGAGGAAAAAGCTGAGTCATCAGATGAGCGAACTTTGGAATGCGGTCCTTGATCATTTAAGGGAGAACCTTTCTTTTAACGCTTATGAGACCTGGATAAAACCCCTCAAAGCCCGCGTGGAGGGCCAAACCCTGGTGATCGCTACCCCTAATAAGTTCTTCCGCGAATGGGTAAAGGAGAATTACCTGGCTCACATCCAAGACGCCCTGAGGAAGATCCAAAGGGATTGCTACCAGGTGGAACTTGTTGTGGAAAAATTCGAGGAACAATCCACATCAGATCTACATGACCAAGAAAGGTTACAACAGGCGCTACAAGCCTTTCACCCTAGATATACCTTCGAAAACTTCGTGGTTGGAAGTGGCAATCAATTGGCCCACGCCGCCGCTTTGGCAGTGGCGGAAAAACCCGGTTTAAGGTATAACCCCCTCTTTATTTATGGAGGAGTAGGATTAGGGAAAACCCATCTGCTTAACGCCATAGGACAACACATAATAAAGGAACGCCGAGTCTCAGACCCCCTTAAGGTTTGCTACGTCTCTTCCGAGGAATTCACCAACGAGCTCATTAACTCCATTCGCTACGAGAAAATTGACGCCTTCCGAAATAAATATCGTACAATGGACGTCCTCCTCATAGACGATATCCAATTTCTGGCTGGCAAAGAAAGAACCCAGGTGGAATTTTTCCACACATTTAACACTCTTTACCAAAATAAAAAGCAAATAGTGATAACCAGTGATCGATTTCCTAAGGATATTGCAAATATTGAAGAAAGATTGAGATCCCGCTTTGAATGGGGACTTATAGTAGATATCCAACCTCCCGATGTGGAAACTAAAGTTGCAATATTGAAAAAGAAAGCAGAAATTGAAAATATCGATTTGCCAGACGATGTAGCTTTTTTTATTGCTTCAAAAATTGACTCATCTAATATAAGGATACTTGAAGGTTGTTTAATTAGACTCGGTGCCTATGCCTCATTGACTAAAAAAAGAATTGACATTGAACTTGCAAAGGAAGCTTTAAGAAATATAATAAAAGAAGATCAACCTATAACGATGGAAAAAATCATCAATAAAGTTTGTAGTTATTTTAGGATTAAGCCTAAGGAATTAGTTTCTCAGAGGAGGATGCAGAAAGTAGTTGTTCCTCGACAGATAGCCATGTATCTGGCCAAAAAATATACTGATGCCCCTTTGGTAGAGATAGGTAGATCGTTTGGGGGGAGAGATCATTCTACGGTCATTCATGCCATAAAGAAGATAGAAGGGAAGCTGAAGAATGACTTGGTTTTCCGTGAAATGTTGGAGGAGCTTGAGAAGATGTTGAAAAGTTGATGAAGTTAGTAACTTGAATCACCTTTTTTACAAGTATTTTCTTAATTTTAAAAGGGGGTTAGAAAGTTTTCAACATTTTCCACAATGTGAGGAGGAGAGATGAGAATAAAAATAGAAAAAGAGAACTTTCAGAAGACCTTATCGAAGTTTCAGGGGATTGTGGAGAAGAGGACTATTTATCCGATTCTTTCTCATGTGCTTATTCAAGCTCGGGATGAGATATTTTTAGAGGCTACGGATTTAGAGATAGGTTTAAGGGAGAAGGTCCCGGGTAAAATAGAGGAAGAAGGAGAAGCATGTGTGGAGGCCAGGAAGCTTTATGAAATAGTGAGGGAGATGCCCAAAGAGGAGCTTTATTTTGAGACGGAAGATAACTTCTGGGTGAGGATCTCAAGTGGTAATATCTCCTTTAGATTAGCGGGGCTTGACCCAAAGGATTTCCCTCGTTTTTCCGAGGTCAAGGAAGAGGCCTTCGTGATAGATGGTTCGGTTTTGACGAAGATGATAAAGAGGGTCTCCTTCTGTGCCTCTTCTCAGCAGTCCTCCATGAACTTACATGGGGTTTTATTTGAAGTGGAGAAGGGCTTTTTGCGACTTGTGGCCACTGATGGCCATCGTTTAGCCCTTTATCAGAGTGAGGTAGAAGGGGCGATAAAGCCGGCCCAATGGGTATTACCTAAAAAGGGGGTTATGGAGATAAGGAAAGTATTCGATAAGGAGAGCAGGTTAAGCGTTAAGAGCAAGGAGAACCTCCTTCATTTTGAGGGAGAAAAAGGCCTTCTTTCGGTAAGGCTTTTGGAAGGGGGTTTCCCCGAATACAAATATGTGCTTCCCTCAGGTCTTGAGAACAAGGCCATTATCGATCGAGCGACCTTTCTTCGAGCCCTAAGAAGGGCCAGTGTGTTTTCTGGCGAAAAGGGAGAAGGAGTGAAAATGAGTTTCTCCCCTGATGGGAAATTTGAACTTCAAGTGGAAGGCCCAAGCGGAGAATACCGCGAGGATCTGACCATTCAATATGAGGGTTTTCCCTTGCGGATCATGTTCAACGCCCATTATCTCATTGAGGCCTTAAACGTCATGGAAGAGGATAGGATCAGGTTCGAGTTGAGGGATCAAGAGAGTGCCGCCCTTTTAAGGGAAGAGAAAAATGATGCTTATCTTTATGTGGTAATGCCCATGCGCATGTTAGAATGAGGAGGTAGAAGTTGCCCACTAGTTACACTGCTCAAGCCATAAAGGTCCTTGAGGGTTTAGAAGCGGTTAGAAAGACCCCGGGTATGTACATAGGGAACACGGGGTTTGAGGGATTGCACCACCTGGTGGAGGAGCTCGTTGACAACAGCATCGATGAAGCTCAGGCGGGTTTTTGTACGGAGATAGAGGTTATCATTCATATGGATTCCAGTGTGAGCGTCAAAGATAACGGAAGGGGGATACCCGTGGATATACACCCGGAAGAAGGGAGGCCCGCTCTGGAGGTGGTGCTCACCAAGTTACATGCAGGAGGTAAGTTTGAAGAAGGCGTGTATAAGACCTCGGGTGGGCTTCATGGGGTTGGATTATCGGTGGTAAATGCCCTTTCGGAGTATCTGGAGGTTGAAGTCATAAGGGACGGAAAGAGATGGTGGCAAAGATATGAAAGGGGTAAGCCGGTTACCCCTCTTAAGGTGAAGGGATATGCCCAGGGAAGTGGCACCTCCATAAGGTTCAAGCCTGATCCTGAGATATTCGGGGAGTTGGAGTTCGACTACGACCATTTGAGTCACAGGTTAAGGGAGTTGGCTTTTTTAAATAAGGGGATATGTATAACCCTTCAAGATGAAAGGATCGGTAAGAAGGTGTCTTATTGTTATGAAGGCGGCATTAAGGAAATGGTAAGGCAATTGAATAAGAACAAGGTCGTTATCCATGAAGAACCAATTTATATTGTGGGGGAAAGGAACGGATGTTTTGTGGAGGTAGCCCTTCAGTACAATGATAGTTTTAATGAAAACATACTCTCTTTTGCTAATTGTATAAAAACTACCGAAGGAGGTACTCATGTAATTGGTTTTAAATCCGCTTTGACGAGAACGCTTAATAACTTATTTAACCAAAAGGGAGGACAAAAGGAACTTAAGGAGGGTTTAAGCGGTGAGGATGTAAGAGAAGGGCTTACGGCGGTAATAAGCGTTAAACTTTCGAGACCTCAATTTGAGGGGCAAACTAAGACTAAACTTGGCAACAGTGAAGTAAAGGGCATAGTGGAATCCATAGTAAACGAAGGGCTCTCGGATTATTTGGAGCGTAATCCTCAGGAGGCGAAAAAGATATTATCAAAGATAATAGAGGCTGCCAGAGCCAGAATAGCAGCTAGAAAGGCCAAAGAGCTGGTGAGAAAGAAGACTTCTATTGAGAGCACCATTTTAGCGGGTAAGCTCAGCGATTGTCAGGAGAAGGATCCGGAAAAAAGGGAGCTTTTTATAGTGGAGGGAGAAAGCGCGGGGGGGTCGGCAAAGCAAGCCAGGGATAGGCGGTATCAGGCCATTTTGCCCATAAAGGGCAAGATCATAAATGTGGAGAAGGCCAGAATTGACAAAGTGCTTTCCAATGAGGAGATCCGCACCATCTTTGCGGCCCTTGGCATGAGCCCTTTAAAGGAAAATTCCTCCGATGATGTGAAGTACCATAAGGTGATAATAATGACCGATGCCGATGTGGATGGTTCTCACATAAGGACGCTTCTTCTGACCTTTTTCTTCCGCCAGATGGCCTCTCTCATAGAAAAGGGTTACTTTTACATAGCCCAACCCCCTCTTTACAGGGTAAAAGTGGGGGAGGAGACAGTTTATTTGAGGAGTGACTCGGACTTGGATGAATTTGTGATTCAACGGGCGGTTAAGAAGATAAGACTTCGCCTTCCTTCTCGAGAGCTTGAGGAAAAGGAGCTTTCGGCTCTTATGAAAAAGGCCTTTGAGTTCGAGAGGATCCTTTCCCTTTTGGAAAGGAGGGGCATAAGTAGGTTATTGGTTTTGGAGATGTTGAAATTACAATTAAAACAAAAAGAGGAGTTCCTTTCCCAGGAGGTTTTACAGAAGCTTATTGACGACCTCAAAAACCAAGTACAAGTGAGGATTATGGAGACGGAGGATGGGTTTTACGAACTTTATTTTACCGATCTTGAAGGAAGAGGCAGGAAGATAAGCTGGGATTTCCTTCAATCTCCCGAGTATAGGAGGCTTTTACTGCTTTATGATGACCTAAAGGACCTTTTTGTTTCATTTCCTCTTACGATCTTAAACGAAGGCCGAGAAGAAAGGGTGAATGACCTTTTTGAACTCACTCGGAAGGTCTTGGAAGTGGGCCGAAAAGGGCTTTACATCCAAAGGTATAAAGGCCTGGGGGAGATGAATCCCGAACAACTCTGGGAGACCACCATGTCTCCTGATACGCGGTCACTTTTGCAAGTCCGGATAGAAGATGCGGTTCAAGCCAATGAGATATTTAGCATCCTCATGGGTGAACAAGTGGAAGAACGAAGAAAGTTTATCGAAAAGAACGCTCTAAGCGTTGAGAATATAGATATTTAACGTTCTTCTCAAAGGTTTCAAAGGTGCTAATAGGGGTCACTGGAGGAATATGTACGGGGAAAAGCACGGTGGCTCGGATTTTGTCGGCCCTCTTGGGGCTTGACCTTGTTAATTTGGATCAGATAGCCCATGAGATCCTCCGAAAAGGGGAGGTGGGATATTCAAGGGTTCTTGAGGCCTTTGGAGAGGGGATCCTCGGTCCCGATGGGGAGATCGATAGAAAAACGCTCGGTCGGATCGTGTTTGAGGATCCGGAAAAGAGGTTTTTGCTTGAGGGAATCGTTCATCCCTTGGTGGAAGAAAGGATGTTTAAGCTCATCGAGGACTCAGGAAGAAACTTAGTGATAGAAGCACCTCTTCTTATCGAAAAGGGCACTTGGAAGTGGATGGATTTCGTGATATTGGTTTATTGTCCTCCTGAAGTTCAGATAAAAAGGCTCATTCGACGAGATAAGTTGGACCCTAAGGCGGCAGAAAGTAGGATTAAAGCTCAGCTTTCTTTAGAGGCCAAGTTCCCTATGGCCCATTATGTGGTAAATAACGATAAGGATTTCCTCTATTTGAGAGATCAGGTCTTAAAAATAGGCCTTGAGATTTTAAAACACGCCCCAAGGAGGTAGCATGAATGCTCTGAATCTTACCGAACTTAAGCGAATGAAGATGAATGAGATCGTCAAACTGGCGTATGAATACGGGATCGAGAACCCTTCGGGTATGCGAAAAGAGGACCTCATTTATGCCATCCTTAACGCTCATGCTCAAAGGGATGGGGTGATTTATGGGGAAGGCGTTCTGGAGGTTTTGCCAGATGGGTTCGGGTTTTTAAGGTCCCCTGAAAACAGCTATCTTCCCGGGCCCGATGACATTTACGTCTCTCCTTCCCAGATAAGGCGTTTCAACCTTTTGACCGGCGACACGGTGAGTGGACAAGTTAGACCTCCCAAGGAGGGAGAAAGGTATTTTGCCCTTCTTAAGGTGGAGAAGATAAACTTCGAAGACCCCGAAAAAGCGAAGGAGAGGGTGCTGTTTGATAACCTCACGCCCCTTTATCCCATGGAGAAGTTCAAACTGGAATATGACGAAGAGGATTACTCCACCAGGATCATGGATCTCCTAACCCCTGTGGGGAAGGGACAAAGGGGGCTCATCGTTTCTCCACCCCGGGCCGGAAAGACCATGCTCCTTCAGTCCATAGCCCATGCCCTCATGAGGAATCATCCGGAGGTTTATCTTATCGTGCTTTTGATCGATGAGAGGCCTGAAGAGGTAACCGATATGGAGAGAACTGTGAAGGGTGAGGTCATAAGCTCCACCTTTGACGAACCGCCTCAAAGACACGTTCAGGTGGCCGAGATGGTCATCGAGAAGGCGAAAAGGCTTGTGGAATACAAAAGGGATGTGGTCATATTGCTCGATAGCATTACCCGTCTTGCGCGGGCTTACAATGCGGTGGTCCCCTCTTCGGGTAAGGTACTTTCGGGAGGTATTGAGGCCAGTGCCTTGCAAAAGCCCAAACGTTTCTTTGGGGCAGCCCGCAACATTGAGGAAGGAGGAAGCTTGACTATCATAGGCACGGCGTTGATCGAAACGGGAAGCCGTATGGATGAGGTGATATTTGAGGAGTTCAAGGGCACCGGGAATATGGAACTAGTCCTTGACCGAAGGCTTGCCGATCGAAGGATCTTTCCCGCCATTGACGTAACCCGATCTGGTACCCGAAAGGAAGAACTTCTTCTTGATGAATGGACTCTTTATCGAGTCTGGCTTCTGAGAAGGGTATTGCTGAACATGACCCCCATTGAGGCGATGGAATTCCTCCTTGACAAAATGAGAGGAACGAAGTCCAATAGGGAATTCTTGGAGAGCATGAACCAATAAGCGTTGTCTTTGTTAAAAAGAAGTGTTATCCATTTATGGAAAGGAGGAAAGGAGATGAAGGAAAATATCCATCCCCCTCTTTATGAGATCACCATAACCTGTGCTTGTGGTGCCACCTTCAGGACCCTCTCTACCAGGAAGGATTACAAAGTGGACATCTGTTCCAAGTGTCATCCCTTCTTTACGGGCCAACAGAAATTGGTGGACACCACCGGTAAGGTGGAGAAATTCCAGAAGAAATATCGGAAGTTCTTCGAACAACAACAAGGGGAAGGGCAATCCACTTAAGTTATCGTGCTGCTTGAGAAAATTCTCCAAAAGCTGGAGGAGATAGAGAAGAGGTTCGAAGAGGTGGAGGCCTCTTTGTTACGGGATGAGGTCATCACCGATTCCGAACTCTATCAAAAATACGCTAAGGAGCGTGCCGAGCTCAAGAGAATCGTCGAGCCCTTCCGTCAATATAAAGCCCTTCGGCAAAAGCTTAAGGAAGTGGAGGAACTCTTGGAGGACCAAGACGAAGAGCTGAGGCGCATAGCCCAGGAAGAGAAGGAAGAGCTGGAGGAGAAACTAGAGAAGTTGGAAAGGGAATTAAAACTCGCCCTTCTGCCTAAGGACCCAAGGGATGAGCGCAACGTCATTTTAGAGATAAGGGCTGGAACCGGAGGAGAGGAGGCGGCGCTTTTTGCTCGCGATCTTTTCCGCATGTACACCCGTTATGCCGAACGCTCGGGATGGAAGGTGGAACTTTTAGATGCTCACCCCACGGGTCTTGGTGGGTTTAAGGAAGTGATAGCCTTGATTCAGGGCAAGGGGGCTTACAGTCGTTTAAAACACGAAAGTGGGGTCCATCGGGTTCAGAGAATCCCCATAACTGAAGCGCAGGGGCGCATCCATACTTCTACTGCTACCGTGGCGGTTTTGCCCGAGGCCGAAGAGGTGGAGGTTCAGATTGACCCGAAGGATTTAAAGGTGGAGGTCTTCCGGGCCTCAGGCCCTGGAGGTCAACACGTGAACAAGACCGAAACCGCCGTCCGAATAACCCATATCCCCACGGGTATAGTGGTTCAATGTCAAGACGAGCGATCCCAACATCAGAATCGGGCTAAGGCCATGAAGATACTGATGGCCCGTTTATTGGAGTTAAAGAGAAAAGAACAAGAAATCCAGATAGCCAAGGAGAGGAGGAGTCAGATCGGTAGTGGGGAAAGAAGCGAGAAGATAAGGACCTATAACTTCCCTCAAAACAGGGTTACCGATCACAGAATCGGCTTGACTCTTTATAACCTTCAAGAAGTGCTTGACGGGGACTTGGATGAACTGATCGATGCCCTGATAGCTTATCGGGAAGCGGAGGCCTTAAAGAAGATGGAGGAGGCTTGAAGGATTTGAAAAAAAAGAAGGCTTCCCTCGAAGTCCTGAAAGCCCTTTCCATCCTCACCCAAATCCTTGAGGAAGGAGGTATCACCTCTGCCCGACTGGAAGCGGAGGTTTTCTTAAGTTATCTCCTCGAGAAAAGCAGGGCCGAGCTATACACCTTAAAGAGGAAGCTTAAGGAGAAGGAACTTCTGGCCTTAAGCGATATGGTGAAAAGGAGGCTCCAAGGGGAGCCGGTGGCTTATATCATAGGGGAAAAGGAGTTTTGGTCATTGAGGTTCAAAATAACTCCAGCTTGTTTAATCCCCCGACCCGAGACGGAACTACTGGTAGAGGAGGTCTTGAGGCTTTCGTCCTCTTCGGATGGTCCCCTGAAGATTCTGGACATAGGAACGGGTTGTGGGGCCATAGCGATTGCTTTAGCCAAGGAATTGCCTTCTGCCCGAATATGGGCCAGTGAGAGATCTCGCGAGGCCCTTAAGGTGGCCGAGGAGAACGTGGCCCTTCATCAGGTAGGGGATAGGGTCTTTTTGGTGGAGGCCGATCTTTTCCCCGAAGAAAGGGATTTTTCCTTCATCGTCTCAAACCCGCCTTATATTCCCACCCAGGAGATCTTTAATCTGCCGCCAGAGGTGAGGGATTATGAACCGCTTGAGGCCTTGGATGGGGGGCCCGATGGTTTTTCGGTAATAAGGCGGATAGTGGAAGGGGCTGGTAGGTACTTGAGGGAAGGGGGATGGCTTCTACTTGAGGTCGGATATGGGCAGGCTGAGAAGGTGGAGGAGCTTTTCAGAAAAGCGGGTTTTAAGGAAGTAAGTTCTGTGAGGGATTATGCGGGGATAAAAAGGGTCGTAAAAGGAAGATGGGAAGGGCTTATAAGATAGAAGGAGGTTTTAGGCTCAAGGGCCGGGTGAAAGTCAGTGGGGCAAAAAACGCCGCTTTGCCCTTAATGGCTTCTTCGCTTTTGGTGGAGGGGCCTATCATCTTAGAGAACGTCCCCCACGTGAAGGATGTGGGGACCTTTTCGCTTCTTCTAGAAGGGATGGGGGTCAAGTGCGAATGGATTTCCCCTTCCACCTTGAAGCTTGATGCAAGTAACCTCAGGGAGGTGAAAGCCCCCCATGAACTTGTAAGGGCTATGAGGGCGGGCATTTTGGTCCTTGGACCACTTGTCGGAAGGATGGGTGAGGCGCAGGTCTCCTTTCCGGGAGGATGCGCCATAGGGGCCAGGCCCGTGGATCAACATCTTAAAGGGTTGGAACTTTTAGGGGCCCACATAAAGGTGGAAAAGGGGTACATTTATGCCAAGACGAAAAAGCTAAAGGGGACAAGGATTTATCTGGATGTTCCTACGGTCACCGGGACGGAGAACCTTCTTATGGCTTCGGTTTTTGCCGAAGGGGAGACGGTGATAGAGAATGCGGCTTTGGAACCCGAGGTGGTGGATCTGGCCAAGGCCCTAAAGGAGATGGGGGCCGAGATAGAGGGCGAGGGAACCCCTACCATAAGGATACGGGGAGTAAAGGAACTTCGACCGATTACCCATCGGGTGATCCCCGATAGGATCGAGGGAGGGACCTTTCTCATCGCCACGGCTTTGACCAAGGGCAACGTTTTGGTCGAAGGGATAGAGGTAGGGCACTTGGAAGCCCTGATGAGCAAACTCACGGAAGCAGGGGTTATTTTCCAAAGGGAAAACGAAGGGTTAAGGGTTTCTTCTCATTCAAGACCCAGGGCCGTGGATGTAAGAACCGCACCTTACCCCGGGTTCCCGACGGATCTTCAGCCCCAATTCATGGTCTTAATGTCCATAGCCCAAGGGCTTTCGGTTATCACCGAGACCATCTTCGAAAACCGGTTTTTGCACGTTAACGAACTCAATCGTTTAGGTGCCAAGATAAAGGTACAGGGACAAAACGCCATTGTGGAGGGAGTGCCCTATCTAACGGGGGCGCCAGTCATGTCCACCGACCTACGAGCAAGTGCGGCCTTGGTGTTGGGGGGGCTTGTGGCCGAAGGGGAAACGGTGGTGGGGGGGATTGAGCATTTGGAAAGGGGATATGAGAACTTTAAGGAGAAACTCCAAGGGCTTGGGGCTCATATAGAAGAGGTGGAGATAGATGAGAATAATTGAGACCTCCCAAGGAGATTTTGACCATTTTTGGAAGGAGACCCTCAAAAGGAGAGAGGGCGCCTTTCAATGGGTTTCCGAAAGGGTGAAGGAGATCCTGGATAAGGTAAAAAGGGAAGGGGATAAGGCATTGTGTGAATTAACCCAGCAGTTGGATGGGATAAGGCTTGAACCTCAGAAGCTGGAGATAAAGAAAGAGGATTGGCTTAAGGCGGAAAAAGAGCTTGATCCTTCCCTAAAGGAAGCCCTTTTGAAGGCCAAAAGGGAGATCGAAAATTTCTCTCGCTTTTCCCTTCCCCGGGATTGGATGGAGGTAAAGGAGGGTCTTATAAGGGGTGAGGTCTTTAAACCCGTCGAGAAGGTGGGGCTTTATGTCCCTGGGGGCAGGGCCTCTTATCCCTCTTCGGTTTTAATGGGCGTTATTCCCGCGGTAATAGCGGGGGTAAAGGAGGTCATCGTAGTAAGCCCTCCTCCTCCAAGGCCTGTTCTTCTTTATGCGGCTTTAATAAGCGGTGCCTCAAGGTTTTTCCAAATCGGAGGGGCTCAGGCCATAGGCGCTTTAGCCTATGGTACCGAGAGCATCCCCCGGGTGGATCTCATCGCGGGGCCAGGGAACCTTTACGTTCAGGCGGCTAAAAAGCTTCTTTATGGCCAAGTGGGGATCGACATTTTGGCCGGACCTTCCGAACTTTTGATCCTCTCCGATGGCACCACTTCCCCTTATAAAGCCGCCCTTGACCTTTTGAGCCAAGCTGAACACGATGAGGAGGCCTGGGCCCTGTTGATCACCCCAGACAGGTCCTATGCTCAGAGGGTACTCGAAGAGATGGAAAAACTTATGGAGGGCTTCATAAGAAGGGAGATAGCTGAAAAAAGTCTAAAAGAGAATGGCCTTATTATCATTGTGAGAGACTTAAAGGAGGGTATGGACCTGGTTAACCAATTCGCCCCTGAGCACCTGGAGCTTCACCTTCAAGAACCTTGGCAATGGCTCGGGGAGGTGAAAAACGCGGGCTCGGTGTTCGTGGGTGAGGAGACTTCAGTAGCCTTTGGGGATTACTGCGGAGGGACCAACCACATTCTGCCTACGGGGGGAGCTGCGCGTTTCAGTTCCCCCTTGGGGGTTCAGAACTTCCTTAAAAGGATACAGTTCCTCTGCTTGAGTGGGGATAAGCTTAAGGAATTGGCCTGGGTGGGAGTGAGGCTATCGGAGGAGGAAGGGCTTTTCGGGCATAGGGAAGCCCTTTTGGGGAGGCTAAAGGATGGAGAGAAAAGCCGAGGTTTTAAGGAAGACAAAGGAGACGGAGGTTGAGGTCTATATAAACCTGGATGGTAAGGGGGAAAGGGAAATAAAGACTCCTATTGGCTTTTTCAATCATATGCTCGAACAACTCGTCGAACACTCCTTATTTGACCTCAAGGTTCGGGCAGAAGGGGATGTGAAGGTGGATTATCATCATTTGGTCGAGGATGTGGGTATATGCCTTGGGGAAGCTTTTTCAAAGGCCTTGGGCGATAAAAAGGGGATAAGGCGTTTTGGCCATTCCATTTTGGCCATGGACGAAGCCCTGGTGCTTGTGGCCCTCGACATTTCGGGAAGGCCCTTTTTGGACCTCAAGGCCGATTTGAAGGGAAAGGTGGGGGAGTTCGATTTTGAGCTATTGGAGGTCTTTTTCAGGGGCTTTGTGAACCACGCGCTTTTGACCCTTCACCTGAGGCTCTTTGAAGGAAAAAACCTTCATCATATAAGCGAAGCCTTTTTTAAAGGGTTGGCCCTCGCCTTGAGGGAGGCAGTCCAACTGGATCCACGAAAAACGGGGGTTCCCTCAACCAAGGGTCTCATTTAATGCTCATAATTCCAGCCATAGACATAAAGGACGGACATTGCGTGAGGCTTTATCAGGGCCTTTTTGAACGGAAGGTCCTTTACTCTAATGACCCCCTGGAAGTGGCAAAAAGATGGGAGAAAGAGGGAGCAAAATGGCTTCACCTTATCGATTTAGACGGAGCCCAAGGGGATCCGCAGAAAAACCAAGCAGTTATACTTGGGATCTTGAAAAACACCGGTTTAAAAATCCAATTGGGAGGGGGCATAAGGAGTCTTGAGGATGTGGAGAGGTGGCTTTCTTTGGGCGTTCAGAGGGTGATACTTTCCACCAGGGCGATTTTGGATGAGGAGTTTTTAAATGAAGCCTTAAAAATTGCCCCGGAGAGGATCGTTCTGGCCTTGGATGTAAAGGAAGGGGAGCTCATGATCGATGGATGGAGGAAGGGGAGTGGGCTTAAGGTTTTGGATTTTGCCAGGAGGGCGAAGGACTTAGGGGTTCGGTTGTTCATTTACACCGATATATTGAGAGATGGGACCATCGCGGGTCCCAACTTCCAAGGGGCCGAAGCTTTGAGCTCCCTTCAAGTTCCCTTCATCCTGTCGGGCGGCATTTCCTCGTTGGAGGACATAGAGCGTTCGGCGAAGATACCCTACCTTGTGGGCGTGATAATAGGGAAGGCTCTCTACGAGGGTAAGATCGACCTAAAAGAGGCCATAAGGAGGTTTGGTGAGGGATAAGGGGGTAATTGTTTTCGTGAGCTTCTTGGGGATTGGGAAGATCCCCTTTGCCCCTGGGAGTGTGGCCTCCTTAGCGACTTTGCCTATCGCTTTTTTACTCTCTTTTCTTCCCCGTTTTTGGCATTTTGTTTTGCTACTTCTTCTTTTTTTCCTCGGTGTTTTTTTAGCCGGAAGGGCCGAGATTATCCTCCAAAAAAGGGATCACCCCATAATAGTCATAGATGAGGTAGTGGGGAGCCTTTTGGCGCTATTTTACGCCCGGACGCTTCTCGAATTCATATTGGGTTTTTTTCTTTTTCGTCTTTTTGACATCTTAAAGCCCTTCCCTTTGAGAAAGTTGGAGACCTTAAAAGGCGGTTTGGGGGTGATGATGGACGATGTGGCTTCAGGGCTTTTAAGCTGTGGCTTTCTTTTACTTCTCCGCCAACTGGGCCTTCCTTGAGGGGAAGCCTTGTAGTGTTTAACTTTCAAAAAGACCCTTCGTGGAGGGGAAATCATGGAGGTGAAAGAGGAAAAGGAGCTTCAGATAGAGGAGGTGGAAACCTTAAAGAAGGAGCTTGAAGAACTCAAGAAAGAACTTGAGGAAGCCAAAGCTCAAGCGCAGGAAAACTACGAGAAGTTTATCCGCCTTTATGCGGAGTTTGACAATTACCGTAAACGAGTGGCCAGGGAAAAAGCGGAGTTGGTCCGTTATGGAAATGAAGAGCTTTTGAAAGAGCTTTTGCCCGTACTGGATAATTTAGAAAGGGCCTTGGAGCACGCTCAAAAGGAGGAAGGAAAAACAGAGCCCATCCTTCAAGGCCTTCAACTGATCCTCGAGCAGTTTCGATCAGTCTTAAGGCGGTTTGGAGTAGAAGAAATAAAGACGCTTGGCGAAAGGTTCGATCCGGAACTGCACGAAGCGGTAGGGGAGATGGAGCTTGAGGGGATTGAGCCGCAACAGATCGTACAAGAGGTACAAAAGGGGTACCTCTTAAACGACAGGGTCCTCAGACCCGCGAAGGTCATCGTGGGAAAGACTCCCTCTCAGGATGAGGAGACCCAAAGTACGAACCCTTAAAAACTTCACCCTCTTCACCGTAGGTTACCTTCTTTCTCCTTTATCTTGGTGGAACGACGCCTTCATAAACCTTCCCTTGGCTTATCTTTTTGGGAGTGGCCTTTCCCTTTTTTCACAAAGGCTATTTTTCCCCGGCATGGTCCTTGGGTATTGGCTCACCAATTTTGCCGGTTTTTTATTGATGCATAAGGGCGTTGAGGGGATGATCCAAAAGAAAAAATGGGGAATTTGGAAGTCCCTACTTGTCTCCCTCATTTATACGGGCATAATCTTCCTGTTATATCGCTTGAAGATCATAAGGCCTCCGTTTTAAGTTTATGAAACTGGGAGGGAGGAATGCCCTATAGGATTGAGGTGGCCTTAAAGGAAGGCTTTTTTGATGCCCTGTCGGAGGAGATAAAGAGGGCCCTTAAGGAGCACTTAGGGTTTGAGGTGGAGAGTGTAAAAAGGGTGGAGGTTTACCTGGTGGATGCGGAACTTAAGGAAGAGGAACTGGAGGAGTTTGTCAAAAGCGCCTTGAGTGATCCGGTGACTCAATGCTTCTCCATTGATGAACCCCTTTTTTGGGATTTCGATTGGCTTATCGAGGTAGGGTTTCTTCCTGGGGTGACCGATAACGTGGGAAGGACTGCCCGTGAGGCCTTGGAGGTTATGCTTTCGCGACCCTTGGGAGAAGAGGAAGGGGTTTACACCGCCACAAAGTACCTCATTAAGGGAAATCTAACCGAAGAAGAGGCTTGGCGAGTGGCCAGGGATTACCTGGGTAATCCCTTGATCAACCGGTTTATCGTCCTTCACCGTTCCCAATGGGATCCCAGAACCTTTCCCATAGAAGTCCCTCGGGTAAGGGGCCTTATTGGGGGAAAGGTCCAAAAGTTCAACCTTTCCCTTTTATCCGATGAGGAGCTTTTGAAGTTAAGCCGGGAGAGGCTTTTGGCCTTAAGTCTGGAGGAGATGAAGGCCATAAGGGATTACTTCCAAAGGGAAGAGATTCTGAGGGAGAGGGAAAGATATGGGCTTGGAGAGGAGATAACGGATGTGGAGCTTGAGGCGATAGCTCAGACCTGGTCCGAGCATTGCAAACACAAGATCTTTAATGCCCGTATCCATTATGTAGATGAGGAACTCGGAGAGGAGGAAATCATAGAGAGCCTTTTTGATACCTTTATTCGGCGTTCCACCGAAGAGATCCGAAAGATCCTCGGACCCAAGGACAGATGTGTGAAGGTCTTCAAGGACAATGCGGGTATTTGGGCCTTCAATGATGATTGGCTGATAACCATAAAGGTGGAGACCCACAATACCCCCTCGGCCCTTGATCCCTATGGGGGCGCTTTAACGGGCATCTTGGGGGTTCAAAGGGATGCCTTCGGGGCTGGGAAAGGGGCCAAGCTGATTTTTAACACCGATGTCTTCTGCTTCGCTCCACCTGATTTCCAAGGCCCACTTCCCCCGAAGGTTCTACATCCGAGAAGGATAATGGAAGGGGTGGTAAAGGGGGTTGAGGATGGGGGCAACAAAATGGGCATTCCAACCATCAACGGTTCGATCCTCTTTGATGAGCGATACCTTGGAAAACCGCTGGTCTATTGTGGTAGTTGTGGCATAATGCCCCGTTTAATTTTAGGTGAGCCCGCTCATGAAAAGAGGGCTCGACCTGGGGATTTTATCGTAATGGTAGGGGGAAGGGTCGGGAAGGACGGGATACACGGGGCCACCTTTTCTTCCGAAACTTTGAGCGAGGCTTCCCCTACAAGTGCAGTACAGATAGGCGATCCGATAGTTCAGAAGAGGATGTTCGATTGCCTTTTAAGGGCCCGTGACCGGGGGCTTTACACCTCCATAACCGATAACGGCGCGGGTGGTCTCTCTTCTTCGGTAGGGGAGATGGCCCGTGAGGCCGGAGGGTGTGAGATCTGGCTCGATAAAGTGCCTTTGAAATATGCCGGGCTTGATCCCTGGGAGATCCTGCTTTCCGAGTCTCAGGAGAGGATGACCTTGGCGGTCCCTCCGGAGAAGGTGGAGGAACTTCTCGAACTTGCCAAAAGCATGGAGGTTGAAGCCACTGTCATAGGGCGTTTTACCTCCTCGGGTAAGTTTCACTGCCTTTGGAAAGGCGAGACGGTGGCCTATCTGGATATGGATTTCTTCCACGAAGGCCTTCCTCGGATGAACCTTCAGGCTCGATGGAAGAGACCCCTTTATCCCGAGCCCGATTTTCCTCCTCCGGAAGATTATGGGGAAATGCTCGAAAAGATGCTCTCCCGGCTTAATGTGGCCAGTAAAGAATGGGTTGTGAGGCGTTACGATCATGAAGTACAAGGGGGAAGCGTTTGTAAACCCCTGGTGGGGAAGATGGACGATGGCCCTCAGGATGCAGCCGTGATAAGGCCTCTTCTCGATTCCCTGGAGGGAATAGTAGTCTCCCATGGCATCTGTCCCAAGTACGGGGACATCGATACCTATTGGATGACTGCCTGTGCCCTGGAGGAGGCCATAAGGAACAACATCTGTGCGGGTGGGGATCCGGAGAGGATGGCGGCTCTGGATAACTTCTGTTGGCCTGATCCGCTTCCTTCCGAGGACAACCCGGATGCCCATTTTAAACTGGCTCAGCTTGTTAGGGCCAATAAAGCCCTTTATGATTTCACCAAGGCCTTTCTGGTGCCCTGCATCTCCGGAAAGGACAGCATGAAAAATGATTATGTGGGAAAAGGTATAAGGATCTCCATACCTCCAACGGTGCTTTTTACCGTCATAAGCAAGATAGACGACGTTAGGATTTCCATGACCATGGACGTGAAAAGGCCTGGGGATCTTCTTTATGTCTTGGGGGTGACCTATCCCGAACTTGGAGGGTCCGAGTACTTTCGGTTAATGGGTTTTATCGGAAATGAAGTGCCCAAGGTGAGGCCCCAAGTCTCAAGAGGGCTTTTTTTAAGGCTTCATCAGGCCATAAAAGAAGGGCTTATCGCTTCCTGTCACGATTGTTCTGACGGAGGGTTAGCTGTTGCATTGGCCGAGAAGGCCTTTGCGGGAGGATTTGGCCTCGTGGTAGACCTTCAGGCTGTACCCAGGGAGAACGTAAATAGGGACGATTATCTTTTGTTCTCTGAATCCCAAGGAAGGTTTGTGGTTACGGTTCCTCCCGAGAAACATAAGGCTTTTGAGGAATTAATGAAGGGGCTTCCCTTTGGTTTAATCGGTAAGGTGACAGAAGAGGAGACCCTAAAAGTAATCGGATTAGAGGGGAAGGAGATAATAAAAAGCCCACTTGCCTCACTTAAGGAGGCTTGGCAGAAACCCTTTAGGGATTATTTAAGGGTGGATAAAACATGGGGAAATGGGAGATTGGGTTGACTTTGCTTTTGGTAGGAGTAGGGGGAACCTTTTTGGTGCTTGGGATTTGTAGTTTGGTGATGGAGCTTTTGAAGAGGATTTTCCCTTACAAGGAGGAGAGATGACCCCTTTGGAGGCCATCGGTGAGGGCTTTAAGGCCCTGGGGATGGGTTTTTCTGCCCTTCATTGGTCGAACCTTTTAATGATAGGCGTGGGGCTTTTTTTCTTTTATTTGGGTATAAAAAGGGATGTTGAACCTGTTCTGCTCATACCCATAGGCTTTGGTTGCATTTTAGTCAACATTCCCCTTTCGGAGATGATGGAGGAAGGAGGGTTTTTGAGGATCTTTTATGATGCGGGCATTCGAAATGAGCTTTTCCCCCTTTTGATATTTGTGGGCATCGGTGCGATGACCGATTTTGGGCTTTTACTCGAGAGGCCATACACGTTTTTGCTCGGCGCGGCTGGTCAATTCGGGATATTTCTCACCCTACTTTTGGCTTTGGCCTTGGGGTTTGACCTTAAGGAGGCGGTTTCAATAGGCATCATCGGAGCTTGTGATGGTCCAACGGCCATTTATGTGACATCCAAGTATGCTCCTCATCTTCTTGGAGCGGTGGCAGTAGCCGCTTATTCTTATATGTCCCTTGTTCCCATCATTCAGCCTCCCATAATGAAAGCCTTAACAACCCAGAAGGAGAAGATCACGGTGATGGGGAGTTATAAAAAGACGGTCTCCCAAACCACAAAGATCTTTTTCCCCGTGGTAATGACAATCCTTGTGGGTTTTATCGCTCCTAAGGGGTTACCCCTTGTTGGTTCTTTGATGTTGGGCAATTTCTTAAGAGAATGCGGAGTTGTGGAAAGGCTTTCAAAAAGCGCCCAAAATGAGATTGCCAATGTGGTCACCCTCCTTTTAGGCTTAACCATCGGAGCCACCATGAGCGGTCCTATATTCGTTAAGCCCCAAACGCTTTTGGTTTTTGGCCTTGGGTTTTTGGCAATATGTTTGGATACTGTGTGCGGGCTTTTGTTGGGGAAGCTCCTTTATGTTTTAACCGGAGGGAAGGTCAATCCCCTCATAGGAGCAGCTGGCATCTCCGCTTTCCCAATGGCCGCAAGGGTCGTTCAAAGGGAGGGACAAAAATACAATCCCAAAAACTACCTCATTATGTATGCTATGGGAGCCAATGCGGGAGGCCAAGTGGGTTCGGTTGTGGCTGCTTCGATAATGCTTTCCGTTCTTACGAAGATGGGAATAGGTTAATCGGGGTTTTCGGATTTCAAATACCGCTTTTTAACCTCTTCACTGCAATTACTGTAATCCAAAAGCCTAAAAAGTTCCCGGCTCTTTTCCTCGGATAGGATGTAATAACGAGCTGAAGCCGTGGTACAGACCTTTTGATCCTCCAGGTCCACGATCTCTCCTTCCGTATACACAAACCGATGGTCCATTCCTGTGACCTTACCTATGGCCCTAAAGCGGTGATCAATAGGGGCAGGTCTTTTGTATCGGATTGTCATATCAGCCGTATAAGTGGCCCTTTGACTTCCCCAAGAAGAGGCCCACCACATCACCTCATCCAAAATCCCCGCTTGAACCCCTCCATGAATGATGCCTTCATATCCAATTAAAAAATCCTCAAGCTTAAATTCCGTGATCACTAAATCCCCATCCACAAAAAGTTCAAGCCTCAACCCTCGGGGGTTAACCCTTCCGCACATAAAACATCTTCCATACCCCGGAAGCCTCTCCATGGAAAACATTTTACCCCTATCTTCCCTTTGGGAAAAGCCATAAAAAATCCATTCGAGGCCAAAGGTTTCTAATAGGGTGGACATAAAAGAAAGCTACACTTAAGGCCTTGGCGCTTGGGGAGGTTCAGATTGAGCTCGGTCTAACGGCAGCTTATGGAGGAGAAAAAGGGTCGAAGAGTAGACCTTGAGAGGTTAAAAATCTCCACAGGGAAACCAATAGCCTTGGATAAAAACGCCATAGGATGTCCCAAAATGCTTTGATATCTCCGCAAGGCCATATCTAAACAAACACATGTTAAGCTTCTTCCTTCCCTTTGAGAGATTCAAGGAAATGGTCCAAAATATGAAGGAGAGTTTCCTCATTACAAAGCTCGGAAAGGATAAAAAGAAGGATCAAAGGGGCCGTTCGATAATTAGAGAGGTCCCCCTTTTATCCTCAACCTCCGGAAATGAGTGAGCTTCAAATTAGACAGATTCAAACTCGTGAATATGAAAATGTAAAATTTGAAGATGCAATGAAAGCTGTGATAGCATCTTTGCAAGATCAAGAATTTATTATTACTAATGCGAGTGAGAAATTGGGATTAGTAACTGCGTATAAAGACATAGAAGAAGTTGATGCATGGACAAAATTTTGGGTAGGTCCACAAGGTAGCTACCAAACTATTAGAAGAATCGAAGCAAATGTTACAGTTAGAGAGGAAGGTAAATTTGTTAGAATAAGGATTAACTTATTAGCAAAAGGTATTTCAAATACTGGTGGGACTCTTTGGTCAAGACCGATTTATGATCCTGAGGCTTATCAAAAAATATTCTTTAAAATAGACAAGTCATTATTCATACCACCTCTTTAGGGGGCTTGACAATTGGTGAAAACTGTAATAAAAGGTTTTACGAGGGATTGAGATGATGTGCACGGAAAGTAGATATTACTTTTACTTTTATTATTGGGCCGGGGGCTCCGCCCACGGCTGAGGTATCATAGGGGAAAGAAGGGCCGTGGGCGGAGAAGGCGCCCACGGCCCTTCTTATTTTAGGAAGGGCCGTAGGGCAATAAGCCTTACGGCCCTTTTTAATTCTCGGAGAAGGAGGTGGGGAATGAAGTCCTTAAGATGGAAGAGGATCTTCAAAGGTGATCCGCCGAAAACGGTCATTGTCCCGATGGATCACGGGGTTACCTCCGGGCCGATAGAGGGTTTGGCGGAAATGGAAAAGGCCATAAGACAAGTTCAAGAGGGAGCAGATGCCCTTGTGGTTCATAAAGGGGTGTTAAAGAGCTTGAGTGAAGTCCTCAACGGCAATTCGGCAGTTATAGTTCATCTTTCGGGAAGTCACTCCTTTTCTCCTCTGCCCAATTCCAAAGTCCTTGTGGGAAGCGTTGAGGAGGCTTTAAGGCTTGGGGCCGATGGGGTCTCCATCCACATCAATTTGGGGGACGAACTGGATAGGGAGATGCTGAGGGATTTCGGACTTGTGGCGAAGGAAGCGGATCGTTGGAACTTACCGCTTCTTGCCATGATCTATCCACGAGGGAAGACCGTACGAGATCCCTTTGATCCTGAGCTTATAGCCCACGGGGCAAGGCTTGGGGCGGAGTTAGGAGCGGATGTGGTAAAAGTCCCCTACACCGGAAGCCCCGAGAGCTTCCAGAAAGTCGTTCGAGGCTGTTTTGTTCCCGTGGTGATAGCGGGAGGACCTAAAACGGAAAGCGTTGAGGAGTTTTTGCAAATGGTCAAAGGGGCGATGGAAGCAGGGGCAAGTGGAGTTTCGATTGGGAGAAATGTTTTCCAACATCCAGATCCTCCTCGGGTACTGGAAGCTTTAAGGGCAATAGTACACCGAGGGGCAAGTTTAAAAGAGGCTTTAGATATTTTAGGAGGTTGAAGATGGGAAGGAGGGTATGGGTTAAGGTCGATCCTTGGGATAAAAGCCTGGTTATAAGTGCTCTTGAAGGAGGAGCCGATGCTTTAATGGTGCCTCCCGGATACGAGCAGGAGGTTAAAAAATTAGGGGTAATACCGGTTATTGCTCCCCAAGGTGATATTAAGCCAGGGGAGGATTTCGTGGAAATGGAGGTAAGAGGGCGTGAAGACGAAGAGGAGATCGTCAAGCGTTCAAGGACCCATTTGGTGATCGTAAAGACCCCGGATTGGACCGTTATACCCTTCGAAAACCTGGTGGCCCGGACCCAGAACATAATGGCTGAGGTTCATTCTTTAGAGGAGGCCCAACTTATGGCGGGCATCTTGGAAAAGGGCGTAAATAACCTTTTGGTACACGTACCGGATGCGAGCGAACTTAGAGCGATCCTCAATCTCCTCAAAGCCGAAGAAGAACCTCTCAAGCTCCAAGAGGCGGAGATCGAAGAAATAAGGCCCTTGGGCCTTGGCGATAGGGTCTGTGTTGATACGTGTTCCAATTTAAAGGAAGGAGAGGGTATGCTTGTGGGTAACACTTCCCGGGCCCTTTTCTTAGTACATGCAGAAGTCATGGAAAACCCATATGTTGAGCCCCGTCCTTTTAGGGTCAATGCGGGATGCGTTCATGCTTACATAAAAACGCCTGAAGGCAAAACGCGTTATTTAAGCGAACTTAAAGCGGGCGACCAAGTTCTTATCGCCGATCATACCGGGAGAACCAAAAGGGCCGTTGTTGGGAGGGTTAAAATAGAAAAAAGGCCCTTGGTTTTGGTGAAGGCCAAGTACGATGGCCAGGTCTTTTCCACGATCCTTCAAAATGCGGAAACAATCCGTCTGACAACCCCGGAGGGCAAGGGTAAATCCATCGTGGAACTGAGAAAAGGCGATAAAGTCCTTTTATACTTGGAAGAAGGGGCAAGACATTTCGGACACAAAATCTCGGAGAGCATCGTAGAACGATGAAGCCCTTTACCGTAGAACTTCCGGGCTCAAAGAGCCATACCCATAGGGCTTTAATCTGTGCTGCCTTGGCCGAGGGAGAAAGCCTTTTGGAAAACGCCCTTATCTCCGAAGACACCCTTTATACCCTTTCGGCCTTATGGAAGCTTGGAATAAAGGTTTGGGAGGAAAAGGGCTTTATCCGGATTGAAGGCACGGGAGGAAGGTTTCGGGAAACACAGGGGAGGCTTTTTTTGGGAAATTCCGGTACCTCCATGAGGCTTTTGACAGCCTTCTGTGCGCTTGTTCCGGGTGAGCACGTGCTAACTGGATCCCCAAGGCTTAACGAACGTCCCATAGGACCTTTAGTGGAGGCCTTAAGGGAATGGGGGGTGGAGATCTTTTCAAACGGGGGATCTCCTCCAGTAAGCCTTAGAGGGGGAAAGGTCCGAGGAGGTCTGACCCACGTTGATGGAAGCCTCTCAAGCCAATTTGTTTCGGCCCTTCTTTTGATCGGGCCTTATACGGAAGAAGGGGGGATAGTGAAAATAAAAGGAGGGTTGGTATCGGAGCCTTATGTGGAGGTGACCTGTGAGGTGATGGAGGCATTTTCTTTGAAGCCCCAGAGGAAAGGCGATGAGTTTCACCTCCCTAAAGGCTTTTATCAAGGAAGGCATTATCTCGTACCGGGTGATCCCTCTTCGGCTACCTATTTTCTTCTGGCCGGGGCCATAACCGGAAAACCCGTTAAGGTGAAGGGGCTGGATCCCGAGGGAAAGCATCCGGATACCAGGTTCATATACCTTCTTAAAGAAATGGGGGCTCAATTGGAACTTGAAAAAGACGGGGTAATCGTATGGGGAGGAAATCTAAGGGGAATCGAAGTGGATATGAAAGATATGCCTGATGCTGTCCCCTCCTTGGCAGTGGGTGCGGCTTTTGCCCGGGGAGAGACCATTATAAAAAACGTGTCCCATTTGGCTTTGAAGGAATCAGACCGTTTAAAAACCATAAGCGAGAATCTGCGTTCAATGGGAATAGAGGTTCAGATTGAGGGGAACGACCTGAGGATAAAAGGAGGAACCCCCAAAGGGGCCCTAATCCATCCCCATAACGATCACCGAATAGCCATGGCCTTTGCGATCGCCTCCCTTAAGGTGAAGGATCTCCAGATAAGGGATAAGGAATGCGTAAAAAAATCATTCCCCACCTTTTGGGACCTTTTCGAAAGGCTCAAGGAGGCCCTGGGATGAGAATAGGTCTGATCGGTGGCAAGGGACGGATGGGGAGTTGGTTTAAGAGGTTCTTCGAGAAACAAGGCCTCGAAGTCTTAATCGGGGACAAGGAAGGGCCTCCTCCAGAAGAACTGGCCAAAGAGGTGGAGGTGTTGATCCTTTCGGTGCCTATTTCGGAGATGGAGACCTTAATAAAAAGAGTCGGACCCTTTTTGAAGGAAGAAAACCTCCTCATGGATTTTGCTTCCTTGAAGAGCCTCCCCCTCAAATGGATGCTCGAATCGACGAAATCCGAGATCATCGGGGCCCATCCTCTTTTTGGGCCAAAGGCCCAGATTTACGAAAGATTAACCATATGTCTCTGTCCGGTAAGGACCAAAAAATGGCTTTCACCTATAAAACAAGTTTTTGAACGGGGTGGATTAAAGGTGATCATCACTTCGCCTGAGGAACATGACCGCAACATGGCCATCGTGCAGGCTCTTCATCACCTTTCAAATTTAACTATGGCTTTCCTTCTCAAAAAATGGGGTGTTTCTCGGGATTTTTTCACCCCGGGTTTTAAAAAGAGACTGGATACCCTCCTTCCAATCCTCGAAGAGGACCCGGATCTTTACTGGAAGATGATGAGTGAAAACCCCTTTTTCGAAGAGGCAAAAAGGGCTTTTCTTTTACAATTCGAGGGCCTCCTTGAGGAGGAAGCCTTTAAAGAGCTCTTTTTGACCTTAAGAAGGGAGTTTTTGCCTTTTAAAAATCGAAAAAAGATCGCTTACCTCGGTCCTGAAGGGACCTTTAGCCATCTTGCGGCTTTAAAAATAGGGGGAACGGAGTTTGACCTAGTGGGGTTTCCCTCCATCAAGGAGGTTTTCCGAGCCACCGAAAAGGGAGAAACCGAATATGGACTTGTTCCTGTCGAAAACTCCCTCGAGGGGATGGTGAACGAGACCCATGATCTGCTCCTTGAGACCCCTTTGAAGATCCAAGGGGAATTGGAGATTGAGGTCACCTATGTAGTAGCAAGCCTTAACGATTCCCTTTCCGGAATAAAAAGGCTCTTTTCTCACCCTCAAGCTTTTGGACAATGCCGAAATTGGCTGAAAGAGCACTTACCTTGGGTTGAACCAGTGCCTTGTTCAAGTACCGCTCAAGCAGCCTTGATGGCCTCAAAGGATCCCGAGGCCTGTGCCCTGGTGGCAAAAGGGACCGCCGAGCTTTATGGTTTAAAGGTGTTAAAAGAAAAGGTGGAGGATTCGCCTTTAAATAACACGAGGTTTTTCATATTGGGAAAGGATCCCTTCCTTCCTCTTTTTCAAGCAAAAAAGGCCACCATAAGTTTTCTCCTCCCTCACGTCCCTGGTGCCCTTCGTGGAGCGCTTTCTCCTTTTGCCGAAAGGAGGTTAAACCTTTGTAGGATCGTATCCCGGCCCCTCAAGGGATCAAGTTGGGAGTACATCTTTTTTATAGATGTGGAAATGGGAGAGGGTTTCGAGGAGGCTTTAGAGGAACTCAAAAGAAGGGCCACTTTCGTAAAACTTTTAGGGAAATACCCGATTCTGGAGTGAGAAGATGGAAGACCTTTGGAGGTTGCGAGAAAAAATAGAAAAACTTGACCTCCAAATAGCCAAACTTTTGGACAAAAGGATGGGGTTGGTGGAAAAGCTCGCTTACTTAAAGAAGGAAAACGGATTACCATTGCGAGATCATCAAAGAGAAGAGGAGCTTTTAAAAAAGGTTTTAGCCACTCCCTTTTCCCATCTCACCCAAAGTGAAGTTTTGGCCTTTTGGAACACCATATTTTCTTTATCTTTTTTGAGACAACAGGAGCATTTGGGATTGAACACGGAAGTAAAAATATGTGTAACTGTGTTTGAGAAAGATCCGGAGGAGGCAAGAAGGCTCATCGAAGGGGTAAAGGGGAAGGTCCATTTTGTGGAGCTTAGGCTTGATGCCCTGAGGGAACTTCCCCAAAGTCTTCCCGAAGGGATTCGATACATTTTCACCTGTAGAAGAAAGGAAGAAGGAGGGCTTTTTGAAGGGAAAGAAGAGGAAAGGGTTTCTCTTCTGAAGGAAGCGCTTCAGCGTTTTAACGGAAAATACGTGGATATAGAGTGGAAGACCCCTGAGACTTTAAAAAGGGATTTTCTCAATCGGGAAGACCTTAAGGTTATCCTTTCTTATCACGATTTTTCCGGGACTCCTCCTTTGGAGTCTTTATGGGAACTTTTCGAGGAGATGAAGAAAGACCGAGCCGAACTTTATAAAATCGTCACCACGGCTCATTCCCTTGAGGATTCCTTTCGAGTGCTTCTGTTTTTGCGCGAACTTACCAAAAGGGGGTTTAAGGTAGTAGGTCATGCGATGGGTTCAAGGGGAAAGCTTTCGAGGCTTTTAAGCCCCTTTGTGGGAGGAGCTTTTGTTTATGTGTCTTTGGGGCCTGGTAAAGAAGCTGCCTCAGGTCAGATGAGCCTTGAGGAGTTTAAGCAAGGTCTTCTCTTACTAAGGAGGTATCTCGAATGAGGAGAAGGTATGGGATAATAGGGTATCCGCTTTCCTTTACGCTTTCGCCAAAGATGCACAACAGAGCCTTTTCCCATTTGGGTATCGATGCCCTTTATGAGGCCTTTCCCGTTGCAGAAGTAAAGGAGGGAGTAAGGCTCATCAAGGAGATCCCCCTTTTAGGGGTTTCAGTGACCATGCCCCATAAAGAAGCCATCCTGGAGTTTCTGGACCATATCGATCCAGTGGCCGAGGAGATAGGGGCGGTAAACACGATCCTTAATCGGGAAGGGAGGCTTTACGGTTTTAATACCGATTGGATCGGAGTGGTCAGGGCCTTAGAAGAAGTGACCCCTTTAAAGGGCAAAAGGGTCCTTGTCCTTGGAGCAGGAGGAGGGGCCAGGGCAGCTTGTTATGCTTTGAAAGAAAAGGGGGCAAGTTTAACGGTAAGTTCAAGGACCTTCCACAAAGCTCAAAAGCTTGCCCTTTCCTTTGGAGGGGAAGCCATTCCTTGGGGAAAAAGGGACCAAGGGGATTGGGAAGTAGTAATTAACGCCACCCCCCTTTTAACCGAATTGCCCTTTCCAAAGGAGGCGATAAAGGAAGGGATGATCTTAATGGATATGGTGTATAGTCCTCCCCTTACGCCGTTTCTTGAAGAGGGGCAAAGAAGAGGGGCAAAGGTTGTAAGTGGCTTAAGGATGCTTTTATTCCAAGGGGTGAAACAGTTTGAGATTTGGTTTGAAATGAAGGCTCCTGAGGAGGTGATGTGGGAAGCCTTAAAGGAGGGAATATCGTCCTTATAGGGCCCAGGGCTTGTGGTAAAAGTACCGTTGGAAGGTTTCTTGCTGAAAGGTTGGGATTTGATTTTGTCGATACGGACGAAGAAGTAGAGAGAAGGACGGGTCTGAAGATCGCTCAAATAGTCCAACTTTATGGATGGGAGAGATTTCGGAAAGAGGAAAAGGAAGTGATAAAGGAGATAATGAAAAGGGAGTCTCAAGTTATAGCTACCGGAGGAGGGGTTGTACTTGATGAAGAGAATGTGAAACTTCTTAAGGAGAACGGGATAGTTTTTTTACTTTGGCTTGAGCCCGAAAAGATTGTAGAACGCTTAAAAAAAGATCTCCAATTCGAAAAAAGGCCTCCTTTGAAGGGAGATCTTTTGGGTGAAGTGAGGGAAGTAGTTGAGGAGCGTAAATCGCTTTATTTTTCTGCGGCTCATTTTGTCCTTGATGCCTCTAAGGGAGTGATGGAAGTTGTTGAAGAAATTTTAAAAGTGAAGGGATTAAGAGATGAACAGCTTCGGTAAGCTTTTTCGTATCACCACCTGGGGTGAGTCTCATGGGCCGGCGGTTGGGGTGGTGATAGATGGGTGTCCGCCCCGCATCCCTTTAAGCGAAAGCGATATAGAAAAGGAGTTGGAAAGAAGAAGACCGGGTCGTCCCGGGACCTCTCCGAGAAAAGAACCGGATAAAGTGGAGATCCTTTCGGGGGTATATAAGGGTTTGACCACGGGAACCCCTATATCCCTTCTCGTTTGGAATAAGGATGTGGATTCGAGGCCTTATGAGGAACTTGAGGAGATCTTCAGGCCGGGGCATGCTGATTGGTCTTATTTTCATAAATATGGAATAAGGGACCCTCGAGGAGGTGGAAGAAGTTCCGCCCGAGAAACCGTCGGGAGGGTTGCCGCTGGAGCGGTGGCCAAAAAGATCCTGGATCAAGAAGGGATTGAGGTCTTCGCCTTTACGCTTGAACTCGGAGGGATAAGAAGTGAAGAAATCGACCTTGAGTTCGCTAAGACCAATTGGCTTTGCTGCCCTGATCCGAAGGTCCTCCCTCAAATGGAGAAAAGGCTCAAAGAGGTTCAGGAGGAAGGGGATTCGGTAGGGGGCATTGTGGAGATAAGGGTTTTTGGGTGTCCGCCAGGCCTTGGCGAACCCGTATTTGATAAGCTTGATGCGGATTTGGCCAAAGCTTTAATGAGCATTGGAGCTATCAAAGGCGTAGAAGTGGGAAGTGGTTTTTCTTCAGCGAGGATGTTGGGATCGGAGCATAATGACCCCCTCACTCCTCAGGGTTTTTTAAGTAACAATGCGGGAGGAATTTTAGGAGGTATCTCAACGGGTCAGCCGATCATATTAAGGGTCGCGGTAAAACCCATCCCTTCCATCTCCAAACCCCAAATGACCATTGACCTTAAGGGGAATCCTCGCGAGATCTCAATCAGAGGACGCCATGATCCATGTGCCATTCCTCGCATCATCCCCGTTTGTGAGGCCATGGTAAGGCTTGTTCTGGTAGACCACCTCTTAAGGCAAAAAGCCTTGATAGGGATAGGTTCTTTCAAGTAGCCCCTTGGAGTTCCATAAACAACTCCAACATCTGGGAAGGGCCTCCTTCCATTAGGGCTCTAAGGAGGGAAGAGCCGACGATTATCCCATCGGCCTCCTCAAGCAAGGTCCTGACCTCCCATCTCTCCCTTATCCCAAACCCCACACAAACCGGAAGGGAGGTAATATCCTTTATTTTTCTTATTCTTTCCTTCACCTTTTCCAAGTCCTTTATCTTTGAGCCAGTAACTCCTTTAAGGGAAAGGTAATAAAGGAAACCTGTTGTTAAGGAAGCGATCTTTTTAATCCTCTCTTCGGGCGTATTTGGGGCCACAAGGAAAACCGTGTCAAGATGGTAGTCCTTCGAGGCCTTAATCCATTCTCCGGCTTCTTCCGGAGGGAGGTCGGGTATTATGGCCCCCGAAATGCCCGCCTCTTTTACCATCTGAGCGAAGCGCCTTTCCCCTATTCTGAAAATGGGGTTAAAGTAAGTCATTATGATCAAGGGGATTTTCCACTGAGACTCCCTCTCCTTTATGGCCTCAAGGATCAGAAGAGGGGTCACTCCCCTTTGTAAAGCCACCGCATGGGCCGTTTGAATAACAGGCCCGTCAGCCATGGGATCCGAAAAGGGTATCCCTATCTCGATGGCCGAGGCCCCTCTTTTTTGAAGTTGAAGAACAAGCTCCAAAGAGGTTTCCACATCGGGAAAGCCCGCCACAATATAAGGGATTATGGCCTTCTCCCCGTGGGCTTTAAGTTGAGAAAGCCTTTCTCTGAGTTCACCCATCTGCCTTTCTCCGGAGTAAGTTTTTCACGAGCTCCACATCCTTATCTCCCCTTCCCGATAGAGAAACGATTACAAGATCATCACTGTTAAAGCGATCCTTGTTTTTTAAAAGCCATCCTATCGCATGGGCGCTTTCAAGGGCTGGGATTATGCCTTCTAAGCAGCAGAGGGTCAAAAAACCTTCTATAGCGTCTTCCTTTTTTAGGGGGTAATACTCCGCCCTTCCCGCTTCTTTGTAACGAGCATGGTCCGGACCCACCCCCGGATAATCCAAACCTGCCGCTATAGCATCGGTTGGAAGAATCTGTCCCCATTCGTCTTGAATGAAATAGGAGAGAAACCCGTGAAAGACCCCCTTTTCACCGCTTAAAGAAAGGGTAGCCGCTCCTTCGGCTTCAACGCCGATGAATCTAACTGGGTCCTTCTCAAAGGGATAAAAAAGGCCCAAAGCATTAGATCCTCCCCCCACACAGGCTATAAGGTGAGTGGGAAGCCTCCCCTCAAGTTTCAGGATCTGTTCTTTGGCCTCCTTTCCTATGACCGATTGAAACTCCCTTACGATCTCCGGAAAGGGATGAGGCCCCACGACGGACCCGATCACATAATGAGTGTCATCCACATTTGCCGCCCAATCCCTCAAGGCCTCATTTATGGCATCTTTAAGGGTCTTACTGCCCGAACTCACGGGAATTACCTTGGCCCCAAGAAGTTCCATCCGAAACACGTTAAGGCTTTGTCTTTTTACGTCCTCTTCCCCCATGTAGATGGTACACTCAAGCCCTAAAAGAGCTGAGGCAGAAGCAGTAGCCACCCCATGTTGTCCGGCTCCGGTTTCCGCAATAACCCTCCTTTTCCCCATTTTCTTGGCTAAAAAGCACTGGCCAAGCGTGTTGTTTATCTTATGGGCGCCCGTGTGGCAAAGGTCCTCTCTTTTTAAATAAACCTTAAACCCCAAAACCCGGCTCAGATTCCGCGCAAAGTAAAGAGGAGTCGGTCTTCCCGCATAATCTCGCAAAAGGACACTTAACTCCTCTTTAAACTCCTCATCATCTTTAAACCTTTTCCAAGCCTCCTCAAGTTCTAACAAAGGCCAAAACAGAGTCTCCGGGACAAATCTTCCTCCGTATCTCATCCCTCAAGGACCCTCCTTATAAAAGCCTTAACCAGTTTTGGATCCTTTATCCCTGGGCTTTTCTCAACGCCTGAAGAGACATCAACCCCCCAGGGTTTTACGACCTCAATGGTTTCCTTCACGTTGTCCGGATTAAGCCCTCCCGCTAAGATGAAGGGTATCCCTTTTAATCCTTTCAATATATCCCATCGAAACCTTTGTCCAGAGCCTCCCATAAGTCCTTCCACTTTGGTGTCAAAAAGAAGGGCTGAAGCCACTTTTCCATACTCCTCCCATCCCTTAAGGTCTTCTTCTTCCTTAACCCTCAGAGCCTTGATTACTTTTAAGCCCTCTTTTCTTAAGGCCTCACAGATTTGAGGGGATTCTGATCCATGAAGTTGAACGGTCCAAAGGCCAAGGCCCCTTGAGATCTCCAGGATCCTTTTGGGATCTTCATCCACAAAAACTCCCACCCAGCAGATCAAGGGAGGCACCTCCCTTATGATCTCCTCGGCCTTTTCCACCGGGACAAAGCGAGGGCTTTTTTCGTAAAATACAAGCCCCAACGCATGAGCCCCCAACTTAGCGCAAAAAAGGGCATCCTCCTTGCGGGTTATGCCACATATTTTGATCCGGACCATGGCCTTTGAGCTCCTTTAACATTTTCAAAGGATCTTGAGCCAAAACGAGGGCTTCACCAATAAGGAAGTTTTCAATGCCCATATCCATAAGCCTTTTTAGGTCTTTTCTTCCTTTTATCCCACTTTCAGCGATTACAAGACGATCCTTTGGGATCTTAGGGAAAAGACGCTCAATAAGTTCCAGGTTAACGTTTAAGGTTTCAAGATCTCTCGAATTGATGCCTATTATAAAAGCCTCAGTCTCAAGAACCATCTCCAATTCCTCTTCCTTGTGGACTTCAACAAGAGCCTCAAGGCCTAAGGATTTGGCTTCTTTTAATAACTCCTTGAGCCTGTTTTTCGAAAGAAGGCCTCCTATTAATAGGACCGCATCGGCTCCATAAGAAAAGGCTTCTTCAAGTTGAATTGGATCAATCAAAAAATCCTTTCTTAAAATGGGAAGCCTCACCTTTTGACTTAGAAGCTTCAAGTCCTCTATAGAGCCTTCGAAGTTTTTATCGGTGAGAACCGATATGGCAATAGCTCCTCCGAGTTCGTAAAGCTGGGCTTGTTTTAAAATATCCAGATCCTCTCTTAAAACCCCTCGACTCGGAGAGGCGCGTTTTATCTCCGCAATAATCCTCGGGGCTCTTCCCCTTTGAAGGGCTTGGGAGAAACTGACAAACGGCCTTTTCCGCGGGGGGAAACGTTTGCTCCTTAGGTTCTTTATCTCCTCGAGTTTTTCCTCATAGGCCTTTTTCAAGAAGCCCTTCATCTTGAAGTTCCTTTATCTTCTCTAAAATCCTCATTCCTTCTCCTCTTTTTTGAACCTCTCTTGCTACCTCAATTCCCTCCTTCAAATCCTTTACCTTTTTGGAGAGCCAAAGTCCCAAGGAGGCTTCCATCAAAACCGCTTCAAGTCCCTCGTCTTCTTCTCCTTCCAAGATCCTTTTTGCCCTTTCGATTCCCTCTTTTTTATCCCTTATTTTGATGGTGGAAAGGGGTTTACCTTTAAGGCCGAAGTCCTTGGGAGTGAGGATTTTCTCCCTTAGGGTCTCGGATGAGACTTCGATAAGAAGCGTTTCCCCTTCGGGGCTCACTTCATCAAGGCCCTCTAAGCCGTGAATCACAAATCCCTCCCGACCAAGAAGCCTTAAGGCCTGAGCCATAATCCCTGCCCCTTCAGGGGTAGGGGCTCCTATCAAGAGTTTTTCGGGAAGGGCGGGGTTTATAAGGGGACCCAAGAAGTTGAAAATGGTCCTTATCCCGAGCTCCCGCCTTACTTTAGCCAAGTTTGCCAATATAGGATGATAAAGAGGGGCAAAGAGGAAGCCGAAACCGATTTCTTCGATGCATCTTTTGGTAAGATGAGGAGGAGTGTCGATCTTGAAGCCCAAATGTTCCAAAAGATCCGCACTTCCCAAAAGGCCTGATACAGCCCTGTTGCCGTGCTTTGCTACTTTAAGACCTACTGCAGCACAAATGAGGGCCGAAAGGGTCGAGATGTTAAGCGTTTTGGCGTTATCACCCCCTGTGCCTACTATGTCAAGGAGGGGCCGTGTTTGAGGATTGAGGATCTTCGCCCTTTTTAGTATGACCTCCGCTAGGGTCCCCAGTTCTTCGGCTCTCTCCCCTCTCATCCTTAAAGCGCAAAGGATTCCTCCGCAGACGCTTTCGCTCATTGCCCCTTGAGCCATCTTCTCAAAAACCATAAGGGCTTCTTCTTTTGAAAGGATTTGTCCCTCCAGGAGCTTCTCCAAAACTTCCCTCATGGTTTCTCCCCATGGGAGATCTTTAAAAAGTTTTCCAAAATCTTCGTTCCATACTGGCTCAAGTAAGCTTCCGGATGAAATTGAAGGCCGAAAATAGGGTATTTGGTGTGAGCTATGCCCATGATTTCCCCGAGTTCATCCCAAGCGATGATCTCAAGTTCCGAAGGTACTTCATCCAAAACGAGGGAATGATACCTACAGGCCGAAAAAGGAGAGGGTACGCCCTTAAAGATGCCTTTTCCCAAGTGAAATATGGGAGAGGTTTTCCCATGAAGGATCCTTTTAGCCCTTTTCACCTTTCCGCCGAAAAAGACTCCTATTGCCTGATGGCCCAAACAGATGCCTATGATGGGGAGCTTCTGGAAGTTTCTTTCTATGACCTTTAAGGTAAACCCCGCCTTTTCGGGTTGGGAGGGGCCTGGGCTTATCACTATGGCTTGAAATCCGAAAGGTTCCTTTAAAAGGGTTGGGTCGTCATTCCTAAGTACCTCGCTCTCTACCCCCAGTTCACCCAAAAGGTGAACCAAGTTATAGGTGAAGGAGTCGTAATTATCCACCACCAAGACCCTCATGGCCTTGTAACTCCTAAGGCTTCAAACAAAGCGGAAGCCTTATGGAGGCATTCCTCATATTCCCTTTCGGGCATGGAATCGACCACAATACCAGCCCCTGCTCCTAGGTAATACACACCGTCCTTATAAAGGACACACCTTATGGCAATGGCGGTGTCGGCATTTCCATTGAAGTCCAAATACCCCACCGCCCCTCCGTAAAACCCTCTCCTTACCGGTTCCTTTTCGGAGATGATCTGCATGGCCCTTACCTTAGGAGCACCCGAAAGGGTTCCAGCCGGGAAAGTGGCCTTTATCACGTCCAAAGCATCACACCCTTCTTTGAGCTCTCCTTCCACCTCCGAAACCAGGTGAAACACATGAGAATAAGCCTCAACTGTTTTAAAGCGGGTTACCTTGACGCTTCCTATTTTGGAAACCCTTCCGAGATCATTTCTGGCCAGATCCACCAACATCACATGTTCCGCGGCTTCCTTGGGATCCCTTAAAAGTTCCTCAACCAGTTCTTTATCCCGTTGAGGATCGCCTGTCCTTGGCCTTGTGCCAGCTATGGGCTTTGTCTTGAGCTTGCCATCTTTAAGCCTCACCATTACCTCTGGCGATGAGCCCAAAAGTACATAGGAATCAAAATCTATGAAGAAAAGGTAAGGTGAAGGGTTTATGCGCCTCAAATGCCGGTAAACCGAAAACGGATCCCTTGGCGACCTGACTTTGAACATCTGACCAAGTACCACCTGGATGGCTTCACCCGAAAGGATCAGTTCCCTTACTTCCTCAACGGCTTTGAGGAATTCTTCTTTGGTAAAAGAAGAAAGGGGTTTTTCCTCACTTCTTTCTTCGTTGAGGGGATCTTCCCGCCTGCTTTTAAGGCCTGATAGGATCTCCTTTAAGGTTTCTTTATTTTTGGAAATGGCAAAAAGCTCCCCTCTGAGGTTATCAAAGCCTATGAGGTCCTCCACCACCAAAAAGGCCATTTGGGGAAGGGGAAGGAGGCTTTTTTCGGGAAGGGGAACGGGCTCAAGGTTTTCTATGAGGTCGTAACAAAAATGTCCCACCAATCCCCCTTGAAAAGGAAGGATCTGTTGGAGAGGGGCGTTCTTTTCTTCTTTTAAAAACCTTCGGAGTTCCTCCCAAGCCTTTTCATGAGCTTTGGGGAAGAGGAGTTTTCTTCTCCCAAACCCGATAAACGAAAAACGTCCCCAATATCTTCCCTCCTCCAGGCTCTCAAGCAACACGTTAGCCCCCTTTTCCCTGAGCCTGAGAAAGACCGAAAGCGGAGTGAGGGTGTCGGCGGGAAGGTTAACGCAGTTCATACTAAATCCCCCCGGAGATAGCTCTCGTAAGCCGAAAGGTCCAAATACCCGTGACCTGAGAGGTTAAAAAGTATCACCTTTTCCTCTCGGTTTTTCTTGCACTCCAAAGCTATATCGATGGCTTTCTTTATCGCATGAGCCGATTCGGGAGCGGGGACTATACCTTCGGTTCGAGCGAATAGGGCTCCTGCTTCGAATATTTCCCTCTGTTCATAAGAGGTGGCCTTGATGAACCCGCGGTCATAAAGGAGGCACAACAAAGGAGCATCTCCATGATACCTAAGCCCTCCCGCATGGATCGGAGGCGGGATGAAATCGGCCCCAAGGGTATACATCTTCAAAAGAGGGGTTAACCCTGCGGTGTCACCGTAATCGTACCGGTATTCCCCTTCTGTTAAAGTGGGACAGGCCTTGGGTTCGACGGCGATAAACTCGGTTTGGGGTCTTTTCCCCTCTATTTTGTCTTTTAAAAACGGAAAGGCAAGGCCCGAAAAATTGCTCCCTCCTCCCACACAACCTATCACGTAATCCGGATAAAGCCCGAGTTTTTCAAACTGAAGCTTGGCCTCAAGCCCTATTATGGTTTGATGCAGAAGTACATGGTTCAATACGCTTCCCAAAGAGTATTTAGTATGGGGAACATTTAAGGCCCTTTCGATCGCCTCACTTATGGCTATGCCGAGACTCCCAGGGTGTTCCGGATCCCTTTCGTAAAACCTCTTCCCCGCTTCCGTGTAGGGACTTGGCGAGGGAAAGACCTTCGCCCCCCAAAGTTCCATTAGGGTCTTCCGGTAAGGTTTTTGTTTGTAACTGGAGCGAACCATATAAACCTCGCATTCCAAACCGAAAAACTGCGTGGCAAAAGCAAGAGCACTTCCCCATTGCCCCGCCCCGGTTTCGGTGGTAAGCCTTTTTACCCCTGCCTTTTTATTAAGGTAAGCCTGAGCTACTGCCGTATTAGGCTTGTGGCTCCCTGGAGGGGAAAGGCTTTCATTTTTGAAAAAGATCTTGGCCGGTGTCCCCAAATAAGCCTCCAAGTTTTTGGCCCTACGAAGGGGAGTGGGCCTCCAAAGCCCATAAACCTCAAGCACTTCATCGGGGATCCGAATCCATTCCTCTTGGGCGATCTCCTGCTCCACGATCGGCTCCGAGAAAATGGCAAGTAACGCCTGAGGATCAAGGGGTTCCTTCGTCACTGGATGAAGAGGAGGAGGTAAAGGCTCAGGCAGATAGGGAACGATGTTAAACCAATAGCGAGGAAGTTCATCCTTTCTCAAAATTACCTCCATCTTACACCTCCTTTATGGTTTAAAACAAAAAGGCCGTGAGCTTTTGGCCCACGGCCCCAAAATAAAAAGCCGTGGGCACCCTCTGGGTGCCACACGGCCCTTTTTTACCTTAAAACCTTAAAGGGGTGGACCGGTGGCACCCCCTCTGTGCCACCGCCACCACCAACCTCTCTGTCCGTCGTACTTCATGGCTTTTTATATTAGCCTTTTCCCTTAACCATGTCAATCTTTTTTTTTAGCGCGTAGTGGTATATTAAAAAAAAACCCAAAGGAGGAAAAAATGGAGGAGAAAAAACTCCCGCTTTTAGATCGATTTTTAACCCTGTGGATATTTTTGGCCATGGTCTCGGGCGTCGGAATGGGCTATCTTTTTCCCTCCATCACCACATTTTGGGAAAAATTTCAAGTCGGAACTACTAACATACTTATAGCCATTGGATTAATCCTCATGATGTATCCACCCCTTGCTAAGGTGAGATACGAAGAATTCAGAGAGGTCTTTACTAACTATAAAGTACTTTCTCTTTCACTAATTCAAAACTGGATTGTAGGCCCTATCTTGATGTTTATATTAGCTATCTTGTTTTTAAGAAATTATCCCGAGTATATGATCGGTCTCATCATGATCGGTCTTGCTAGATGTATTGCGATGGTTATTGTGTGGAATGAACTTGCAAAAGGTGATACTGAATATTGTGCAGGTTTGGTGGCTTTCAATTCCGTATTTCAAGTGTTATTTTATTCAATTTATGCCTATATTTTTATTACAGTCCTTCCTCCTCTATTGGGGCTTAAAGGAGCAATTGTCAAGGTAAGTATAAGTCAAATTGCAAAAAGCGTATTTATTTATCTTGGTATTCCCTTTTTAGGAGGGATGTTCACTCGATTTATCTTTTTAAGGCTCAAAGGGAAAAGTTGGTATCATGAAAAATTCGTTCCAAAGATAAGTCCTATAACGCTTATTGCACTTCTTTTTACAATCGTTGTAATGTTTTCCTTTAAAGGGGAATACATAGTGAAACTTCCGCTGGATGTGGGGAGGATTGCGTTACCGCTCTTTTTGTATTTCATCTTGATGTTTCTCGTGTCTTTTTACTTAAGCGCTAAAGCAGGTGCTCATTACGCGGAAGCGGCCACCTTATCCTTCACTGCTGCTTCTAATAATTTTGAGCTCGCCATCGCGGTAGCGGTAGCGGTCTTTGGGATAAACTCGGGTCAGGCCTTTGCAGCGGTAATTGGGCCTTTGATTGAGGTTCCCGTTTTGGTCAACTTGGTGCGTTTATCCTTGTGGATAAAAGAGAAATTTTTCACTTATCCGGTAGAGACTCCTTTGGGGATCAGGTATTATACTAAAAGAAGGGAGGTGTAAGATGGACGAAAAGGACCTTAAAAAAGAGATAGAGAAGATGAAGGCCCAATTTCAGTGAGTGGGGGATGCCTGAGGTCCCCCCTCAGAGGAGCCAACTGTAAGTTGGCGGGTTTTTGAATTCGAAAAGGGCGTATATGTGAGCCTTTACGGGTTAGACGAGGTGATGGAGGAGCTTAAAAAAGAGGGGAAGGAACCGACACCCGAAGTGGGAGAGGAGATTTTAAAGAGACTTGAGGCTTATTCTTATAACTACATTCCTTCCTCTGAGGAAGCGAGGAAGAAAATCCGCTTCCTGGTTCTTCAAGAATATAAAAAGTTTTTGAAATCGACCTAATTCCGGTTTGAGGGGTTGGCCTTGCCCAAGGCGATCTTAGGAGGGGTGGAGATTGAAGTGGATGAAGAGGGCTTTATCCAGGAACCAGAGAAGTGGAACGAGAAGGTAGCCGAAGATCTGGCCAAGCTTGAGAAGGTCTATCCTTTGACCCCAGCTCATTGGAAGGTCATAAACTGCATCCGCGCTTATTATCTCAAGTATGGGATAGCTCCTCCCATAAGGATGCTTTTAAAGCAGACGGGTTTAGACCTGAAGAGGATATATGAGCTTTTCCCTTCGGGACCTGCCAAGGGGGCTTGTAAGATAGCGGGTTTACCCAAGGCAACGGGTTGTGTATAGAGGTTGGGGAGTGGCGATTTTTCTCGGTTTTTTGAGCTGGTTTTCCTATTTCTTTATCATCTTTCTTTATGCCCTTAAGATCGCCCGCTATTTGAGGATGCCCGTTAATCTGCGGTGGGAGCTTTACCCCTTAGGGTTTAAGGAAAAGCTCAAGTTTTTGGGGGAATATTTGATTTTTTCCGAGTATTTTAAGCGAAAAAAGACCTATTGGCTCTTCCTTTACCCTTGGCATGTGGGGTTTGTGGGGCTTATCCTTTTTCACCTTCTTTGTTTTCTCTCGGCTCTATTTGGAAGAGAAGCCCTTTTTAGGATTACGGCCTTAGTGGGGATTATAAGCTTCTTAAGCGGGCTTTTTGGAGGTATTGGACTTTTTATAAAAAGGCTCAAAGACCAGGACCTGAGGCCCTATACGAGTTTTACGCATTTTTTCACTTATGTCTTTACGATCCTTCTTTTTTCAAGCGGCCTTTTGGCCTATTTTCTTGAGCCTTCACTTGAAGGATACCGGCGTTTTTGGGAGAGGCTTTTGAGGTTTGATTTTGTAAAGGTAAGTGATGGATTGGCCTTTCACCTCCTCATTTTTTCCCTCTTTTTAATGTATTTACCCTTCACTTCTTCGGTTCACTACCTCACCAAGATTCTGGGTTTCTTCCTCATAAGATGGGACAATAAGCCTATGAGAAAGGGCGGAAGGATAGAAAAGCTTATGGAGAGACAACTTCAAAGGAAAATCAGTTGGAGTGGGCCTCACCTCCAACAGGGATCAAGCTGGAAGGAGAACGTCTTTTTCTGATGAAGATAGAGGACTTTTTTAAAGAGGACCCTTTACTTTGCTCGATAAAAAAAGAAGAGCTTTTAGAGCTTCCCTTTCCCTTTGAGGATCCCAAAGAGATCCCCGGGATCAGATCGCTTGAGGAAGGGAAGTGGAGAGAGTTTGAAGTCTCTTTAGATGGGGTTATGGCCATTGGAATTTCTAAACCGAAAACTGAAAAAGAAAAGAGGGAGTTTATCAATCGTTTTCTTTCTGGGTTGAGAAAGCTCCTTTCCGAAGATGATAATTGGACCTTTTTCAGGCCGCTTTTTCATTCTCTCGAATATTGCCAGAGATGTCAACTTTGTAGCGAGGCCTGTCCTATCTACTTAGCTTCGGGAAGAAAGGAAATTTACAGGCCTACTTTTAGGGGTGAAATATTAAGGCGCATCATAGAGAAGTACCTAAAAGGGAAGGGGTTCTTTTCAAAGTTTAAACCGAACGACTTCGAACTCACCTTCTCCGCTGTTGCCAGGTTAGGTGAGCTTTCCTATCGTTGTACCTTGTGTCGTAAATGTGCCCAGGTTTGCCCCTTGGGGGTTGACAATGCTCTTATTGCCCGTGAAATAAGGAAGCTCTTTTCTCAGGAACTTGGCATTGCTCCAAAAGAGCTTCATGAACTTGGGACCATGAAACACCTTAAAATTGGTTCTCCTACAGGGATCACCCCTCAAGCTTTGAAGGACTTAGTGAGGTTTATAGAGGAGGATATCGAGGAAAGGACGGGCGAAAGGGTCAAAATCCCCATGGATAAGGAAGGAGCGGAGGTGCTTTTTCTTCACAATACAGGTGAGTTTCTCTCCTTTCCCGAGAACCTGGAGGCTTTCGCCATTATTTTCCACCGAAGCCGCATCGATTGGACCCTTTCGTCTGAACTTATGGGCTATGATGCGGTTAACTACGGTCTTTGGTATGACGATGTGCAGTTAATGAGAATAGCCTTAAAGCAGGTCGAAATAGCCAAGACCTTGAAGGTGAAAAGGATAGTCCTTGGAGAATGTGGCCATGCCCATAAGGCCTTACTCGGTGTGGCGGATAGGATCCTTTTAAAGGAGTTGAATATCCCGAGGGAAAGCGCATTGATTCTAATCGAAAAAATCCTTCGCGAGGGGAAGATAAGGCTTGATCCAAGGAGAAACGATTTTCCCGTTACCCTTCATGATCCCTGTGGTATCGTGAGGCAGATGGGAATAGTCGAGGTTCCGAGGAGGATTCTACGGAGGATATGTCCTAATTTTAGGGAAATGAATCCTTGTGGGGTGGAAAACTACTGTTGTGGAGGAGGATCGGGTTTTGCGGTGATAAGATCGGCCAATTTCCCCGATTGGAGAAATTTAATAGCCGGAAGGATGAAGTTAAAGCAGATAGTAGAGGTATTTCAGGACGTGATTTCTCCTGATATAAACAAATACGTATGCGCCCCTTGCTCAAACTGTAAAGCTCAAATAAGGGACCTGTTTTCCTTTTACAAGGTATGGGAGAAATGCAGGATCTTTTATGGAGGACTTGCCGAACTTGTGGTAAACGCTATGGCCGACCTAAAAAGGCCCTTTATAGAATGGGAATGGAGGTAAAGAGATGGAGATAAAGGATCTCCTTCCTTGTATCGCTGATCCGGAAAAGTATAGGGTAATAGGTCGAATTGAGGTGGATAACTTAAAAGAGGTAGCCCCATATCTGGCCAGGCTTCTCCCAAATGCCACTTATAACTCAAAAGAGGGCTGGATCAGTTTCAAGAAAGGACAGAGGATCATCACCATTTATCAGGATGGCTTTGTAACAATGACGATGATAAAGGACAAGGAAGAAGCGTTAAGCATCCTTCAAGAACTGGAAGAGAAAGCAAAACTCGCTTGGCAAAAAAGGGATGAGATTGACATAACTAAGCCTTTGGAGAAGAGCTTTGTGGGGCCCTTTGACGTTTATAAGTATTTACCGAAGACGAATTGTAAAAGATGTGGCGAAGGGACATGCATGGCTTATGCCTTTAAGGTTTTGAACGGGGAAAAGAAGTTAAAGGATTGTCCTTTGCTTTTTGAGGATCCTAAGTACTTAGGGATAAAGGAAACCTTAATAAGCCTACTTTTATCTGCGGGATATGAGGTAGAGCTACAGTAAATCCGGTTTGGTTTGAGAGAGTTTGCCATTTTTCAATAGATAAACTTTATCGGTTGTCTGACGTAAAAATTCTCTATCATGGGAGACTACAAGATAGGTTTTAGCATTATTCCTCAAAATGGAGAGGATCCTTTTTTGAGTCGTTTCATCAAGCCCTAAGCAAGGCTCATCCAAAAGATAGCAAAGGGGGTTCATGGCTATGACCGTGGCAAGTGCCGTTAGCCTTTTCTCTCCATAAGAAAGTTTATGAGTAAGCCTATCTTTTAACTCAATAAGGCCTAATAAAGCACATGTTTCCTCCACTATTTTAATAGTTTCCTCTCGGGATTTACCGAGATTTAAAGGACCGAAAGCTATGTCTTCTTTAACGGTAGGACAAAACAATTGGCTATCGGAGTCTTGAAAAAGAAACCCCACTTTTTGTCTAACTTCCAGGAAATCCTCCTCTTTATCTCTCCTTTTGCCAAAGATCTCCACGATTCCCGATTCGGGCTTAAGGAAGCCCATGATGATGTAAAGAAGCGTGGTCTTTCCCGCTCCATTAGGCCCCCAAAGGCCGATCTTTTCGCCCTCAAAGACCTCCAAATCGATGCCGTGAAGGATGTATTTTTTATCATATCTGAAGGTTATCCCTTTAAGCCTGATAAGTGGTTCCTTCATGACTTAAAGCGTATAAAGCTCGCTATAAGGATCATTATGATACCAAAAACTAAGTCCCTCTTTTGCCACGTTAAAACATCATATAGTGGGAAATCTCCTTTGAAACCTCTGGATAGCATGCATTTATAAGTCTCTTCCGCCCGTTCGTAACTTCTCACTAAAAGTCCCCCTATCAGGTAACCGTAAGTCTTATAAGTATGAACGTTTAATCTTGGAGAAAACCCTCTGGCCGAAATAGCCCTTTTGAGCTTTTCGTACTCCTCGTGATTTACCGTGAGATACCTATAAAGAAGAAAGAGGATTGAGGCAAGTTTTTTAGGAAATTTCAAATCCAAGCTAGCCCTGGCTAATGAAAACACTGAAGAGGTGGCCAAAAGGGCTATTGTGGCCATTATAATGGCGTTGGATTTCATAGTGACCATTAAGGCCTGCTCCAATTGAAAATACCTCATGGGCACGAAAAGCCAGATCAGTCCTATAAAAAAATTCGCCCCCAAAAGCCTCGTTAAAAAAGCCTTAAGTCTTATTTTTGAGCAGAAGATGAGAGATGCCGAATATAGAAGATAAAGAAAAGGGATCTTCAACGTGTTGGAAGTGGCACAAAGAAGACTAAAAGAAAGAAAAACGATGATTTTTACCCTTGGATCCATCCGATGGAGGAAGGAATCCCCTTCGGCAAAAACCTCAAGATGCATGTTTCCTTCTCAGAAAAAGGTTTATTATCCCCCACACGCCGAAAATATAACCTATGCCCCCGATTATATCTCTGAAAGTTAGGTGATCCATCGCCTTGCGTAAATCCCTTAGTTCATTCTCAAGAGCCTGAAGCCTTTCCTCAAGTGCCTTATTATCATTGATTTGGAAAGGTCCTTGATTTGCTTTCGCTTCTTTTTCTTGAGAAGCCTCAATTTCATATTGAGCCCTGTGCTCAGGTCCGGCTAAGGCTAAAACTTTCAACTTGCCCTTTTCTTGGGTTTTGATGGAAAAAAGTCCCTTTTCATCGGTTAAGCCTTCCCCGACTTTCACCCCTTTTTCGTCGTAGAGCTCCACCTTAACCTTTTTGCAAGGCGAACCGTCAGCGAAGTAACACTCTCCCTTTACCGTTTCTCCTTCTCTGAAGGCATAAACGCTCACCTTATGGGCTAAACTCAAGGTAGGTAAAAGCAGTATCATTAAAGATAAGAAAAAGGCCTTCATTTTAACACCTCCGGTTTAACCTTTTTAAGATAAGTCAAAATAAAACCCGTAATTAAGGCTTCCAATAGGGCCAAAGGAAGATGCATCAAGAAGAAGGTAATTGCCACTGCGCGAAAGCTTTTTTCCGTCCAAAGGAGGGCAAAGCTCGTGAGAAGTGCCCCCATTAGAACGGAAAACCCACCTCCCAAAGCTCCACCGACAAAAACTGAGGCCTTCTTTTCTTTTTTTAAAAGGGTTCTAAACAGGAAATAAGAAACAACTGCCGGAGTAGCCATGTTAAAGGTATTAACCCCCAGAGTTGTGAGCCCTCCGAATTGAAAGAGCAAACCTTGAAGAAGTAAAGCCACAAAAATCGCGGGAAAGGCTTTGAAGCCGAGCAATAGCCCCATGAGTCCGTTTAAAACCAAATGGGTAGAGGTAGGACCCACGGGGATATGGATTAAGGAAGCCACGAAAAATCCCGAGGAGAGAATCGCCACCTTAGGGAGATCCTCCATTTTTATCTCCCTTAATCCCAAGGCGATCCCCCCTCCAGAAAGAAGAGCTCCCCCTAAAAGTACGGGTCCCGAAAGTACGCCTTCAGATATGTGCATTTATCGCATCTCCCTTACCCTTATCCACATTATCCCGCCCAACTCCACCGGATACTCCTTCCCGTCCTTTTTGAGCTTATAGGGAGCCTCGGTTATGGCCGAAAAGCCCCACCAGCCGGCTTTGGGGAAGGAATAAGAAAAAACGCCATTCACATCGGTCTTAAGGACCTGAGTGACGTAGGGGCTTTTTGGAGGCTTGACCCTTTTGCCCTCATTGTAATACTCCACTTCAACCCGGCAAAACGCAAGGGGTTTCCCGTTTAACTTCACCACACCTCGAAAAGTATTTCCCACCCAAAGCCCATAGGGCCTTGTGAGAGGGACAATCTCGATAGGTAAGCCCACTTCCTTTTCCCATCCGTCCTCTTTGCCAAGGGCTTGAACTATTACTTTAGGACAATGAACGAGGAACTTTTCTTCTGCTTCTTCCCAATAGGGGTTCATTTCCAAGAAAAAGATATGGTCTCCAGGCCGCTTTATGGTGAAAGAGGTTTCCCAAGCGTTTTTACCTTTAAGCTTAATATTTTTGATAGCCTTCAAGAGGTCCATTTTCTCCTCGCCAATTTTCACGTAAAAGGATTTTGGCTTTTCCATGTTCAACCATTCTTGTTCAAAAGGATGCATGAAGTAAAGTTTCAGAGTAATCGTTTTGGGATCCTTTTCCTCGATAATGTCATCCGAAGGCAAAATTACCGCAAAGTGGGAAAAACCAATCCCATAAAAGCATATCACCATCACAATTCCTAACACTGCTTTGAAAAGTCTCCTTTTCATTTTTAACCTCCTCAAAAGGATATATTAAATCTCAAGCCCAAAATGTGAGCCTCATTTTTATTGTTTTCCCGTAATTTATCGACCATGTACTGATAATCGAGAGTGAGATTGGAATTTATGTCTTTATATTCAAAAAGGTGAACCTTCAAATAAGTTTCAAATAGGTGAGTGTGAGATATTTCCCCCCTTTCAGGACCTTTAAAATAAGCATACCCAATGCCCATTTGATCTTTTTCCCTTTTCCAAAAGGATCCGTTTACGTTAAATCCAAAGGAGAGCATGCTTTTGTAATCCACCTGGGCCTTGTCATCTTGCCAACCCAATCGTAAAAAGGCACCGAGTTTTTTCTTTATAAGCTCCTGATCCACCGACAAACCAATTCCCCTTTTGGCCTTGTAGCTTGTTGAGGTCCAACTTTCGAATTTCTTATCGGTTGTAAAGAGACAAAGCCTATAATTCCCCTCCCCAAGTGGGTTTTCCCAGTGGTAAGTGAGTTGCCCACCCACCCAGGTGTAATACTTATCCAGTTCGTTTTTCGATCTCATGCCCACAAGGCTCAGGCGAAGGTTTCCCTTTTCAAATTCCAGACTTACTCCTGCGTCATAACTCGGAAGATTCAAAAGGGGATTATGAACAAGGCCTTCGTTCATGAATTGTTCGATTTCATCTCCAGCGAAGTTGTTATCGTCGACAAAAGCAGTGGAGTCGATAATTCCCAGAGTGACTCTCAAATGGGTTTCCTTTTCTAAGGGGAAAGTATGGGAATACCAAAGCTCTTGAAGGTGATCCCTGGGGTGCCCGTTAATATTATGAAGATCGATAAAAAGGTCATCCGCATTGGGAGAGAGGACAAAAGGGTTTACCTCCTTCAATCCACTTCCTTGGGCAAAACTCGCCCTTACGAAGAATTCGTCCTTTTCAGTAGGTTTAAGAGATGCCTTTAGATCAAGAACACCCGAACCTCTATCCCGATCTTTAAAATCTCCCTTCTCCTTTGCCATATATTGATAAACGAAAGTACCCGTTCCTGAAAGGGAAAGCCATTTGGTCAATTCCAAGCAAAACCCGGGTAAGGGGAGGAAAAAACTTAAAAGGATCAGAAAAAGCTTTCTCAACATGTTAATCCTCCTCGCCTAAAAATAAAAAACCACGAAGACCTTTTCCCCCCTTCTTGAGGGTTTGAAGCCTTCGTGGCGTTGTCAAAAGTTACCATATTTCTGCTTTTATGTCAATATTATCTTTTGAAGATGATTTACCTTAAATCGGTTGAAGAGATAGAGAAAATAAGGAAGAGCAGTCAACTTGTGGCCCGTACCTTGAAGTACCTTCGGGCTTTCGTAAGGGAAGGCATTTCTACGGAGGAGCTTGATCGTTTGGCCGAGGAATACATCAAGCGTCATGGAGGGATTCCTGCTTTTAAGGGGTATCGGGGTTATCCTCGAAGCCTTTGCGTTTCCGTAAATGAAGAAGTGGTCCATGGGATTCCCGGCAAGAGGAGGCTTAAGGAGGGGGATGTAGTGAGCCTTGATTTGGGGGTATTAATGGAGGGCTATTATGGGGATGCGGCCATCACGGTTCCGGTTGGTAAAGTTTCGGAGCTTGCCAAAAGGTTAATCAAAGTCACAGAAGAGGCCCTTTATAAGGGCATAGAGAAAGCAAGGCCTGGTAATCGGTTAAGCGATATATCCCATGCGATTCAAACTCACGTGGAGAAAGCGGGGTTTTCGGTGGTGAGGGAATTCGTGGGACATGGGATTGGGAAGCAACTTCACGAAGAGCCCCAAGTCCCCAACTTCGGCCCTCCTAATCGAGGGCCAAGGCTTGAGCCGGGGATGGTTTTGGCCATTGAGCCCATGGTCAACACGGGCACCTGGGAAGTGAGGATCCTGTCGAATGGTTGGACTGTCGTCACTGCGGACGGGGGGCTTTCCGCCCATTTTGAGCACACGGTGGCCATAACGGATAATGGCCCCGAGATCTTGTCATTGCCCTGAAGGTTATTCTCTTTCTTTTACAACCAGTCTTATGGGAGAGCCCAAAAAGCCAAAGGCTTCTCGGAGCTTCCTTATCAAAAAGCGTTGGAAGTTCTCCCTTACTCCTTCGGGGTAATTTACGAAGAGTACAAAGGTCGGGGGAGCCACTTGGGGTTGGGTCAGGTAATAGATCTTTACCACCTTATTGCGCCAAAGGGGCAACTGGTGAGGTAGGATGGTCTTTCGGAACCAGCGGTTTAGTTGTCCGGTGGGGATCCTCTTTTTCCATTCCGAATAGACTTCCTGGACCGTGTTTAAGATTTTCTCCGTCCCATATCCCGTTTTGGCTGAGACAAAAAGGATGGGGGCAAAGTCCAGAAAATGGAATCTCTCCCTCAAAGCCTCTTCGTACTCCTTGACCTTTACCTTTCCCTCAGCAAGATCCCATTTATTGACCACCAAAATAAGCCCTTTTCCCCGGTTTTGAATGAGGTTGGCGATCTTTGAATCCTGATCGGTGGGACCTTCAACGGCGTCAAGAACGAGCAGATTCACGTCGGCTCGTTCGATGCTTTTTATGGCTTGCCACACACAATACCACTCAAGTTTTTCCGAGATACGACTTTTTCGCTTTATGCCAGCGGTATCTATGAGGAGGAATTCCTTTCCGTCAAAGGTAAAGGGAGTATCTATGGCATCCCGCGTTGTCCCCGGACGTTCGTCCACGATAACCCTTTCAAATCCCAGGATCCGGTTAAGTAAGCTTGACTTCCCCACATTAGGGCGCCCCACAATGGCCACCTTGATGACCTCTTGGGTGTTTTTCTCGGGTTCACCGGCCTCTTCAGGAAGGTTTTTCAGGATCTCATCGAGCAATTCGTCAAGCCCCCTTCGGTGAATAGCGGAGACCAGAATGGGCCTTTCTATACCGAGTTCGTAAAACTCAGTGACATTTCTCCTCTCCTTGGGCCCATCCACCTTGTTTATGACGTAAAGGACCCTTTTTTCCGTCTTCCGCAAGTAATTGGCAATTTCCTTATCCAAGGGGTTTAAACCCTCTTTGGCGTCGAGCACAAAAAGTACTAAATCGGCCTCTTTTACCGCAAGCTCGCATTGCCGGCGAACAAGCCCGGCTATGCCCTCCTTAGCCTCCGGCTCAAAGCCACCGGTATCGATCAAAAGGAAGGACCTTTCATCATGCTGGACCCTCCCGAAATTCATATCTCTGGTGACCCCCGGAATATCCTCCACTATGGCCTTTTTTTGGCGCAGAAGGGCGTTAAAGAGCGTGGATTTTCCCACATTAGGTCTTCCCACTATGGCGACGATACCCTTCATTTCTAAAACAATTTAATAATCCCTTTCTTTCTTGCCCATAGTGCCTTGTTTAATGTGTTTGGTCAGCATGATAGCTCCCCGTCTGGATTTCCGCAAATCCTCGAGAGCCTATGCCTTCCCCATGCCTTAGATTTTGTCCGCCATAGGGGCCTTCCTTTCTTTTTGAGCCTTTTCTGGGAAGGCCACCATGCTGTTTCATGGAGGCACTTTTTGACGCCCTGCTTTCTTGCCCAGATGTGAGGAGTATGGTATTAAAAAGCCTTGATGAAGGTCAAAAATTGGATGACGAAAAAGGTCATAACCATCGATCCCGAGGCCAAGCTTCAAGAAGCCATAGCCTTAATGCGCAGACACTCCATAAGGCATCTCCCCGTGGTAAAGGACGAAGAGCTTGTGGGATGGGTTTCGGAGGCGGATATAAGAAGTGCTTATTTGGCTTCCCTTCTGGAGGACATCAGGATCAAGGACGTGATGATTAAAGACCCTATCACCGTTGATCCTGAAACGCCCTTAGAAGAGGCAGCCAAGATCCTTCACCGCCATGCGATAGGGGGGGTTCCGGTAGTAGAAGGAAAGAAGGTGGTAGGGGTTCTTACGGTGAGGGATATCATGGGGGCTTTCATCGAGTTGATGGGGTTTTTGAGAGAGAGTTCCAGGATCGATGTTATCCTCGGCGGGAAGCCCCACGCTTTCCAGGAAGTTTCCGAGATCATCCGCAAGCACGGGGCAGAGATCATCTCGGTAGGGATCTCGGGACCTGAGGATAAAAAGAAAAGGGTTTACTTTTTGAGGCTTAGCAAATGTGACGTCAAGGCCATCGCCCAAGAACTTGAAGAAGCTGGTTACAAGGTGGTTTCGGTGATAGAATGATGGATCCCTCAAACCTAAAAGAGAAAATAAGAAATGACCCAAAAGCACTAGAGACCTTTCTTGAAGAGCTCCTGAAGGACCCTTCTGAAAGGACCGTAGACCTTTTAAAGGAATTGAAGGAGCTTTATAAGGACCATAAGGAATGTCTAAAGGTAGTAAAGAGGGCGATTTTTAAACTCCGTCAAAAGGGAGTCATTTTTGAGGAAGAAGGGAAAAGCGTATCCATCTTGAGATCCATTAAGCTCCCTGAGCCCAAGGGCTATCTCGGGCTTTGGGATCTTTCGGGAAGGCTCTTTCTGGCTTTAGAAAAGGAAACTCCCAGGGGACTTATAGGACTTTCGGGATTTGGGTCCTTTGAAGAAGGGCTTTTGGATTTCTTTGGAGGGAGTGTGGCGAAGAAGAATTGGCGTAAATTTTTGGAGAACCAAGTGGTCTCGGGTATCAAGCCTAAAGAGGTGCCCGCCTCTTATGTGAAGACCCTGTTTGAGGAGCTTGAGGGAATAAGGTCCCACGAGGAGTTCCGAAAGCAGGCCTCTTATTTGGAAAGTCTCCCTTCCTACGAAGGGCCAGTCCCTTTGGTTTTTCAATATCTCTCTTTAGAGGGGCTCAACAATCCAAAGGAGGAGAAGCTTTTTGAGATTCTGCCCCATTTTGGGCTTTGGGCCTTTAAGGAGGAAGAATTGAAGCCTTATATGGAGGAATTGAGAAGGGCCCAAGAGAGTCCACTGGTGCTTACCCAAACTCAAAAAAGCCAACGACTAGACGGTATAGTGGAGAAGGCCATTCAAGGCCTTTTTACTGAGAAGAGGCGTCAGGCTTTAAGGAGAAACCTCCAAGAGGTGGCTTTGATCCTATGGCTCAACGATAAAAAAGAGGAGGCCGAAAACCTTCTCCTTTTGGCCGAACGCTTAAAGGAAGAGCCTTCGCCTCTAAGGCCTGATCCATTCCTCAGGAGGCTTTTTCTCCTTGGCCTTCAGGCTTTGAGCTCCGAGAAAGCTCCCAGAGAACTTTCATCCTTTTGATGAGCTTTGAGGGTATCCGATCCCACTTGATGCCCTGAGGGCGCCACAAAGGACCATTGACCCTTAAGACCCTAGTAGGGGTTACGATCACGTTTACGCTTACATCCCCTTCTTCCAAAGGAACCTCATCAAAGACCTGAGAATCGTCCACATGGGCCACAATGGGGACATCCTCCTTTACCGCACCTATCTCCCTCAATATCTGGTACTCCAGGTCGAAATATCCTTTCCCTTTACCGAGCCTCCCTCCATTGAGTCCTACGGCTACCGCCCCCGTTATCAAGAGGTCAATTTCTCCTATTTCCTTAAGGGAGAGGGGTTTGCCGTAAAAGGCGATATTGGAGCCCCTTAAGGCCTTGGGCCAAAGAGGGACCTTTATCATATCTTTTCGGACCAGGAAAAAGCCTTCCCTTAAGCCGGGCGAAGCCATGATGAGCTCCTTTCCGTCCATTAGGGCGTTAATCCTCACTTGAAGTTGAGCCTGATCCGGGGGAACCATCACCCGCTTGGCCGATTTATACTCGGGAAGACCCCTTAGCCTTTCGGCGGCTTTCCCCGCCCCCTCAAAGGGCGGGATGAGTCCGTGGAAACCGAGTTTTTCCCACACCTTTTCCCTTATAGAAGCCTTGAACTGCTTAAGGTTCATGAAAAGCTCCTTCGTGTTTTAAAAGCCAGATTTTGACCTCCAAACCCAAGGAAAAACCTCCGAGCCCCCTTTTGGAGATAACCCGGTGACAGGGGATAAAAATGGGAAGGGGATTTGCCCCTAAGGCCCTTCCCACTGCCCTTAAGGCTTTGGGCTTTCCTATGGCCTTGGCCATTTCTCCGTAAGTGCGGGTCTCACCCCAGGGGATCTCTTTTACCTTTCTCCATACCTCCTTTTGAAAGAAGGTACCTTCCAGTAAAAGGGGGGTCTTAAAGGTCTTAATTTCCCCTCGAAAATAACCTTCCAATTCCTCTAAAGCTTCCGGAAGGGGCCATTTCTCGAAGGAAAGGGGATGAAGAATGGCTTTCATTTTTTGAATAAACTCCTCTCCCCTTCCCACCTTTAAAAGCCACCTTTCCGTTCCTATTAACCACCAAACCCCTATGGGAGAATTATAGCTTTTAGCGAAATACGACATTTACCCCGTTTTTTTTAGGATCAATTATATATAATGGAAAAGTGGAGAATTTTTGGAGCTTACCCAAGGAGGAACTTTTAAAGAAGCTAAAAACCTCTGAGAAGGGGCTTTCCGAAGCCCCATTATCCTCATTCTCCTCTTCGCAACGGCCTTGTCACTATTTTTAAGAGATTGGGTCGATGCACTTATCATTTTTTCCATCGTGCTCCTAAGTGGGATCCTCAGCTTTTGGCAAGAATATAACGCCTCAAACGCAGTCAAAAAGCTCCTTTCCCTTGTCCGAATCAAAGCGGACGTTTTAAGGGATAACCTACTAAAAGAGATCCCAGTAGAAGAAATTGTCCCAGGGGATATAATGCTTCTTAAAGCGGGAGACATTGTGCCTGCCGATGGGGTGGTCTTGGAATCAAAGGACCTATTTATCGAAGAGGCCGTTTTAACGGGCGAGACCTTCCCCGTGGAAAAGGAACCAGGGGTTTTGCCGACGGAAACTCCACTTCACGAGCGAAAAAATGCCCTATGGATGGGCACAAGCGTCATCAGCGGAACCGGAAAACAACTGGTCATAAGAACAGATCGTGGAGACGATAGAGAACTTAAAGGGCTTGGGCATTAAACTCAAGATCATCACTGGCGATAACAGGGGATATCTCTTGATGATGACTATTTTTGTAGGGATCTTTACTTCACTTTTCCCATTTCTTCCCTTGGCTAAAATTTTCGGGTTTACTTCTCTGTCTTTCCCGTTAATTTCGGCTATTTTAGGTATAGTATCCCTCTATGTGGTTACAGCTGAGATCGTAAAAAGGGCTTTTTACAAGAGGGTAAATTTTTGACTCACTCGCCTTTTCTGCGCTTGCCCCTTTTACAAGAAGGGGTTTCTTCGCACTGTTTTCGCCTTCGGCCTTTTCCCTTGGGCTTTTCTTCGGTCTGAGGGGCGTTCGGGTGATCCTTCCCTTCGGAAAGCAATCCATGCTTGGCCAGAACGATCCTTTCGGCCTCTAACCAGTTATCCAAATCCCTTCCGGGAATACAGCCGCTTTTAACGTAAAGCTCATAAGCCACCATCCTTATTTCTTCCTCCAAAACTTTCCTGTCCATGATACCTCCTGAAGTTTAACCTCTTAAGAATAGTCTAAAAGCCCGCTTCAAAAAGATCAACCGAATGAAAATCCTAAGCGGTTGATTCTTGGTGGCTACTTAAAACGAGTTTTATCTCGTGTAGCAGTTGAGCCGGGTTTTTCAGCGGATAATGCAATTTTTCGACGATTTCACTGGCCGGGAGGTTTTTGATCTTAAGGTCCTTAAGTTTCTCCTTGAGAAGTGATGGGTCCTGAATGGGGTACTTGGTGCCTTTAAGGTACTTCAACACCGTATAAGCCCAAGGAATATCCAAGTGTTTCATAAGGTCCTCTATCATTAAACCGCAGTAATGAATTAGAGTTTCCGCCTCATTACCCTCTTTTACCAATCGATAAGCCAATTTCGCGATACCCCCAGCGGTGTGAACCCTCATCTCTTTGGTTTCTTCTTTGGCGAGTTCTTCTACCTTTTTGAGCTTTTCTAAAGTAAGAGTGGGATCAGCCCTCAGGATGTTTCTCACGGTATTTCTGCTCAATCCTACGGTTTTGGCGATCTCGTCCTCGGTTTTGAGGTACTCTTCTCTTAAAATTATCACATAAGAAGCCCTGGCCAAACTTGGAAGCCACGTTAAAGTCCGATATTCGGCCAATTTGCTCAAACCACCCAGTAGGTCAATGGCCTTGAAGAAGACCCGATTTACGTAGTGCTCCAAATCCTTTTGGGGTACTTCTTGTTGGGGAAGTCCAGTGATTTCTATTACCATGTCTTTTCACCTCCTATTGGTTCTTTAATTTTTATCAAACCTGTTTCGCTTATCTCTAAAAAATGGGTCTTAGTGTCGTGCCCACACATCCTACAGCCGTCGATTCTGAAGAGCCGAACGATCTCCCCTATGGGCTTTTTGTAAAGTTTTGCCTTGATGCTGGAATCGATGAGCTCTTTTGCCAGGATCATGGTGCCATCCACAATATGCCCAACCGCATAACCTCCAGCTGCTTCGGCCGTGAACTCTTCGTGGCCGCTTCTCTTTTGGGAGACGAAAAGGGCGGTTTGATACCATTTCTTCATAAAGTTATAAAGCCTTCTCACGATGGCTCGGGCGAGCATCTCCTTGTTCTCAAAAAGCCCAGTGATCGAATCTATCACCGTATATTTCACCTTGTAAGTTTTGATCACATAAGCCAAGGTGCTAAGGAAGTCGGGTAGGTTTTCCCTTATCCTGGAAGAGGAGGCAGCATCGATGAGGATGATGTTGTCCTGAAACTCATCGAAATCCAAGCCCATCGCCTGAGCCCGGAATTTTAAGGCGTTGACCGTGAAAGGAGCCGGAGACTCAACGGTTATAAAAGCCACCTTCTCCCCTTTACTTGCCCGATGGACCGTAAATTGTTCTACCATGAGGGATTTCCCCGTATCGGAGACACCGGTTATGTTAAAGACCGAATAGGAAGGGATCCCGTTTAAGGATTTTTTCACTAACTTGCCTTTCACATTCTCCACCACGAAAAAAAGATCATCCAGACCCTCGATTCCAGTGGAGATTCCGTGAAGTTCAGGAGCCTTTTCTAAGGCCTTGGAACCGGTGAAAACGGCAGAAAAATCGGGAGTTGCTCGCTCCTTTTCCTCCAAAAAGGCCTTCTCATCCTCTACAAAATGGCTCACCATTCCTTACTCCTTATTAAAGATCTCTTATGACATCCATAAACAATTTAACAACCTTTGTGAAAAATTAAAGTTTAAGGCCCCTGAGGTTCAATAAAAATTTGCAATTCACGATTTAACGCGCTTTTTCGGTAAAGGCAAGTATTCTACAGTGGGAGTTGATCTCAAAGGTTGTGGGAAGAGTTTCATGAGGTGATATATTTCGGGAGGCATCTCATTACGGACCGGGAGCCCCATCTTTTTGGCCTCTTCATAGGTAATAGGGTGATCGTGAGTGAAGTATCCTTGCGAGAGCAATTCAGCGATTTCGTCGATGGTGTGGTCAGGATATTTGCCTTGGAGGATGATCTTAAGGCATTTTTTCATCTGACTTAAGGCCATCTCCGCCATATCGGCTAAAATGAGGGTTTGGTCCTCGATCTTATCCATCGGTTTACGACGCAAAAGCCTGAGAATAGAAGCTGCTGGAAATCCCTGTATCTGGGGATCAACGGGTCCCAAGACCGCGTGTTCCCCCATTACGATCTCATCGCAGGCAAGGGCGATCAAGGTCCCTCCGCTCATGGCATAATAAGGGATGAAGGCCGTTGTTTTAGCTGGATGTTTCTTTAAAGCCAAAGCGATTTGTAAAGAGGCCAAAACCAATCCTCCTGGAGTGTGAAGGATGATGTCTATCGGCACATCCTTATCGGTCATATTGATGGCCCTTATTACCTCCTCGGAATCGTTAATGTCTATATACCGCATAATGGGAAAGCCCCAAAAACTCATGGTCTCCTGACGGTGGACGAGCAAAATCACCCTGGACCCTCGGGAAGCCTCAAGCTTAGCGAGCATCTTTTGCCTTGACATCTCGAGGAATTTCCTCTGCAAAAACGGCTGAAAGGCTAAAAGAAGGAGAAGCAACCAAAGAAATTCGTATCCCATCTCCTTTTACCTCCTTTTAAAGTTACAAACTGGGCTCTTCATTTTCCCATCTCAAAATAAAGTTTGCAAGCTTAAGGTCTTCGGGGAAGGTTATCTTCAAGTTGAGCCAGTCGCCTTGTACGAGCTTTACCCTTCCTCCATATCGAAGGTAAATGGAGGAATCGTCGGGTTGATCGGTTAAACCTTCTTCTTGAGCCAATCTATGGGCTTCAAGGATTCGGCGGTAGGGGAACCCCTGGGGGGTTTGAACGATTTTTATCCTTTTTCGATCAACCGTTTTTAAGGCCCAGTTTTCATCGGCCTCTATGAGGGTTTCTTGGGCAGGAAGAACGGGTATTACGGCCTGTGGAGCTTCTCGGATTAGCCTTTGGACCAGTTCTTTTTTAAGGAATGGTCTCGCTCCGTCGTGAATGAGGACGTAATCGGGCTTTAAGGGTTCAAGGGCCAAAAGGCCTAAGAAGGAGGACTCTTGGCGGGTTGGTCCTCCTTTCCTTATAAGCCACTTGTTTCTGAGATTTACCAGGTATTTTTGGGCCTCCTCTTCCCAATTCTCCGGAACCACCAATATTCCCCCTTGTATTTCTTCTGTTTGATCAAAGACCTCAAGTGACCAAAGGAAAAGGGGTTTTCCCTTAAGTTTCAAGAATCCCTTAGGCAATTTCTCCTGTAGCCTCTCCCCTTGACCAGCTGAGAGTATGATGGCGTAAATCCTCATTTTAAAAGCACTTCCAAAACGTCTCGGAATACCCTCTCGGCCACCTCCCGGAGGTAACCGCCATGGGTTATCACCAGATAACGACCTTCTGAGACCTCATCGGCAAGTTCCTTTATAAGTTGAGCCAACCTCCTGTAAAACTCCACACTTAACCCCCTATCCCCATAGTCACCCTGACAGGTATCGTGGCCAAAGTTATGAAGGATTAAATCGGGTCTGAACCTTCTGGACCTTTCGCCAAACTCCTCCTTGACCATTTGAAGATACCTTTCATCCCCTATCCCATAGGGAACCGCCCGATCCACCTTCGTCTCATCGGGACTTGTGTAATCCATGTGACAAAAACAAACGTGAAGGACTTGGGGATCGTTTACGAAAAAGCTCCTTGTCCCATCCCCATGGTGACAATCCGTATCCAGGATGGCTATTCGTTGGGCCAAGGCTTTCTGGCGTAAAAGATAAACCGTAGGGCCACTGCAGGAAAGGTAAGTCCCTCCCCATCCAAACTCCCTTGAAGCATGGTGTCCTGCGGCAACCGTAAAAACAAGGGCCCTTTTGAGCTCTCCCTTCATTATCTTCTCCGCGGCCAAAAGGCAACCCCCCACCGACCTTGAGGCCCCTTCCCAATACCAGCTCTTTTTCACCCCTTCAAGGTAAGACGGGGAGTGACAGGCTAAAAGGATCTCCTCCGGGGCCAGGGGGGATTCGAAGAGGGAAAGGTCTTCGTGCTTAAGGAGATCTCCCAATATCTGAGGAAAGCGCTCGTATTTGTTACCTATAATGGGCCAATCGGCCGAGGCCATAATGGGATGGAAGAAAACGCCCACCTTCGTCATCTTAAACCTCCAAGTTTAATGTTAGTGGACTGTTTTCTTAGGGTCAATTTGAGGTATTGACCCTTCGGCAGAAGGGGATATAAATAAAGGCGATGGGATTAAAATTGGAGAGATTCAACCCGGATGAGTTTCGTTGAATCCTTTATGATAGGGAGGGCATCGATCGCCTCCAGGGCCCGCCGTATGTTACGCTCCACCGCTTCGTGGGTCATCATCACAATGGGGACTGCCCCTTTACGAGTCTGTCCTTTCTGGATAACCGAAGCGATGCTTATGTCATTCTCCCCCAAAATGCCCGATATTTTGGAGAGGACCCCGGGCCGATCGATGGCCGAAAAGCGAAGGTAATAAACGCACCTTATCTCCTCCATCCCCTTTATCCTCAAGGATGGGAGGGAGAAAAGGGGTAGTTTGGTGTTCCCTCGAAGGAGGTCCCCCAAATCGCTTACCACTGCGCTTGCCGTAGGTAAGGACCCTGCTCCTTGTCCATAAAAGAGAAGAGGGCCCACCGCATCCCCTATCACGTAAACGGCATTAAAGACCCCGTTCACCTGGGAAAGAGGGTGTCCTTTTGGGATCAAGGTGGGATGAACTCGCAATTGAAGCCCATCCCTATCCTCCTTGGCTATTGCCAAAAGCTTGACCTTATAGCCGAATTCGTGAGCGAACTGAATATCAAGAGGGCTAATTCGGGTTATGCCTTCCACATAGACGTTCTTAAAATCGATCCATTCCCCAAAGGCCAAAGAGGCAAGTAGAACCAATTTATGAGCCGCATCAAGACCTTCCACATCCAAACTCGGATCAGCCTCGGCGTAACCGAGTTTCTGAGCCCTTTTCAAAGCATCCTCATAACTCAAGGCCTCATCGCTCATCTTGGTCAGGATGAAGTTGGAGGTCCCGTTTAGGATGCCAAAAATGGCCTTAATCCGGTTCCCCACCAGACTCTCCTTAACCGCCTTAATAATAGGGATGCCCCCTCCTACGCTTGCCTCAAACCCCACCGAGAGGTTTTTCTCCCTTGCTTTTTCAAAAATCTCCCTTCCGTGAAGGGCCAAAAGGGCTTTATTGGCCGTCACCACGGGTTTTCCCAGCTCCAGAGCTCGAAGGATATAGGTTTTGGCGGGCTCGATCCCCCCTATCAGTTCGATAACCACTTGAACCTGAGGATCCTCGATGACTTCAAAGGCATCCCGAGTGAGTATCTCCGGGGGAACCTTAACGCCCCGATCCCTTTCCAGATCGAGGTCCGCTATCTTTCTCAAATAAAGGGGCTTTCCCAAGCGTTTTTCGATCAAGTCCTTGTTTTGGAGAAGCAACTTAACCACACCGCTTCCAACAGTCCCAAAACCTATCAATCCGATACCAAGCCCCATTTCCAAAACAGCCTCCTTATACCCCTTATGGCCTGTTTTATCCGGTGCTCGTTCTCCACCAAGGCGAATCTCACATGCCCTTCGCCATATTCCCCAAAACCTATGCCCGGGGATACGGCCACCTTTGCCTCTTGAAGGAGGAGTTTGCTGAATTGAAGGGAACCCATCTTTCGGAAGGGTTCGGGGATAGGGGCCCAGACGAACATGGTGGCCTTTGGCTTTTCCACTTTCCACCCAATCCGACATAAACCTTCCACTAAAACGTCTCTTCGGGATTGATAAATCAAACGGGTTTTTTCCACATAGGGATCCCCATCCCTTAGGGCGATGATGGCGGCTATTTGGATGGGTTGAAAGATTCCGTAGTCGAAGTAGCTCTTCAATCGCGCCAGCGCATGGATCATCTTCTTATTGCCCACCGCGAAGCCGACCCTCCAGCCCGCCATGTTGTAACCTTTTGATAAGGTATAAAACTCCACCGCCACCTCTTTAGCCCCAGGGACTTGGAGGATGCTCGGGGCTTTATAACCGTCAAACACCAGATCGGCGTAAGCCAAATCGTGAATGATAAAGATCCCATTCTCCCGGGCGAATTCGACCACCTTTTGGAAGAAATCAAGACTCACCGTGCGAGTGGTAGGGTTATTGGGGAAATTGAGTATGAGAAGCTTCGGCCTTGGCCAACCCAGTTTTAAGGCGTCCCTGAGCCCCCCTAAAAACTCCTCTTCGTCTTCCGTTAAAGGGACGCTTCTTAGGTCCCCTCCCGCGATGATAACCGCGTAAGTATGGATGGGATAAGCGGGATTTGGCACAAGCACCACATCACCCGGTTCTATCATGGCCAGAATCAGGTGAGAAAGCCCTTCCTTCGAGCCGATGGTCACAATGGCTTCGCTCTCCGGATCGATCTCCACATCATAATGTCTTTTGTACCATCTGCTTATCTCAACTCGGAGCTTATAGATCCCCCTTGAGGCCGAATAGCGATGGTTCTTGGGGTTTTGAGCGGCTTCTATAAGCTTCTCCACAACCGGCGGAGGAGCAGGTAGATCGGGATTGCCCATCCCCAAATCGATAATGTCCTCCCCCCTTCGTCTGGCTTCAAGCTTCATTTGGTCGATTTCGGCAAAAAGATAAGGGGGAAGCTTCTCTATTCTACCAAAAGAAACGTCCGTCATTTCTGAAGAATTATTAAATAATGAAAATTTTAAGTCAAATGAGAAAAATGGCGGAGGGAGAGGGATTCGAACCCCCGGACCCTCGGAGAGGGTCTGCGGCTTTCAAGGCCGCCGCCTTCGTCCACTCGGCCATCCCTCCTATGTCTTCCTATAAAAGATTTTATTTGGGAGGGGTTATCCTTTCAATGCCATACATATAAGGCCTGAGGACCTCGGGGATGAGGACGCTACCGTCTTCTTGTTGATAGTTCTCCAAAATCGCCACCACCGTCCTTCCCACCGCAAGCCCTGAGCCATTGAGGGTATGTACCAATTCGGTGCCCTTCTTACCTTGACGACGGAACCTTATCTGGGCCCTTCTTGCTTGGAAATCCTCGCAGTTACTGAGGGAGCTGATCTCCTTATATTCTCCAAGCCCAGGAAGCCAAACCTCAAGATCATAGGTCTTTGCCGCCGAAAAACCCAAATCGCCCGTACACAGTTCGACCACCCGATAATGAAGGCCAAGCCTTCTTAACACTTCCTCGGCATCCCGGACCATGGATTCCAATTCCTCGTAAGAGGTCTCCGGGGTGGTGATCTTCACCAGTTCCACTTTGTTAAATTGGTGTTGACGAATTATCCCCCTTACGTCCTTGCCGTAAGAACCGGCCTCTTTTCGAAAGCAGGGCGTATAGGAGACGTACTTCAAAGGCAGATCCTTTTCGTCAAGGATCTCTTCCCGGTGGATATTGGTAACAGGGACTTCGGCAGTGGGGATCAAAAATAGTTCTAACCCTTCTATCTTAAAAAGATCATCCTCAAACTTCGGCAGTTGTCCGGTCCCCTCCATCACCTCCCTTTTTACTAAAAAGGGCGGAAGTACCTCCGTATAGCCATGTTCTCTTATGTGAAGGTCAAGCATGAAGTTTATCAAAGCCCTCTCAAGCAACGCTCCGAGCCCCCGGTAAAGGGTAAAGCGAGAGCCCGCCAGTTTGGCCCCTCGAGCGAAATCAAGTATTCCCAGTCTCTCCCCTATCTCCCAATGGGGTTTGGGCTCGAAATCGAACTCGGGAGGTTCCCCCCATTTTCTCACCTCGCGGTTCTGTTCCGGTCCCTCCCCTATTGGAACTGACTCGTGGGGCAAGTTGGGGATCCTCAACAGAAAGGCCCGGAGTTCCTCTTCCTTTTCCTTCAAGCTTTGTTCGAGGTTTTTAAGCCTTTTGGAGAGCTCTCGAAGTTGGGAGAGAAGGTCGCTTACCTCTTCACCTTTTCGCTTTTTTAAAGGTATCTGTTCGGAGATTTCGTTCAGTTGCCTTCTTAAGGATTCCACTTCCTCTATGAGCTTGAGGCGTTCGGCATCTATTCTCTCGAAGTAATCCCAATTTATCTCCACCCCTCTTAAAGCCAAACGTTCCTTAATGTAGGGGAGCCTTTTTCTCAAGGTCTTGAGGTCGAGCATGGTTTATATTAAACCACAAAAAAGAGGATGGATCCATGGTAAATGCGCCCAAAAAGGAGGTAAGGATTAGAGCACCGGCCAAAATAAACCTCAGGCTCGAAGTACTGGGATTGAGGGAGGACAATTATCACGAGATCCTAAGTTGGGTATATCCCGTAAGCTTATGGGATGAGATAAGGCTGGAAAGAATAGAAAAAGGGGTATACCTTGAGTGCGATCACCCCCAAGTCCCCGAGGAGGATTTGAGCGTTAAAGCGGCAAAGCTCTTCCTGCGATATACTGGTCTTAAAATGGGGATAAAGATAAAACTTAAAAAGAACATACCCATTGGATCGGGGCTTGGCGGTGGTTCAAGTGACGCTGCCTCAACCCTTCGAGGACTCATGGAACTTTCGGGCTTTCAATTAGAAGAGAAGGAACTTTTCGAACTTGGTTCCCAGCTCGGTTCCGATATTCCCTTTTTCCTAAAAGGAAAACCCGCCCTCATCGGGGGAAGGGGTGAGAGGATCATCCAGGAGCTTCCTCCCCTTAAGTTGTTCCTGGTGATCCTTTATCCGAAGAAACCCCTTTCAAGTTCCGCCATTTATCGCTTATATGACTTATCCTTGACAAAGGGGGGAGGGAAAAATAGAATAATAAAGGATTTTCCTCCGAGAAAATGGGAAGAGTTTCTTTATAATGCGTTGGAAGAAGTAGCCGAACGGGTTTTGCCGGAGATAAAGGAGATGAAGAATTTGCTGCGGCAGAAGGGGGCAAAAGGGGTTTTGATGACTGGAAGTGGTTCGGCGGTTTTCGGTATTTATGAAAGGGAAGAGGAAGCGCGAAGTGCTTTTGAGTTTCTGAAAGCCTTTGATTGGGAGGTCTTTCTGGTCGAGACGCTTTAAGGTTGGGGTGTCGCCAAGCTGGTAAGGCACGGGACTTTGGATCCCGCATTCGGAGGTTCGAATCCTCCCACCCCAGCCAAAATTTTTTATCGAGGGAGAAGAGGTGGCGATTTTTCGAATAGATGGGGAGCTTAAGGTCTTTTCGGGCAACGCCAATCGACCCTTGGCCGAAAAGGTTTGTGATTATCTGGGCATTTCTTTGGGTAATGCGGAGGTCAAGACCTTCAGTGATGGGGAGATCTCGGTGGAGATCAACGAGAACGTACGGGGGAAGGACGTATTTATCATTCAGCCCACCTGTCCTCCGGTCAATGATAATCTGATGGAACTTTTGATCATGATAGATGCGGCCAGAAGGGCTTCGGCAGGTAGAATCACTGCAGTTATTCCCTATTATGGGTATGCTCGTCAGGATCGAAAGGTGGCCCCCAGGCAACCCATTTCAGCTAAGCTGGTGGCCAATCTCATAACGGTCGCGGGGGCTTCGAGGGTTTTGACCATGGACCTTCATGCGGGACAGATCCAAGGGTTTTTCGATATACCGGTGGATAACCTTTTTGCCAGGCCGGTCCTTCTTCATTACCTAAAGGAACACTTCAAAGATGATCTAGTTATAGTCTCGCCCGATGCGGGAGGGGTGGAGAGGGCCAGAGCCTTTGCTAAAAGGCTCGATGCCTCTTTGGCTATAATTGACAAAAGGCGAGAGAGGGCTAATGTGGCTGAGGTGATGAACATAATAGGCGATGTGAAGGGTAAGACTGCGGTTATCGTGGACGATATGGTCGATACAGGAGGGACCCTCACTAAAGCCGCCTTGGCTCTTCTTGATAAGGGGGCTTCGGCCGTTTATGCCTGCTGTACTCATCCGGTGCTTTCGGGAAATGCGGTCCAAAGAATTGCGGAATCTCCCCTCAAAGAGCTTATCGTTACCGATACCATTCCTCTTTCCGAAGAGGCTCGAAAGTGCAGTAAAATAAAGGTCCTTTCGGTGGGTAAGCTCTTTGGGGAAGCCGTTAGGAGGATTCACCTTAACGAATCGGTGAGTGTTCTTTTCGAATAAAAGGAGGTGGTGAGGGATGGAACTCGAGGCTTTTTACCGAAAGGAATTGGGCAAGGGGCCTTGTAGGCGATTGAGGAAACAGGGGATGATCCCCGCTGTCTTTTATGGTGCGGGGGAGGAGTCGATACCTTTATCAGTGAGGCTTAGCGATTTGAGGAAAACTTTCTCCACACCTGAGAGTAGAAGGTCCATCTTTACGTTGGTCATAAAAGGGCTTGGCGACGGAGAGGTGAGGAAGACGGCCGTCCTCAAAGAGGTACAAAGGGATACCCTCAAGGATCAGTTGCTTCATGTGGACTTTCAAGGGGTAAAGCTGGAGGAAGAGATTTACATGGAGGTGCCTATCGAGATCGTAGGAAAGCCCAAAGGGGTCGAAAAGGGCGGGCTTTTGGAGGTCTTTGTGCGTTCGGTTGAAGTGAAAGGAATTGCGGCCAACATACCTCCGGTAATAAAATTGGACGTTTCGAATCTCGATATAGGTGATTCCATCCACGTGATGGACCTCAAGATCGAAGGGGTGAAGATAACCAGTGATCCGCTTCAGACCATAGCGACGGTAGTGGCTCCTGAAATGGAAGAGGCCCCAACTGAAGGGACTTCGGGGAGTTCAAGTTAAGGGGGCTTCCCGGTTAAAGAGGTTCATGGTTGGTTCAAGTCCTTCTTCGATGAGAGTGAGAAGAAGGGCGTGGACTTTTTCCAAAAGGTGGGGGAGTTTTTTCAATTCCTCCTCCGAAAAGGGAGATAATACATATTGGACTACTTCCTCCTTTTTATCGGGTCTACCAATACCGATTTTCAAGCGGGGGAAATCGGGGCCTATGGTTTCGATGATGGACCTTACTCCCCTATGCCCCCCATCTCCCCCTCCCCTTTTAAGCCTTAGTTTTCCAAAGGGTAGGTCCAAATCGTCGTGGATCACCAGCAGCTTTTCCTTGGGGATGGGGACTTGATTCAATAGTTTCCCTATCGCCTTTCCCGAAAGGTTCATGAAGGTCAAGGGCTTAAAGAGGAGGATCTCCTTGGTCTTTATCTCTCCAAAGGCCCATTCCCCTTCGAAACCCTTTGACCAGTGGAGGCCGTATTTTTGAGCAAAACCATCCACCACCAGGAAGCCCATATTGTGACGACTCAATCGGTATTCAACGCCAGGATTTCCAAGGCCTATGAAGGCCCATTCCACCTGTTTCATCTTTCTTATTTTATAACGCTTGAAAAAAACTTTTTTAAGAAGTACCCTCGAAAAGGGGGGACCGAAGATGGGGGTTAATAAGACGCTGGCCGAGATGTTCTCCAAAATGGCCAATGCCCTGGAGTTTTTGGGGGAGAATCCCTTTAAAATTGGAGCTTATCGAAAGGCCGCCAAGGTTTTGGAGGATTACCCAGAGGATATAGAGGAGGTCTTTAAGCGAGGTGGCACCGAGGCCTTGATGAGGATCCCGGGGATTGGGGAACGGATTGCGAAAAAGGTGGCGGAGTACCTTCAAACGGGGAAGATGCGGAAATACGAGGAGGTTCTTTCTCAGGTTCCAGAAGCGCTTCTCGATCTTATGGAGGTTCAAGGAATAGGGCCTAAAACGCTGAGGCTTGCTTATGATCGTTTAGGGGTCAGAACACCTGAGGACTTCAAGAGGGTTTTGGAAAACGGATCCCTGGAGAGGCTTCCTGGTATGGGTCCTAAAAAGGTGGAGAACATAAAGAAGGGGCTTGAGCTTTATGAACGTATGAGCGAGAGGGTTCCACTTGGTTTGGCTTATCCACTGGTTAAAGAGATAATCGACCAGATGTCAAAATTGCCTCAAGTCCAATCCATCTCAGCCTGTGGAAGCTTCAGGAGGATGAAAGAAACCGTAGGGGATCTTGACATTTTGTGTACGGGTGAGGATGGGGCGAGAATAATCGATTATTTTGTGAACCTAAGAGGCGTGACCCGTGTCTTAGCCCAAGGTGAGACCAAGGGTTCGGCCATATTTCATAACCGTTATCAAGTGGACCTGAGGGTTGTACCGAGGGAATCCTACGGGGCAGCCCTTCAATACTTTACCGGTTCTAAACAACACAACATTCATCTCAGGACAATTGCCAAGGGGCTTGGGCTTAAAATATCTGAATACGGAGTATTTCGAGACGAGAAGAAAATAGGAGGGGAGAAAGAAGAGGAGGTGTATGAGCTTTTGGGATTAGTATGGATAGCCCCAGAGTTGAGGGAGGATTGGGGTGAGATCGAGGCAGCCCAAGCTCGGAAACTTCCCAAGTTGGTGGAGTATTTTCAGATAAAGGGGGATCTTCACGTTCACTCCAGGTATTCCGATGGCACTATGACCCTTGAGGATTTGTTGAAAGAGGCTGAACGCTATGGATGGGAATATATAGGGGTGTGCGATCACTCCCAAAGTGCCAAGTATGCTAAAGGGGTTGATGAGAAAAAGCTTCTGGAGAAGATTCGGGAGATAAGGGAGCTCAATCGCCGAAGGACCAGTGGTCCTTACCTTTTGGCCGGGGCCGAAGTCGATATTCTCCCCGACGGGAGCTTGGATTATCCGGACGAGATCTTAAAAGAGCTTGACCTGGTAGTGGCAGCCATTCACAGCTGGAAGAAAGAAGAGGATGTGACCCCGCGGATCCTTAAAGCTATGGAGAACCCATATGTTCACATCATAGCCCATCCCACCGGAAGGCTCATCTCAACGCGGGAAGGGTATCGGGTTGATATCGATGCCCTAATCGAAAAGGCCTCCCAGACCGGGGTGGCCCTGGAGATAAACGCCTATTATGATCGGTTAGACCTCAATGACATCAACGCTCGAAAAGCCAAGTCTAAGGGCGTTAAACTGGCCATCGGCACCGATGCCCATAATTTGGGACAACTATGGATGCTCGAACTTGGAGTAGGAGTGGCGAGAAGGGGTTGGTGCGAGCCCCAGGATGTTTTGAACACACTCTCCTATGAGGAACTTCTGAAGTGGACCCGGAAAAGGACCAGTTTTTCATGAGATTGGCCCTTCTTATGGCCAAGAGGGGCGAGGGGTGGGTTAGCCCAAATCCCATGGTAGGGGCAGTTTTGGTTAAGGATTCCAGGATCTTGTCCAAGGGTTTTCACAGGTTTTACGGAGGGGATCATGCGGAAGTCGAGGCTATAAAAAGGGCCAAGGAACCCCTGGAAGGGGCAACCCTTTACGTGAACTTGGAACCCTGTTCCCATTGGGGGAAAACCCCTCCGTGTACTGATGCCATAATAAAAGCGGGCATAAGGAGGGTGGTCATCGCCAATCGGGATCCAAATCCTTTGGTAAACGGGAAAGGCATCGAGATCCTTAAGCGACATGGGATCCAGGTAGAAATAGGGGTCCTTGAGGAAGAGGGAAGGGCCTTAAACAGGGCCTATTTTAAGTATTACGAAGACCATTCCCCCTTTATCACCTTAAAATGGGCGCAAACCCTTGATGGGAAGATCGCTACTTCTACTGGTGATTCAAAATGGATAAGTTCTCCCAAAGCCCTGAGGTTCGCCCATAAGTTGAGGGCCATTCACCAGGCAGTTGTGGTGGGAATAGGCACCGTTTTAAAGGATGATCCCCAATTGACCGTAAGGCTTGTCCGGGGGAGAAACCCCTTGAGGGTGGTCTTAGATTCGGGGTTAAGGATCCCCCTTGATTCAAAGGTCTTGAGCCTAAAAGAGGCTCCCCTTCTTATTGCTACAACCCAAAGGGCTGATCCCGAGAAGATGGCCCTTCTTCAAGAAAGAGGGGTTGAGGTCCTCAAATTAGGGGAAGAAAGGGTGGAGCTAAGGGAATTGCTTAATGTCCTTTATGAGAGAAAGATACAATCGGTTTTGGTCGAAGGGGGAAGGGAGGTTCTTACCTCTTTTTTGAAGGAGGGACTTTGTGACCGATTGACGATCATCATTTCGCCGAAACTTATAGGGAAAGGCCTATCCCCTTTGGGGGATCTGGGGATTAGGAAGATCGAAGAAGCCCTTCCACTAAAAGAAGCCTCCCTTAAAAGGATCGGCTCCGATTGGATCTTTGAAGGTTACTTAAAATAAAGACCCCCAAAAACAAAAAGGGCCAAAACTTTTCGCTTTCAGCGTAAAGGGTCCTTTTCTTGGAGAAGTCAAAGGGTCCTATTAAGACGGACCTCTTAAAAAGAGGGGTTTCCTCTATGATTCTTCCCTTGGGATCTATAATGGCGCTTATGCCGGTATTTGCCGATCTTAAGACCCATCTCCTTTCTTCTACGCTTCGAAAGACCGCTTGAGCCAAGTGCTGATAAGGGGCAGAGGTTTTCCCGAACCAGGCGTCATTGGTGATGGTGATAAGAAGTTCGGCCCCCTTTTCGACCGCTTCCTTTGAGAGCTCCGGGAAGATGATTTCAAAACATATTAAAATCCCGACCTTCCCCCAAGGGAGGTTCAAGACCTTAATCTCACTACCTGGGCTTATGTCCCCGGGGACCGCTTCTTTTATCGAGCCAAAGAAGTTTTCTATGGTTTTTCTCAACGGGAGATATTCCCCAAAGGGAACAAGGTGGACCTTATCGTAGAAGGAGAGTTTACCTTCGGAGAAGAGAAAGGCGCTATTATAGGTCCTCTCTCCTTCCATTCTTAAGGCCCCAAAGAGGAGGGGAGTTTTCAGGTTTTGAAGGAATCGTAGCAGTTCTTCCACCAAATCTCCTTGGGGAAAGTATTGGGGAAAGGACGTTTCAGGCCAGATGATGAGGTCTGGTTTTTTCTTTAAGGCTTGAAGGGTTAGGAGCGTGTGGATTTTAAAGATGGTCCTTTGAAAGGTCTTATCCCATTTGATGAGTTGTTCGATGTTGGGTTGTATTATGGCCACCTGGTAACGGGGAGAGGGGTCCTTTTCTTGGAGCCTAAAAAGCCCATAACCTAAGGTCAGTCCTATCCCCATTAGAGCGTAAAGAAGGGCTTTTCTTTTTCCCTTAAAGGACAAAAACAAGGCCAGGTTGAAAAAAGCCAGAAGAAACGACAATAAATAGGCCCCTCCTAAGTCACTTATCTGTAAAAGAATGGGCATTCTCCATTGGCTATGAGCTAACATGGCCCAGGGAAATCCGCTCAACAGATGGCCCCTTAAATATTCCACAAGTGTCCACAACGAGGCCCCTCCTAACACAAAAGCCGTATTTTTGGGAAGCACCGTGATCCCCAAGCAGAAAACCCCAAAATAAAGCCCCAAATAAAGACACAAGAGGAACAAAATGGCCATCGCTCCAAGGTAGTTAATGCCTCCATAACGGTTCACCGCCACTATGATCCAATAGCAGGTGACCAAAAAGGCTACCGTTCCTCCAAAGCCTCCTATGGAGAAGGCTTCCTTTGGTCTTTGGTCCTTTACCGCGTAAAGAAGGGGCAGAAGAGAAAACCATCCCAAGGGCCAGAGGCCGAGGCCCGGTTGGGAAAGCCCGTAGAAAACGCCGCTTAACGCGCTAAAGAGAAGTGCTTTCCCTAAGGAAGGAAACGATCTCTTGGACCACATACCTTTGTGCCTGAGGACTCAATTCGGGATAAATCGGAAGGGCCAAGACCTCTTGGGAAGCCCTTTCGGTTTCGGGGAAGTCTCCCTTTCGGTACCCCAAAAATTTGAGGGAAGGCTGAAGGTGAAGGGGAAGGGGATAATAAACCTCCGTCCCTATTCCCTTCTGGGCCAGGTATTTCCTCAACTCATCCCTTTTGGGAGTCCTTATCACGTATTGATGGAATACGTGTCCCTTTCTCAAAGGAGGCAACTTTATGCCCAATTTTTCCCCCTCATACTCTTGGAAGAGCGAGTGATAATATTCGGCCTTCCTCCTCCTTTCCTCGTTCCATTGGTCAAGATAAGGCAGTTTTACCAGGAGAACGGCGGCCTGTATCTCATCGAGACGGCTGTTTATCCCTATAAGTTCATGAAGGTACTTATCCCTTGCTCCATGGGATCGCAAAAGCTTGATCTTCTCCGCCAGTTCGTCGGAATCGGTCACCACAAGTCCCCCATCCCCAGCCCCTCCTAGGTTCTTGGTGGGATAAAAGGAAAGGCACCCCAAATGGCCGATACTCCCCGCCTTTTTCCTCTCTTCTCCGATAAAACAGTAAGCTCCCAAGGCTTGGGCCGCATCTTCTACCACCTTAAGCTTCGCCTCCTTGGAGATCTCCATGATCCTTTCCATCTCACAGGGAAGTCCAAACAAATGCACGGGTATTATAACGCGGGTCCTTTCAGTTATGAGTTCGGGTATCAATTCCACGTTGAGGTTAAAGGTCTCCGGATCGATGTCCACAAAAACGGGTCTTCCCCCCACTCTTATAATGGCACTTACGGTGGAGAAAAAGGTAAAGGGCGTGGTTATAACCTCATCCCCTTCTCCTATTTCCAAGGCCATAAGGGCCAGAAGGAGGGCATCGCTTCCAGAGGCAACCCCAATTGCGTGCTTTACTCCCAGATATTGAGCCAAAAGCTCTTCTAGTTTCCGAACCCTTGGTCCCATGACGAATTGGGATGTTTGGAAAATGGAGCGAATCTCCCTTTCTAAATCCTCAAGCAGAAGCAAGTGGGTAGGCCTAAGGTCAATGAAAGGAACTTCCATCACCCTTAATCTCCCGATGGGCCTTTTGTAAATCTTCGGAGAAAGGTCCGTAAAAGCTCGCTAAAACTTCCCGAAAGGAAAGGAGACCATTGGCTATGCGGTCGAGTTCTTCCTCCATTTTGTTGGTAAAGGAAAGATCCATTAGGGTAGGGAAGTGTTTAAGCAACAGTTGAGCCACTTTTTCCCCAAGTTCAGTGAGATGAAAGGCCTTATTTTGAAGCCTAACATACCCCCTTTCCATGAGGGTGGTTATAATGGTTGCATAAGTGGAAGGCCTACCTATACCCCTTTTTTCCAGTTCCTTGACCAATGAAGCCTCACTGTAACGAGGAGGAGGTTGGGTTAGATGCTTTTCCACTTCTATTTTTACAAGCAAAAGCTCTTCCCCTTCTTTAAAGTCCGGTATTTTTTTCTCTTCCTTTTCCCCTTCCCAAACTATCATAAAACCGGGGAATTTTTCCACCTCCATAAGCCCTTGAAACGTGAAGTCCCCGCATTTGACCCTTAACTTACCTACCTCCAAACGCAGCTCCGCCATCTGGGAGGCGAGAAACCTTTTCCATATGAGCTCGTAAAGCTCAAATTCTTTTATTTTTAAGTAAGGCCTTACCCTCTCTGGAAATAACTCCAAAGAGGTTGGTCTTATAGCCTCATGGGCCTCTTGGGCCTTGCTGGGGCTTTTGAAGGTATGGGGTTTTGGAGGGAGAAACTCCTTTCCGTAAGTCCTGAGGATAAAATCCCTCGCCGCTTTCTGGAAAAGAGGACTTATCCTAACCGAATCGGTTCTCATATAGGTGATTAATCCTCTTTGTCCCAAGGGTCCGAGGGGAAGGCCCTCATAAAGCCTCTGGGCTATTGCCATAGTTTGTTTGAGTGAAAGCCCCAAGAGTTTCGAAGCCTCTTGTTGCAAGGTACTGGTGATAAAGGGAGGCGGGGGTTTTTTGGATTTTTCTTCCTTGGTGAAGGAAAGGACGTAAAAGCTTTTTCCCTTAAGCTCTTCCAGGATCCTTTTGGCCTCCTCTTCTTTTAAAAGGGCGATTTTCTTTCCCTTCCTTTCACCGAGTTTTACCCAAAATTGAAAGCCATCCTTTTCCAAAAGGGCCTTTAGGGTCCAGTATTCCTTGGGCACGAAATCCTTGATCTCTTTCTCTCTTTCGTAAAGGAGCCTCAAGGCCGCCGATTGAACCCTTCCCGCAGAAAGCCCCCCTCCCAGGGCTTTCCATAAAAGAGGACTGACCTTATAACCCACTAACCGATCCAAGACCCTTCTTGCCTGTTGGGCTCTATAGAGGTTTTCCCTTAAGGAAGTGAGGTTTGAAAGCGCCTCCTTTATCCCTTGAGGGGTAAACTCGTAGATCAAGGCCCTTTGGAATTGAACCTTGTGGCCCAGTTCTTCAGCGATGTGCCAAGCGATGGCTTCCCCTTCTCGGTCGGGATCGGTGGCTAAGATGACGCAGGAGCAAAGCCTTGCTAAATTTTTCAAATTCCTTATAACCCTTTCCTTTCCCTTTATAAGCTCATATTCAGGGGAAAACCCCTCTTCGATTCTCACTCCGAGCCTTTTTTCCGGAAGGTCCTTTATGTGGCCGAAGGAGGCCTCAACCAGGTAGTTTTCCCCCAGCAGTTTCCTCAAAGTTTTTGCCTTCGTTGGGCTTTCCACTACTATAAGTTCCTTCTCCTTCATCCCGCGATTAAAAAGACCTTTCCCGGAAGTTCCCTAACTAAGCCTTCCAGTTCCATTTTTAGAAGTAACCCCAAGGTTTCCTGAGGGGATTTTTTGAGGAATCGAGAGATCTCATCCACGTGTTTAGGCCCTTCTTGCAAAAACTCAAGAATCAGTTTCTCCAAAGGGCTTTTCGGTCTCTCCTCCTTCCTTTTTAAAGCCGGAACCTGAGGCAAAATCTCTTCCAGGATGTCCTCTGGGCCTTCCACAAGTTTTGCCCCTTCTTTTATCAACCTATTGGTGCCTCGAGCTGCCCAACTTCCGGGCATTCCCGGAACAGCGAAAACACTTCGTCCCTGTTCGAGGGCCAAAGAGGCGGTGATCAAAGCGCCGCTTTTCTCCGAAGCTTCTACCACCACAACGCCCAGCGTGAGTCCGCTTATTATCCTGTTTCGCTGGGGAAAATTCCATTTTTCGGGCGGCGTTCCCGGAAGAAACTCCGAAAGGATCGCTCCGCTTTGAATGATCCTTCGGGCAAGTTCCTCGTTTTCCGGGGGATAGATCCGGTCAATACCTGAGCCCAAAACCCCAAAGGTCCTTCCCCCCGCTTCCAGGGCCCCTACATGAGCCTCCGTGTCAATCCCTCGGGCAAGGCCACTTACGATGGTTAATCCTGCTTGGGCCAATTGAAAGGCCAAATTTTTGGCAAACTCCCTTCCATAAGGTGTCGCCTTTCTTGAGCCAACGATGGCAATAGACCTCGAATCCTCCTCTTGAAGGCTTCCTTTGTAAAAGAGCACCAAAGGGGGATCCGGTATCTGCCTCAAATTGGAGGGATAACGGGGATCAAATAGGGTGATGAGGTCACTTCCAGTGGCTTTTACCTTTTGGAGGAGCTCCTTACCTGTTTTGAAGGGATCTATTCCTTTTAAGGCCTTTACAGTTTTATGATTCATCCCCTCCACCGATGAAAGCTCTTTTTCCGTAGCTTCAAAGACCCTTTGGGGGGAATGGAAGGCCTCGATAAGCCTTTTCCTCAGTACAGGGCCTATCCCCGGAACGATCAATAAAGAGAGCCAAAAGTAAAGTTCCATTTGCCTTCATAAAGAAGGAAAAAGAAGTTCTTGTCAATACCCACTTAGGAAAGGGGGTTTTTGTTGGTAAAATTTGTCAAAGCCTTTTAGGAGGTGTTTAAAAGTTGAAAGTCCGAGAAACCGTCCTTCCTGGAATGGGGAAGAAATTCTCCTTAACGTTAAAGTCAGGGGATGAACTTGTAATAGTCATTCGCACAACCGGTGAAAGGGCTCTTTTCCTATTTCCAAAAGGAGCTGATGAGCCCTGTTCGGAGATCCTATTAACTGACTCTGAAGCCCGAGAATTGGCTTTGATCCTCGGTGGCGCTCTTTACGAACCCACGCCTTTACATCAAGCGGAATTAGTCTTAAGAGGTTTAGTTTTAGAATGGCTTAATGTCTCTGAGACCTCTCCGCTTAAAGGCCATAACATCTCGGAACTCGAGATAAGAAAGAGAACCGGCGCCTCGGTTATAGCCATCAAACGAGGTGAAAAGATCATCCCTAATCCCGATCCCAATGAAAAGTTTGAGATGGGTGACTTAATCCTTCTTGTAGGAACCGGTGAACAGATAAAGCGTTTTCAAGAAGTCTTTGGGATTTCGTCCGAATGAGCGAAGAGGTTTTAACGCGGGAGTTTTTGGGATTCGCTCTGGCCATGGCGAGTTTGGCCCTAAGCGGTTCGATAGCTCGGTTTTTGGGCTTGCCCATATTTCTCGGTTATCTTCTGGCCGGCCTTTTGGCTCAACCGTTTTTGAGTCCCTTTCCTTCTTTAGCGTTACTGGGTAAAGTGGGTGTTATTTTGCTTCTTTTCTTTTTGGGGATGGAATTTGATTGGCGAGCTCTTTTAGCGTCTCGAAAAAGATTATTTCTCACCTTAGTGGACCTATTGTTAAATTTTTTCCTTCCCTTTTCGTTTCTTTTAATCGTGGGCCTTCCTTATGCTTCGGCTTTCATTATCGCAATGGCAATTTACCCTACCAGTTCCGCCTTAACCCTCGGTGCTTTGTTTCAACTTCGTCGAGTCGCAAATCCCGAAACGGAAACAATAGTTTGGATCCTTGTAGGAGAGGATTTGGCGATAATTTTACTTCTTGCTATAAGTTCGGGTTTAACAGGCGAAGCTTTGGGCTTAAAGGGAACACTTTTAGCCATTTCTTTCGTGGGGGTGATGTTTGTTGCTTCTGTAGTTTTAACGAGGCCCTTAGAATGGTTATTTAAACGCGTTCCTTCGGAGCTGGATAATGTGGTTACCTTTAGTCTAATCATTCTTTTTAGCGCCATTGCCCACCTTCTTAAGTTATCAGAAGCCTTAGGGGCGTTTTTAGCGGGGCTTATTTTCAGTGGTACCAGGGATCGAGAAGAGCTTGAAACAAGGCTCAATGTACTGAGAGATCTTGGAACCTCCGCTTTCTTTTTCTCCTTTGGCCTTCAAGTTCCTTTAAAGATTTCTCCCTGGGGGTTAGCCTTAGGGGGATTGATACTAATTTTAGGAGTGTGGAGCAAAGTTCTGACCGGTTGGATTTCGGGTTTAATAGAAGGCTTACGTCCAAGAGCCCGGTTCAGGTTAATTTTTAGCCTTTGGATTCGGGGTGAGTTTTCGATTATTGCCCTTTTCATGGGGAAGAGTGTCTTACCTTCCATTTGGCAAGAAAGTATGAGTTGGTTTATTTTGGGAAGCGTAATTGTGGGTTTACTCGCGCTTTCATATGGGGAGAAACACATTGAGCGAGGAAAAGGTATTATGAGTAAGAACGAGGAGGCGTCAAATGTTTGAGATTATTTTTTGCCTCGTAGTAGGTTTCGCCGCAGGGGTTTTCGGAGGCCTTTTTGGTATAGGAGGAGGAATGGTCACTGTGCCCATTTTGGTATACCTTGGGAAGATGCCTCAACAGGTGGCTCAAGGGACTACTTTGGGTATGTTGCTTCCGCCCATTGGTTTTTTGAGCACTTACGTCTATTGGAAACACGGATGCGTCAATGTAAAAATGGCTGCACTTTTAGCGATCGGTGCCTTTTTCGGAGGATTCTTTGGGGCAAAGCTCGCCTTATACCTTCCGACTCTAACCTTAAAAAGACTTTTCGGCTTTGTGCTCTTATTTGCGGCTTTAAGAATGATCCTTGGTAGATGAGATCGATAATCTTCCTAATCCAACACCCCAAAATGCCAAGCAGCAGAGTCAGGGTTTTGAACCTTTTACCCTATCTGAAAGGCTTGGAATTTAAAGCGGCCCCTTACCCTCAAAACATACGAGAAAGGTTTAAACTTTTTAAAAGCTTAAGAAGTTTTGACCTGGTTTTTTTTACAAAAGAAAATGCCGACCGTTTTTGAAGCTTTTCTTTTGAGAAAATGCTCCAAAAAGTTAATTTTCGATTTTGATGATGCAATTTACGTAAGGCATGATGGGAAGGAGAGTTTTACTCGTAAAGCCCGGTTTGAATCTATCGTAAAAAGATCGGATTTGGTCATAACAGGTAACCGAATTCTTGCTGAAGAAGCGAGAAAATACAATAAAAATGTGGCTATTTTGCCTTCTGCAGTTAAAGTTTCTAATATTCCGCTATAAATTTGCCTCATTTAAAGTTGGTAGAGCCCGTTTTAATAAAGCTTTCTGAAGAGTTCCCGATAGAATTAAGGATAATCTCATCAAAATCAATAGAAATGAAAGGCATCCATGTGACCTTTATAAACTGGAGCCTGGAAACTCAAGAGGAGGAGATATCGAAGTTCGATGTAGGAATCATGCCCTTACCCAATGATCTTCATACCAAGGGGAAATGCGGGTACAAAGCGCTTCAATATATGGCTTGTTGTATTCCACCGGTCGTTTCGGATGTGGGGGTGAATTCGGAGATCGTAAGACATGGAATAGACGGCTTCGTCGCTAAGGACGAAGGAGATTTTTAACTCTATCTAAAACTCCTCCTTAAAAATGAAAATTTGCGCAGAGAGATGGGACTTAACGCTCGCAAAAGGGCCGAAGAGAACTATTCAATAGAGGTAATCTCCAAACGCCTATTGGAATTGCTCTTGGCTTAACCACTTCTCCTTGACAATATTAATGCAAAGGAATATGGTTAAAATTGTAATTTTAAACAAAGGATGCATTAATATGTTGAGGAGAAATGATAAACAAGAAACTTACTATAAAAAGAAGGACATGTTTAAGTGTAAAATGATTTATTTTATGGTTTTACTCATTTGTGTCATTATTTTTCTCTTAAAACAAGCCATTTCTCAAACTGTTGATTGCTATAGTACCCTTGAAGCGTGGAAGCTTGACAAAAGTTTAAGACAATTTATATCTACACACAATTGTTACTGTCCGAGTCCAACTTCTAGTCCCGTTTGTGTACCAATTAGTAATTATCCTTCGCTTCCTTCTCCACAACCAACACCTGGTTTAAGTTATCCTCAACAAATGCAACTTCAAATGTTTCAAAGTATAATGGCCCCTATGTTTGGTGCTTTGGGAAGTATGATTAATCAGAGCTTAAAGAACCTTTTTATGCCACAAGAAAACTACAGTAACTTTCAGAGACAGCAAGAAGAAGCCAAAAGAAAAGCTCTTGAAGCCTGGCAAAAACACATGAAAGAGGCGGAGGAACAGGCGAAAAAAGAGGAAGAAGAGCGAAAAAAGACAGGGCAAGAGCTCCTTTCTCAAGTTAGGATCGGAAGTGGACCATTGGGAAGTTATACGATAATCGGTCCAAAAGCCTCAGAAAGGGAAACCCTATCCCAAATCGATTGGGATAATCCAAGACCCCAATCAACTTCTTTGATGAAAACCCCGGGATCGGCCAAGGAACAATTGTTAAGGACTGCTTATTTTGCCAAGATGGCCGAGACATTTTTGCAATCAGGAGACCTGGAAGCTGCAAGATTCTATGCAGGGTTAGCCTTTGAAGGAGACGCCATTTCGCCAAGGCCTATTAACTACACTCCGCCTAAGGAACTCGTTGAAGCCATGGATTCCAAAAAAGCCATCGAGTTGAACGATAAGCTTACGCAATTAGCGAGATTTTACAAGTTAGCAATACCCCAATTTGAGAGGTTGCAATTCGTTTATACTGAACTTGAAGAGGTGAAGACCAAAAAAGAGGGATCAAAGAAGAAAATAGAAGAACTTGAAAAACAAATTGAAGAATTGAGAGTCCAAAAACAGACACTAATTGAAATTTCTGAGAATAAAACCTCCTCGGAAACCGACGAGCTCTTGGCACAAGCTTTAGCCCTCAAACAAAAGGCAGAAAATGAATACCAAGAAGCCTTAAAGAATGAGGAGAAGCTTTTACAGCAGAAGCAAGAGATTGAGAATAACTTAAATAAATTAAAGAATCAATTTTTTGCCACAAAATAGCCCTGGAGGTATAGAACATGATACATTTTAAAAGGATTTGTTATGTCTTAATACCAATAGTCTTTGTGTTTTTAACGTCTTGTGAAACAATGACTAGTAATATTGAACCAACATCTCCAATAGCACAAGTAAAAGAAGTTCCATCCCTTAAGTTTCCTTACTCTGTTTGGGTTAAATTTGACGAAAATAAAGTGGTAAATTATGAAGGTTTTCAAATAAAAGTAGGAAAATATTTACAAAAAGCTATCAACAATTATTTATATCCGGCTTTCGATCAGAGTTCTCGAAGTAGCATCACTTTATACATAAATTCATATATTAACCCAAAAACGTTAAGCGGATTCCCGCAAGGGAAAATAACAGTTAATGTAGATTTAGTCACTACGCTGTTTTTGGATTATATACCTATTTATACAATGACAACCAAAGGATACTCGGAGGCTCCATATTTTTATCCTAAATTACCTGAAAGAATAGATACAATAATGGAAAATGCCACAACAGAAGCAGTTAAAGGAATTCCCGGTGAGGTAGTACAGGTTTTCTCAAATCCGGAGAAGGCTATCCTTAAAACCGAAGAACAAATAAATTGGATCCTTAAGAATTTTGGCGTAAATGATCCGCTGATGAAACCAGGTCTTATTAGGAGTTATATTGAATTGGCAAATCTCTTGAGATTGATAAAAAGGCAAGAGGAAGCAATTTCTGTAGCCAAAAGAGTATTAGACTTAGATCCTAATAACTCGATGGCTTATGCAGTTTTAGGCCTTATATACCAAGAACAGAAGAAATATAAGGAGGCCGAGGAAAACTTTAAAAAGGCAATAGCATTAGATCCCAAAGCTTTTTCCCATTATATAAAATTGGCACGACTCTATTATGAAAAGGAAGCTTATGTTCAAGCGGCGAATACCCTCATAAAAACCTTGGAAATCGCTCCAACAAGTAAAGAGGCTTATGGTTTGCTTTTAACGAGTTATATGGCTATGGGTGAATTTGATAAGGCAATAGAAACTGCAACTAAGGCAATTAAGGCCTATTCTATAATTGGGATCGGAGTAAAGATTGGTCTACAAGGAGAGTATCCTATTGTTGAGCAAGTATTAGAAGGAGAACCCGCTAAAATAGCTGGTGTTGAAGTAGGAGATAAAATAATAAAAATCAATAAACAACCCACAACAGGCTTAAAAATTGACGATGTTATCAAATTAATTTCTGGAGAAGAGGGGACACAAGTAACCTTAACCATAAAAAGAGGTAATGAGGAATTCGAGAAGACAATTACAAGAAAACCAATTGTTTATAAAGAAGCTTCTTTGTTTTTCGCTTTAAGGAGCCTTTCTTACAGAGAAAAGGGAAATATTGAGCAGGCCATGAAAGATGCAGAATGGGCCTACGCGCTTAATCCGAATTTAGATGAAGCAAAAGAAGCACTTGGTGCCATTTATCTTGATGGTGCTAAGTATGATGAAGCTATAAAAATTCTTTCTTCCACCAGTGAGGAAGATAAATTTGCTAAGGTTTTGCTTGCTATAGCCTATGCTAAGACCAACAAATTCAACGAAGCCTTGGATATTTATAATCGTATTCCTGAGGACTATTGGTTGACAAAATCGGTTTTTAAAAATAAAACGATTGATAATTTGTCTATTTCATTGAAACCTTATAAAAATATTCTGATACAAAATGCAAGAAATTTTGAATTAAAAGGTCAGTATAAAGAGGCGATTAGAGAATATGCAAATTTTTTGAAAATTGCCGATGAGAATGAAGCGAAACAGATAAGGAGCCATATTGCGGGACTCATAATGAAATATCCTCATCTATTTGCTCTTTCGGAGGAAGCAAGGAAGGCGATAATAAGAGCCGAAATTTATACTCAAGAAGGGAAGTTTGAAAAAGCCATAGAAGAATATAAAAATGCCTTAAAAATTTCGCCTTTTTTCCCCGCTCTTTATAAGGCTTTGGCTCTTAATTATGGAGGACTTAAGGATTACAGAAACGCCATTAAAAACATGAAAATTTACCTTGAACTTCTGCCTGATGCTCCGGATCTTAGAGAAGCCAAGGATCAAATTTACCGATGGGAATTTATGATGGAAAAAGGTGAATAAAGATGAGGGAGGTGATCTCAATTTTTATATCCTTTACCTTTTTACTTTTTTCTTCAAAAACTTTGGCTCAAAACGCTTGTAGAATCGATATAAGCATAGTGGATTTAAAGGAAAAACTTATAAATTTACAAAAAGAGTACCAAAAAGCAGAAATGGGAATAGTAGAAAGTGATAGGATCCTCACGAAAACACAAGAGATCATATTACTTGCCAGAGCAAAGGGGAATAAAAAGGCCGGCCAAGTTGCGGAGGAAGCATTAAAACAAGCAGAAGAAGCGAAGAAGCAACATATGAAAAATAAAGAACAAATAGAATTGGAGATGGCCAAACTTAACGGCTGGATTAAAATCGCCGAGAGAAATAATCTCAAAAGTTTAAGTGAGATATGTAATAAGTTAAGAGAACAAGTAGAACACGATAAGATTGCTTTAAAAAGATTTGTGAAGGAAGCCGAAGATTTAAGCAAAAGGCAAGAAGAAAGAGAAAAAGAGATCGTAAAAGAGAAGATGGACTTTGTAATTGATTATTTAACTACCTCATTTGGTTTAATTAAGGAATTCCGAATGCTTTTTGGAAATAATGGAAATATCGGAAGGATCGGAGAAAGGATTCAAGAGTTAATTAACTCTCCAAAGATAAAAGATCCAAAAACAAAAGAATTACTTTGGAAGATTGGAAATGATATAAGGATCTTTAACCTTTCTCTTGACAATAATTTCCCAAAGTTAACCGAAGGTATAACCATTATTTAAAAATAGATTATTTAGACAGCGAAGTAAACCGAGACTATAAGTTTACGGAAGATCTGTTTCAACAATACGAGTTATTGAAAGCTCAGTTTGATAAAGATTGGCAGAGACTAAGAGAATGCGAAGAATATTGTAAGAAGTGGTAAAATAAAATCCGAAAAATGGAGGTTTATGAGGTTTTACGCCAAAAGTTGTTGGACTTAGCTCAAAAGAAGCATTTATTAGGCACAAGAATCCTGGTACGGGCCCGAGTGCTTTCGGCCGAGGAAGCCATTGGTGATCCTGGAAGGAGCGATTTTCCTTTGCAGAGGGGAAAGGAGAGTCTTATAGAAGCCCAGTTTGAGGGGGCACGGGGACAAGCTTTTACCGATCATCCGGGTAATTTCGTAGGGACATTGGGTGAGGTTTTAAATATTCCCCTTGAGGATAATTACCAACGCGCTTTATTTGTGGCTACACTTAACGCCTTTTTACGTCGTTTAGGGAGGATCCAAGGAACTATTCATTGCCGTAATGAAGGGCCCAACCTTTGTGCTCAGAAGTTAGCCAACTATTTAATGGGAAAATTCGGTAAAGTAAGAATTGGCTTGGTTGGGTTACAACCGGCAATGGTTGGAGTTTGTTCTAAATACTTTCCCTTGCGGGTACTCGATCTTGATCCTGAAAACATCGGCCGTGAGAGATTCGGTATTTTAATCGAAGATGGTTATACTAAAACGGAAGAATTAAAGAAATGGGCCCAAGTTTTAGTGGTTACCGGTAGCACCTTGACCAACGGCACAATTACCGAATGGCTTAACACTTCTTGTCCTACCATCTTTTACGGTGTCACTATAGCCGGTGCATCTTACCTTCTAAACCTGCCCCGTTTTTGCCCCTTTAGCGGATAAAAAGGGCTTGACTTTTTCAAAAAACTGTGATAAAATAAGTTCCATGATTATTATGATTACTCTAGGAATGGAAATCGACGGCTTTTCTCCTCCCCTGAGAGTAGGTTCTTCTTTAGTTTAAATCTTACAATTTAACAAAATTTTGTAGGAGGTGTTATTATGCGGAGATTTACGCAAAATATCAACCTTTCGGTATCTTCTTATACAAAGATTGTGAATTTCGAAGTTTTTCAAGCAATAAGGTCATATCTTCTCAAGATTTACATGGGGCATCAGAGCATTAGCTTTCGGCTTGAGGATCTTTTTTCATACGTTTCACCAGGACTGTTTACTATTCCAAGTGTGATTGGTTTTGATCCATTGGAGAATATTATTTCTTATGATAACGCACTTCTTGCTGTAATAAGATACAAAGATCAGAGATATTTTGTTTCTTCAACCGTAATAACCGACCGAACAGCAAGGGACTATTGTTTGATTATCTCGGGAGAAAACCCTGACGGATTATATTCAACAGAACTTGCCGACTTAATTATCAAAGAAGCGATAAGGCATTCAGGATATTGCGGTAAACTTCTGAGAATTGTTTATGACGATTTAAGTAATAAACTGAGTTTTAAGATTCTTCCAAAACCTGACATTTTTCTTGATGATATTTATCTAAAAGATAAATCGGAACTTCAAGATTTTATTGAAGCGGTAAAAACGAGATCACGAGGGCTTAGATATCTTTTTGTCGGAGAGCCAGGTACCGGGAAGACCGATACCATAAGGGCACTCATTTCGGAATGTCTTAGGGTGGGAGATATTACAGTGATAGTTGTTGACTCAGGTTGTAGGATCCCTTTATCGTTAGTATTTGAATATGCCGATATTTTTAGCCCAGTGCTTCTTTGTCTTGATGACCTTGATATTTTAGTTGGTTCAAGGGACAAAATTTTTAGAAGGCATGAACTTTCGAGTGCTCTTGAGGCGCTTGATGGCTTCATAACAAAAGACGAAAATTTTCTAATTGCCACAACGAATGACCGAGAGCTTATTGATGCTGCTTTAAGAAGACCGGGAAGATTTGACCTTATCATTGAGTTTAAAGAACTTGATCCTGACTTTTATCCAGACCTTGTTTTAAGAGAATCAAAAGACGAGCGCTTAAGTGAAGTCTTCAAAGATGAAAGGATAAGAAAGAAGTTAGCCACCCTTAAGACCACCGGAGCCTTTCTCGTAACCTTAGTTAAGCATTTACTTAAACCCCGGTATGACGAAACAAAATACGACCCTCAAACAATATTAGCTTTAATCGATAAGCTTCATAGATCCTTTAAGTATGAAGTAAAGCAAGAAGAAAAATTGGGATTTATTGGGGGTAAGGATGAGTAAAGTCAATCTTGAAGAATTCAAACAGGTTATTAAAGAACTAACTGATGAGGCTAAAGCCTTAGGAAAACCTTACATATTTTTGACTGAATTAAATAGGCTTTTAAGGAATAGGGGGATAAACCTTTACAGATATGCCGGAGAGCTTGATAAAAAGGAAAGGAGAATCATAGATAGGGAGATTATCAGTCAGCTTATTAAATGCGCAAATGAGATTTTGGAAAGATTTGACGCTGAAACTGTTTTAGATGAAAGAAAAAAGCTTGAACGAGAATTTTTAGAAATACTTAGGATGTTTGCTAAAGTAGAAGATATTGACTCGGCATATTATTTAATGCATGATTTTTATTACTATTTCAATCCCTATGATTTTAACTACATCCTCATTTTAAATGAACTGAGAACGCTAAATTTTGATCCTCAAACTGAGATGGTAGAACTTAGAATCAAGGATATTATCAACATTGATGAAAATCAGAAATCAACCAAGAAGGAAGAGATAGCTCAAGATAAAGAAATAGAAGAGATATCTGTTTGGGAATATCTTGAACGTAGATGTAAGGAAGAGCCAAAAGTAGAGTTACCGCAATGCGAGTGTGAAGAGGAAGAGTATCCTCTTGATCCTATCATTCAGGCAATCGAAGAATTGTTTGCCAATAAAGCTGATGTTAAGCCAACCTTAGAGATGGCAAAAGAGTATTTAAAAACTACTAAAGGTTTGACCCTTGAGAGTTTCTCCAATAGAGAGCTTAGAGAGTTTTTAAATGTCTTAGCCTCTTTGATAGCAGAAAGAATGCTTTTTGACGACGAAGAGTTGGCTAATATTTACAATAGTATGTGGCTTGAAGATATCAACATTTACTGCTTTGAAAATCTAAGTTCTAAAAATCCTTACTGTAGGGTGATGTATCTTTTTTATTTGGATATTATCGGTAGATATGGCGCTGAGAAAGCATCCCTTGAAGCTTATGAATTCATAAAGAAAAGGGTTGAACCAAACGAAGTAGAAAAGCTTCTTATGGAGCTTTTAGAGGATGAGCTTAGTAAAAGGCAAAGGAAAGCAAAGACTAAACCAAAGCAAAAGAAGGAGTGAAAGATGAAAATATACAGAACCTCAGCCAGTTCTAAATATTGTGCTACTTGTGAGTATTGGGGTTCAATGAGGCAAGTTAGACTATCAACCGTTGAAAGCGAGGAATGGGGTGTATGTTCTAATAGAAGAGGTAGTTTTTATGGTAAGGAGATGAAATACAAGGATTGTTGTTCTAAATACATGAAATGGATCGTGCTTGAGAGATAAAGGATGTAAAAATTTCCCCAACGCGTATTGCCAAGGGGCAACCTCTCCCCTCGGAAGTTTTCTATGCAGGTATACTTTACTGATGAAAGAACAATTATTGACAGCATAACAGGAGAGGTTTTTGACCTTGAAGAAGAACATGGAGTATGGACTTGGGAAAAGAAAGTGTATGTATATAATAAACTATCAAGGAAGGAGAAGCTTAAAACCCTCATTCACGAAATAGTGGAGTGCTTTTTAGTAGTTTATTTAGGGATGAGGCAAGAAAGAGCCCATAAGATAGCAAGCTTAGCGGAGAGGGTGGTGGGGAAATAGAGTATAATAATAAATAAGGGCTAAGGTATGTGGCAAGAATGTGAGGATAAAAACACAGTTTATTGGAAAAAGGATGAAAAAGATGGTTTTACATTGACCCTACACAGCGAAAGTCTAATTTTTACGAAAAAAACTATTTGTCAAGATTTTGAAATCTCGCCCGTTGTCGTTGAAGAATGGAAAGAGCTTTGGGTAAAGGTAGAGGATAGTTCTGGAAGAGAGGTTGACAAAATTTACTTTGGAGCCCAAGAAGTAAACGGAAAACCAAAACCTAATGGCTGGTATTCTTTCACTTTCAGAAACTACCTTGGAAAAAGCTATATAAGGGTGAAGTTTAAGAATGGGGAAGAAATCATTACGGACCCGATAGAAGTTATTTCAAGTAAGACTACTTTGGTTGAAACTGAGCAGAACGGCAAGCTACTGTATTGCCAATTTCTTAGGGCTTTAATAGACGATTTAATCAATTACCTTGCTACATGTCCTTTTGACTTAAGCTCACCTACTGAATTTTATACTGAGGAGTATTCTTATCCACCATCTCCAGTCTTTATCCTTCATACCTTAGCCCATAATGCAGAAGCTATTATCCAAGCCCTTCAAACCATTTGGCACAATCCTTACAGAAAATTAACAACCGAAGAAAGATGGGTATATCTTAACGAAGCAAAGCATGTAGATGAAGACACAATCATAATGATGCTTAAACACCCTGAATATTTGCAGGAGTATAAAGGTGGAGAATTTGGCCATTTAGCTGGATTGCTTAAGAATAATCTTCCCCTAAAAGTTTATCAGAGGCAGTTTATAGAGAGTTTAGACAATCCTGAAAACCGTTTTATCAAAAAGTTCATAGATATTATTCTCTATTGGTGCGATGAGTTGGAAAGACTGAATATTTTAAACGAAAATAGTCCTCATAAAGAGCAAATAGAAAGGTTAAGAAACTATGTAAGGTATCTAAGAGCCGATCCGCTTTTTGCTGATGTAGGGGAGATGACTATTTTTCCAGCGTCATCACAAGTTTTATTAAAGCGAGACGGTTATCGTGAGTGTTTAAACATTTATAGGCTTTTACACCTTGCAAGGATCCCTATATTTAACAGCATACAAGAGGCGATAGATAACAGAAGGATAGATCAGCTTTATGAATACTGGTGTTTTTTCAAGTTGTCTGAGATATTAAGCGGAGAAGGAGCTAAACCAGAATTTAGAATAAAAGAAACTACTGAAGGCGGTCTTGGGTACGAAACTGTAGCTGAATTGGGAAATGGATATGAACTTGTTTATAATAGAACGTGGGAAGGTGGAAAAGAAAGTTATTCAGTATCTTTACGTCCAGATTTTTCTCTTATGAAAGATGGAAAGTTAGAAGTTGTTTTTGATGCCAAGTTTAGGTTTGATGTAAAGGAGTTAATAGAGGAAGGTTCAAAAAAGAAAATTTTAGAAGAAGTGGAAGAGGATGCTATTAAAGAAGGAAAATTTGAAAAAATAGTAAAGATTGAAGACATATATAAGATGCATACTTATAGGGATGCTTTGCAGTGTAGAGCGTCAATCGTTGTGTATCCGGGGGATAGAAGGCATTTTTATGATGTGATAAGAGGGGAGAGAAAAGATTATTCATTGTCAGATGTAATAAAAAATTTAGAAGAAAATTTAGAAGGAGTAGGGTTTTTAGAGTTAAGACCTGATAGAAAATGATTATGAAAAAGATAAAAACACAGGGGAGGTGGAATGATGGATAAATTGTATATTTTAGTTAAAAAGTTTGAAGATTGGTTGCAAAAAGAAAATGGTAAGGAAGTAAAGGATGATAGAAATACAAGACTGTATTTTTTTCAAACTCTAAAAGAAAAAATTATTAATGATACGGTTACAGAAAGTGAAATATTAGAAATACCTGATAAAATTTTTTCTATTTTTAAAATGCAGAGAAATATGGCTAAATCAGAGTTAGAAAAAAATTTTATTACAGCTAAAAAGATGTTAAAGGAAATCATTGAAAATGCAAATAAGGGAAAAAGTTTAGATGAAATTATTAAAGAACTTGAAGAAACAAATTTAATGATAAAATATTTTACATATCGGCAAATTTCTGAGCTACTTTGTTTATTTTATCCAGATCGTTATTGGATTATCAATAATGGGCTTCAAAAAGGTATAGAAATATTAAAACGTTTTGAAATATGGACTAAAGAATTAGATCCAGAGAAAATAGAAGATTATGATAAACTTGGTGAACTACTTACACTAATTCTGGAACAGTTAAGAAAAGATCCGAATCTTAAAGAAATTTTAGGCAGAACTCCAAATTATTATGATGCTGATGCATTTTTATGGCACTTACCAGAATTTGTAAAAGATGATATTCCTCTCAGCGATATTGTCCAACCTAAATCAGAACATGAGCAATGTAAAGATGTACTGAGTCAATTACTTAAATATTTTATTTCCAAAGGCTTTTACTTTGACCAAGCCTTAATAACAGCCTTTTATTCTGCTCTAAAAACTAAAGGCTTTGTTATTCTCTCTGGTCTTACTGGGACTGGGAAGACAAAGTTGGCTCAATTATTTGCAGAGCTCTTATGCCCTAATTGTTTTAAAAAACAATCTAAAGAAGAAAATACCCAAAATCCACAAGACGAGTTAAATACTCAGATTGCTCAGAACAGTTCTAATAATCAAAACCAATGTAAATGCACGCATCTTTTCCTTCCAGTAAGACCAGACTGGAGGGATAGCAAAGCTTTACTTGGTTATTACAACCCTATTACAGGAAAATATGAAAGAACGCCTTTGTTGGATTTTATTTTAAAAGCTATGGATGATTATAATAAAACAGATAAAAATAATGTGAGTCCATACTTTATCATCTTAGATGAAATGAACCTATCCCATGTAGAATACTATTTTGCTGATTTTCTAAGTGTTTTAGAATCAGGAAGGGATGAAAATGAAAATTATTGGACTAAAGAGACAATAAAACTTCATAATATTGATAATAGAGGAGAAGAAAAAATACAAATACCTAAAGAGATTAAACTACCACCTAATCTTTACATCATAGGTTCAGTTAATATAGATGAAACAACCTATATGTTTAGTCCAAAGGTTTTAGATAGAGCTTTTACGATTGAATTCAGAGATGTAGATTTTGAAGGATATTTAAAAGGTTTGAATGAAGGTTCAAAAGAAAGTATTAGCATATCGGAAGATAAACTTAAAGAACTCAGAAACGTAGATAAACTTGAAGAACTCAGAAACGCACTTCTTGAAGATTTAAGAAATGGTGGGAAATTCTGTGCAGCTATAGCGGATAAAGACGAAGTTAAAAGTGCTATTAAAGAATTAAGCGACACAATTAAAAATGAGATTAACCCACTCAATCAAATACTTCAACCCCACGACCTACATTTCGGATACCGAGTTTTAGATGAAATAGCTTTATTTATTAAATATGCAATCAATGCTCCAGAGGGAGTAGGAAAGCTAACACTTGAAGATGCCTTAGACTTTGCAGTATTAATGAAAGTCTTACCGAAGTTCCATGGTCCAAGACAGAAGTTAGAAAGACCTTTATGGTTAGTTTTAAAATGGTGTGCAGTAAATCAAGAAGAGTTTGATAATAAAAAACCTGGAGAAATAGTCAACCTTTTGGAAGACCTATTAAAAGGAAAAGTTAAAATCTCTGAAAAATTCAAATATCCAAGAACTGCCATAAAGGTGCTCACCATGCTAAGACAACTATATGAAACTGGATTTACAAGCTTTGCTTAATTTAGGAAGGAGGAATAGTATGGCTAAAAAACAACAATCTAAACCACAAACTAATATAATTACGCTTAGTCCAAGTGAAATAGGAAAACCACTTCTTGAGGATTTTTGTCCTCGTTGCTTTTGGTTTACTAAAAAGTTTCCGCTTAAAGATAAACATCCTTTTAGCTCTCCAATGGCAGGTCTCCTTAGCATAGCCGATAAATATGTTAAAGATGTGGTTGAATGGCATGTTCAGAAATTAAACAGGCTACCTACTTGGATACTAAATCAATTGGAGAAATTTTATCCCCACCTTGATTTCGACAATGTTAGATTAATAAAACCAACTACCTGGCAGGTTTCTCTTTTTAATGGAGCATGCCTTTTAAAAGGGCAAGCTGATGAAATTATAGAGTTTTCTGATGGCTCTTGGTTTATTATTGATTATAAAACCGCGGCTTTAACAGAAAGCCAAGCAAAATTGAGACCTCATTATTCGGCTCAACTTAACGCCTATGCCTATTTAGCTAACAAAAAGTTGGGAAAGCCTGTTGTAGGCTTAGCTTTAGTATACTTTGCCCCAGAGTATAAAAACCTTAATGATGAGGTCATACTACACCGAACCAAAGAGGAATTCCTCTTTGGCTTCAACCCAACCGTCGTGCCAGTAAAGCTTATGGATAACGAATGGGTAGAAGACCTATGCCAAACCATGTTTGAAATCCTTTCCTTAGATACACCACCTGAAGGAAAATCAAACTGCGAGGGCTGTAATTTACTACAGGACTGGTTAAATAAAATCAGCAATTATTTGTTATAAGATTAACCTTAACATCTTACCGAAACTCTCTTGGTAATAAAAATAAAAGTTGAAATTACAAGAGGATAGATCAACTCATTCATATTTTGATGAGTGTATACAAATAAATCAAGTAAGAGAATTTCTAAACTTAATTTTTGAATATAACTATGCCTTAGTTGGTGGATTGGCAGTGTCTTTTTGGGTCCCCGAGAGAAAACCAACGCCAGGAGAACTTGATATTTTGCTTGATGAAGACCATATAAACGATTTTATTTTTGTTCTTGAAAGTCAAAATTATACAATAGAAGGATGGAGGGGAATTGATCTAACCAATGTAGTTGTAAGAAAAGAGAAATTTCGATTTGATATTCTACTTGCTCAAGATGATTGGTTAAAAGAAATGCTGTATTTCAGTATAAAAATAAAAGCCAAAAAGGTTAAAGTTCTTCATCCAAAATGGTTAATTAAAATGAAACTTTTAGCCATGAGAGAAAAAGATTTAAAGGATATTGAGATGTTAGAGGATTTCTTAAAAAAGAGAGAATTATAAAAGTAAGTGTAATCATGTCCATTTCTATAATAAGCCACTACACTTTCATAGTGGTCTATATCTTCCATTAATCGCATACGTTATGGGACAAAGAGCTTTCACTAAGGCCCCTTGATCTGAATTCACTTATGGCAACTTAAGTTTTTCCGTATTTGAGTTTTCCTATAAGCAGGATCAAAAAAAGTATCAAGGCCAAGGAGTTCCAGAATATAACAGGGGGCAGACGCTTTACTATACCGTAAATGAGCCAACACCCAATTCCTATGAGCATCAAAATGGTAAAGATAAGGCTTATTTCCTTGGCACTTTTAAGGGTATAGATCCTCAAAATCTGTGGGATAAGCCCAAAGGTAGTTAAAGCCCCTCCGATGAAGCCTAAAAAATCAACCTGTCCCATTTTTTACCTCTTCCATAGGGCTTTCCATCTTCTCTTTTTCATCAAGTACGGTAGCAAGTATACGAATAATTTAAAGGAGGAAACAGGGGATTTGATCCCTAAAAGGAAAAGATCTGACAATAAGGTGTCACGGCAAACCTTACCCAGTAAGGATGACCCTTTGAGGGCCTTTATCAGCTTTCTGTAATCTTCCTCATCGAATGTATTTAAAAGTCTTCTCAAGAGATGATGTATCATCAATTCCCTTTTTAAAGGGAGTAACTCCTTTGAGTAATCCTTTCCGCTTGAAAGCGATTCAGCAAGCGCCTTGGCTCCTCTTAGACCACTTACCACTCCGCCTACAGTTGTGGGTTTCACATGGCCTGCTGAATCTCCGATAAAAAACACGTTCTTGTGTTTTGGAGAGAATCGGGGTTGAAAGAGGCTGACCCATCCTTCTTCGATTCTCCCACCAAGTTCAAGCCTTTTTTCTTCAGCCAGTTGAAACAAGGCCTTTTCAGTTTGCTCTCTATCTTCACCTATCACCCCGAAAACGCCCGTTTTAGGTGAGTCCGGAAAAAGCCAGAAGAAATAAGGCGTTAGATCCGGACGAAGCCATATGGTAGAAAGATCGTCCTTAAAGAAAGAGGGCCAGATGATTTGGACTTGTTTTAAAAAAACCAGATTAGGAGAGGGGGTAAGAGCCATTCTTAAGGGGCTTTTTACCCCCATGGCGTCCACCACATAATCGGCCTCTATTTCCTTTTGGCCTTTGGGGGTTGAGAAAAAGACCTTGGTGGAGGCCATTTTTTCAAATTCCCATTCCCACCGAATTGAAACCCCACAAGCTTCGCATCCTTTAAGAAGCTCAAGTAAGAGGTCTCTTCTGTCGATAACCACATCGGGTTCTTTCAAGGGGAAGATCGCTTCGGTTTCTCCCACGACGAATCTATACCCTTTAACCTTATAAAGTACCTTCGGCTTAATCGGGAAGTTTTTCAAAAAATAGGAGGTCAAAATGAGCCTTCTTCCCTCAAAAAAGCTTTCCTTCTCGCAGAGGATAACTTCGTTTCTTTTTTGAGCGAGACTAAGGGCGGTGTAAAGCCCGCTTGAGGAAGCGCCCAAAATTAAGACCTTCATTCGAGAAGCACCAAGTTATCCCGGTGGATCACCTCGTCCGAATATTTATACCCCAGTACCCCTTCTATTTGATAGGTTTTAAGCCCCATTACCTCTCGGATCTCTTTGGCGCTGTAATTGGTTAGACCTTGAGCGAAATCCTGGCCTTCCTCATCCCTTAAACGAACCGTGTCGCCCCTTTGAAAATCTCCGATTACCTCCTTTATCCCCGAAGGCAAAAGGCTTTTTCCTCTTTTGAGGATGGCTTCTTTGGCCCCTTGGTCCACTATTAGGGTCCCCTTGGGCTTAACGTTTAGACCGATCCAGCGTTTTTTCCCGGTAAGTTTTGAGGATTGGGGCAAAAACAAGGTCCCTAATCTTTCGCCCTGAAGCACCTTCTCTAATACCTTTGGATCCGAGCCCTTCACTATCAAGGTGGGTATTCCGGCCCTTGAAGCGAGCCTTGCCGCCTTGAGCTTGGTGAGCATACCCCCTGTACCGACTTTGCTTCCAGGGCCTTGGGCAAAGGCCTCCAGTTCCCGGAAGTCGCCTTTTACAACGCTTAAAAGCTTCTTCCCTTCTGGCCCTTCTACAAAGAAACCCTCCACATCGGTGAAGATCACCAGAAGGTCCGCCTCCACTAACCCTGCGGTTAAAGCGGCAAGGGTGTCATTATCGCCAAGCCTTATCTCTTCAATGGCCACCGAATCGTTTTCGTTTATAATCGGCACCACCCCGAGGGACAGAAGGGTTAAGAGGGTGCTTCGGGCGTTGAGATATCTTTTCCGATCCCTGAAGTCCTCATGGGTCAAAAGCACCTGAGCCACCTTTATGTTCTTTCTCTCAAAGGCTTCCTCATAAAGGTGCATGAGAAAGCCTTGACCTACAGCAGCTGTGGCTTGAAGTTCGGAGATGCTCGAGGGCCTTTCCTTCAGGTTCAAACGTTCCATCCCGGCGGCAATTGCCCCCGATGAGACCAAAAGGAGTTCCCTTCCTTCTTCTTTCAGAAGGGCCACTTGCTCGGCCAGATGGTCCAGATAATCCCGGTTTATGCCCGAAGTGGGACTGACCAAAAGGCTTGAGCCGATCTTAAGCACTATCCTTTTGAGCCTCGGAAGGAACGCTTGCATCATCCAACCTCCTGACGATTCCCCTTAAAAGCTCCTCGATTCCTTCGCCAGTAAGGGCCGAAATGGCAAAAAAGTGAAGCCCTCGGCTTCGGAAGGTTTCCTCCACCTCCTTAACTCTTTCCCTCACCTGGGGGAGGTCTATTTTATTAAGGGCTACTATTTCGGGTTTTTCCAAAAGTTCCTCCTTATAAAGCCTTAATTCGTTCCTGATCTTTTCATAAAGTTCAATAGCATCTTCACCATTACTTATGTCAATTAAGTGTACCAAAAGACGAGTCCTCTCTATGTGTTTGAGGAATTGATTTCCAAGACCCACCCCACGATGGGCTCCTTCTATCAGACCGGGTATATCGGCTACCACAAACTCCTTATCCCCAAATCTCACCACGCCCAAATAGGGCCTTAAGGTGGTGAAAGGGTAGGGGGCTACTTCTGGCCTTGCTCGGCTTATCTTTCTTAACAGAGTGGATTTCCCCGTGTTGGGAAATCCAACAAGACCCACATCCGCCAAAAGCTTAAGCTCAAGTTTCAACCACCTCTCCTCCCCCGGTTCTCCCGGCTCCGCAAAATAAGGGGCCTGTCTGGTGGGGGTTGCGAATCGAGCATTACCCCTTCCCCCCTTTCCCCCTTTTGCCACTAGGACTTTTTCAAAGGGTTTTGACAAATCGGCGATAATTTGATCAGTTTGAGCATCCTTAACGATTGTGCCAACGGGAACTTTGAGGATGAGGGGTTTGCCGTCCTTTCCGTGTTGATTTTTACCTCTTCCGGGTTCTCCGTTTTCGGCCTTATATTCCCGTTTATATCGATAATCGAGAAGGGTCTTCAAATTGGGATCGGCCTCAAGGATCACATCGCCTCCTTTCCCTCCGTCTCCTCCATCGGGACCACCTCTTGGAACGTACTTTTCGCGGCGAAAACTCACACAACCCCTTCCACCATCTCCCGCTTTGACCCATATCAAGGCCTCATCCACGAACATGAGAGATCCTTAAATAAAAAAGGGGGATGAATACCCCCTTTTCGATTTTTCCGGATTGGAGAAACCCGTTAAGCAACGGCTTCGGCGGGAAGAGGATAGACGCTTACCCTTTTCTTCCCCTTGCCAAAAGTCTCGAATTTCACGATGCCATCGATCTTGGCGAACAACGTCCAATCCCTTCCGACCCCCACATTTTTACCAGGATAAAACTTAGTGCCCCTTTGCCTCACCAGGACATTGCCCGCCTTGACGAATTGACCATCAAACCTCTTAACGCCTAACCGTTTGGAGATACTATCCCTTCCGTTTCTCGCGACGCCACCCGATTTCTTATGCGCCATTTTTACACCTCCTTTATCCCTTCAATCCTTACCCAAGTATAATATTGCCTATGCCCCATTTTACGCCGGTAATTTTTTCGCCGTTTGAACTTGAAGACGATGATCTTTTCCCCTCGGCCCTGATTAACTATTCGCCCCACCACCTTAACGCCCTCAAGGTAAGGATTACCGAATTTGACCCCTCCCTCATCCCGCATCATGAGCACCGGAAACTCCACTTCGCTTCCTATCTCCCCAGGGAGTTTCTCCACCCTTATCACCTTTCCCGGTTCGACCCGGTATTGCTTACCACCCGTAAAGACCACCGCGTATTGCATCCTCTCCTCCTGTGACGCTTCCTTGTCTTCTAATTTTAAGCAACCTTCAAAAACTTGCAAGAGGGAAGAGATATGTCAGGGGGTTTAAGTTTTCCTCGAGAGTGAGTTTACCAAGTTTATGATGTAATTCTTTAAGTCCTCAGGAGCTTTAGTTTCAAATGAAGCTATAAGTTCGTCAATTTGTTGCCACAATTCGTGGGGCTGTAAGCTATAATTAGAATTCACGCGGAAGATGTGGGGATGAGAAGTAGCCTCACATATTTCACCATCGTTCAAGAGCTCTTCGCTCATCTTCTCTCCCGGCCGGCTCCCAATATAGACGATGGGGATATCTATTCCCGGGCGCAGTCCTCGCAAGCGGATCAGCCGCCGGGCCAAATCTTCTATCCGAATTTGCTGTCCCATATCCAACAGGAAAATATCGCCTCCCTCAGTCAGTGCGGAAGCCTGAATAATGAGACTCACCGCTTCGGAAGTGCTCATAAAATAGCGGGTCATTTCTGGATGCGTAATCGTAACTGGCCCCCCTCGCGCGATCTGGCGCTCAAAAAGGGGCACGACACTGCCCCGGGAACCCAGGACATTCCCAAACCGCACCGCCGTGAACTTAGTAGAACGAGAACTTCCCGATCGTGTGGACAAAACCATCATTTCACATATCCGTTTGGTTGCGCCCATCACACTGCGAGGGTTGGCAGCCTTGTCCGTAGAAATGAGAACAAAAATTTCTGCACCATATTGAGAAGCCATAGAGGCAACAATCTTTGTGCCTACAACGTTCACACGTACAGCGCGATCCGGGTATTCTTCCATCAGGGGAACATGTTTGTAAGCAGCCGCATGGAAAACTACCTGCGGCCGATAGGACTCAAAAACACCTCGCATCTCTTTCTCATTGGTTACATCACCAACTATGGGTTTGATGATAAACTGTTTATCTTTTGCCTCACTCAGCAGGTCTTGAGTTAGATCGTACAAGCCGGATTCGTTGTTATCCACAATAAGGAGCAGGTGAGGATGAAAGGACAGGATCTGACGACAAAGCTCAGAACCAATGGAGCCGGCCCCCCCGGTGATCATCACCGTCTTCCCCATGAGCAGGTTGCGGCATAGATTGAGGTCAATCTCTACCGGCTTACGCCCCAGAAGGTCTTCGGCAGTGATATCGCGAACCGGGGGTGAGCCGTTTGTGCCCCTGATAAAATCAAAAATATTGGGAAGTACCTTGACGGCGGCAGGCGTTTCTAAACAGATGTCCAGGATGGCACGGAAATCCTCGCCGGAGATGTTGTACATAGCCAGGATGATCAGGTCTACCTGATAACGGGCAACCAAATCGGGGATAGCGTACCGATTGCCCAGGATGGGCACTCCATGGATACGCAATCCCCGTTTGGCCGGATCATCGTCCACAAATCCTACAATACTGTACTCTTTTCCCTCTTTCTGATTCAAAAATCGCCAGGCAAGCAATTGCCCTGCCTCTCCGGCTCCTACAATCAGGACTCGTTTCCGCGAAAGTGGGGAATGGTCTTTCAGCATTAACCGCCACCAGAGACCGTTCTTTATTTGTCGCCTATAGCGCACAGTAAGGAAACCAATAAAAATGAGAGCCCCTCCCATTAAGACGACGCTGAGCGGAACTGGCCGCCTGCCTGGCCAGATCACATCAACTACAGCAAGAAAGGTGGTGCCTGCCATCACTGAGGCACCAATGACCATGATTTCGCTAGCCGAGGCATATTGCCAAATGGAATGATAAAGCCCCAATAGGTAGTTAAACCCGCAGTAAACGATAATAGCCGCCAGGACAAAGACCAGCGCAGAACGTGCATCCAGAGCCGCAGTAATAAAACGCGTTAGCCAGGCTAAAGACAGTCCGGCAAAAACAACCAGGATGTCCAACAGAAGCAATGAAATATGCCGGATATTCTTGAATCTCATTTTCTCACTTCCGATTTTTGCAATATTTCTTTCAAAGTATCACAAACATAATCCACTTGTTCTTCTCTCATAATTCCTGAGAACGGTAGAGCCAGCCCAGTATCACCCGCATACTCGGCAATCGGGAAATCTCCACGTTGATAACCAAACCGCTGAGTATAGAAAGGCTGAAGGTGGATCGGAGGGAAATAAGGGCGCGAAGGGATGCCCCGCTCCTCCAACGCAGCCATAACAGCATTACGATCTATCGCCGGGTCTAGACGGATTACGTAGACGAACCAAGACATGCGAGTGGTGGTGGGGGCGATGTAGGGAATCTGCACGCTTTCTATGTCTTTTAGCCGCTCATTATACCACTGGGCTACTCGTTCCCGTTTGCTCAATAGTTCTTCAATTCGGCCCAGTTGTGCCAGGCCCAGGGCGGCGCTCATCTCATCCATCCGATAGTTGTAGCCCAGCCGACTGTGGTTGAGCCAGGCATCGTGAACGTCGCGTCCCTGGTTGCGCAGGGAACGAAAGAGGGCATCCCAGTCATCCCGATTGGTAACGATCATGCCTCCTTCGCCGGTGGTCATCTGTTTGTTGGGGTAAAAGGCGAATACTGCTGCGTCCCCGAAGGTGCCCGCCTTGCGGCCTTTGTATTCGGCCCCGATGGCCTCGCAAGCATCCTCGATTACCGCCAAACCGTAGGCCCGAGCGATTTCCAGCAGTGGGTCCATATCAGCGGGCTGGCCGAAGACGTGAACCGGCAGGAGGGCTTTGGGAGGGCGAAGCCTGAACCGGCTCTCCCGAAGCGCAGGGGGGAGCCAGCGTCGGGCGGCACGGCCGCCTTTGCTCAGGTCATGGACGGCCTCGGCCACCTGCTCCGGGTTTATGTTCAGGGTGAGCGGGTCAATGTCCACAAACACCGGAATCGCACGTTCGTAGAGGATGACGTTGGCCGAGGCGATGAAGGAGAAAGGGGTGGTGATGACAAGATCGCCTTCGCCGATGCCGGCAGCGATGACGCAAAGGTGAAGGCCGGCTGTTCCGCTGGAGACGCCAACGGCGTGGCGTGTCCCAACGTAAG
>Ga0272449_1000102_pt1 | contig 111833 bp, 101 predicted proteins | sample YNPCB0241_FD_198679 | JGI IMG/M metagenome (GOLD analysis project Ga0272449, IMG submission 198679) | Hot spring sediment microbial communities from Yellowstone National Park, WY, United States - YNP-CB-024-1 | ecosystem: Environmental > Aquatic > Thermal springs > Hot (42-90C) > Sediment...
TTTTGTACCTCATCCTCACTCACGAGCACCTCATCCGAACCGGGGAGTCTTCCTGCTCGGATTTTACCCTTCTCCACCAGCTCACGCAAGCGGCCTTCATCCAGGCCGTACTTGCGGGCGGCTTCGGAAAGAGGAATTAGGGTGGGAAGCGCAACCATATAACCCTCACCGGAAAAACGCCTATCCATGTACCATAACCACAAAAGCCTAACCTCTTTGTGGTCTTCAGCGCCCCCGGCGGGGCTCGAACCCGCAACCTCTGGATTCGAAGTCCATTACTCTATCCAATTGAGCTACGGGGGCGTTTGTTTCTATTATACCGCATTCACCTAGGGCAGACGCAGCACCGCTTGCGCCGCCAGATTCAACACTTGTACCGGCACCACGCTGAGCAGGACCACCGCTGCTGCCGTCCCAATCGCCACCAGGTTCAACCACCCATCGCGGCGCACCTTCGGCTCACCCGGGCGCATGTACATGATCACCACTACCCGCAGGTAGTAGTAAGCCGAGATCACCGAGGTGAGCAAGCCGATGATTGCCAGATCCACATACCCCGCCGCAACCGCCGTGCGGAAGAGGAAAAACTTGCCCCAGAAACCCAACGTCAACGGCACGCCGGTCAACGAGAGCATGAAAATCAGCATCGTTACCCCCAGCCAGGGATATTTGGGCCCCAAACCGGCGTAGTCTTCTAACGCCAAGCCGCGTCCCTCGGCTTGCTCCAAAGCGACCACCACCGCCCAGGCGCCCAAGGTGGTTAACCCGTAAGCCAGTAGGTAGAACAACATCGAAGAAACCGCCTGCGAGGCCACCTGTGCATTCCCATACGGCACAAAGGCCATCAGCAGATAGCCGGCGTTGGCAATGCTGGAATAAGCCAGCAGGCGCTTGATATTCGATTGCGCCAACGCCAACAGGTTCCCCACAATCATCGTTAGCGCCGCCACGCCCCAGAAAATCGGGGTGAGATTGGCAGCCAGACCGGGGAAGAGATTCAAAAACAGGCGCATCAACACCGCAAAACCGGCGGCTTTGGTCGCCACCGCCATGAAACCGGTCACCGGGGTCGGCGCCCCCTGATAGACGTCCGGCGCCCATTCATGAAACGGCACCGCCGCCACTTTGAACCCAAATCCCACCAACAACATCACCGCACCCGCGGTAAGAAAACCCATTTCCGCGTTACCGCTGCGCACGGCTTCCACAACGCCGGTCACGCTGGCGTTCGCGGTAGCGCCAAAGATCAGTGCAATTCCATATAAGACAAATGCCGAAGAAAACGCCCCCAATAAAAAGTACTTCAAAGCCGCCTCTTCCGATTCCAGGCGCGGGCGCGCGAAGCCGGCCAACACATAAAGTGGAATGGAGAGGAATTCTAACGCCAGGAAAACTAGAATTAGGTGATTGGCTTGGGTCAACAGCATCATCCCCGCAATGGAGAAGAGCATCATGGCATAAAACTCGCCTCGTTCTATCTCCATGCGTTTGAGATAGTCGTACCCCAGCGCCAGGGCGACCAAACCGCTGACCAAATACAGAGCATTCAAGAAGACGGCAAAGTTATCCAGTACGACCATCTCCCTAAATGCGCTGCCACTGCGACCGCTCTGCGCCAGATCCAGCCCCAGCGCCACGGCCAATCCTAATGCCGTTAGCAACGCCAACCACCCGCGGCGTTCGCGCGGGAGCCATAAATCCAACAGCAACAGCACCACCGCCCAAACCAGAATAAAGGCAATCGGAAGCACCATCATCACGTCGCTCAAGGTCATTTCGTCCTCCTAGTGGGCGGCCATGGCCACCGATTGCACCAGCGCGGCCAACTGCTCAGCACTGGGATTGATCAAATTTAAGAAGGGTTGCGGATATAAACCAATCCAGAAAATCAGCACCAGAATGGGCACCAGAGTCAGCACCTCACGGGCATTCAAGTCCGGCAAGGTGCGGTTTTCCTCATGGCGTACCGGGCCGAGAAAGACCTTTTCAAACATGGTCAGCAAATACACCGCCGCCAGGATCACCCCGACCGTGGCCACCCCGGCAAACCAAGGGCTCCCCAGCGCCGTCGAACGGAATGCTCCTAACAGAATGGTGAACTCGCCCACAAAACCGTTCAGACCCGGCAAACCCAATGACGAAAGAGTCACCACCAGCGAGAGCGCCCCTAGAACCGGCATCACTTTCCAAATCCCGCCGAAGGCGCTCATCTGACGGGTGTGGCGTCGTTCATACAGCATCCCTACGATCAAGAACAACGCGCCAGTGCTCAAACCGTGGTTGACCATCTGGAGCACGGCACCGGCCAGCCCCTGCGCGGTGAGAGCAAACGTCCCCAGCACCACAAATCCCAGATGGCTCACCGAGGAATACGCTACCAGTTTCTTAACATCCTGTTGGGCATAGGCCACCGCCGCCCCGTAAAGGATACCGACTACGGCCAAGCCCGCCATCCACGGCGCCAACTGCAAGGTCGCCTGCGGGAAGAGGGGTAAATTAAAGCGCAGAAAACCATACGCGCCCATCTTCAGCAGGATGCCGGCCAGGATCACCGAACCGGCCGTTGGGGCTTCCACATGGGCATCCGGCAGCCAGGTGTGGAGTGGGAACATCGGCACCTTGATTGCAAAGGCTAAACCAAAGGCCAGGAAGAGCCACAACTGCGCCGCCGCGAAGACCGCCCGCTGCTGCAAGAGCGCATCCCAGGCAAAGGTGCGCGTCTGCAGCCCCAAATACAGGATACCTAACAGCATCAACACCGAACCGAACATGGTGAAGAGGAAGAACTTAACGGCGGCATACACACGCCGTTCCCCACCCCACACGCCGATCAAGAAGATCATCGGCACCAGGGTGAATTCCCAGAAGACATAAAAGAGCACCAAATCCAGCGCTAAAAAGACCCCCAACATGCCGCTTTCCAGCAAGAGGAAGAAGAGCATAAAACCCTTAACCCGCTCTTCGACCGCGCTCCAGGTTGAGAGGATGGCAATGGGGGTCAAAAACGCCGTCAGCAAGACCATCAGCAGGCTTAGGCCATCCACGCCCAGGTAAAACTCAATCGCTACATCGCCGATGCGCACCCAAGGTTGGCGCACCACCATTTGCAAGCCCGGATTACCCACCTGAAACTGCGCCAGCACCCCCAGGGCGACGCCAAAGGTCGCCAGCGAGGCCAGCAGTGCCACCCACCGCAGCGCCTTTTTGGCTTCAGAGGGAATGAAAAGCAGGACCACAAACCCCACCAGCGGGAGCGCAATCAACCAAACCAGTCCGTTCATGCCCAGGATCATGCTTAAACCTCGTTCCTTCGGAATCGGTAGCGGCTTACCCGCCTAGCGCAAGAGCAAATAGGCCACAATCAGCACCACGCCCACCACAATACTTAAGGCATAGGAACGCACATAGCCGTTCTGCCACTGGCGCCACCACAGCGCCGTCTGGCGCGCCACATGCCCAACTCCATTCACAATACCGTCAATCAGCCCTAAATCCACCACCTGCGCTAGGGCATGGGCTAATCCATGATACGGACGCACTACCAGCGCGTGATAAACCTCATCTACCCACCACTTGCGTTCCAGGGCATGGTAAACCCCATCCAACACCCGCCCCAGGGGATCGGTTTCGCGTGGGCTGGGCAATGGGCGGCGTCCGTAAAGCCACCACGCCAGCCCCAAACCCACCAAAGCCACCGCCAACGATGAAGCCGCAATACTTATCTGGAATGGAACGGCCTCAACCGTATGCAGAGTATGTTCGAGCCAATGTTCCAGTACATACGAACCCGGGAAGTTGATCAGACCACCCAGCACCGAAAGCACTGCCAAAATGATCAGCGGCACGGTCACAATCGGCGCGCTCTCGGTTGCCTTCTCGGCGGCCTCACTGCGCGGCGCGCCGAAGAACACCAGCGCCAACTGCCGTCCCATGTAAAGCGCCGTCAGTAGAGCAGAGAAAAGCAGAAGGCCGAACACCGCCGGGAACTTGGCGCTGGCCGCCGCCAGGATCTCATCCTTGGAGAAGAACCCCGCCAGCGGTGCTACCCCCGCCAATGCCAACGCGCCGATCAGATAAACCCAAAAAGTTACCGGCATGCGCTGGCGCAGTCCCCCCATGAAGCGCATATCTTGCACATCTATCTCAACCTGATGGTGATGCCCGGCTTCATGTCCACGTTCCATGCCTAAAATCACCGAGCCGGCAGAGAGGAAGAGCAAGGCCTTGAAGAAAGCATGCGTCACCAAGTGGAACATCCCTGCTACCGCGGCGCCCATCCCCACCGCCGCGACCATGAAACCCAACTGGCTAATGGTGGAGTAAGCCAAGACCCGCTTAATGTCGTATTGACCCAGCGCAATGGTAGCGGCTAGCAGGGCCGTCAACCCGCCCACCCAGGTCACCGTGCTTTGCGCCAGCGGCACCTCAACATACAGCGCCTGCGAACGCGCCACCAGATAGACGCCCGCAGTCACCATCGTTGCCGCATGAATCAGGGCTGAAACCGGGGTTGGGCCGGCCATCGCATCCGGCAACCACACATAAAGTGGGATTTGCGCCGACTTTCCCGTCACGCCCAACAGCATGAACAACGTGATTGCCGTCAGTATGCCGGGTGCTACCTGTGCCAACTGCGGCGCCTGACGAAACACAGCCTCAAAATCCAGCGTGCCGAAATTGGCAAAGATCAAGAAAAGCGCGATCAACAGACCAAAATCGCCGATGCGGTTAACCACAAACGCCTTCTTGGCCGCCAGCGCGTTACCGATACCGCCGGCGCCCTTCTCAAACCAGAACCCGATCAGCAGGTACGAACACAGACCAACCCCTTCCCAGCCCACAAAGAGCATCAGGAAGTTGTTCGCGCTGACCAAGATCATCATCGCCGCGATGAACAGATTGAGAAAGATAAAGAAGCGGCGGAAGCGGCGTGGATCCCCCTGATGGCGCACATCCTCGTGCATATACCCGATGGAATAGATATGAATGAGCGCCCCCACGCCGGCCACGACCAGCATCATCACCACCGAGAGGGTATCCACACGGAAAGCCCAATCCACCTGAAAATCGCCGATGCGGATCCAGGTCAACAGCGGCACGACTGCTCCTTCGGGATGGCGAGTCAACCCAACGGCCAGCGCTACCGCCACACCAAAGGCGCCCACCGTGGCCAGGCTGGCAATCCACCCCACCACCTTTTCATTCCAGCGCTCCCCCAAGAGCAGATTCAACAGGATGCCCACCACCGGTAGGAACACCACCCCCGGCGCCAGGCGGAACAACGGTTCGGTTACAGTCATAACCTCCATGTGCATGGGTGGCTCATCCTTTCAACTGGCTCATTTGATCCAGGTCAATGGAGTGCTTGGCGCGGAAGATCGCCACAATCAACGCCAAGCCAATCGCTACCTCGGCGGCGGCTGTGGTGATGACGAAAAACACGAAAATTTCGCCATCCAGCACCTTGTGAAAGGCCGCAAAGGCCACAAAAGCCAGATTGGCGGCATTGAACATCAATTCCAACCCCATAAAGACAACCAAGGGATTGCGCCGCAATACTACGGCCAAGATCCCGATGGTGAACATGAATGCCGAAAGCCCCAGATAATACACCAATGGCATAGCGGCCTACTCCTTCCGTTCTCCGAGTTGCCCCTGGCGACCCTTACCCACCATCGGAGTCTCCAGGCGCGCCAGGAAAATCGCCCCCACCACGGCAATCAACAACAAAAAGCCCGTAATCTCAAAAGGAAGTAAATACTTTTCGATAATCATGCGCCCAACCACGGCCGGGCTTTCAAACCCAAACCCGATCTCCGCCGCCCATTTGGGCGCGCTGGTGCGTAGGTATAAGAAAGCCGCAGATTCGATCAGGAAAAGTCCCCCGGCCAGCAAGCCCAACCAACGCTGCCCGCGCAGAGGCTCATGAACCGGGAACTGCTCTGCCCCTAACAGCATAATGACAAACACAAAAAGCACCATGATGGAGCCGGCATAGACGGCCACTTGGGCAAATGAGATAAACGGCGCCCCCAAGACCAGATACAGCACACCCACCGCAATGAAGTTGATTACCAGAAAGAGCGCCGAATAAATCGCGTTGCGGCTGAGCAGCATTCCCACAGCCGAGCCGGCCACCACCAGACCTAAGACAGCAAAAACGATGAGGGTTCCTAAGGACATTCAGCCTCCCTAATCGGTGGGATCCTGCATGATGGGAATTGAGCGGGTGTACACCCCGGGTTCCACTCTCTGCGGCGTAGGCTTGCCGCCTTCCGGCACCGGCTCTAACAGCATTTCCTTGGTGTAGATGGACTGATGGCGATCGGTGAAGGTGAGTTCGTAGTTATCGGTCAGCACAATGGCCTCGGTCGGGCAGGCATCCTCACAGAAGCCGCAGAAGATACAGCGTAGCATATTAATCTCGTACACCCGCGCGTAGCGTTCACCCGGCGAGTACCGTTCATCATCCGTGTTTTCTGCCGCCTCAACAAAGATGGCATCCGAGGGACAGGCTGCAGCGCACAGGGCGCACCCAATACAGCGTTCCAAGCCGTTTTCATACCGGCGCAGGATGTGTCGCCCACGGAAGCGCGCCCGCACCGGGCGCTTGACCTCAGGATACTGAATCGTGACCGGCTTTTCGGTCATCGAACGGAGTGTTTCAAGCAAACCTTTAAGCATGGTTTATCCTCCAACCCAGACCACCACAAAGGCGGTAATGACCGCGTTCAGTAGCCCCAGCGGGAACATCACCTTCCAGCCCAATTGCATCAGGCGGTCATAGCGAATGCGCGGTAATGTGGCCCGCAGCCAAATCATCACAAACAGCCACACCGCCACTTTGAGGAAGAGGTAAATCGGCCCCAGCCATGGGAAGCGATCCACGAACGGCCCCATATACCCCCCCAGGAAAAGCGAGGCGCCGATCATCGCCACTGCGATCATTTTGATATATTCGGCCATGAAGAAGAGGGCGAATTTCATCCCCGAATATTCGGCATGGTAACCGGCCGTGAGTTCCTGCTCCGCCTCGGGCATATCGAACGGCGCCCGGTTAACCTCGGCCAGCGAAGCCATAAAGTAAAGCAAGAACGCCGCTGGCTGAAGCACGATATACCACAAATGCTTTTGGGCATTGATGATATCCATCAGGCTGAGTGAACCGGCCAGCAAAATCGGGCCGACAAATGAAAGCCCCAGCGCCAACTCGTAACTGATCATCTGAGCGGTGGAACGCAAACCGCCCAGTAGAGCATATTTGTTATTCGAAGCCCACCCCGCCAGGGCTATGCCATAGACCGAGATGGACGCTACCGCCAGAATATACAGGATACCCACATTGATATCCGTGAGATAGAGGCGGATGACGCGTCCACCGATCACCACGGTATCGCCCCACGGCACCACCGCCGTGATGACCAACGAAGGCAAAACCGTGATGATGGGCGCCAGGAAGAACAGCACCTTATCCGCCCCCGCGGGGGTCAACTCTTCCTTGAAGATCAATTTAATCCCATCGGCTACCGGCTGGAGCAGGCCAAACGGGCCCGCCCGGTTAGGCCCAATGCGCACCTGAATGCGGGCAATGACGCGGCGTTCATACAGGGTGGCATAAGCGAACCCCCCGGTCAACACCAGCACGATAATCAGTGACTTGATCACCCACTCCCAAAACAAGGCAGCGTCCATGCGAACTCCTTAACTCTCAGCCTGAGGTTCAAGCACAGCGCGTTGAGCGCGCACCCACTGCGGTTGACGTAGCGCCACCCCGCTACTGTGTGGCACCAAACCCACCCCTTCCGGCACGTTCGCCACCACCTGCACAGACAGCGTTTCTGACCACCCGTCAACGCTAACCTGAACATACTCGCCGTTTTGCACACCCAGTTGGGCCGCCGTCTGCGGCGCCAGGTAAAGGCCTGCCCGGGCGATTCGTCGGTGCAGTAAACGCGAAGGCCGTAGGGTTTGCCCCTGATCATAGAGGCGGACGAACGGCACCAGATACAACGCCTCGGGTGCGGGCACCTCCGCCGGTGCGACTTCAGGCAAGGCTATCGCCTCCGCTTCTGCGTTCACCCGCGCCAAGCGTACCCCCAACCCTTGGGTATTCTCATAGGCCGTGCCGCCGTAGTAAAGATCACCGCGCCCCACAATCGGCCACTGTTCCACCACCTCGGCCAAGCGGGTGTATGACAAACCGACAAAAGCGGGTAGGGTCTGTGCAATGGCTTGGAAGACGCGGAGCGCCGAACGGCCCTCCAGCGCCATTCCTAAGTGTTCGGCTACCTGCGCCACGATGGCAAAATCGGCGCGGGTGCCGTCTAATTCGGGCACGGCCGGGTAGAAACGCTGTACTCGCCGTTCTCCCGACGTCCACGTGCCCTCGCGCTCGGTAAACGCCTGCGCCGGGAAGACCACATCGGCACGGCGGGCCGTCTCGGTCAAGAAGAGGTCTTGCACGATGACAAACCCGGCCTTTTCCAGGGCACGCGCCAGAGCCACATCATCCCCGGCCGGATCGGCAGCCGCTACCCAGACCACATCGGCACTGCTCAGGGTTTCAGCCAGCCGCGAATCCGGACGGAAGCCGATTTCCCATGCGCCCTGGGTATTGGCATGCGGCCAGACTGCCACCAAGCCGCTCAACGGGCGTTCCGCCTGCCCGTTTTGCACCAACAAGCGCGCCAACACCGCCGCCAATGCCTCAGAGGCTTCCAGGGACAACCCCTCACTACCGTAGAAAATGACCAGATTGGCCGCACCGGCCAGCGCCTGGGCTTCAGAAGTATTCCCTGTCAGTAGGGTTTGCACCTTGAGCAGGGCATCTTGGTAGGTGTAACGCAAGATGTGAGCGGCATAACGTTCCAGTTTGGTGGGGCGGGCATTGGCCACGATCAAGGTGGCCCCACGTTCAGCCGCCTGCTTGACCCGCAGCCACCACAGCGGCGCTTCCTCGTGCAAGTCGGTCGCCACCACCAGGATGGCGTCTCCCTTGCCCAAGGCCGCCAAGTTCGCCTCCCCGCTCAGGCCGTAGCGCCGCACAAAATCACCGCCCCCCATGGGCGAGTAGAGCACCGCTTGCCCCTGCCGCGCCTCGGTCAGTCGGTAAAGGTTGAATAAATCCTCGTTGCTCAATCGTCCTCCGGCCAGGCTCACTAAGCGCTGGTGAGTGCGCAGTCCCTCCGCCGCCGCACGCAGTGCCTCGTCCCAAGAAACGGGCTGTAGGGTTCCATCTTTGCGCACCAGCGGCTGGCGCAAGCGCTCGGGGCTCTCGGTGTAGTGATAGCCAAAACGCCCTTTATCGCAAATCCAAATCTCATTAACCCACTCGTTCTGGCGCGGCATAACGCGTTTGATCACCTCACGTCCCCCTGCGGCGGCCTCACGGCGCACATTGAAGGTGATATTACACCCTACCGGGCAGTGAGGGCAGATCGAGGCGCTTGGCGTCATCTCCCAAGGGCGCGCGCCAAAGCGAAAATCGGCGGTAGTCAACGCCCCTACCGGGCAAATATCGGTCGTATTTCCGGAGAAGTAGGAATCAAAGCCGGGTTCTGAGAAAGTCACAATTTGCAGAGCCCGACCACGCTGACTGAATGCAATCACCGGATCGTCCACAACCGTGGATTGGAAGCGCACACACCGCCCGCATAGGATACAGCGTTCACGATCCAGGTAAATCAATTCGCCCAGCGGGAGATGCTTGGCGAGGTGTATCTTATCCTCATAGCGGAAGCGCGACTCCCCCGGCCCATAAGCCATGGTCAGGTTTTGGAGGGGGCACTCCCCGCCCTTATCACAAATCGGGCAGTCGAGCGGGTGCGAGGTGAGCAGGAATTCGATAATTCCTCGCCGCGCCTCGGCCACGACCTGGGTTTGGGTGCGCACCACCATCCCTTCGCTCACGGGCGTAGTGCAGGCCGTCTCTAATTTTGGCCCAAACTGGATCTTGGGACTGCCATCCGCCTCCAATACCGGTTGACCGGTGGCGCGGTCAATCACCGGGCGACCGACTTCCACCAGGCACATCCGGCACATCCCCACCGGTTCCATCTTGGGGTGATAACAAAAGACCGGGATATCAATTCCGGCCTTCTTGGCCGCATCCACAATCAGCGTCCCCTGCGGCACGCTGACCACCTGGTCATCAATGGTGAGGGTCACCATTTTACCCATAAACCGGCTCCTTGGTTACAACGGCTTCGAAATCTGTGCGGAAGCGATCAATGCTGGAAACTACCGCCAGGGTGGAGAACTCACCCAGCGCGCACAGGCATTTCCCCTGCATTTGACGCGCAACCTGATAGAGCAATTCCACTTCACGGGCTTCCCCTTGCCCGCGCGCAATGCGTTCGGCCAGGCGATTCATCCAGTACGTGCCTTCGCGGCAAGGGGTGCATTTACCACACGATTCATGTTTGAAGAAATTGACCGTCTTATAGGTCAGCCAAGCCATGTTGACCGAGTCATCCAACACGATCACCGAGGCTGAACCCAGCGAACCGCCGAACTTGTTCAGCGATTCGTAATCCAGGGGGGTATCCAGCACGCTTTCATCCATCGGGATCAACACCGAGGACGCTCCAGCCGTCATCACCGCCTTAAGCGTTCGTCCCTCGGGCACCCCACCGCCGTGTTCAAAAATTAACTCACGGAAAGTCACCCCGAACGGCAGTTCGTAGTTCCCCGGGCGATTGACACAACCCGAGAGGCTGAATACCTTGGTGCCGGGGCTCTTGTCCGTCCCGTAATTGTGATACCAGGCCGGCCCATGGAGCACGATCAGGGGCACATTCGCCAAGGTCTCCACGTTATTGACCACCGTGGGGCGGTTGTAGAGGCCGGCCGTCGCCGGGAAGGGCGGGCGCAAGCGCGGCTGGCCGATTTTGCCTTCCAGCGATTCCAGCAGTGCCGTTTCCTCACCGCAGATGTAGGCACCGGCGCCCAAGTGGGTGTAGAGACGCAGGGAGTAATCCGTGCCAAAGAGGTTTTCACCCAGCAGACCGGCTCGTTCCAGTTCGGCGATCTTCTGATCTAACCATTTGGCAATGTGCCAGTACTCGCCGCGGATATAGATATAGGCCACCCGCGCCTGGACGGCGTAGGCCGCAATCATCAGCCCTTCCAAAAACTGGAAGGGGTTAGATTCCATAATTTCACGATCTTTGAACGTGCCCGGTTCCGATTCATCGGCATTGGCGACCACGTAATGCGGCCATAGATCATTGGGCAGGAACGACCACTTTAATCCGGTGGGAAAACCCGCTCCACCTCGCCCACGCAGTCCGGAATCCTTGACCATTTGGATGACCTGCGCCGGTTGGAGTTCGGTTACCGCCTTTTTGAACGCCGCAAACCCCTGCTGTTCTAGATACACCGGCAGACGTTCCAGCCCGGGGATGGCGCGGTGGCGCAGAATAAGATAGTCACTCATGCCGTGCCCTCCTTCTCTTGCCGCGCTTTTTGGCGCAGGGCTTCGATAACCGCTAACGCCGTCTCCACAGTTTGGTTTTCATGGAAGACAATCTCGCCGTCTCCCTGCACCTGGAAGACCGGCGCGCGGTGGCACGCCCCAATGCACTTCACCTCTTCCACGGTAAAAAGCCCATCCGGGGTCACCTGCCCTACCTCAATGCCCAGCGCCTGACAAAGGGCTTTAAGAAAATCCTCTGCACCACGCAGGGCACAGGGTAGATCGGTGCACACTTGGATGTGATAGCGCCCGTGAGGCTGGTCATAATACAGCGAGTAGAAGCCCACCACGGAGGCCACATCCGTGATCGAGATATCCAAAATCTCGGCGATTTCGGCCATGGCCTGCGCCGTGACATACCCCGCTTCGCGCTGGGCTAAATAAAGCAGTGGCATGACCGCCGAACGCTTATGCTCCGGCGGATATTTGGCCAAAATGGCCTGAATCTCATCGGCGTATTTGGCGCGTAGCGTATTCACCGGTCACAATCTCCCAGGACGATATCAATACTGCCGATGATACCCACCACATCGGCGATAAAGTGATTGCGGGTTAAGATGGGCATGATCTGCAAATTGGCAAATGAAGGGGTGACGTAGTGCACCCGATAGGGTTTAGGCCCGCCATCCCCTTCCAGGAAAACGCCCAACTCGCCGCGCGGGCTTTCAATGGCGGCATACACCGACTCTTTGGGAGCGGAGAAGCCCTCCGTCCACAACTTGAAGTGATGGATCACCGCCTCCATACTCACGCCCAACTCAGAGCGCGGCGGCGGCACAAACTTGCGGTTGTTACTGCGCACCGGGCCATACGGCAATTTATCCAGCGCCTGGCGGATAATGCGCAGGGATTGGCGCATTTCTTCCACCCGCACCAAGTAGCGCGAATAGACGTCGCCATCCTGCTGGGTGGGAATATCAAACTCGTACTGCTCGTAACCACTGTACGGGCGCACCTTGCGCAGGTCATATTTGAGCCCGGCTGCCCGTGCCACCGGCCCGGAGATACCCCATTGGATACACTCATCTGCCGTAATCACCCCAATGCCGCGGGTGCGGTCTAGGAATAACTCATTCGTGGTCAGCAGGCGTTCGTATTCATCAATGCGCCGCGGCATGAGATCGAGGAACCGCCGCACGGCATCCTCGAACTCCACCGGCACATCCCGCCACAGCCCACCGGGGCGGACGTAAGTGGTCATCATGCGCTGTCCGGAGCACATCTCGAAGATGTCCAGGATCATCTCGCGTTCGCGCATGGTGTAGAGAAAGGTGGACATGGCGGCCAAATCGAGCGAACTGGTGCCCAGCCAGAGCAGATGCGAGCCAATACGCGTCAACTCTGCCAGGATGACCCGAATGGCCTGGGCGCGCGGGGGCACGTCGAGCCCCACCAGTTTTTCCACCGCCAGGCAGTACACCAGGTTATTGCCGATGGGATTGAGGTAATCCAGACGGTCGGTCATCACCTCGGCTTTCTGGTACGTCTTGGCTTCCATGTTCTTCTCAACGCCGGTGTGCAGAAAGCCGATATCGGGGATGCAGTTAATCACAATCTCGCCGTCCAGTTCCAACAGCAGGCGCAACACGCCGTGCGTGCTGGGGTGCTGTGGCCCCATGTTGAGCAACATCGTCTCGCCTGCCAGCGCCCGCTCCGAAACCAGATGACGCAGTTCATCTACAGAAACTTCACGCAACATGACCATGGCCGACTCCACCCCTAAGACTTAGCGTAAGGCTTGCGGCGATCAATCTCTTCGGCATTGAACGAGAACTGCACCTCTTCGTAGCCCAACGGGTAATCCTTGCGCAGTGGGTGCCCCTGCCAATCCGCCGGCATCAGGATGCGCCGCAAGTCCGAGTGCCCGTCGAAGACAATGCCGAACATGTCCCAAATCTCGCGCTCTTTCCAATTTGCATTGGGGAACACTTTTTCCATGGTATCCACATGCGGCGCGTTGCCGTTGAGCGGCACACGCAGGCGCAAGATCAGGTTATGAGGCATGGAATAGAGATGGTAAACCACATGAAAGCGCGGCGTTGTCTGCGGCCAGTAATCCACTGCCGTTTCGTCAATCAGCACGTTGAAACCAAAGGTATCGCGCAACGTCTGCGCTGCCTCAATGATGTTCTCTGGGGGGATGATCAACGTAACCTCATCCCGAAAGCGATGTTCGGCAGCGCCAAAACGTTCCTTGATGACCCGTACCGCTTCTTCTAAAACCTCGGTGTTTGCCTTTGTCATCACTCCGACCTCGTCTGTATGACTCGCTCAGCCGGCGCCCCCATCCTCTGGCATAACTTAGGGAACAGGGTTACCCGGCCTGCCGGATTAAGCCCATTTGGTCAGTTTTTCTTTCTGCACCTTATCATGCAGGGTCAAAATGCCGTGGATTAATCCTTCCGGACGCGGCGGACAGCCCGCCACATAGACATCCACCGGCACAACCTCATCCACACCCTGCACAATGGCATAGTTATTGAAAATACCGCCGCAGGACGCGCAATCGCCCATGGCGATGACCCACTTGGGTTCGGGCATCTGATCGTACAGCAGGCGCAAAACCGGCGCCATTTTGCGCGAAACCCGCCCGGCCACGATCATCAAATCGGATTGGCGCGGGCTGGCGCGCATCAGTTCCATACCGAAGCGGCTCAGGTCATAACTGGACGCCTGAGCCGCCATCATCTCAATGGCACAACAAGCAAGACCGAACAGCATCGGCCACATGGAGCGCGTGCGCGCCCAATTGACCATTTGCTCCAGGGTGGTCGTTACCACCCCCATTTGAGCGGTTTTTTGTTCTAGTCCCATTCCAGCGCTCCTTTCTTCCACGCATAGACGTGGGCTACCTCTAAAATCACCAGGAACACCAGCATCGCCCCCAGGCCTAACCACCCCAACTGACGGGCGGCCGCGGCCCAGAAGATCACAAAAATCACCTCAACATCAAAGAGAATAAAAAGGACGGCTACGAGGTAAAAACGCACCGATACTCGCCGCCGCCCCGGTCCATAGGGCACAATACCCGATTCATACGGCGCCGCCTTGCGTGGGGTAGGCCGCCGCGGGCCGAAGAGCATCCCCAGCAAGATGGCAATGAGGGCAATGGCAAAGGCGACGACCAAAATGACGAACAGGGGGAGATAATCTTGAAGCATGAGCGGTCCTCACGATAGGAATTGTCTATCTGACCCGCACAATCTTGCCCTAGTATATCACAAGTGCTGTCTGGTGGCAATTTTCACAAAACAATGTGTATAAAAATCACCCGCAAAGTCGTCATTTGTCTGGACATTATGGCGATTCCAGGGCATAGATGAACACCCCCTGGCGGCGATAGATCGGCACCACGCCGCGGCACTGATTGAGCGCGGCCGGTTGTAAACTTCCTACACCCTCGCGCACATAAACATAATCCAGATCGGCCTCTTTTATCAAAGCCCAGAACTTCTCATCGCAATCTTTTAGTTCGGCGGCCTGCGTTGCCCAGCGATTAATCTGCGCCGCAGTCTCCGGATCACCCCAGGCATACAGCACCGGCGGCAAGATGCTCATGCGCTCGGCATAAGGGAGTAGCCAGTATCCCCCATCCACCCCACGGAATGTCCCCCCCTGCCAAGGGGTGACGTTGATCAAAAAACGCGCTTCCGGCGGCAGGTTCTCCCGCACCCAATCCAACGCCGTCTTATCGGCCATATCGGCCAGTTGCGTCGTTGGGTTGGTCACCGTGCGCGTAGACCAAGCGCCCCAGCCCAGAACTCCCAACACTAGCACTGCCCCCACCCCCCAAGCAACACGTTGAGCCAAACGCGAAGGCAAACGCCTCACGATCAAACCCCATCCCCCCACGCCGCCATCCGCCAGGCACAACGCCGCCGGAAGGAAAAGGACGATGGCCATATGATCGGGACGAAACGGCCCCAGGCGTATCCCCCAGGGTAGCATCAGCCCAACCAACACCAGCGCCCACGCCGCCAACCGGCGGCTCTGCGTTTGCGTCAACCCATAGGCGCATCCTGCCGCCGCCAGCCCCATCAAAATGTGATTATGGCGCGGCCCAAGCAAATCCAAGATGTAACGCCAATAGCCCAGTTGTGAAGCGTCCAGCGGCGAGACCACCCGCACCGCCGCCTGCGCCCCTAAGTGCCAGATCACCCGCCACAACCAGGGCAGTGCTAGCCCAGCCCCCAAACCCAGACTCAGACACAGCGCTCCCAGGGGGAACAATCGCCGTGCCCGGGCCGCCGGCGGGGAAAGCCGCCAAATTCCCCAAAACTCCCCGACCACGATCACAACACAAAACAGTCCCAGTAAAAGCAGTGCCGTGTAATGACTTAACGCCACCCCTGCCGTGAGCACCCCCAGACGCAGGAACGTTTCCGCCGAGCCCGGCCGGCGCAGAATCTCCAGCACCGCCGCCATCGCCAGAGGCAGTATCACCAATCCGGTCAAAAGCGTGTAGCGTCCCCAAGCCAGGTAGTAGGCCGGCATCTGAAAGGCAAACCCCACCAGCAGTGCCGCCAGGCTGGCCCGCAACGGCTCACCCCAGAGCGCCTTTCCCAACCGATATACCGATAGCGCGATCAGCGCATTCAGCCCCTGGCCCAGCCATAGCACGGCTTGGGTGGCTTCTAAACCACTCAAGCGTGCAAACCAAGCCGTGATGAGATGGAAGGCATAATGATAAGAAAAGAACGTCTCAATTTCGGGCGCCAGGGTCTCCGGCAGACCACCCAACGCCATGATCTTGCGCACGATCAACACATGGTGCACCGAATCCACCCAGGCCGGGAAGACCATACCCCGTGCCTGATAGAACCGCCAGACCACGATGCCTGCTAATGCGATCAGACCACCCCCCAACCACACCATCGAACGAGAGAAACGCACCTCTGTCAGGCGTACACCTCTCAAGCGCCAAACCACTCCCCCCGCGAAGGCAATCCCCAGGCCGGCATAGGCTACACGTAAATCCCCCCCACTAAGCCTTTCGCCCAAGATAAAGAAAAGCAAACCGCCCAGCGCCGTTAAGGCTATCGAAAGCCCCAACGCCTCGGCCAGTTGCTCCAGACCATCCTGGTCGGCAGGGTGACGCCATACCACCCACACCGCCCCCGGCAAGAAGAGCACCACCACTGCCAGCAAAATGAGCCCCATCGGGTTGTTAACCACGCCTTGAAAGCCTTTTGATCCGCCGTTAATCTGTCAGGGTTATTATAATAGGGGAAGCAGTTCCTCCCCTTCACACCACTCTTATAAATTTCTTCGCGGTTTTCATTCCCCAATCCACACAAGGAGTTGAGATGGTCTCTTCCTACCTCTCCACGGCACGCGAAGGACGCCACGAAGCCTGGCGCTATGTGGCCACCCTGGCCCTGGTAATCTGGTTGTTCATCAGCGTTTCGTTCTTCTTCAGTATTATCGCCGTCATCCTGACCGGAAGCACCGATCTTAATGCCTTCCCGCCCTTACTGCTCTTGGTCATTGCCTTACTGCCCTTCCCATTGGGCGGCTTACTCGGCCTGATTATCGGCCTGCGTCTGTTCCACCACCGCCCGCTTCTTGCCCTGATCAACCCCGCCGGGCGGGTGCGCTGGGCCTATTTTTGGCGCTCTTTCGGCCTGTGGCTGATCTTGTGCGGCCTAAGCGATGTGATCCTCTGGCTCATCAATCCCTCCAACTACACCTGGGCTGCCGATTGGCCGCGTTTTCTTCCCTACGCTGCGGCGGCCATCCTGCTCATCCCTTTACAGACCAGCACCGAGGAATTGATCTTCCGCGGCTACCTGACCCAATGGATTGGGCGTTCGCGCCTGGGTTATTGGGGTACTTTGATCTTGCCTAATCTCGTCTTTGCCGCCCTGCATGGCTTGAACCCTGAAGTGCAAACCTACGGCGCCTGGTTGACCATGCCGCTTTATTTTGGGATCGGTGTGGTGCTTTCATGGGCCACACTGCACAGCGGTGGGTTGGAGTATGCCCTGGGTATGCATGCTGCGAACAATCTCTACGCCGCCTTGCTGGTCACTTTCCCGGCCTCGGCCCTGCCCTCACCCGCCCTGGTTCACATGCGCACCTATGACCCGGTCATCGGCTTGATTTCCTTTGTCATCATGGCGGCCGTTTATTTGTTCATCCTTTCTCGGCATTCTAACACCTCGCCTCAGATGATTGAACCCATCCACTCAGAGAGGACAGAATGACTATTCGTCAGGTACGTATTGTCTTCTTGCTCGCCGCGCTGGTTGGATTGTTGGCACTGATGAGTGCTCCCCAAGGCAGAGCCAGCGCCCGCGCTTATTACGCCGAACGCTACGACGTGATTCTCCAAATCCAGGCCGAAAACCGCATTCAGGTTGAAGAAACGGTGACCTTTCGCTTTGAGGGTGGGCCCTACACCTATGCCTTCCGCCAGTTAACCCTGGATCAATTGGAGAACGTGGACGTTCAAAGTGCCAGCCTGGACGGCGTTGTGCTTCCCGAAGGGAACCAGCCCAACCAAGTCGAGATCAAGCGCAACACGGATCCCATCGAAATTACCTGGCATTTCCCCCCCACCCAGGATGCCACGCGCACCCTCGGCTTGCGCTATCTCGTGAGTGGGCACATCCATCTGCGCGACAATGCCGAAGGGATTTTCTGGCAGGCCATTCCGGAAGAACATGAGTACACCATCCGTCAGGCGCGCATCACGGTGCGCTACCCCTCCCACCTGACGCCGGCTGAAACACCCCAATTGCGGGGAGCGCAGTATACCACCACCCACACCCGCGGTGAGTTCGTCTTTACCGCTCAGGACATTCCCGCCAATCAGGGCATCACAATCGAGATACTCTTCCCCCGCGGCAGTCTGATCGCACAACCGCCCGATTGGCAGGCGCGTCTGCTGGCGCGTGGTGCTCAGGCGCGTCAGATGGCGCCGTGGGCCATTGGGTTAGGGCTAGGCATAGCCCTGCTGTCCCTGATCGGGGTTTGGCTGTATCGCCGCCAGCACCAGGGCTCAACGGTGGTCATCCCGCCGGGCATCATCAGCAACCCACCGGATGCGCTTTCGCCAGCCCAAGCCGCGTTTTTGCTCAACCCCAGCGCGGCCACACCCGCCCAGGCCGCCGCCATCTTGATCCACCTCGCCCAACGTGGCTGGCTGCGCCTTGAAGCCACCCCCGCCGGACGGGGGCTCTTCAAAACACGGGATTACACCCTCCAACGCCTGCGCGATCAGGCCGGTTTGCACGACCACGAGCAGGTGCTCTTCCGGGCACTCTTCACCACCCGTCAGGGCTGGCAAGATGCCATCCGCCTCAGTCGCGTGGGCAACAAACTTCCGGGCATCCTGCCCGCCCTCAAGCAAGCCCTGACCCGCGAGTTGATCGCCCAAGGGCTGGTGGACGCACAGCGTCTGGATGAGCGCAAACGATTGAACACGCTGGCGGTGCTGGCTTTTTTGGTCGAATTTCTGTTGCTCATCTTAGGCTTGTTGTTGGTCTTGGGTAGCGATCGGTTGGCGGGGGTTGGTACGCTCGGCTTGGGCTTGGCCGGCGGCCTGATGGTTGCCGGCAGTGCGTTATTGCTCACGGCCAATGCCTGGCCCTTGCTTACCCCCCAGGGGGAGACCCGCGCCGCGCGCTGGAAGGGGTTTAAACAGTACCTGGGACAATTGGTCAAACAGCGCAGTGGCCTGCAAGGGGAATGGCTGGAAGCCTATCTGCCCTATGCGCTGGCGTTTGGCAGTGGACTGCAATGGGCAGAAGCCTTTCGCGAGCAGGGTTTTGCCCCCACCGTGTCCTGGTTGCTTACGGCCAGCGGCGCCGGCGGTATGGATGACTTGCTGGGCGCCATTGCGGCTACCAGCGTGGTCACCTCTAGCGGCGGAGACGGCGGAGGGGCCGGCGCCGGGGGAGGTGGAGGCGGTGCCAGCGGGGCCGGCTGATTGGCTTACTTAAGAAAACTGTAAACCGCTCATACGCAACCAGCGCGGGGGATTTTCATTATAATTGGGTTACCTCCACCCCCCGCGAGCGCCTTATGTCCTTGCATTGGTATGCCATCCACAGTCATCCCCACCGTGAAGAGAGCCTGGCCCGCTACATGACCGAAAAGGGGCTGGAGGTCTTCTATCCCCATCTTAAGGTCAAACCGGTTAACCCCCGCGCGCGCCGCATCCGTGCCTATTTTCCGGGCTACGTTTTTGTGCGCGCTGACCTGGAACAGACCGGGGCTTCGCTTTTCCAGTGGATGCCTTTTGCGACCGGCCTGGTGGCTTTTGGCGGTGAACCGGCCATTGTGCCCGACGCCCTGATCACGGCGTTACAAAACCACCTTGAACGCCTCAATCGGATAGCGGCGCAATCTCCGGCCGACCAGTTTCAACAAGGTGAACGCGTTGAAATCGAGAGCGGGCCATTTGCCGGGTATGAAGCCATCTTTGACACCCGTTTGCCGGGGCGAGAGCGCGTGCGGGTACTGCTCAAATTCCTGGGCGAACGGCGGGTGCCGCTGGAACTCGACTCGCGCCAGGTGCGCAAACCCACATCGTCAGCATGATCCTTCGGTGGAGCAACCGCATGGTTGAATCGCACCTCCACACCCCAACCTCTCACCTCACCGCAACCCCGGCTTGGCGCAGTGTGCGCACATTGCTCCTGCTCTGGCTGGCCGCGTTGAGCATGATCATCCTTAGTTTGCCGTTTACCAGCGCGGCTTGGTTGGCTCGCCCCTCACTGGGAGCGCTCGTTTTACCCGGGATGCGCGTTGGCGCGATTCTCAGCCCGGCAGCGGTCGCGGCTACCCCCGGGGGTGCACGGTTACAAGTGGGCGACCGCCTCTTACGCGTAGATGGCCGCGCCGTTCCCAATGGCACCGCGCTGTGGGCCAGCCTGGAAAACAAAAAAAGCGGTCAGGAAGTTTTCTTAAGCGCCGAAACCGCACAGGGGGAGTACGTTACCCGCATCCAAGTCTTGCAACCCTGGCCGCGCTATTGGCAAGTGCGGCTGAATGATTTTCCTCTCGGCCTGGGTGTGCTCATGCTCGCCCTGGCCTGGTTGGTCTTCCTGCGCCTCCCCGATCATCCTGCCAACCGTGCCCTGATTCTCTTGTCGGCTTCCTTGGGTTTCGTCCTGGCCGCCAGTGTGGATCTGTGGCAAACACACCGCTTGACCCTACTGTGGTTGCTCGCCTTCGCCTTTACCGCCGCCGCTTCATTCGACCTCTCCCTCAGTGTCTCGGAATGGGCACTTCCCTCGGAATGGGTGGTGCGCTTACGCCGCGGTGGTTACGGCGGAGCACTGCTTGTCGCCCTGGTAGCAGGAAGCCTTTACCTACGCGACGCGGCGCAACGCATGGCCATGGGCTGGTGGCTGGAACTCATCTGGCTGCTCACTGCCGGCCTGTCCGCGGCGGTCATTTTGGTCACTGCCGCCCGCCGCGCTGAAACCGCTCCCCAACGCAACCGCAGTTTAGGCATGTTGGCCGCCGGACTGCTCTCCCTTCCGGCGCTTTATCTATGGGCCGGCACGCTCTTACTGCATCTCAGCCAGCCGGGCATGGCAACCCCTGTTTTGGCGGCGCTCACACTGGCCTTTCCGCTCACCGCCGCCCTGAACCAGAGCCGCCCGGCCATTACATCGCCCCAACGCCTGCTGTGGCAAGCAGGACTCTATGCCCTGGCCGGGATCGGTTACGCGCTTGTCGTCGCGGGCATAGTTACCGTCCTCAGCGCCTTTAGCCCCACCGCGCGCCCCCTCATCACCGGCGTTGCCTTCGCGCTGGTGGCGTCGAGTTTACTCCCGCTGTACCACGGGATCGAAAGAAACCTGGATGCGCTTTTCTTGCCCGGAGAGCGAGTGCGTCAGGAACGGCTTAACCGCTTTATCCGCGACCTCACCCACGCAGTCGAACTCCCCGAGATCTTGAGTATTCTGCGCACGACCCTCCAAGAAACGTTGCATCCTACTCTATTGCATATTTACCTTTATGATCCCTTGGGCGATCACTACGTTGCTGTGCCCGATGCCAGCGGCCGGCCCACCAGTGATTTGCGTTTTGCCGCCAACAGCACCCTGGTACAAACCCTACAACAGCAGTCCGGCCCGCTTTATGTCAGCAATCCCGCCCATTTGTCGGATACGCTCTACGGTGAGCAGGCCCGTTTGGCTTTGCTGGGTGCGCGGATCTATTTCCCGCTCAAAACGCGCACCCAGCTCAGCGGCTGGATTGCGCTGGGACTGCCCGAACACGCCCCTTCTTACACCACCCGCGATTACGCCTTTCTGAGCGCTCTGGCCGACCAAGCCAGCCTGGCCATCGAACGCGCCCAGGTCATTGCCGATCTTAACCAGCGCGTGCGGCAGATGAATGTGCTCATCCGCGTTGCCCAGGGGGTTAACGTCACCCTGGCGTTGGAGGATATCTACGAACTTATCTATGCCCAAACCGCTCAGGTCATTCCCATCGAGACGTTTCAACTTGCCCTCCATGACCCGGAAAACGAAGCCCTGCGGGTTGTCTTTGAAGTCTGGGGCGATGAGCGTCTGAGCGAACGCGAAAATCGCCTCATCCCCCTGGGCACCAGCCTTGAAGGGAATGTGCTGCGCCAGCGCAAACCGATCCTGACGGACGATTACACCCGTGAATGCCGTAGCCGCGGTATTCTGAGCCCACAGGCCGACCTGTATGCTTGGGTGGGTGTGCCCTTGAACACCGGCGCCGAAACCATCGGTGTGCTCTGCCTGGGTTCACAGCGCCCAGACGTTCACTACACCCAGGAACAGGTTAACCTGCTTCAGGCCATCGCGGATCAAGCGGCAGGTGCCATTGCCAAAGCGCGCCTGCTCAACGAAGCAGAACGCCGTGCCCGTCAATTAAGGACGCTCCACGAAGTCACCCAGAAACTTTCCTCTACGCTTGACCTGGAGCCTCTGCTTCACACCATTCTCGAAAATGCGGTGGACATCCTTACCTGCGAGGCGGGCAGTCTCTTGCTGTGGGATGAAGCCAGCGACGAATTGGTCTTCCGCGTGGTGCTGGGGCCGGTGGCGCAAAACTTGCTCGGTCAGCGCATGCCCTCCAGCCGCGGCCTGGCCGGAAAAGCGTTCCAAACCCGCCAGCCTCAAATTGTCAACGACGTCAGCACCTCCCCTGAGTGGTTCCGCCTGCCGGACGAAATCACCGGCTTCACCACCCGGGCCGTGTTAGCCGTCCCGTTGGTCGTCAAGGAACGTGCCATCGGCGTGTTGGAAGTCGTCAACCGCAAGGACGGCAAGAACTTCACCACCGAGGATGCCGAGTTATTGAGTGCCTTTGCAGCCCAGGCCGCGATCGCGATTGAAAATGCCCGCCTCTACACCCTTACCGATCAAGCGTTGGCCGCCAGGGTGGAAGAACTTTCGATCATGCAGCGCATTGACCGCGAACTCAACGCTACCCTTGACCTCGGCCAAGCGATGTCCATCACGTTAAATTGGGCAATGCGACGTTCGCGGGCCAGCGCTGGCTGGATCGGTTCCGTAGAGGAAACCGGGCTACGTCCCATCGCCTGGGAAGGGCTTGAGGATAACGCCCCCTTTGATTCCGAAGCCTTCATCGCCGGCTTACCTCTGCCTGCTGTTCTAGAAAGCGGTAAACCCTTACGGCGCGATCTGGTTGACTCAACTCCCCGCTTGCGTTCCGACAGCCGCGTTCAGGTGCTCTTGCCCATCCGCCAAGAAGAGCGGGTGAGCAGTTTGTTGATCCTCGAATCCGACAGCGCGGATTTTGGCGCACCGGAGACGATAGACTTCCTCCAACGGCTGTGCGACCATGCCGCCATTGCCCTGGCCAACGCCCAACTCTATGCCGCCGTGCGTGCCGCCAACCTGGCTAAGAGTGAATTTGTTTCCTTCGTAGCCCATGAACTCAAGAATCCGATGACCTCGATCAAGGGCTACACCGAATTGCTCATCGCCGGGGCGGTCGGGCCGATCAGCGAGGCTCAGGCCAGTTTCCTCAACGTGATCCGCTCCAACGTTGACCGTATGAGCACGCTGGTCTCGGACTTGAACGACCTCTCCAAGATCGAAGCCGGGCGGATGCGCTTGGAGTTTGCCGCCCTCAATCTTGCCGAGATCGTCGGTGAAGTTGAGCGCTCAACCCGCCGCCAAATTGAAGAGAAGCAACAACACTTCACCATCCACCTGCCTGCCGAGTTGCCCCTCGTGTGGGCAGATCGCACACGCCTGATTCAGATCCTGGTCAATTTAGTCAACAACGCACACAAATACACCGAGCCCGGCGGGCAGATCACGCTGGGGGCAGAACACACCACCAATCGCTGGGATCCTAACGGAGCGCGGGAGGTGGTTCACATCTGGGTTCAAGATACCGGCATCGGCATTGCCCCCGAGGATCAGCCCAAGATTTTCCAAAAATTCTTCCGCTCCGAAGATCCCAAGACCCGCGAGGTGCCCGGCAGTGGTTTAGGGCTGAACATCACCCGCAGTCTGGTTGAAATGCAGGGGGGTAAAATCTGGTTTGAATCCGAGTTCCGCAAAGGCACCACCTTCCACTTCACGGTGCCGATTGCCGAGATCGCCGTATCCTAACCGTGTTCTTTCGCCGTCTTTGGGCAGATTAGGGGATCAACGATCTCCGGGCGGCGCCGGTCGCAGGATAGGATCACACGTGCCGGTGCAGTCTGAGCGCTGGCCCCAAAACCAGCGATGACGCGCGACCCAATCGTAGATTGGATCACCAATCCCGAGACGCCGTGCCAGCACAATCCACGGCCACAGCGGCCAAAGCAACGGCAGACGCGCCGTAATGGCTTCTAGCGCGGCAATACCTTCTAAGGTGCGCCCGGCTGCCTGCACTTGTAGGCGCGCCTCTGCCTTCGCCGGGTCTAACCCATAGGCTTCGATCACCCCCGGGGTGCGGAACGAAAGCACGACTAAACGCCGCCGCCAATCCAATTTCTGGAGCAGGCGGGCTGTACGCGTGCACAGCGGACACGCACCATCGTAAAACACATAGAGCGAAGCATTCATTTCACAATACCCAAGCACATAAGGGCACCAGCATCTCGTGCGGATGCAATCCACCGTGACGTCCCAACAGGCTGTTTTCTTTATTCGCCCACCATAAATAGGCTTGTCCTCGCGGCAGGAGCACCCACTCACCTAGGCGCTCATAAAGGAGCGGGTTGGGCTGACCGGGGCCGAATAGGCCGCTTTGTACCGCCTGCTGGGTCGTGATCACGTCAAACTCCCCCGGCCAAGCCGATTCGACATAAGCCCGCACGTCCTCTGCCCGCCCCGGGCGCGGGAAGAGATACGGCAAGCGATTCTCACCCGAGGGGGGCATGAGTAAATCCTGTTTCAGTTGCGGATGCTGGCGCAGTTCATAGCGTGCATTGCGCGGAGTCGGCACAAAGCCGTGATCGGCCACCACCAGGAAGAGCGTATCCTCCCAGCGGCGGGACAGACGCGGTTGAAGCAGACGCTGTAGCAATAGGCGTAAAACATTGAATTCTAAATCCACCCGTGCGTCTTCCGGCCCGAAGCGATGCGCGAGTTCGTCCAAATCTCCCCAATACGCATAAATATAACTGGTGCGATTTGAGGATTCATCGAGCAAGTGTTCCAGAGTAACCCAGAGGTCACTGCTGTTGCGGAACGGTAGAATATCACATCCCCGCATCAGCATTTGAGAAAGTCCGGAGCGGGCAATCGCCACATGCATCAGCCCCAACGTGCGCACACCGTAAGAGGCTAAGTGGGGCGCCAACACCGGCACCGAGAGAAAGGTCTCCGGATCAAACCCGGTCAGGCGCAATGAACCGAAATCGCCGTTATACGAGGCCGGATTATGTAAGATCATGTTGGCGATGAGACCGTACTCTTTCAACCACATTTCGTACCCCAAGATGCCATGACGGGCAGGATAGGTGCCCGTCCACAGCGTGGTCAGAGCCGTCGCCGTGGTGCTGGGGACGATGCTGGTGAGAGGAAGCGTGTAAACCGGGGTAACCCCTGCCAGCGCTAGCCCACCGCGCTGCTGTGCAAAGTGCCAACCCAACCCATCCACCACCAATACCACCACCCGCCGGAAGCGAGAATTCAACGCCTGATGATAAGGCTCGGCCAACGGCGGCGCGGCACCTTCGGGTGGCGGCACACCCAGCCAAGCGCAAATACTGCCGGGTAAATTTGCAATGGAGTAACCCTCGTAAGCGGGAAAGGTGCGATCCGGGGCCGAGGGCAAACCCGGTAATGAGGTTGCAGAGAGCGATTCGGGAGTGAAGGGCACGAATTGCGACATCAGAGCCTCTAGGGTTCAGGGGATAGCGTAACCACTTCCGAAGCCGCACGGCGCAGGCGATCCCGAATGGCCAGACCTAAACCGTAACTACCGAAGTCGCGGGTGACGATGGCCGTGATCCCCTGCGCATCTAACTGGCGCAGTGCCGCATAAAGATTGCGGGCGATCTCGGTTAAGTCGGTTTGTGAACCCAGGGCTAGCAGGCTCACGCCCGGCAACAAGGCTTCGACACGTCGCGCATCCTCATCGGTGAGCAGGACACCCACCCGCTCGCCTTGGGCGCTCAAGGTGCGGGCGATGTCCACTACACGGGCAGTAAGCGCTTCAGCCTCACCGCCCAAGACCAAGATCAGGCGGGCGCGGGGGGCATAGTGCTTGGCCAATAGACCCGGTGAGGGTTGAGCGCCACCGCCAGAAGTGCCTTCCCACACTGTTACCGGCCCTAAAACCGCTTCTAGGGCTTCGCGGGGGGTTCCACCCGGGCGCAAAATGCGCGGTGGTCGGGTGGAGAGGTCAAGGACGGTGGATTCTACCCCAATCGGGGTTGGTCCGGCATCCAGAATGCACGCAATCCGCCCGGCCAGATCCTGCCAAACGTGTTCCGCCGTGGTCGGGCTCACCCCACCAAAGCGGTTCGCCGAGGGCGCCGCAATGGGTAGGTCGCTGGCACGTAAGAGCGCCAATGCAACCGGATGCGCCGGCACGCGCACGGCAACGGTGGGCAGGCCGGCTGTGACTTCTGGCGGCACGGCCACAGACCGAGGCAGGATCAGCGTCAGCGGCCCCGGCCAAAAACGCGTTGCCAGGGCATTCACCTCCGGTGGAACCGATGCCACTACCCGCGGCAGCCATTCCACACCGGCCAGATGCACGATGAGTGGATCATTCGCCGGGCGTCCTTTGGCCTCAAAAATGCGGCGCACGGCCGCAGCATCCAGGGCATTAGCCCCCAAGCCGTAAACCGTCTCGGTTGGGAAGGCGACCAGTTCTCCCTGACGCACCAGTGCCGCCGCTTCGGCAACAGCCGTATCTTCGGGATGAGTTGGATCAACGCGAATCAACCGGGTTTTCATCGCCCCTAATCATACCAGGGCTAAACACTTCCTGCAACCGAACCGTCCAACCCTAACCTGATGCCGAGAAAGGGGGCAAACTTGTGATAAAATCGGGGCAACTGAGGGCCTGCTCGCGGGGGTGCGTTTTGCGGTGCCGTTAAAATTTATCGCGTGTGGGTTGAAATCCCTAATGTTTGGGAGCAACGCATGGAACGATTATGGTCCCCCTGGCGTAGCCAGTATATTGAACAAAATAACCGCAATCAAGGCTGTGTTTTTTGCGAGGCCGTGCAACAACCCGATAGTGATCAAAACCTGGTCATTGCGCGCGGTCGTTTCGCCTTCGTGATTCTCAATCGTTTTCCCTATACCAGTGGTCATCTGATGGTCGTGCCTTACCAGCATGTGGCATCCCTAGAAGCGCTGGACACACCGACGCGTACCGAAATTTTTGAGTTGATCACTGCCAGCGTGCAGGTCATCCGTGAGGTCTATCGGCCTGAGGGATTCAACATCGGCGCCAATATCGGGACGGTGGCCGGTGCCGGCATTGCCGATCATGTGCATTTCCACGTGGTGCCGCGCTGGGCCGGTGATACCAATTTCATGTCCACGCTGGCCGGCACGCGCGTCCTACCCGAAGCCCTGGAAGATACCTACCGCCGCCTGCGCGAGGGCTGGGAGCGCCTCTTCGCATCTGCCGCTCCACGCGAACAGAGCGGTTAGTCTTTATCCTTGTCGTCGTGCTCTGCTTCGGTTTTTTGTTCGGTCGGTTCGGGACTCTTAGCCTCGAACTCGGTGGGTTTGGGCGTCTTGCTCGGGCGCACGGTGCGCGTGGGTTCCGGCGTTTTGTCCCTGTCCTCATCTTCCTGCTCCGCCGTCGCCTCTAAACGCGCGGTGGGATAGGGCTGTTCCGTCGGTTTGGACAGGCCGGGCGGTACGATGGGCCGAGATTCCGGCGTATTGTCACGCCGCGAGGACGAGGGCAAAACGCGGGGGACATCGCGGCGTAATTCCGGCCACGGCGTAGCCGAAACATCAAGGGGAGCAAGCGTGCCATCCCCACCCTGCCCCTGCACGACCAGCGCCAGATATTGATCCGGCGCCAGGCGCACCACCGTCGCCGAGACGGACTGCCCAATCCTCAACTCACCACGGTGCTGAGTAGCAGGACTGAGCCAAAGGGTCAGCCCATCTAGACGTAGAAACTCAGAGGTCATCTCCCGTAGAGTCCCGCGCACAGTGAGCAGTTGGAGTTCGAGGTGCTGGGGTTTAACCCCCAATAAAGGTTCGGTCTCTCCCCTTACACTCACGTAAGCACCTTCCAGGGATCGGGCCAGCGCCTCTTGATCGGGGGAAAGTAATAGCGGGATTTGGTTAACTTCCCACAGCGCCATTGCGCCGCGGGTGAGAAAACCGGCAAACGTTACGGTCTGCCGCTGTCCCTGCTGGATAAGCGCCTGCACTTCTGCGGCTCGCTTCTGGTCTAAGGTTTCGGCCAGGGCTAACCGCGCGCCCGGGTCCATGGTAAGGTTATACTGCACGGCCTCAACCGCCCGCTTGAGCGGATAAAGCGGTTGTCCCGGCAAGGCTTGCGCTGAAGCCCACGTGGTAATGACCAGACTCATGAGTAACACCAGGATGACCACAAGACTGCCCCAGGCCCAGCCCAGGCGCGGTAAACGAGCAATCGGCGAAACCGCTGTAGTGCGCAGATGTTTGGCGCGCTCTAAGAAGCGCGCTCGACTGCGCGCACGCGCCGCTAGAGGTACGCGCAGGATGCTTGCTGTGGCTCGGCTGTGTTGAGCAGCCTGTAACAATGGAGCAAGGTCTGCCGCCATTTCAGGATAACGGGATAGGATCACCTCAATCGGCTGTCCTTGCTCGAGGGCTTGCAGGCAGGCCTCGACCAATTCAGGCGTTATCGCTTCCCGGCGCTTCATACCCCCTCCCGTTCCAGCCATCGCCGTAAGGCCATCAGGGCACGGAATTGGAGCACCTTTACCGCATTGATGCTCTTACCCATCAGTGCGGCGGTTTCTTCCAGAGAACACTCTTGAGAAAAGCGCAGGGTCAGTACGTGCTGCTGCTCCGGCGTCAGATGACGCATCGCCCGTTGCACGGCTTCTAAACGCTGTTGGGCTTCCAGGGCTTGTTCGGGATGAACCTGAGGGTCAGGATGACCACCATCTAACGCCTGGATCGCATGACGATAATGCTGGCGAAGATAATCCATCACCAGATGATGCGCCGTGGTAAAACACCAAGCCCGCAAATTCTCCCCACGTACCCGTCCGGCGCGCAACGCCTCCAACAAACGCAGAAAGACCTCAGCGGTTAGGTCTTCGCTCAATGGGCCGTGCCCCAGACGATACGCAATGTAGCGATAAACGGCCGGATACAGGGCATCATGCAGAGTGGTCAGAGCCTCAGCATCCAGAGCACGCGCACGGGATATTAAAGCGCTAAAATCATTCATCCCGGCCAGCGCCAAAAGGGGTCGCTTCCTCCTCCCCCAGTATACCCCATCCCGCGCCGAAAAGAATGGCCCCCGCCTGGGGCCTTGACCGCATTGGGGCAAGAGCCAAGAAGAACCATATCCAGACAGGGGCCATCTTATAGCATTCATCTAATGCCTTCTAGTCATCGTCCTCGTGATCGTCATCATTACTTTTACCACCGCGATCTTTACCCTCGGAATTGCCATGGGAACGATCGTTATCATGGGATTCTTTGGGCTGTGGTGTGCTGAGCGATGAATCCGATTCGTGATCATCATCACTGCCCGGCGTGGCGCGGAAGTCCAAGCGCCCGCTCCCGCTCTCCTTGACTTTGATCTGGGTCGCGAGATACGTGCCATCCGTCTGCGCCAGGGCTTTCACCTCTACCTGACTCCCCACGACGGGGTTACCCTTAAACTTGGTGTTGGTATCTACGTTCACCGTGACGCCACTGATCACCCAAGTTGAGCCGTTAATACTTTCAACCGTACCGTAGAACTTGAAATTACGGGCTTGGGGTGCTCCAGCCGTGGGGAAAGAGCGGATCTTTTCAATTTCACGCGCAACGTAGCCGCTATCGGTTTGGACGGCATGAACTTTGACCAAATCACCCGGTTGGGGGTTGCCCTTGATCTCAGTCTGAGGGGTCACCTGCACGGTCTGATCACCGATCATCCATGCCCCCTCCGTCATTTGATTGAGCACCCCAAACCACTCCACTTCATTTGCTTCGGGCACGCTCGGCGATGGCTGGGGAGAAGGCTTTTCCTCTTTCTCATCTTCTAGAGCGATCTTATGGGCAACGAGGTTGCCCTCGCTGACCACGCCTTCCACCTCCACCAGGCTGCCCACTACGATGCCGGCCTCGATTTGGGTTTGCGGCGTGATCTGGATGGTTTCACCCGAAACAACCCAGGTGGTTTCGCTAATGCTCTCTACAACGCCGTAAAACTTGAACTCGCTCTCATCCGGCGTCTTTTCCAACCGCGTGACCTCTAGCGCGTAGCGGCTGCCATCCGGCAGTAACACCGCCTTAACGAGTACTGCTTCACCGGCTTGCAATCCCGCCGGCAGTATGGTTTGCGCGTCTATTCGAAACGTCATCCCTTCTACGACTAAGGAATCCGAACTCAAACTATCTACCGTGCCCTTGAAGGTCACCACGCCCAATGTGGGGATGTGAGTAGAGGTGGCTTCCGGCTCCGACGTGGAGGTACCATTGCTAAGTGTTTGAAGGGCATTAAAGGCGGCGCTGGCATCTAAGGTCGTACATCCGGCCAGCATAAGCAACAGCAAACCACTCATTACCACCAGTAGTATTCGCCAGGGGATCTTTTTCATCCTGTCTTCCTCCTAATAAGAAAGTGAAGTTGTAGGGTATTCTCATAAGATTAGTCGTCAATAAGCGAGGAAAGTTACGGGTTAAAAAATTTGCGCGGCATTCTTGCCGCGCAAAAGGTGGGGGATGGAGGGGTGGATCGGGGGAGGTGGGCGGTATAGGACTCGAACCTACGACCTCCGCGATGTCAACGCGACGCTCTAACCAACTGAGCTAACCGCCCAAGTGCGCTTTTATTATACTCGGACGCGGGCAAAAAGACAATATTTTGTGCCTTTGTCTCTCTTGCTTTTTGGCCGTGAGTAGGTCTTGGTCGTAATAAAATAGATTTATGCGTTTACGATCATCTACGAAGGTTGCTATAACCCTCACCTTTCTCCTCCTGGCGTGGTGCGGGGCAGGCCTCCTGCTCTACGCCATGCGCTGGGGGCCATGGGTGTACAGTGATTCCGTGGCCTATATCCTCTCCGCCCACAACTGGGTTGCCGGGCGCGGCTTGGGAATTTACAACCCCAGCGGCGAATTCGATCCTATGATGCCTCCCGGCTATCCCTGGCTGATTGGAGCATTGTTGGCACTTAATCTCGATTCTCTGCAAGCCATCACCGCAATGAACAGCCTGTGCTTCGCCCTGTGCTTGTTTCTACTTGGATGGGGCACTTGGCGCTTTTCAGGTTCCCAACTATGGGGATGGACAACCGCGATGCTGGTTCTTCTGGCACCAGGGGTAATCACAAATTTTGACGGCGCAATGAGCGAACCCCCTTACATGGTGCTGGGATTGCTTAATCTTTTTCTCCTCGCCCATTACGCCCGCTCACCACGGCTAGAGGTGGGGATCGCAGCCGCATTGTGTGCCGCCGGCGCCGGGCTGGTGCGCACCATTGGGCTGGTCAACCTGGTCATAGGCATTCTGGTCATCCTGGTTACACATCGCCGATCACGGCAAGAAGCCGTCGTCCGCGCTTCAGGATACGCTCTTTTGGCCGGGACTTTACCCCTGGTCTGGCTGTTTCGGGAAACATTGCCTAACCGGCCCTTTGTTTGGGACTCCGCACTTCTCATCCAAGCCAACACCTTCCGCCGGGAAGTAACACGATTATCGTTGCAGTGGGTGCCGATCTTCAAGATGTTGCCGGCATCCTGGCTCAAGTCGCTGGCTTTGGTGTCTATGGGGCTGCTGGCAGGCTTGGGAGCAGGATGGGCTTGGAAGCAAGCCCGGCGCGAGGGCAACCCCCAACCGGAACTCTCGGGCGGATTGACATGGTGGGCGGTGGTAACGTTTTATGCCCTGGGTTACCTGTTGTTCTTGGGGTTATCCTACCTCTTTTCATCCTTGACACCGGATATTGACACGCGTCTGCTGATGCCGTTCTTTATTGCCCTGGCCGTTGTTATCCCTGGTGGCTTCTTTCTGGCCATGCGAGCACGCTCCGTCGCGCCTCATTGGGAAGGACTGCTGGCGGCGCTCATTCTTCTCTCAACGTTGGCCTATTACCTGCCCACAACGCTTTCTTACTTGAATCAACGCCATACCTTTGGCAGTGGCTACAGCGGCTTGCGCTGGCGTGAGTCCGAAACGTTACGAGCAGTGCCAAACCTTCCGGCGAACCTACCGCTGGTATCTAACCAGCCCATCGCCGTTCTTTTTTACACCCAGCGTTTTCCTTATGACATAACACGTCTGGCACAGCCGGATCGCGCAGTACCGGAACAACCTTTTGGCGGTGGCGAGAGCGAGGACGAATGGGTGTTTCGCACCCGCTGTGCCGCGCTGATCCTGTTTGAGCCGGAATTCAGCCAGCAAATGCGTGCCCTCTATGGTGATCAAGCTGCTCACTACCAAGCCATTTTCACTGCCGGCCTGCGCCTCTACCGCCGCCTAGATGACGGCGTCATCTACTTCTACCCTGCTTGTCCCATACCTTAGCCCTATCGCAACCCATATGAGGTTCTACGAAAGCGCAGGGCCTATTGGTGAGTAGGGTGGCTACGGCTATAATTGAAATATGGGAAAGGAGCAGGCGATGCGACGAGGGTGGCTCATCCTCCTATTATGGATTACCGGTTGGTTGTTGTTGATTTTCCCGCTGGCACCGTCAGTATGGGCGCAGAGTAGTGGCGGACAACCCCAGGTGTTGCTCTTGAGGGCTGAAGGCCCGCTGACGCCGGTGCTGGTGGGCTATATTGAACGCGGAATAGATACCGCTCAGCGCGAAGGCGCCGAGATGATGATCCTGCAACTCAATACTCCCGGCGGCAGTATTGATCTCATGAATCGGATCATCCAGATTATCCGCGGGAGTCCGGTGCCGGTCATCGTCTATGTCGCGCCGCGGGGTGCCATGGCCGGTAGTGCCGGTACCCTGATCACCCTGGCCGGGCATGCCAGTGCCATGGCGCCGGAAACGGCCATCGGTGCCGCCAGCCCGGTCGGCGCCCAGGGCGAGGAATTGGGTGAAACCCTGGCCACAAAGGAAAAGGAGATTCTTCGCGCCACCGCCCGTTCCCTGGCCGAACGCCGCCCCGCCGAGGCCATTGCCTTGGCCGAGGATACTATTGAAAAGGCGCGCGCCGTCTCAGCGACCGAGGCTTTAAGGGTTGGATTGATAGATTTCATCGCTTCCGATGTCAACGACTTACTGCGTCAATTGGACGGCTATACGGTGACCGTGCTGGATACACCGCGCACCCTGCACACCCAGAACGCCGTGGTTCGTCCGTTCAACCTGACCCCTGTGGAGCAGGCCCTGCAGTTGCTTACCAATCCCAACATCGTGTTCCTGCTTCTAACCATCGGTGTGCAGGCCATTCTGATCGAACTCTCGAATCCCGGCGGGTGGGTGGCTGGATTCATCGGAGCCGTATGTCTGGCACTGGCGATTTACGGCCTGGGATTGCTCCCGGTCAACCTGTTCGGTCTGATCTTCATCATCATGGCTTTCGTCCTCTTCATCCTGGAAGTTAAAGTGGGCTTTTCCGGCGCGCTGACGATTGCGGGCGTGGCGTCGTTCATCGCCGGCGCGCTGATTCTGTTCAACTCGGTGCGCTTGCCCGGCTTCCCGCGCATTTCTATCCCCCTGGTCATCGGCACGGCCATTGTGGTGGCTGTGTCCTTCCTGACCATCGTGGGCTTTGCCCTGCGCGCCCTCCGCCTACCGCCCGGCATGGGCAAGGAAACACTGGTGGGCAAACAAGGCATCGTACGCGAGCCACTCGACCCGGTGGGCAACGTCCAACTGGAAGGTGAATTGTGGACGGCGGAAGCCGTAGATGAGAATACCCCTATCCCTGCAGGCGCCAGGGTTGAAGTCGTGAGCGTGGAAGGCCTGCGTCTGAAAGTACGCCGTGTGCGTTAGACAGTAGCGCCCAGGACAGGGATTGGCACGGATTAGACTTGCGTTGACCGGGGAACGACCTATAATGGAATTAACCGGTCAGTCGTATAGCATTCTGAAATTCAGGGAACAACCAACCCACTCAAAAGGAGGAGCCCACCATGACAAAACTAACTTATGTTGAAGGCATCGGCGAGGCCTACGCACGAAAACTTGAGGCCATCGGCGTGGATACCACCGCCAAGTTATACAAGGCGGGTTCCACACCCAAAGGGCGCAAAGAACTGGCCGAAAAATCGGGGATTTCGGAAAACCTGATCCTGGAATGGGTTAATCATCTGGATCTGTTTCGTATCAAAGGCATTGGCTCCGAGTATGCGGATCTGCTGGAAGCCGCAGGTGTAGATACCGTGCCCGAACTTGCCCAGCGCAATCCCGAAAACTTATTCAACAAACTGGTTGAGGTCAATAAAGAAAAGAAACTGGTGCGGCGTCTGCCCACGCTCTCCCAAGTTAAGAACTGGGTGGAGCAGGCCAAGCAACTGCCGCGGGTGATCGAGTACTAAGCCGCCGGACTTTCCCCCACCGCTTCGGATGCGGTGGGCCGGCGAATCAGATAGACCATTGCTGATTAAGGTGCGTTTTTCCTGTACCTTAACAGGATAGGGTTTCCCATTATTATTGGTGAGTGATAAAAACATTAGGAGTGGCTCATGAATCTCGGTCTTCCTCTTGTCACAAAGATAGATACGGTGTTGTTGCGAGTACAGAATCTCGAATCGGCAACAGAGTGGTATACCCGGGTATTGGGTTTCAAGCCCATTTACACCGACAGGGAAGAGCGTCTGGTTGTCTTAGCCGTGGGCACAGAGACCAGCCTGACTTTGCACGAGCAAAGGTCAAACCGCGCTACAATGACCCACCAGATTCCCCGCTGCTATCCCATTTTTTACACGCCCGACATCGAGGCCACCCATGAGCGCTTAGAAACTATGGGGGTGGATGTACAACCGATTTCCGGCGAGGATGGAGAAACGCGCTGGTTTGCGTTCCGGGATGGTGAGGGCAATTACCTTGAAATATGCCACTATGAGACCTCGGAATAAACGCTCTTAATCCGTTTTCTCCTTTCCACCCGGCATGATGGTATCAAAGACAAGCCGCCAAAATATTGACGATTTGCGTACTTCTTGCTATACTTTGAAACGCAATAGGATTGCGGGCGTGGTTCAGTTGGTAGAACGTCTCCTTGCCAAGGAGAAGGTCGTGGGTTCGAGTCCCATCGCCCGCTCTAGCCCCCGAAGAGGGGGCTTTTCGTTTCCCGGTTAGAGGAGGTGCACCATGCGAGCCTGGCAGGTAACCCACGCCGGACCGATTGAATCCCATCCTTTACACCTTGCCGACGTCCCCATCCCACACCCCGGTCCTGGGCAGGTGCTCTTGCGCGTGCGGGTGTGCGGCGTCTGCCACACCGACTTGCACGTCGCAGAAGGGGATCTGATCCCCCCATCTTACCCGGTCACACCAGGGCACCAGGTGGTGGCCGAGGTAGCCGCGCTGGGAGAAGGCGTTCACAACCTTCAACTCGGGCAGCGCGTAGGCGTACCCTGGCTGCATTGGGCGTGCGGGGAATGCGAGTTTTGCCGCCGGGGCGAGGAAAACCTGTGCCCCTCGGCGCGCTTTACCGGCCTACACGTGCCGGGCGGCTTTGCCGAATGGCTGGTGGCCGCGGCTGACTTCGTCCTTCCTCTGCCCACGAGCCTGAACGACATTGAAGTCGCCCCGTTGTTGTGCGCGGGGATCATCGGGTATCGTTCGCTACGCAAGGCCGACGTGCATCCGGGTGAGCGCCTGGGATTGTTCGGATTTGGCGCCAGCGCGCACCTGGTATTGCAGGTCGCCCGCTTTTGGGGCTGTGATGTCTATGTCTTCACCCGCTCAGAAGCCCATCGCCAGCATGCCCTGGAACTGGGTGCAACCTGGGCAGGGCGGGCTGAAGATACCCCGCCTCATCCGCTTGACCGCGCCATCACGTTCGCCCCGGTGGGCGACATTATCCCCGTGGCATTGGCCAAATTGCGTCCCGGGGGTACCCTTGCCATCAATGCCGTGCACCTGACGCCGATCCCACGCCTTGACTACGGGCTGATCTACGGCGAACGCACTTTGCGCAGTGTGGCCAACGCCACCCGCCAGGATGGCCTGGAGTTCTTACACTTGGCGACTCAGATCCCTATCCATCCCACGGTCACGATTTACCCCTTCGAAGCCCTGAATCAAGCATTAGACGACTTAAAGCACAGCCGCCTCAACGGGCAAGCCGTGCTTCAGGTGGGATGAGAACATCAGTCCACGTTTCCGGTATGCCCACTCAGCCCCAGTGGACGCATACCGTTGAAGGCCACCAACAGGGATACCCCCATATCGGCCAGCACCGCCATCCACAGGGTGGCCTGCCCCAACGCCGCCAGGATAACAAAGGTAAATTTCGTGACCAGGCTAAACGCCACATTCTGGCGCACCAGACGGTGGGTAAGGTCGGCCAAGCGGAAGAGGAACGGCAACGGCTTAAGCGTATCGTTCATGAGCACCACATCGGCGGTTTCCATCGCTTGGGCGCTGTGGGCACCCCCGACGGCAATGCCCACTTGCGCCATGGCCAACGCCGGTGTGTCGTTCACCCCATCCCCAACCATGGCGACCGCGCCAAAACGCCGCTGCAGATCGCGGAGTACCTCCATCTTTTCCGCCGGTAGCAAGGGGGCATATACCTCATCCACACCCAAGCCCTTGCCAATTGTCTGAGCGGCTACACGCTGATCACCGCTGAGCAACGCCGTACGCCGCCCATGCTGTTGCAACCATGTAACGGTCGCCCGGCTTTCCGGACGCGGGATATCCATAAAGGCCAGATAACCGCGTACCTCACCCCCATATTGGAGCAACACCGTCGTTTGTCCTTGATCCTCCAAAGCGCCAATTTCGCGGCACAGGGTTTCAGGGTGGGGATGAACGTCATCGAACCAACGGTGATTACCCAAAGCAGCCTCATGCCCGTTGAACCGCGCCTTCAATCCCATCCCCGGTAGCACGGCCACAGACTGCGGTAGAGGATAACGCCCTTCCAAACCACGGTCTGCCGCCGCTTGGAGCACCGCCCGCGCCAAAGGGTGCCGAGTTTCTCGTTCCATAGCCTCGGCCAAAGCCAGCAGGTCATCGCAGCGGGGACAACGTTCGCCGCCGGCGCAGTCCACAGCACGGGCACGGGTTAATTGGGGCTGCCCCAAAGTCAAGGTTCCCGTCTTGTCAAACGCTACAGCCCGCACCTGGTGTAAGGCTTCCAGGTGTGTTCCGCCTTTGACCAGAATACCGCGCCGTGCGGCCGCCGTAAGCGCACTGAAGTACGTGATAGGCGTGCTCATCACCAGAGCACACGGGCAGGCAATGACCAGCAGCGCCAGACCGCGATAAAGCCATCCCCGCCCGCCCTCGGGTGGGTTGAGAAAGGGTTGCCCAAACAACACCGGCGGCAAAACGGCAACAAGTACCGCCAGCGCCACCACGGCCGGTGTGTAATAACGAGCAAAGCGATCTACAAAGCGTTGGAAGGGAGGGCGCTGCGCCTGTGCTGCCAACACGCCGTCCAGAATGCGCTGCAATGCGCTTTCATGGGCCGGGCGAGTGACCTCGATTTCCAGACTGCCGCGGCCGTTGATGCTGCCGGCAAAGACTTCATCCCCCGGATGTTTCTCCACCGGCAGGCTCTCGCCGGTGATCGGGGCCTGGTTCACCTCACTGCTCCCCGCCAGCACCCGCCCGTCCACCGGGATGCGCTCATCCGGCCGAATGCGCAAGCGGTCACCCATTTGCAGTTGTGCCACGGTTACCCGTTCTTCGCCATGAGGGGTCAGGCGGGTCGCCTCTTCGGGCAGCAAAGCACGCAGGCTATCCAGGGTGCGCCGGGTGCGTTCGGTGGTATAGCCTTCTAGTGCTTCGGCCAGCGCAAAGAGGATCACCAATGTCGCCGCCTCGGTGATCTCACCGATGGCAACGGCCCCTATCGCGGCCAGGGTCATCAGGGCATTGATTCCGAGTTCACGGCTGTAGCGCCAGCCGTTCCAGGCATGGCGCGCCAGAGGGAAGCCGGCCAAGAGCAATGCCCCCACCTGGAAAACCAGTGTCAACGGACGCAGTGCCGACCAAAGCATGGTCAGGAAACCCAGCCCCAGCATCAGCGCACCGATCAGCGTCAGACGGGTTTCACGCTCCGCCCACAGATAAGCCCAAAAACTCAGCCGTTGCGCCTGGAGCGGCGCTGATGCACTCACAGATTCCAGCCGATACCCCAACGCTTGGACCCGCTTGGTTACGGTTTGGGTCGGGATTGCTTCACCTTCCAGGTGGAGTAAGCCGCTGGCAAAATCCAGATACACCTGGGTCAACCCAGGGAGATCGCGCAAGGCCTGTTCGACCTCGCGCGCGCAATCGGCACAATCTAATCCCAGGACGCGGTAACGTTGTTCAGGCATGGGTGGGTTCCTCACTGCTTATGGAAGATGGTATCTGATGGCGAATGTGCTCCAAACCATACGCTAAAAGTTGACGAATATGGTCATCATCCAGCGCGTAAAAGACGGTGCGCCCTTCCTTACGAAAACGCACCAGGTGCAACGCCCGCAACAACCGCAATTGATGCGAGACAGCACTTTGGCTCATACCTAATACCGCCGCCAAATCGTGCACGCATAATTCCGTTTCGGCTAACGCCGCCAACAGGCGCACGCGACTGGGGTCACTGAGCGCCGCGAATACTTCGGCCAGGCGGGTGGCGGTCAGCCCATCCAACAAATGCTGCTGCACCCGGTAAACCAGGGCTTCATGGATTTCATTATCCTCACAGTAGGGTGATGCGCCGTTTTTGCCCATCTCGGTATCTCTCATGAATATATGAACAAACTTTCACATATTATAGTCATGGCCGTGCATCTGTCAAGAGGAACGGTGATAAATCTACTCTGCGCTGCCTAAATTGAGGGGATACCACCGGTCTTAACCGCGCTACAATGAAAGCGGGGGTGTTGTTCAGACAGGTTTTGGGAGGGAGGCCAGAGATGGAGGCCGAATTAACCTTTCAGTTGGCTAAGGATGAGCAAATTGACGAATTCCTGGAATTGATGCGCCAGGAAGCCGCCGATTATGTGCATCCCACGCTCGAGAAATTGGGCTGGTCCTGGGAAGAGTTCACCCAACGGGCGCGCGGGGTCGGCTGGGTCTATTGTGTCTACCGCGATGAGAAAAAAGTCGGCGCCTACTGGATTGAGGAACGGGAACGGGTAGTCCACCTTCACGGCATCGTGATTGCGCCCTCGTATCAGGGACAAGGCATCGGCACCCAGGTGCTCAAACATCTCATTAACAAGTACCGCGGGCGAATGGATGCCATTGAGTTGGGTGTGCACGCCTCGAATGTGCGGGCCAAGGCGCTCTATGAACGACTGGGCTTTCGCACGGTCAAGGTTCTGCCCGAAGTGGGGTTTTACATCCTGCAATATCCGCTAAAAGAGGCTGCCGAGGCGGGTTAGCGCTGGCGCACGGGACGGCGAAAAGGCCTATACGCACGCAGGAACCGACCATCTGCAGCAGCGACCAGGGCCAGCCACCCCATCAGGCGCACCTGCACGCCGATTTGCGCCGCATGGCGTTCAATTTCGAGGGGGTTACCATGCCAGACGAGGAACATCAAGGGATACAGGCTGACCATAAAGATCGAAACTAACAGCCAGATCGGATTGGTATCCTGGCTGCGCCAATAGACAATTGCACCAACCAACCCCAACAACAAAAAAGCACCTAAGACCCCTACCCAGCGCGGATACATGATCGCATCTACCAGTGCAAGCCGGAGCGAGAGAGGGCCAATTGGGCGACGATATTCTGTATTATTCCCATTGAGTAGGTGAACCGCCTGCCGCAGGGGTTCAAACAGAGTTGGAAGAGGTCGTGAAAGCAAATATGCCAAGTAGGTCGCACGTCCATTTTCTTCGATCCATTCACGAACCGGCTGTAACACCGGTTCGGTAAACATGGCAACCTGATATTGACGTTGGGTCAATGCCTGAATCTCCAGGAATCGGGGGGTGAGAGGCAAACCAGCGTTTATAAAGAACGTACGCGCTTGTGGATCAGGCATAATGCGAACCTTTAAGTTATCGTAAATGTGAATTTGCCAGCGGTTGCCATGTATCAGCGTGTAATTTTGAATCCCGAATAAAATCAGGATGCCTAAAATTATTCCTATAAAAGGCCAGCGTAAATCCAAGGCCTTCCATTTCAGCGCTAAGTAAAGCACAAATATAACGGCAGCGATAAGCAGGAAATAAAGGTTGGAATCACGGGTAAAACTGTAAAGTCCCATGAAACTAAAACTTACCAGTGTTAAGGCACCCCCAAGTAAGGATGAGCCGCGAAATCGGTGTTCCCCTATCTTGAGCAAAGCCAACCAACTGGCCAACACCAGAGCAAAGAAAGAAAAAGAAAGGGATTCCGAGAGCAATAAGAAGTCCCACAAACTCACTTCCAAACTGAGGCTGAACAAAAGAGTAAATATAAACCCCAGCAGGCGTATCCAGCGCTGACGCAGCGACAGGGCTACTGTGATCGCAAGCGCACTCCATGCTACAATGGAGAGCCATCGCTGTGTGATTGCAACACGATACATTACCCCTGCATCGTTACAATTTGCCATGGTCACCCCCAATACCTTGTAAAGCAAGGGTAATGTAAACGACCGTTCGGCAACCCAAAAGGCCGATGAGGAGAGCGGTTTTTCGGCCACCATGACATAGGAATAAGTATCATGATAGGTACGGGGGGCTTCGCTAAATCCGAAGGTCTTTTTAAGCGCCAGGAAAATCCCCCATACTTCAAGATAGGCCAGTCCCCAAAAGAGCCCGTCGAGAAAACGATATCCGACGCTTTGCCGGAAAGATAAGTCCTCATCCGGTGAAATGTCCCGGAAAACCAACCAATACCGCCTCATAGGTGTATAGGTAAGCAGAAAGCCCAGCAGAGCCAATGCTAATCCCAATACCCCAAGAACCACCCAACCCCGTGGGAAGGGAATAAAATCTACCCCCGGAAAATTTTCGAGAACAACCAGACCTAAAAGTCCTTGTCCAAAGGTCAAGATTAGATGAGGGACATAAAGGGCCGGTTTAAGGCGTGAGAGAGACGTTAGCATCCATGTACCCCAAAAGAAGAATGTACACTTCCGCCATTCAATAGGCGCCAGTTTTCTATTTTACCGTACTTTCCACTCACTCATACTTCAGTGCTGTTACCGGCACCAGGGTCGCAGCACGCAGGGATGGATAAAGCCCGGAGATCAACCCAATCAGGGTAGCGAAAGCCAGTGCGAACAAGGGCAGCCACAGTGGGGTGAACGTAGCCGTGGTCATCGGTGCACCGCCCTGGCTCTGGCTGGAAAGATAGGTCACCGCCACCACATTCAGCATGGCGCTGCCCAACCAACCGATCAGCACGCCGCCCAAGCCGCCCAGGAAACCGATACCCGCCGCTTCCCCCAGGAAGATACTCAACACATCGCGGTTGGTCGCCCCTAAGGCTTTCATCAGGCCAATCTCGCGTGTGCGCTCCAAAATGGCCATGGTCATGGTATTGGCAATGCCGATGGCCGCGACCAGCAGTGCAATTGCCCCTACCCCGCCGAAGATCAATTGCAAGACCAAATAGAAATTGTTGATCCCCTGAACAAAGGACTGCGGCGTTGACGCCATATACCCCATGGCGTTAATCTGATCCGCCAGTTCCAGCACCTTATCGGGGTCGCGGGCACGTACCACCAACATGTTGTAGCCCTCGCGGTTGCGGTTGATGCGCTGTCCGCGCGCCCATTCCTCCCACGCCGTGGCTTCATCCATGCGCACGAACAGCGCCCCATCGGCCTCACTGCGACTTTCGGCTAGGATACCCACAATGCGCAAGTTCACCGTCTTGGTGATCATCTGGCCGTCCTGAGTCCACTTTTGCAACACCAGGCGCACCTGCTGGTTGAGTAACTCCGGCTGTGGGGGCGGTTCCTGGCCGGGACGCTGGCGCGGATCGTAGAACTGGCGCGCCGCCCAACTACCGATGATCGCGGTGCCGCGTTCCAGGCGGGTCGTTCCCGCCTCCAACGGATAATCGAAGATCGCCAGGTCATCGGTATCTACCGCCAGTAAGGAAGGATAATTTTCCAGGCGACCTACTTTGAGCACTGCACTTACCCCCACCCAGTTGCGGGGAATGGCGTATTCTACACCTTCCAAGGCGCGGATTTCTTCAATGGCCGCCGGGGTGAGCAGTTTCTGACCGCTCGAGGTGCTTCCCTTCCCGCCCGGTTCAATCGCGACCACCATCGGGCCACCCTCGCCCCCGCCATAATTGGGATAAACCTCAATCCGCCGTAAATCGCTGATACCCCACAACTGACTGGTGGCATTGCGCTGCAGCCCCAGGCCGAGCGAGACCAATAAAATCACCGCCGCCGTGCCGATGATCACCCCCAGGGTGGTCAGGGCAACACGGCCCTTGCGCCGCCCCAGATTATAGAGCACTAAACTCAGCAAATCACCGAAGCGCATCCTTTACTCCGCACATCCCACTAACCTTTGCCGCCCGGCCCAACCGGTACCGGAACCGGCACCTCGCCGGGGGGTATTTCAGGGCTGATCGGCGTGGGTTGGGGACGACCACTACCCAGGCCCAAGAGCCCCTTGATAAAACGCCAGAGAACATCCCAAAACGTCTCCGGGGCTGTGGGTTCCGCCGGCGCACCGACCTCGCCGGGGAACATCGGGGTCTCCATCACCGGCGCTTCCATCACCTCCACGGTCAGGGTCTGGGTGATGCTGCGCGGTTGATTGAAGTCATCCGTGTAGGTAATGGTCACCGTAATGTCCTGCGACCCGGCTTGGAAGGGCGTGAAGTTGACATCCAGGGTGAAATAGCCGCCCGGTTCGAGCGCGCCGACCAGAGAAACATTATTGCTCAACTCGGCATTTTCGGCCGTAACCCGCATGTTCCCCAGCACAGCCGATTTGCGGCCCAGGTTGGTGACCTGCAAGGGCAGCATGGTCGGCATGCCTACTTGGAAGGACCCCGGATCACGATAAAAGCCGACTTCAACCTGGGGCAAAGAATATACCAGCAGGGTAATCACCTGGTCATTGACCTGGCGATTGCCCTTTTCGTCATCATAAACGAAGGAAATTTTGAACGGATAAGCGCCGGGGTTGGCATTGACGTTGACGATCAACTGAGTGCTGGTCTTTAGCGCCTGCCCCAGCGGCACATCGCCAAGGTAAATGATATTGGAACTCCCCAACGGGGCGAAGGTCGAGAGGTCGCTACCGCTGGCCGAGACCCCACCCGGCGCCGGGGTGCCGCTGTTATCCCCGCTGAGGGTACCCCCACCCAGGATCATCACCACATTGCGCGCATTGCTGCTGCCCAGGTTTTCGATTTCCAGGTCAAGGGTGAAGATAGAGCCGGGTTGGAGCGGATCCACATCACTGCGATAGCCCATCACCACCAATTGGGGGCGGCTGATGGCAGTCGGCGTAGCAGTCGGTCGCGCCGGCCCCGAGGCATAGGCCGGCGGTTTGAGGTCAATCGTTACCGTGAGGGTCGTGGTATAGGCGACGCCGCCAGGGTCAGTATAGGATATATTCACCGTGATGGTCGCCAGGCTGCCGCTCAGGGTGGGGCTGGCCAGGAACCGCTGCACCACATCCAACCGTTCATCGGGTGCCAGGCCGCTCAGGGTGCGCACCCCCCCGGTATTGAGAGGCAAGAAACCCTCGCCGCTGAAGGTGAAGATGATATCCCGCGCGGCACTGCGTCCCACGTTGGCCATGCGCAGGCGCAGGCCGAATTCCTGCCCCGGCGCAATGGGCCCACCTTCTTCAATGCCGTAGGACTCCATGACCACCAGCGGGCGTCCACTGGGTGGGAAGGTCGGCGTGGGTGGGACAATGGCGCGCGTGGTCAAAGCCACACTACCCAGACCGTTGTTGGTCGCTGCGTCCAGAAATTGGACTGTGGTTACTTCGGTGGCGCCGTTTGCGACTGTAGCCGGGACTGCCACTGCCACGATGACATTCCGGCTTCCACTCGCGGCCAACGTAAACGTAAGCGGATCCGTCGTCACCGGCCAGGCATTCAAGCCCTGAGTGACAACTTTGAGATTCACATCGGTAGCGCCGGTATTGCTAACCGTCAGGGTGTAGAAAACTACACTGCCAACCTGACCATCTCGCTGTGTGGCGTCGGGGGTAATCGCAATTGAGCCACTCTGGGCGTAAATCATGTGAGATGGCACCAAGACGAACAGCACCAGCGTCAGCATCAAACTCCAACGAAAGAAGTGCCAATGCTTCATCCTTCCGCTCCTCCTTGGGTAAGCGCCGCAAAATTGGCCGCGGCTTCGTAGTCTTCGCGCGTCACCACCCGCCCGTCCAGCAGATAGACCAGGTGGGTGGCAAAACGGTGCATACGGGTGTCGTGGGTCACCACAATGATGGTATGGCCGGCACGATGCAGTTCCGAGAGCAACTGCATGATGCTGTAGCCGCTGGCCGTATCCAGGTTGCCGGTGGGCTCATCGGCCAGGATAATGCGCGGTTGGTGCACCAGGGCACGGGCAATGGCTACCCGCTGTTGCTGTCCGCCCGAAAGTTCGGTCGGGCGGTGGTGAGCACGGTTTTCCAGCCCCACCTGGCGCAAGAGGTTGAGCGCAATCTGGCGGCGGCGCGCCGGCGGTACCCCTGAAAAGCGTAAGGGGAAAGCCACGTTTTCCAACGCCGTCATCGAAGAAACCAAGTTGAAGGCCTGGAAGATAAACCCTACCATCTTGCGCCGGTATTCCGCCAACTGGTTTTCATCCAGCGTTTCCAGGCGCTGCCCGTTGACTTGAATACTGCCCGCCGTAGGCCGATCCAACCCCCCGATCAAGTGCAATAAGGTGGACTTGCCCGAGCCGGAAGGCCCCATCACCACCGTGAAACTCCCGGCAGGGATGTCCAGATCCACCCCGGCCAGCGCCTGCACCGCCTGCTGGCGCCCCATGGGGTACACCTTACGCAACCCACGGATCGTGATCAGAATGTCGTTATCCATCCACCTAACCGACTAGAAGAAAAAAGGGCGTGTAACAAAGAGATTGCCCAATCGGGCGGTAAAGTAGCCCGGCAAGGCTTGCAACGCCAACGTGATCAGAACAGCGAGCAAGGTCAACCCCCACGCCTTGGCGCGCCGGATGCCCGAAAAGAGCGGCACGCCGACCAATAAGAGCACCACCATCCAGAGCCAATATAAATCAATCTGGCTCAATACCGCGCGCAGGAAGAGCGTCAATCCACTCGCCTCGGCGGGGATGAACCCGGAGAGCCCCGGCGCGTTGATCGCCTGCCGTGTGATCAAAATCGCCAGGCTCTGCACCAGATAGCGCAGACCCAACGGCACACTGCTCCAGGCCACCAAGTTGAACGTGGTCACCCCGTTGCCGCGGCTACCGCCCAGCGTCAGGGCCAGATGGAGTAGACTGCTCAGGATCAGCCAGGGCAGCCATACCGCGGCCAGGTTCGCCAGCGCCGGGAAGACAAAGATGAAGAGCGGGTTTGCCCGCTGTTGCTGGGCCTGGAAATATTGCTGCTGTTGTTCCTGCGGCCAATACTGAAAATCCGGCGGGGGCTCGGGGATAATCTGCGCCTGCTGTTGGCGCGCCGGTGCGCCAGCCAAGGCCAGCACCAATGCCAACAGAGTCAGCACTACCATGGGGGTGAGCCAGGCGGCATTTTCCTGCTCGCGCAAGGCAAGCAACGTGCGGCGCGGGCGAAACAGGATGCCTGGGAGGAAAGCAACGTGCCAGCGGCGGGGAGCAACCTCAGCAGGGGGTGAAAGCGTTTCGGTATCGGTCATCACATCACCTCGAAGCAACGAAAACCTGTGGCTTGCCGAACAAAGCATTCATTTCTATTTAACGTTTCTCCCCCCTAAAAAGTTCCCGCGTTTGTGTTCTGGGCTAATTGTAACCCCTCTGAATAAGTTACATGGAAACAAATTCCATATAAAAAGGGCTTTCATGGGTGGCGTGCTTTCTACAATTTAGCCATAATCAAAACATTGCCACATTAGTTTCCTCGCCACATCTCTCGCTTGCGAGCAATCGTTCCCTATAAACCCAAAATTCACAATAGTGCCCGGCTATAATGGAAGGCTATGGAATGCGAGCGCCTACGTCGTGGTGTTCCTAAGGTAAGCGCCCGTTAATCACAGAGAGCTAAGCGGCTTAGTTAGTGGGTACCTCGATGCTGAATTCAAAGGGACCAATAATACGACCTGCTGGGACAGGTTCTAACACTTGGCCGCTATTTGCATCAGACGATACGGAAGGGGGAACAATGACCTCTTGTACATAAAGTTCAAAATGCAACTGTTTAGGCGGAAAGCGACACTTGTTCCTAAAAATTGCCAGGTAGCCGGTTTCTTCCGCCGGAAGATTAAGGTGAAGAATATGGGTATCCTCATTGAATCCATAAGTACCGTCCCAGGCATAGCATACCGTTTCAAGCAGACGTTCATCACGGGGCTCAAAACGTTGCCCAGATGGACTTTGAACGGCGTATTCGAGAATAAGGTATTCCTCGTTACCGTGGATTCCAAATAAGGTAACAGTCACACCCTGGATTGTCCGGGGCTCATTGAGTCGGATCCCTTTATCCAAGTCAATCGTCATTACACGCTTATCGTGTTCCATAATACGTGCAATAAAAGAGGCCGCTTGGGTGTTGCCCGGGTTAAGAACCAACCCTATCACCAAAGCGATCCCCAAAGCGAGAATCAACCAACTCCCACCAGGTAGAGCTGTACGCCGTTTCAAGCGATCTAGGAGGGAAATCCTTTGTAAACGGTCACGAATTCGAGGCCATAAGTCAGTAGACTCAGGGATCCCTTGAATCGCCAATTCTGAGAGAATTTTTCTAAGATTGCCTTTTTCTTCCATTTTCAGACCTCCTCTTTCTCTACAAATCTGCTTGTAACAAACGACGCAAAAATTTGCGCGCCGCATGAAGCCGCCACTTGATAGTGCCTAGGGGTGATTGGGTGCGACAAGCAATTTCAGATTCGCTTAGACCCAGGTAATATCGTTGAATCAGAACCACACGTTGATCTACATCAAGCATTCCAAGCGCTATCCATAATGCTTGTAACGCGTCAGCGTATTCGGCATCTGTCTCCAAAGCACGGATGTTGAGATTTGGGCCACGAGTGCTTAACACTTGGGGATCTTCGTCCAACAAGCGTGTTTGGCGCCCATACCGAACAGCAGCACGCCGTGCCATATTGATCACGATCTTAAGAAACCATGGCTCAAATGCCCGGCTCGAATCAAATTGATGAATACGGTCAAAGGCGCGTAGGAATGCCTCCTCAACAATGTCTTCAGCCAGTTGGTGATCACGCACAATTAGGTAAGCAACACGTAAAGCTTTTAATTGATAACGCCTCACCAGCGGTTCAAGTCCATTAATATCACCTTGCTTCAGGTGCTGGATTGCCTCCTTTACTTCTTCTTCCATGGGCTCTGACATATCCTTTTCACCTTTTGTAAGGGATCCCTATAAGTACTATACATAACCAAGCAAAATGGTTGGCACGACTCTCTAAACAAATGAAAAGACCGTGGGATTTCTCACCACGGCCTTTTCTGTAGCAGAGAATTGCGTAACAACTTATCCCTTAAAAAGTTGCTGAAACTGTGCCAGCATCTGATCCACAGTCAGCGTGCCCGGGTCAAATCCCAAATGCTGACAGCGCTGGGCCAATTGGGTGATCTGCGGGGGCTCCAGATGCGTCTTGGCGAGCACCTCGGTCTGTTTGAACACCTCAGCCGTCGGCCCATCGGCCAACACCTGCCCCAACCCCATCACCACCACCCGGCGGGCATAGTGCGCCACAATCGGCATATCATGGGTAATGATGATAATCGTGTGGCCATGCGTCTCGTTCAGGTCTTTGAGAAAGTCCATGATTTCGAAAGACTGACGCGCGTCCTGGCCGGTGGTAGGTTCGTCCACGATGATTACCTTGGGGCGCAAGGCCAGAATCGAAGCAATCGCCACCCGCTGGCGCAACCCCTTGGAGAGAAAGAAAGGGTGCGAATCGAAGTAGGCCTCTGCCAGGCCGACCACCCGCGCCGCTTCGATCACCCGCTCTTTGACCTCGTCCTCGGGTAGAAGGATGTTGCGCGGCCCATAGGCAATCTCATCCCAGCAGGTGCTGTTGAACAATTGATGATCCGGGTTCTGAAACACATAGCCCACCCGCTTGACCATCTGCACAATGGGAGTAGTTTTAGAGTTCAGCCCATCTACAATCACATCGCCCCGAGTGGGTTTGAGCAGGCCGTTCAGGCACTTCGAAAGGGTGGTCTTCCCCGACCCGTTTTGCCCGATCAGCGCGATAAACTCGCCCTCATAGATCTCAAGGTTGACATCGGTGAGAGCACGCGTGCCATCCGGGTAATCATAAGTAAGGTTGATAACGCGAATATAAGGTTGTGATGCGTTCATGGTCACCTTTTAATTCAATGCGTGGAATGATGAGGCATCAACATCGCCTCCAACTTAACCGCGGCCTCATCCAGGGTGATCGGAAGGTCGCCGTTATACCATCCCCGTTGTACCAAACGGTAAAAGAACTGCATTGCCTCAGGGGGATAAATGCCCTTCTCCAGCAAGAAGGCAATTTCCTGGAAAAAGTCGCGCGTCGGCGCTTGTAAAGCGACCTTGCCCTCCGAGAGCAGGATCATGCGGTCGGCCAGCGGGATCAGGTTCTCCAGGCTGTGCTCGATGACGATCACCGTATTATGCTGTTCGCGCTTGAGCCGCCCCAAAACCTCAAAGATGCGCTTACGGCTGATCGGATCGAGCATCGAGGTAGGCTCATCCAGCACCATCACCTTGGGCATCATCGCCAATACCGCCGCCAACGCCACGCGCTGTTTCTGCCCTCCGGAAATTTCATACGGCGGTTTAGGTAACAGGGGCTTGAGCGCCGTCAGTTCGGTAACCCATTCCAAGCGTTCGCGAATCTCGGGAATGCTTAAGCCGAGGTTTTCCAACCCGAACACCAGTTCATCTTCTACCGTCATGGCCGTGAATTGGGCTTCGGGGTCGGAAAACACCACCCCTACCTGGCGCTGCAACTGACCGCGTGGGTAATCCTCGACTTCTTTGCCCATCACCTTGACCGTGCCCTGCTTAACCCCGTGGTATTGACCGGGGATTAAGCCATCCATAGAAAGCGCCAGGGTGGTTTTTCCCGCCCCATTCGGGCCGATAATTCCCACAAACTCGCCCTCGTAAATATCCAGGCTGATCGCGTCCAACGCGGGTTTTTCGGTGTTCAGATACTGCCAAGTGTAATCACGGATTTCGATGATTGCCGACACACTCGCCTCCCTTACGACAAAACCGCATGTAACCACTGGATGAACCAGGAATCATCCAAGCCGAAGTAGTTCAACCCATAGCGCGCCACCAGAAGCGCCACAAACGCCAGGGTAATAAGAGCGGTAAAGACCGCATCATGGGGCTTGAAGGAATAGTGGGTCAAAATATAATCGGCACGCTTGACACGGCTCGCCTCACCGGTAAAGGCATAACCCCGCGCTACCAGCGCATTGGTGAATTCCTCGGAACGGCGCAGCGAAAGCGCAAACAGAGGGATCATATACATGATGTACTTACGAATCTTGTAGGTAAGCGGTTTGCCGGTTGTATCAAACCCGCGCGCCTGCTCGGCCTGCCGCACAATTTGAAAATCCTCCAACACCATGCCAGCCGCGCGCAAAGCCATGGCAAAGACATAAGTCACCACAAACGGCAAACGTATGGTGCGCATGGCGACGATGATGTCACGCTCGCGCGAGGTGCTGAGGAAGAACACCATCGTCGCAATCATGGGTAGAATGCGGAAATACACCACCAGCGCATCCCGCACCCGCTCCCAATAAATCGGCAGGCCAAACAGGTTAAAGATGACCTGAAACTCCGGGTGACGTCCCCCCAGGATGGTGTAGGAAATCAGGATAATGCTCCCCATCGAAATCGCCACCGGGATATAAATGCGCACAATCCGAATATCCACGCGGCTGATCACCATCAGCACCAGAATGATCACCAAGAGCAGAAAATTCCATTCCGGCGCCGCCACAAACATGGGGAACAGGCTGACAATGAGCAAGAAATATAACTTGACGAAAGGATGAACGGCATAGATCGGTGACTCTTTGGGCACATAGCCCAGCATGGTCTTATTCATAAGCCTTCTCGCCTCTCGATATGAATGCCTCCCAATAGATGGGATGGGGCATCCCCTGCCCCATCCCATCCCTGCCGCAAACGGCAACTGACTAAGCCCACCACCGCTTCACGAACGCCGGGGTGCGGATGACAACCCCCGAGAGCGCCTTGAGCAGGATAAAGTTGAACACAATGCCCGCGACCATGTTGCCGCCGAACCAACCCCACACAAACAGCGGCACCGATTCGGTGGTCAGCAGGCCAAAGCCGCGCAGCACCACCAGCGGCGACCACAGCGCGCCGAAGGCGTTTGCGACCAGCATGGAGAGGAAGAGGATAAGGTAATCACGGCCGCTCTTCAGGCGCGGGTCGGCTTTGAAATAGCGGAACGCCCAGGCCGGGAGGAACGCCTGCACCGCGTTGGCCGGCACATACCCTAGCGAGACATAGAAGGGGGTTCCGGCGATCGCGTTGGAGAAGAAGGGGAAAATCGCACCGGCCAGCACACCCCAGCCGCCGAACCAAATCCCGCCGACCTGCTGGACGGCGATACCGGTCCAGAAAAAGTTGACGCCAAAGCCCAAGGGGAAGGAAATGCTGCCAAAGGCGCCCACCACAAAGCCGATCCCGATCAGCAGGGCCAGAATAACAATATGAATGACCCCCACCGAACGGCGTTCACCGGGCTGAACGGTCCAGATTTGTTCAGCCGTCAAATCTTTGGGAGAAGCCGTGGCCATATTGGACCTCCATAAAATACGTGGAATAGGTGAAAAATTGGGGAAACAGAAGAAACAATCTCAGGTGCAATGACGGCGGAAACGATGAAACAAGGGAAAAAACTTAACGACCAATAGATCGCGTAATGGGATGACTATCTTTGAACCGTTGCACCACCTCCTCCGGGGCTGAGGATACAGTATGAAGATGTAATGGCTTCTCCCCCTCACCTATAACGATTATAGAGAACTTACCTCGTCAATTCAAGTGATAGATGTCAGATGTCTGACGAAAATTCACACCTCGACCCTCAAATTTGCGGAAAGACACCCTTTTAGAGAAAATCACCCGCCCCCTAAGGCTTCTTTTCGCTCAAACCGTGATATATTTGAAATAGGGACTTGCAGAATGGCATTTAGCGGGAGGTAACAATGGCGGAACGGCGTTGGGAAGTTTTAAAGGTGGTGTTTTGTGAGCGGGCCGGGTGCGAGGTTGCCCTAGAAGCCCAAATGGCCTACCCCTCCGAGGTATTGCCCGATCAGCCCCCACGGTTGATCTCCAAGCGCTGCTCACGCGGCCTGGAGTGCAACTTCTGGGAGCATATGACCTGCGTGTGGGCGGGCACCAACCCGCTTTACGATCCCTTCGCAGAGACCCACTGAGATAATGAAGGCAAAGACCTAACCCAACCCCTCGCCGCGAGGGGTTTGTTGGTTTAAGTCACGTTTGTGCGCCTGCCTGACCAAGCGGATTGTCCTTCTCCCCTCTCAACATTCCGATTTGGTCTGTGCTATTATTAATATGGTAATAAACTTTCTCATCAAAAGCGGGAGATGGAGGTCACAATGCCCAAAACCTTCGAGCAGATTCTAAGCGAATTAGCGGTGCCGTTTCACAGCACCTCCATTGAATGGAAACCGCAAGCCCTGAGTGCGGATAAGAAGCGCGCCCTGGCCGCAGCGTATGTGGATATGCGCGATTATGAAGACCGCCTGGATAAGGTCTTCCCCCAATGGACCTCTTCGGTGCAGTTCGTGATGACCGAGAAGAAGGTAGCGGCCATTGTCTCCCTGACCATTGCCGGAATCACCCGCGTTAACGTGGGCGAGGCCTCGCTGGACGATGAGAACGCCTTCACCACGGCCTACGCCCAGGGGTTTAAGCGTGCCTGCTCCGATTTCGGCCTCGGGCGCTACCTCTACCGCCTGCCTCAGGTGTGGTGCGATTACGATGAAAAGCGGCATATGATCATCAGTGCCCCCGAACTGCCGGATTGGGCGCGCCACCCGGATGAAGTGAGTGCGCCGGAGGTCGTGTCTGAAGCCGTGCCCGCAGAAGCCGCCGCAGCCCCACCCGAGGCCATGCCCTCGCCTCAAGAAGAGGTCATCCCCTTTGGACGCTACAAAGGCAAGCGCCTGGGTGAAGTAGACGCCGGCTGGTTGAAATGGTTGGCGCAGGTCTTCCGTCCACGCACCCCGGCCGAGGAACGCCTGCAAGCCGCCGCACGGGAGATCTTAGAGAGCGAGAAACCGGCCGAAAAGTAGCCCCGGCGGCGCTTAATCCAAATAACGCGAACGATCCAGCAGTTCGCGCAGGTGTTCTTCCTCACTCTGGGGTGATGCGACTCCCGGCGCAGGCGCTGCGGCCTGCTGGCGTTCGGCCTGCTCCGCCGCTGCCAATTCCGCCGGCGAGGCGCGGCGCATCACGCTCCACCGTCCACAAGCCTCACAGCGATCCAGACGGCCTACGCCCAGCGTGATCGCCCAGAGGTGCAGGGGCGTGGCGCGCTTACAGCGTGGGCAAATAGCCCCACCGGCCAGGCCGTACTTCCGCGGCGCGCCCAGGGGTAAGGACTGACCCGGTTTGCGCCCCAAGAGGAAAAACTGCAAGCCCATCCCCAGCGCCATCAGCCCCAGCATGCCCCCCAGCAACGGCACCAAGATGCGCAGCATGGCCTGACGCTCGACCTCGGCGCTGACGAACTCAATACGGCGCGTGGGGGTATAAAGCACCTGCCCAGCGGCTGTTACCACTTCGGCACTTAGTTCGTGCCATCCCAGAGGATAATCGCCGGTATTGAAACGAAAGCGGAAGGGCGGGGTGGTGATGGTTGCCATGGGCTGACCGTCCATCAAGAACGTAACCCGACTAACCCCACTCTCCGGCACCAGGCTCAACGTGAAATCACCGCGAATCTGGCTTCCCCCGCCGTAGCCAAAGTTGCGCCGCAGTCCCAGGCGGTAAGGCTCTGCCGGTGGCGTTGGCGTCGCCGCAATAATCCCCAGTGCTACCAACAGGCTAAAAAGCACACCCCATTTTCGCAATGTCTGAATTGATTTCATGGGTTACCTCCCGGCTTAGCGCCAGCGGGTCAAAATCGTCTCACGCTGGAACAACCGTGCCCCCAGATAGATCAGCGCGATATCCAGCACGACGAGAACGGCGATCATCACCAACATCAGCGTAGGGCTGAGGATGATGAAGCCGATAATCTGGGCAAAGAAGAGTGCCATCAGGGGCACGATTAATACCGCCGACAGTTGCTCGGCCACACGCGGGTCGTTGACGCGCGAAGAGACCATCAGGGCAAAATTCACCGCCACCACGGCCATCAGCGGCGCGGCGACAAAAACCCCCAACAACCAGGTGGGGCCAACCGCATGCGCACGCGCCGCCTCCCCTGCCCCCACCAGCGGCAGTGCCAGCAGGAAGATGCCGAAACACACCCAGGTAGCCGCAAGTGCCGGAATCACCGCCGCCAAGGCCTTCCCGGCCAACAGCACCTCGGTTGTGATCGGGGTCGCCAATAGGGGCTCCAGGCTGCGGGTGGTTTTCTCACCAACCACGCTGTACGCCGCAATCGTGATCGGGATAATCAACGGCATCATCATATAGAGCATCATGAACTGGTCAATGACATAAATTTGTAAACAATCGCCCGCCGAGAGCGCCCCACAGGCGCGCAGGAAACCTTCCGGCACATCGGCGGCATCGGCTCCTTCGGGCACCGCGCCAGCCATAAAATGCAGGCTAATTAAGGGGATCGCCGTGAACAACAACGGCATGAATATCAAAGTGAAAAAGACCATCTTATTCTTGAAAACCTCAGCCCACTCTTTATCAATGATCGTGATCAGATGATGCATGGCTACTCTCCCAAACCTTGCAGCGTGCGCAGGTAAACGTCTTCCAGAGTATGACGCAACTCGCCCACGAATTGAATGTCTGCCCCCGCCTCGACCAGGCGGCGCACCAGCACAGGGTTTTGCTCTTCGGGGTTCGGCAGTCCCACCACAATGCGGTTCTCAAAGGTGCTCACCTCTTCCACGAAGGGGAACGAACGCAGTAACTCCACCCACTGCGGCTGCACCTGCCGCAGATGGAAGACCACTTTGCGCCCGAAGAGGCGTTTGCGCAGGTTTTCAGGGGTATCCACAGCGATCAAGCGCGTCTTGAAGATAGCCACCCGCTGGCACAACCGTTCGGCCTCATCCAAATTGTGGGTGCAGAGGACAATCGTGCGCCCCTCCGACTCCAATTCTTCGATGAAATCGCGCACCAACTTCGCCGCCTCAGGGTCAAGGCCGCTGGTCGGTTCATCCAAAAAGAGCACCTGCGGCTCATGCAACAACGCCCGGGCAATCGCCAATTTCTGGCGCATCCCTTTGGAGAAACTGCCGACCGGATCAAAACGACGCTCCCACAGCCCCAACATGCGCAGGTATTTCTCAACCTGGCCCTTAACGTCACGGACGTTGTAGAGGCGGGCATAGATGGTCAGGTTCTTCTCGGCGGAGAGGGCTTCGTACATACCCGGTGCTTCGGTCAGCAGTCCCACCGATTGGCGGATTTGGCGGTCATCCCGCCCCACCTTCCAGGGCCCGATGAACGCCTGCCCTGCGGTGGGCGCGATGAGGGTGGTCAGCATGCGCACCGTGGTGGTCTTGCCCGCGCCGTTCGGACCCAGCAAGCCGAATACCTCACCGGGTTGAATTTCCAGGTTTAGATCCTCCACGGCCACAATCGGGGGTTGGTTACGGCGGGCATTAAAGGTTTTCGTCAGATGTTCGGTGATGATCTTCATGAGGGTCCTTTTCTCCTCCCAACGCGATCTCAGAGTGGGATGTGATCTCCAAAGGCATCAAGATGGTTGCAAACAAACGCGGAATACGACCGGGCGCGGCCTGGTTCTGGGCAAAAGGAAGCAGGGCTTGGTTGAGTGCCCGCACAAACTCCTGAAACTCCGCCTCATTCAAGTAGAACACGTGCTGGTGAAACCCCACCCCGTCGGCTTGCAAATCCGGGGTCGTGCGAGCCGCCAGGTAGCGGGCATAGTCTCCCAGTAAACTGTTGAGAAAGGTCACAAAAAACTCGAGGTGTTCCTCGCGGCTCAGGCGCGCTATCGTGGCTTGATCCAAAGTCAGATGTTCGGGCACCAGCGCATAGGATTTTTCCACCGTGCCGCGCACCGCACGCTGTCCCGTTACCCGCACCAGGCCACCCGCTTCCAGGCGTTTCAGATGGCGGTAAAGGGTCGGGCGAGAAACCTGGGGAATGGCGGCATGCAGGTCATCCACCGTGCGCTCGCCCTTGGCCAGTTCCAGGATCAAGCGCAAGCGTACCGGATGCAAAATCAATTCAAGGCGATTACGCCACGCCATCATTCGGCCAGCGCGCGAAGAAAAAGAGATAAACCGCGATCAGCAACCACCCGGCGGAGCCGATCAGCGCCACCGGCAGAGGGCCAAGGACCGGGTTGGGTTGACCGCGCACCGCCAGCAGCGCCACCCCACTGATGCCGTTGATCACCGCATGGGCGATCACCGCCGGCCAAACGCTCCGCCCGCGCAGGGTGATCCAGGCAAAGAAGACCCCTAACAGCACGCAGGCCCAGGTCATGGTCAGGATGCCCAGCCAGGGGAAGCCGGGATAGTCCAGGCCGTAATTGTGACCCATGGCGATCACCGGCGCGTGCCACACACCCCAGATCAACCCACTGAGCAAAGCGGCGCGGCGAGGCCCTAAGGGGAGCAGTTTTTGCACCAAATAGGCCCGCCATCCGAATTCCTCGCCGAACGTGAACAGGCTGTTGATCACCGTAGCGACCAGCATCGCCTGCACGATCATGATGAGCATCACCAGCCAGGGGTCAAGCGCTGCCAGCGGACCGCTACCCGCCAAGGTCACCCGCAGTTGTAGTAAGTCCGGATCAAAATACTGCGGAAAAAGCACAAAGAACACGGCACCGCCCACCAGGGTCGCCACAAGCGGGGTGAACCATGCCAGCAACCAGGTGCGCCAGGTGACCCGAAAATGGGGGCGCAGCCACAGATCCTGCCAACCCTCACGGGTCACCAGGCGCGTGAGCACGTGCGCCAGCGCCGGCGCCCACATGTACCCGGTGGCGATGAGTACCACAGCCAGGCTGAGTCCGCCGGGCAGCGATGGGCTATTGACCAGGCCGCCGGTCAAAGCCACCACGCCGCCTACGGCCCAGGCCAACCCAAAGGCAAAGAGGATGAAAATGAGGACGCGCCGACGATCGAAGGATGCGTTCATGAGACCTCCTTTTTGAACATAAGTGATTATATTATCAATAATGAAAACAATCAAGAGCCCATCTAGAACGGCTCACCTCATAGCCGGGTTCACTCCCAAAGCCAAAGCGATCCTTTACGCATGAAGGTCGCCTTTGCCCCCACGCGCCCCCTGATTCTTGCGCTACCCTTCGCTCGGATGGCTTGGATGCGGCTGAGCATGCACGCCGAGCAAGGGCAAGGCGGCCAAGATGGTCGCGGCAGCGGCAGCTTGAAAGATCAACGGTGTGGGGATAAAGCCCGGTTTGCCGTTCAGCACGGTCGGGATGCCGTAGTGCGTCGCCAGCCAGCCCCCCACCAGCGGTCCGGGGATCATGGTAAACGCCACGGTAAAGAGGATGACATAACCGGCAAACTGACCGCGCTTCTCTTCGGGAAAAAGGTCTTTGCTCCAGGCGTTGGTCGCGATGCCCCAAGCCGTGGCGGCGCCAAGCCAGAGGATGCCGGTCAGGGTCAGGGTAACTTCAGAGCGCGCCAGAGAGAACGCACTCAAGCCGATGATCTCGGCCAGGATCGCCAGCCCCGCCATGCGCTTACGCCCCCAGCGATCTGTAAGCAGTCCCAGCGGGTAAGCGCTGAGAATACTGCCGAACAGGATGGCGATAAATACCAACAGTGTGGCCGTGCTCGGCGGAAAATTCAGATAGTGGTTGAGATAGATAAGCAGGTAAGGGAAGAAAATTTGCTGCGCCACCCCCCACAACCCCATCGCCAGCAACAGCAGGAAGAAATCGCGATGCCGGCGCAGGCTCTCCCAGCGAAAGGTATCGGCAATCTGTCCCCAGTAACTGCCCACGGGCGAGGGAGGCAAAACCGGCTCTTGGATCAGCAGTCCGCCAATGAGGCCGATCAGGATCACGCTGCCGCCGATGAGATAGAAAAGCGGGAAGTAGCCCCAACGCTCGATGATCATCCCTGCTCCGGCATAGATGATCAGATTGGCTACTGCCGAGGCGATATAGAGCAGGCTGACCAGACGGCCGCGGTTGGCAGGCGTGGTCACATCGGCCACATAGGCATTCAGCGCGGCATCGTTGGCCGTGGAGCCGAAAAACGTCATCACGCAGTCGAAAAGGATCGCCATGCCCACCGCCAAGCCGATAGGATGAAACAGTGCCGCGGAAGGAAAAGCCGCGGTCGCCACACCCCACAGCAAGTAACCCAACAGGATAAAAGGACGCCGCCGCCCCCAGCGGGTGCGGGTGCGGTCACTCAACGCGCCCATCAAAATGCTGGTCAGGGTGGCGGTAATGGCGCTGGCGGCCACCATCCAAGAGATAGGGCGCGGGTCGGGTGTGATCGTATCATACACAAAGGTGTTGAAAAACTGGTTTTCCACCGCCCAAGCCAGGGCGCCGACGAATCCGAGCAGGCTCACGCCAATCCAAGTGCGTTTTGACAGCATATGGGTCTCCCTGAGGTTTTAGTATGGGATTGGAAAAAGTTAAAGATTACAGCGTCGCGATGATTGTATCTTAACCATGCTCTAACCGCTTCGTTTGAAGCCTTTGAACCCGTTACTTTGGCTCAGCGATGGGGTTTTAGGCTAGGGGAACGCTCTCGTTGCCCCCCACGCGGTTGTGAAGTACACTTATTTTCAGGATGTCAATCCAATTGGTATAGGTTTTTCCGAATCAAAGGAGGCCCAAAACCATGATGTTATCGGAACAACAGCAGGTGGACATGTTCTGGTACATGCTGTTGGCGCGCCGCCTGGATGAACGGGCGTGGATACTGCACCGCCAGGGCAAGATTGCCTTTCACATTTCGGGGATCGGCCAAGAGGCCGCCCAAGTGGGGGCGGCCTTTGCCGTGCGTAAGGGCGAAGATTGGGTCGTGCCCTATTACCGCGATCTGGCATTGATGCTCTATCTGGGCTACACCCCGCGCGAGTTCATGCTCAGCCTGATGGGAAAACGGGAGGAACCCAGTTCGGGCGGGCGGCAAATGCCCAGTCACTGGAGCCTGCGCCGCGCCAATGTCGTTAGCCATTCTGCCCCGGTTGCCACGCAGACCCCGCACGCGGTGGGGATTGCCCTGGCGATCACGATGCGCCGCGAGGACAAGGTGGTGCTCACCACCATCGGCGAGGGCGCGACCTCGCAGGGCGAATGGTATGAAGCGGTCAACTGGGCCGCCATCCACCGCCTGCCGGTGATCTTCATGGTCGAAAACAATCACTACGCTATCTCCGAACCGATTGAGAAGCAAATGGCGGTGGAAGGGGCCGCGGCCAAAGCCTGCGGCCTGGGGTTGGAAGGCATCGCCGTGGATGGGACGGATGCGCTGGCCGTGTATGACGTTGTCGCCCGCGCCGTAGAAAAGGCCCGCCGCGGCGAGGGCCCTACGCTGATTGAAGCCCGCATGTACCGCCTGACACCCCACTCTTCGGACGATGACGACCGTTCCTACCGCTCACGTGACGAAGTCGAAGCCCACAAGCGCCGCGACCCCCTGCTCCGCATGCGCCAACACCTGGAAGCGCAAGGCTGGCTCGGCGCCGAACGCCTGCAAGCCCTGGAAGCCGAGATCAAGGCGTTGGTGGATGCCGCCGTCAACGAGGCGACCCAAGCGCCTTACCCTGCGCCCGAAGAGGCCGCCGGCCCGCTGTTCTGTTCGGAGGTGACCCATGCCTGAGATGACGCTGGTCGAAGCCATTCGGCAGGCCATGGATGAAGAAATGGCCCGTGACGAGCGGGTGTTTATTGTGGGTGAAGATGTCGGCAAACGCGGCGGAGTCTTTCGCGCCACCCTGGGCCTATATGAAAAATACGGCCCGGAGCGGGTGATTGACTCGCCCCTGGCCGAGGCTTCGATCGTCGGGGTAGGTATCGGCGCGGCGCTCTACGGCATGCGCCCCATTTGCGAAATCCAGTTCGCCGATTTCATCTTCCCCGCTTTCAATCAAATCGTGAACGAGGCCGCGCGCATGTGCTACCGTTCCAACGGTGAGTGGTGCGTGCCGCTGGTCATCCGCGCCCCCTACGGCGGCGGGATTGGGGGCGGCCTGTACCACTCTCAAAGCGTCGAGGCCTTCTTCGCCCATGTGCCCGGCTTAAAGGTGGTCATCCCTTCCAACCCTTACGATGCCAAAGGCCTGCTCAAATCTGCCGTGCGCGACCCCAACCCGGTGCTCTTCCTAGAACCCAAAAAGGGCTACCGCCTGTTGCGGGGCGAGGTGCCCACTGAGGATTATGTGGTGCCGATTGGCCCGGCGCGCGTCACCCGCCCCGGGCGCGATATCAGCCTCTTCGCCTATGGGATGATGCACTACTACGCCCTGCAAGCGGCGGAGATGGTCGCCGCCGAGGGCATCGAGGTCGAGGTCGTGGATTTGCGCACCCTGGCACCGGTAGATCGCACGACCATTTTGGAGTCGGTGCGCAAAACCGGCAAAGCCCTTATCGTTCACGAGGACAATCTGACCGGCGGCTACGGCGCCGAGATCGCCGCCCTCATCGCCGAAGAGGCGTTCGAGGCACTGGATGCGCCGGTGCGCCGCCTGTGCGGGCCGGATGTGCCCGGTGTGCCGTTCAGCCATCCTATGCAGGATTGGTTCATGCCCAACGCACCCAAAATCGCCGCGGCACTGCGCGCTTTGGCCGCTTATTAGGGAGGTACTCCGATGGCAACCCCTGTGATTATGCCCCAGTTAGGCGAATCGGTGGTCGAAGGTACGGTCTTGCGCTGGCTCAAACAACCCGGCGAAACCGTAGCCGAATTTGAACCTCTGCTGGAAGTCAGCACCGATAAAGTGGATTCGGAAGTGCCCAGCCCGGCCAGCGGGGTTGTTTTACAAATTCTGGTACCCACTGGCCAGACCGTGCGCGCCGGCACCGTGTTGGCCTGGATCGGCGCCGCCGGCGAAGCCCTCGGCGGTGAGGAAGCCCCGGCCGTCAGCCCCGCTCCCGCCGAAGCACCTGCCGCCCCTACCGCATCACCCCTCACGCCGGGACGCAACCGCGACCTCGGCTTTATTTCCCCGGTGGTTGCCCGCCTGGCGCGTGAGCACAACCTCGACTTACGGCAAATTAAGGGCACCGGCGAGGGAGGGCGGATCACCAAAAAAGACGTCCTGCGCTATCTCGAACGCCAACCTACCCCGACCCCCGAAACCCCCGCCGCCTGGGAAACCCCCGGTGAGGGTGACCTCTTCCGCCCCACCGAAGACGTGCCGTCGGCGGCGCCATCTGCTCCACCGCCGGCAGAGGCGAAAGAGCGGCTTATCCCCTTAACTCCCATGCGCCAGAAGATTGCCGAGCGCCTTTCATACAGCGCGCGCACCATCCCCCACGTGACCACCGTGATGGAGGCCGATCTCAAGCGCGTCGTTGCACATTACACGGCCCACAAACCGCTCTTTGCCCGCGACGGCGTCAACCTGACCTACACCGCCTACTTCGCTCTCGCCGCCGTCGCCGCCCTGCGGGCTTACCCCCTGCTCAACGCTTCGTGGACGGAGGAAGGCATTCGTGTTTATGAGACGATCAACCTGGGCATCGCCGTCTCGCTCGGCGACGAGGGGTTGGTCGTGCCCGTCATCCGCCAGGCGGAGGGGCTTTCACTGTTGGGCATGGCGCGGGCGATCAATGATCTGGCAGCCCGGGCACGGGGACGCCGCCTGACGCCGGATGACCTTCAAGGCGGTACCTTCACCATCACCAACCACGGCGTGGGCGGCTCACTCTTCGCAACGCCCATCATCCTGCCCCCACAGTGTGCCATCCTCGGCGTGGGGAAGATCACCCCCCGTCCGGTGGTGATTGAGGACGCCATCGCCATCCGCCCCATGGTCTATCTCTCCCTGACGTTCGATCACCGCATTCTGGACGGCGCCGTGGCAGATGCCTTTTTAAGCAAGATTGTGCAAACGTTACAGACCTGGCCTGAAGCCTAGGCGGCTTCCAGGTATAATATCCAGGGCATTGCCCGCTTCCCTGCCCTGCTCACCGCGCAGGGAGGATCATTAAGGCACAAGAGGGAGTTGCTATGAGCGATTATGATGTTCTCGTTCTCGGCGCCGGCCCGGGCGGTTACGTGTGTGCCATTCGCGCCGCCCAACTGGGGCTCAAGACGGCGATTGTGGACAAACAATGGCTGGGCGGGGTATGCTTGAACGTGGGCTGTATCCCTTCAAAAGCCCTGCTCAAGAATGCGGAGGTTGCCCACACCCTGCGCGAACGCGGCAAAGAGTTTGGTTTCTCGTTCGAAAATTTGCAACTGGATTACAGCGTCGCGGTCAAGCGCTCGCGCCAGGTGTCCGACCGCCTGACGCGCGGCGTTGCCTTCCTGATGAAGAAAAGCGACATCGCCGTTTACATGGGGACGGCACGACTGACCGCCCGCGATACCGTGCAGGTCACCGATAAGGATGGCAAAACCACCGATCTGAAAGCCAAGAACATCGTCATCGCCACCGGCGCTAGCGTCGCCGTGCCCGCCGGTTGGCCCGTGGATGGCGAGAAGGTGGTGACCTATCACGAAGCCATCCTGCAAGAGAAGCGCCCATCTTCGGCTATCATCATCGGCGCCGGCGCCATTGGGGTGGAATTCGCCACCATCTGGAGCGCCTACGGCAGTCAGGTCACGATTGTGGAGATGCTTCCACGCCTGCTCCCGTTGGAAGACGAAGAGATCAGCGCCGAACTCAAAAAGGCCTTCGAGAAGCGCGGCATTCGCTGTCTGACCGGGCATAAGGTGGAAGCAGTTGAGGCCACCCCGAACGGCGCGCGGGTGACCGTCTCCGCCGAGGGACAGACCCAGGTGCTGGAAGCCGAGCAGGCGCTGGTTGCCATCGGCTTTCGCCCCAATTCCAAGGGATTGGGATTGGAGGAACTCGGTGTGCGCCTGGATCAACGCGGCTTCATCGAGATTGATGAGCGCATGGCCACCAACGTCCCCGGCATTTGGGCGATCGGGGATGTCACCGGCAAATTGATGCTGGCCCATGTGGCATCCGCCCAGGGCATCGTCTGCGCGGAAAATATTGCCGGGGTCGAGACAACCACCCTGGATTACCGCATGATGCCGCGTGCCACCTACTGCCAGCCACAGGTGGCGTCCTTTGGCCTCACCGAAGCCCAGGCGCGCGCCGAGGGCTACGAGGTCAAAGTGGGGCGCTTCCCCTTCCAGGCCAACGGCAAGGCACTGGGGCTGGGCGAATCGGGCGGCTTTGTCAAGATCATCACCGATGCCAAATACGGCGAGATTCTGGGCGCCCATATGATCGGCCCGGAGGTCACCGAACTACTGCCCGAACTGACCCTGGCACAGCGTATGGAACTGACCCCCGCCGAAATTGCGCGCAACGTCCATGCTCACCCCACCCTGAGCGAGGTGATCATGGAAGCCGCCCACGCCGCCGAGGGGCACGCCATCCATATTTAGGACCTTAGGGTTCGGTGCGCAAACCGAAGCCTTTTTATGGGTGGGGCGCCGGCGGTGTCCCACCCTTTTTATCCGGAGGGATTAAACCATGGAAACACTCTCGACTTCACAATTTAAGCAGCGTTTCACCGCCCTGGTGCTGAGCGCGCGAGATTGGCCGCGCAAACCCCAGGATCACCATGTGCTCTTGATCAGCGCCGTCGTCGGGTTAGCCCCCGACCGCACCTATACAGAAGGGGAGATCAACCAGCATTTACAGCGTTGGTGTCTGCGCTTTGGACAGAACCTGCCCATTGATCACGTCACTCTGCGCCGTTACCTGATTGATGCCGGCTACCTGCAGCGGGATAGCGCCGGTCAGGCCTACCGCCGCGCGCAAGGGCCTTTGAGCCAACCCTTCGATCCGGAGATCGAAACTCTGGACCTAGACGACCTGATTGAGCAGGCCGAGCGGGAGCGCGCAGAGCGGCGGCGTAAATACGGCGCCTGAAAACTTCACCACCGCCGCTGATGCAGGTCATGAAAATATCATCACCCGCGATCAGGGTGGAGCGGGTTAAGAGCGCTTAAGGCAGGCTGAGGGGGCTCCCATGTGCCTCTAGCCAGGCGCGAATTTGTGCCGCCTTAGCCTGCCGCCCCAGTTTGAGGTAGGCCTGATACTCATATGCCAGATCCAAGACCGGAAGGCGCAGTCCCTTATAGTCCACCCAGCGGCGGTAACGGGCGATATCCACCGGCGGCTCCCAAGCGCCGTCAACCCACTTCTGGATATCGCCCATAATTTCAACCTGGATCCCGCGAATTTCCAACCGGCCAAAATGAGAGCGCAGTCGTTCCGAAATCCGCTCATGCACCGGTTGGGTGATGAACGCCACCAGGCGGTCGGCAATGGTATACGCGCCGGCGCGGTCGGTCTGCAGGTCAATATCGTGCACCGCCACCGGCATCCCCTGTAACGCCATGCCCAGGCTGCCGGTGAGCACCCAGGGATGGGGAAGATGACGCAGACGGGAATGAATCAGGCGGAGGACCTCGAAGAAACGCGCGTCCATCTCTACCTAGGCCGACCAGCGGGTGGGAACTTGTAGATAACTCTCGGCAATACGGGGTGGGAAATGTGGGGTTTGGACACCATAACCTCGGAGAACGCTAAACAAAAACAGTATAACCTTTATCGCCCAGAGTGTCAGGGCTGAAATCTCGTTTTTTACCTTAGGTTAGGGAGTAAACCCCGCCTGCAGGCCGCGGCGGACCACCCATCCCACCGCGAGGGCGAGCAGGGTTATCGTCAGGATAAGGATGGGCAGAGTCATCGTCATAGAGGGCAGGAAAATCCAGATAGACCAATTCATGGCAGTATGAAAAAGCATCGTCGCCAGGACGCTCCCACGCGTTTGAAGGTACACCCAGGTCACCAAGATCGAGGTCAGGACAATTTCTACCCCCAGAAGCAGGAAAAGCCAGGGGTCATTGGTCATGAATTTGCCCGGGATAGCCACCAGGGGGAGATGCCACAGCCACCACAGAAGTCCCAGGATCACGCTGGCGCTGAGTGCGCTTCGCCCATCCAACAGCCGCGGCAGGGCATAGCCGCGCCAACCCAATTCCTCTTGCAGTGGCCCGGCGGTAAGAAAGATCACCACAAAACCGATCAGCGCATAAGGTGGATTGAAAAGGATCGCGGGGTCAAATGGGGTAACGCCCAAAAGGATGGTGCCCATAATCCCACCGCCGAAAAGCAGCAGCGGCAGTAAGAGCACCCACCCCAGCCATCTCTTGCCAAAGCGCACGTGGAGGGCTTGCCGCAACCATCCTCTGACCCCTTTCCAGCCGTTAGCATAAAGGGTGAGCGCAAAGGCCGCGATAAGCGGGCCAAAGGCGGCCGGGTTGAATGGGCTGGCCAAGAACTGCACTATCGGTGCCGGAAGGGGAACGCCATGCATCGCCAAAGCCTCGGGAACCCACAAAGCCCACGAAAGGGCATAGGTCAGAAAAAAGAAAGTTACCAGGGATTTGGGAGAAGACAACACGATTCACCTCACACGGAGACCCTTCGACCAAGCACGTGGGGGCGAATAAGCCGAAAGAAAACCCAATCAATGGGTGAACAGTGCATTTTGCTACATCGGCCAGGTTTATTGTAGCCGCAATGGATTGAAGTGCCACCTAAGGGCATCGGGTGAAAAATTGCCTATTGACTTTAAGGCTTAAAATCGCTATATTAGTGATGCAATCGTTTGCGCAAACCTTTGCGCAATCCTTTGCGGAGCCCTGTCCTATGCCCACCATTCGCGAAGTCGCCGCACGTGCCGGCGTCTCCCCCACCACCGTCTCCCACGTCATCAATAACACCCGCTTCGTCTCACCCGAAGCGCGTGAGCGCGTCCTGCAAGCCATGGAAGAGTTGGGCTATCGCCCTAACGTCCTGGCGCGCTCACTGCGCCGCGGTGAAACGCGCACCCTCGGCTTGATCCTGCCCGACAGCGCCAACCCCTTCTTCGCCGAGGTTGCCCGCGCCATTGAGGATGCCGCCTTCCGTGAGGGCTATAACGTTATCCTCGGCAACAGCGAAAACGAACTAGAAAAAGAGCGCCTCTATGTGGAGGTGTTGACGACCAAACAGGTGGACGGGCTGATCTTCGTGGCCGCGGGTGATCGCAGTCAGTCGCTGGAAGGGCTGGTGCGCCAAGGGCTGCCGGTCGTCGTCGTAGACCGTCAACTCACGCATTTGGACGTGGATACCGTGCTCGCCGATAATCTCCAAGGCGGCCTGCTTGCTACACGTCATCTCATCCATCTGGGGCATCGGCGCATCGGCTGTATCACCGGGCCGTCACACCTCACCCCCAGCGCCCAGCGCGTGATCGGTTACCGCCAAGCCCTCGGCGAAGCCGGGCTGCGTATTGAGGAAGATTTGATCGTACGCGGTGATTTCTCGCCGCGCTCCGGTTACCTGGCGGCGCGTAGGCTCTTCAGCCATCCTCACCCCCCCACCGCGATCTTTGCCTGCAACGACATGATGGCTATCGGCGCCTTGCGCGCCCTGGCGGAATTGAGGCTGGCCGTACCGGATGCAGTTGCCGTTATCGGTTTTGATGACATCGAACTGGCGTCGTATGCATCTCCTCCCTTGACAACTATTCGCCAGGATAAGGTGGCGTTGGGGCAAGCCGCAGTGCGCCTACTGCTGGAACGCATCGCCGACCGCGACCTACCGGCGCGGCGTGTGGTCATCCCCACCACCCTGATCGAACGTGAAACCACACGGAGGGTCTCATGAGTGGAACGGTTGTCATTGTAGGCAGTCTAAACATGGATCTGGTGGTGCGGGCGCCGCGCCACCCCCAGCCCGGTGAAACCATCATCGGCAGCGATTTTCAAACCTTTCCCGGCGGCAAGGGTGCTAATCAGGCCGTAGCCGTGGCCCGCCTGGGGGGCAAGGTGCGCATGATCGGGCGCGTGGGCCAGGATGCCTTTGGCGATGCCTTACTGGCCACCGTGGCGCACGACGGCGTGGATACCACTTACATCCGCCGCGATCCCGAAGCCCCTACCGGCGTCGCCCTGATTACCCTGGACGCGGCGGGGCAAAATACCATCGTGGTCGCCTCGGGCGCCAACTGGCGCGTCTCGGCGCAAGACGTGCGCGATGCCGAGGCCGCCTTTGCGGGTGCCGATGTGCTGTTGATGCAACTGGAATGCCCCCTGGACGCCGTGGAAGCCGCCACCGATCTGGCGCATCGCTATGGCTTGCAGGTGGTGCTTAATCCTGCCCCGGCCCGTCCCCTGCCGGCCAGCCTGCTGGCACGAGTGGATTACCTGCTGCCTAATCAGCCTGAATTAACTCTGTTGGCGGGGGGCGAGACCGACCGCGAAGCCGCCATCCGTGCCGTGCAGGCCATGGGTGTGCGCAATTTGGTCGTTACCCTGGGTGAAGAAGGGGCTCTGCTGGCTTTGGGAGCACAGCGCGAACATCTTCCGGCGTATAAAGTAACCGTCGTGGATACCGTGGCCGCCGGTGATGCCTTTGCCGGCGCGTTTGCGCTAGCCCTGAGCGAGGGCAAATCCGTGCGTGAGGCCGCCATTTGGGGCAACGCCGCCGGCGCTATTGCCGTCACCCGCCCCGGTGCCCAGCCCTCGATGCCCCGTCGCGATGAATTACTCCAATTCCTGGCAGAAAGAGGTCAGCCATGAAGAAGACCCCTTTGCTTAACACCGCCCTTTCCGAACTGATTGCCAGCCTGGGGCACGGCGATATGGTCGTCATCGCCGATGCCGGGCTGCCCATCCCCGCCGAAACCTATCGGATTGACCTGGCGCTGACCCGCGGGGTGCCCGGCTTTATCGAGACGGTGCGCACGGTGCTCAGCGAAATGCAGGTCGAACGGGTTATCATCGCCAACGAGACCACGCGCGTCAGCCCTCAGGTGTTGCAGGATTTACAAGCCCTGCTCCCCGGCGTGCCCTTTGAACAGGTCAGCCATGACGAATTAAAAGACCTGTGCCACCGCGCCCGCGCCGTCGTGCGCACGGGTGAGTTCACCCCCTACGCCAACGTGATCCTGGTGGCTGGGGTGGTGTTCTAAGAGCGTGGAACGGAGTGTGCTATGGCTGTGACCCAACCGGCTGCGCTTCGCTTTGACCGCCGCGCCTTCATCCAGCGCTTTGGCCTGGTCTTTTCCTTCTTGTTGCTGATGCTGGCGCTGACCCTGCTCTCAGACCGCTTCCTGACCCCTTCAAACCTCATCAATATCCTGCGCCAGGCCACCATCAACGGTATTGTGAGCGTAGGCATGACCCTGGTCATCCTCACCGGGGGGATAGACCTCTCGGTGGGTTCGGTCTTGGCGCTGGCGGTAACGATTGGCGCCTCGTTGATGAAACAAGGCCAGCCGGTTGGGTTGGCCGTGCTGGCGGCACTGGGTATCGGCACGCTACTGGGCGTCATCAACGGGTTGATGATCACCAAAGCGCGCATCCCACCCTTTATTGCCACCTTGGGTATGCTCACCGTGGCGCGCGGGTTGACCCTGATGTACACCCAGGGACAGCCGATTACCGGTCTGCCGGCGTCCTTCCGCTGGATCGGCACGGGTGTGGTCGGGGGTATTCCGGTGCCCATCGTGCTAATGGGGCTGGTTTTCCTAATCGGGTGGATCTTTCTCACCCGCACGCGCTACGGCGCCTATGTCTACCTGCTGGGCGATAACCCCACCGCCGCACGCCTGGCCGGCATACCCACCGAACGCATCACCGTGCTGGTTTATGCCATCTCGGGGTTCTGTGCGGCGCTAGCCGGGCTGGTGCTGGTGGCACGCCTGGACTCGGCGCAACCCATCATCGGTCAAGGATATGAGTTTAACGCCATTGCCGCGGTCGTTGTCGGCGGCACCAGTTTTGCCGGGGGTGAGGGCGGTTTGGGCGGAACCCTGTTGGGGGCGTTGTTGATCGAAACCCTCAACAACGGCCTCAACCTGCTCAACGTTTCCCCCTTATGGGAGCAGGTCGTCAAGGGAGTGGTGATTGCCCTGGCACTTTTGCTATACAAGGCATTCAGCCCGCCCTCACGCTGAATGATCTAGAAAGGAGGTAGAAGAAAGAGGAGTCAGATGCCACACGGTAAGATTAGACGTATCCCCACCCAAGAGACTAAAACTTCCGTAAGGAAAGGAGGAGAACGATGAAACGCGTAACCTGGTTGCTCAACTTTGTGTTGTTGGCCGCGTTGGTGCTGGCCGCATGTGCACCGGCTACCCCAGCCGCCACCCCCACGACGGCCCCCAGTGGTGAGATCACGTTAGGGTTGGTGCTCTCGACCCTCAACAACCCCTTCTTCGTCACCCTGCGCGATGGCGCGCAGAAAGCCGCGGATGCCGCCGGGGTCAAACTCATCGTCGTGGACGCCCAGGATGACTCGGCCAAGATGACCGCCGGCATCGAAGACCTCATCAACAAGAAGGTCTCCGCCCTGCTTATCAACCCCACCGACTCTGACGCCGTCGTCCCTGCCATCCAAAAGGCCAACGCCGCCGGCATCCCCGTCTTCACCGTTGACCGCGGCGCTAACGGCGGGCAGGTCGTCAGCCACATCGCCTCTGACAACGTCGCCGGTGGGCGCATGGCCGCCGAGTTCCTGTGCAAAGCCATCGGTGGTAAGGGCAACGTGGTCGAACTCCAGGGCATCGCCGGTACCTCTGCCGCCCGTGACCGCGGCCAGGGCTTCAACGAGTACATGAGCCAGAACTGCAAGGACGCCAAGATCGTCGCCCAGCAGACCGCCGACTTCAACCGCGATAAGGGCCTCAAGGTCTTCGAGAACATCCTCCAAGCCCAGCCCGATATCGCTGGTGTCTTCGCCCACAACGACGAAATGGTGCTCGGCGCTATCCAGGCCGCTGAGGCCGCCGGCCGCACTGGCATCGTCTTCGTCGGCTTCGATGCCATTGACGACGCCGTCCAGGCCGTCAAAGAGGGCAAACTGGCCGCGACCGTCGCCCAACAGCCCGCCCTGATGGGCCAACTCGCCGTCGAAACCGCCGTCAAATACCTCAAGGGCGAGAAGGTCGAGGCCTATGTCCCCGTGCCGCTAAACCTGGTGACCGCTGAATCGCTGGGGGTGACTCCGCCCAAGCCTGCCGGTGAGATCACGTTAGGGTTGGTGCTCTCGACCCTCAACAACCCCTTCTTCGTCACCCTGCGCGATGGCGCGCAGAAAGCCGCGGATGCCGCCGGGGTCAAACTCATCGTCGTGGACGCCCAGGATGACTCGGCCAAGATGACCGCCGGCATCGAAGACCTCATCAACAAGAAGGTCTCCGCCCTGCTTATCAACCCCACCGACTCTGACGCCGTCGTCCCTGCCATCCAAAAGGCCAACGCCGCCGGCATCCCCGTCTTCACCGTTGACCGCGGCGCTAACGGCGGGCAGGTCGTCAGCCACATCGCCTCTGACAACGTCGCCGGTGGGCGCATGGCCGCCGAGTTCCTGTGCAAAGCCATCGGTGGTAAGGGCAACGTGGTCGAACTCCAGGGCATCGCCGGTACCTCTGCCGCCCGTGACCGCGGCCAGGGCTTCAACGAGTACATGAGCCAGAACTGCAAGGACGCCAAGATCGTCGCCCAGCAGACCGCCGACTTCAACCGCGATAAGGGCCTCAAGGTCTTCGAGAACATCCTCCAAGCCCAGCCCGATATCGCTGGTGTCTTCGCCCACAACGACGAAATGGTGCTCGGCGCTATCCAGGCCGCTGAGGCCGCCGGCCGCACCGGCATCGTCTTCGTCGGCTTCGATGCCATTGACGACGCCGTCCAGGCCGTCAAAGAGGGCAAACTGGCCGCGACCGTCGCCCAACAGCCCGCCCTGATGGGTCAACTCGCCGTCGAAACCGCCGTCAAATACCTCAAGGGCGAGAAGGTCGAATCGTACATCCCTGTCCCGCTCTCGCTGGTGACCAAAGATACCGTCAAATAACCTGGTGCGTCGTAGCGGGGGGCGAGGTACCTCGCCCCCCACATACCTCACCGAGGCCATATGAATGAACGTATCCCGCGCTTACGCTTAGAACATGTTTCAAAAGCCTTTCCCGGCGTCCAGGCCGTTAACGACGTCAGTTTGGACGTCTATGGGGGTGAAATCCTTGCCCTGGTCGGGGAAAACGGGGCCGGCAAATCCACCCTGATGAACATTATCAACGGGGTGGTGCCACTGGACTCCGGCAAGATTTACCTGGAAGGCCAGCCGGTCACCATCACCTCGCCGCGCCAGGCGCTGGAATTGGGTATTACCATGATCCACCAAGAACTGGCGCTGATCCCTCAACTGACCGTAGGCCAGAATATCTTCCTGGGGCGCGAGCCGCGCCGTTGGCGCTTTGGGGTGGATTGGAAACGGCTTTACGCTCAGGCTCAGGCTGAACTGAATCGCCTGGGCATTGAGATACCGGTGCAGGCACGGGTAGCCGATTTGACCATCGCCCAACGTCAATTGGTCGAGATTGCCAAAGCCCTTTCCTACAACGCCCGCCTGATTGCGCTGGACGAACCGACCAGCGCCCTCACCGAACGCGAAACGGAAACGCTCTTCCGTCTGGTGCGCACCCTGCGCGATCAAGGTGTGGCCCTGATTTACATCTCCCACCGTCTGGAAGAGGTGTTTGAACTGGCCGACCGCATCGCCGTGATGCGCGATGGTCAATTGGTGGCCGTGGGCGCGGCGAGCGAATTTACCCCGACAGAGGTGGTGCGCCTGATGGTCGGGCGCGAACTGACCGAGTTTTTCCCCAAGGTGCCCACCCAACGCGGCGAGCCGATCTTGCGCGCCGTCAATCTGCAGGCCGGACGCGAGGTGCGAGGGGTCAACCTAGAACTGCACCGCGGCGAGATTGTCGGCCTGGCCGGTTTGGTGGGGGCGGGACGCACCAACCTGGCACGTCTGCTCTTCGGGGCCGACCGCGCCGAGGCAGGTGAAATCTGGTTGGATGGGCAACGGGTCGAAATTCGCTCGCCACGCGATGCCATTCGCCTCGGCATCGGCCTGGTGCCGGAGGACCGCAAATCACAGGGGTTATTTTTGGGGCAAAGCGTGCGCTTCAACGTGGCGGCAAGCCTGTTAGAGCGTCTTTCACGGTTGGGTTTCATTCATTTTCGCCACCTTAATCAACAGATAAAGACCATCATTGAGCGCTTACGTGTGCGCACCCCCAGTTTGAATCAGCGCGTACGCAATCTTTCGGGTGGCAACCAGCAGAAAGTGGTCATTTCGCGTTGGTTGACCCTCAACCCGAAAGTGCTGATTCTGGATGAACCCACCCGCGGCGTGGACGTGGGCGCCAAAGCCGAGATTCATGCCCTGATGAGCGAACTAGCCGCCCAGGGTATGGCAATTCTGATGATTTCCTCGGAGTTGCCGGAAATCTTGGGTGTCAGTGACCGCATTTTGGTCATGCGCGAGGGGCGCATTGTGGCCGAATTCAACCGCGAGGAAGCCACCCAAGACCTGATCATGCAAGCGGCGACAGGGCAACTGGAACGGAGGGTAACCGCATGAATCAACAGAATCATCAACCCTCTCAACTGGCTGACTTCCTGCGCCGCAACAGCACGTACGTCATCCTGCTGGCCATTGTGGTCGGCTTTGCCGTGCTCTCGGACGAATTCCTAACCCTGAACAACCTGCTCACGGTGGCCCTGCAAACCACGCTGATCGCTCTGGCCGCCATCGGTATGACCTTGGCCATCATTACCGGGGGCATTGACCTTTCGGTGGGGTCGGTGGCCGCGCTGAGTGGGGCGTTGGCCGCAGGTCTGGCCACGCGGGGCGGGCTGGGTACCTACCCGGGACTGTTTATCGGCCTGCTGGCCGGCGCGGGAATCGGTGCGTTGAACGCCGCGATGATCGTTTGGGGGCGCATCCCGCCTTTTGTCGCCACCCTGGCGAGCATGGCCATTGCACGCGGGCTGACCCTGGTCTATACCCAGGGACGTCCCATCGCAGGTTTGGATCCCGTCTTTACCTTTTGGGGCAGTGAGAGTTTATTAGGGATTCCGGTGCCGGTGTGGGTCTTGCTCGGTGTAGCGGTGCTGGTGCATTTACTGCTCTCACAAACGGCGTTGGGATTGCATATCTACGCGGTTGGCGGTGGGGAAGAGACCACCCGCCTGGCCGGAGTGAGTGTTGGTGTGGTTAAATTCAGCGTCTATGTCATTAGCGGCGCCACCGCCGCGCTGAGCGGCTTGATCCTCACGGCACGGCTGTGGTCGGCCCAACCTAATATTGGCGTCGGGCTGGAATTGGACGCCATCGCCGCGGCGGTCTTGGGCGGGAGCAGTCTGGCCGGTGGCGTCGGGGGCATTCCGGGCACCCTGGCCGGCGCATTCATCATCGGCGTGCTTTCCAATGGGTTGAACCTGCTTGAAGTCCCCTCGTACAACCAACAGGTGATTAAAGGATTGGTCTTCATCCTGGCGGTGATGCTGGACTACTTCATCAAGCAACAGCGCAGCCCTAGAAGACAACGGGTGGCACCGGTGGCGTCACAAGACAAAACGAGCGGGGGCGCATAAAGCGCCCCCTTTTATTTCGACGTATGTTCCAGGGGTGCAGTATAATAAACTCAATCCTTCTCCCACCGCACACCCTAAATACGGCTCTTCGGTGGTGGTTAGGAAACCGTTAGTAAGGCTCAAGAGGAGGCCGCATGTATCATAAGATTATCATCGTGGGCAATTTGGGGCGCGATCCGGAGATGCGCTTCACGCCCAATGGACAGCCCGTCACCAGTTTTTCTGTCGCATCTAACCGCCGCTATACCGGCGCCGATGGTCAACCGGTCAACGAAACGATCTGGTTCCGCATTACTGTGTGGGGAAAACAGGCCGAGGCTTGTAGCCAATATCTGCGCCAGGGCAGCCGGGTCTTGGTGGAAGGCACCCTCGTCCCCGATTCCGCCACAGGTAGCCCGCGCATCTTCCAGCGCCGTGATGGCACAGCCGGCGCTTCCTTCGAAGTGCGGGCGCAAACCGTAAAATTCCTCAGCGCCAGGGGCGAAACCGCTGAAGGGGTCATCCCCGAAACCGAGCCCCTAGAAGATATCGAGGGTGAGGATGGAATCCCTTTTTAGATGGCCGCTGAGATGAGGCTAGACGATTTTGAAGCCTTTGCCCGCCAGGTACACGCCGCGCTGGATGCGCTCAATCAGGCCCGCGAGGCCGCCCTCACCCAGGCGCGCCAACTGACGCGCGCCTCGGCTTACGCCATCCGCGCCATTCACCGCAGTGAGAGCGACCAAGCCGATGCCTTCCTGGCTCAAGCGCGCGTCCTGGCGGAGCAGTTGCAGGGCTTGGCACAAACCTACCCTCAGATTTTCTATGCCGGCTACACCCAGGATGCGCTCAAAGAATACGCCGAGGCCACCCTCACTTGTGCCATTATCGAGAACCGCCCGCTCCCTACGCCCGAAGCCCTGAACTTGGATTACGCCATCTATCTCAACGGCTTAGCCGAAGTGGTGGGTGAACTGCGCCGCCGCTGCTTGGATATTTTGCGCCAAGGCTATTCCGAAGAGGCCGAGCGCTTGCTGACTTGGATGGACGAAATTTATAACTTGCTGGTCACACTGGATTATCCGGATGCCCTCACCAATAACCTGCGTCGCCAGACCGATTTGGTGCGGGGGATTGTGGAACGCACCCGCGGCGATCTCACCCTGAGCCTGCGCGAAGAGCGTCTGCAGCAGGCCCTTAACCGCCTGGCCCAACAGTTGCCCCAAACCAGCGATGAGCCCGCGCCCGATTCGCGCCTCTGATCTGGTCACTTACCTCTATTGTCACCGTGCCTGGTGGTATCGCCTACAAGGGGTAGAATCGGCCAACCTCAGCCAGATGCAGGCCGGTGAGGTCTTCCACGCCGCTCACGGACGGCAGGTTTTCCGTGCCCGTCTATTCCAACTGGCCGGTTGGGGGTTGTTGCTGATCGCGCTACTTTTACTGGTGGCTGTGGTCACGCTATACTGGTTGAGATGAGCATTGGGCTGATTATAGCGCTCTTGCTGATGCTGTTCGCGCTGTTCCTGCTCTGGCAGGGACGCCGTGAACAGCAACGCGCCGGTTTACCTCTGGGACGCCTGCTCTATACCGACCTGCACCCACTCCAGCCCACCGAGCGGGTGCTCTTTGACCCCCAAACCGGCCTGAGCGGCAAGCCGGATTATGTAGTACAGCAGGGGAACGTGCTCGTCCCGGTTGAGGTCAAAACGCGCGAGGCGCCGCTCCAGCCTTATCTGGGGCATATCTACCAGGTCTTGGCCTACTGCCTGCTGATCGAAAGCCACACCGGTCATCGTCCCCCCTATGGCATCCTGCGCTACCGCAACCGCACCTTTGCCGTAGATTACACCCCCCAGGCCGAACAGACCTTGCGCGACCTGCTGGCCGAAATGCAAAATGCTACGCCGCGCACCCTGGTGCGTTCCCATGACGACGCCGCACGTTGTGCCCGTTGCGGCTATCGCGCCCACTGCGACCAGCGTCTCTAAATCCTAGGCGCGAGGGGCAGGCTGGTATAATATGAACAGATGTCCAGCTCGCAGCCTCTCCCACACCGCTTTGCAATTGGTTACCATCCCACCATGCCCGAAGCCCCGCTGGTAGCCGAAGCCGTGCAGCGCTTCTTAGAACGTCAGGGCTACCCGGTGGTGATCTGTGCCCCTCTGCCGAGCCTGCGCCAGCAACTGCAGGCCGGCCAAGCCGATGTGCTGATCGCACTGGGGGGCGATGGTACCATGTTGCGCGCAGGGCATTTATGCGCCCCACTGCATATCCCGGTGCTGGGAATCAATCTCGGGCGGTTCGGCTTCCTGATGGAAGTGCGCCAGGATGAGTGGCAGCGCCGCCTGCCCCTGCTCTTAAGCGGCCACTACTGGCTGGAAGAGCGGATGATGCTGGTGGCCACCCACCTGCGCGGCGCCCAGACGTTGGGCGAATGGAGCGTACTCAACGAGGTGGTGGTATGCCGCGGGCAAATCGTCCGCCCGGTGCGACTGAGCGCCGCCGTGGACGGCTACCCGCTTAGCACCTACATTGCCGACGGGTTGATCGTCGCCACCCCGACCGGCTCCACGGCGTACGCCCTGGCTGTGGGTGGGCCAATTATGCCGCCGGAACTGCGCAGCATCCTCATCGTGGCCGTAGCCCCTCATCTTTCGATGGATCGCGCCGTAATCCTGCCGCCTGAGGCCGTGGTCACCGTAACCGTGCAGTCCAGCCACCAAGCCGTCATGAGCGTGGATGGCCAGCCGCCGCTCCCGTTGGAAAATGACGACGTGGTGCAGGTGAAAGCCAACCACAACACGGTTCAGTTCATCCGCTTTCAAGATCGTGGGTATTTTTACCGCAATATCAATGCATATATGGAACTCAATCCCGCCGCGATGGACAGCGAACGATGACTTCGACTACCCCTACTCCGGTTTTTTGCGTCAATCATCCTGATCGCGAAACTCTGCTGCGCTGCAACCGCTGCGAACGCCCCATCTGCCCGGAATGCGCCGTGCTCACCCCTACCGGCTACCGCTGCAAGGACTGTGTGCGGGCGCAGCAGAAAGTCTTCGACACCGCGCAATGGTTTGATTATCCCCTGGCCGTTGTGGTCGCCGGGGTCTTGAGTTTTTTGGGCAGTCTGATCGCCAGCCTGCTCGGTTTTTTCACCCTCTTTGTCGCCCCGATCGCGGGGGTGGTTGTGGCCGAGGCGGTGCGGTGGGTCACCCAGCGGCGGCGCTCGCGCTGGCTCTACCGCGCCGCAACCCTGGCGGCAGTCATCGGCGGAGCCGTGCTGATCCTGGCGCAGGTGGCCGGGTTCCTCTTGGGCCGGAATGGGGTTTCCCTCTGGCCCTTGTTGTGGCAAGGCGCTTATATCGCCTTGGTTGGCAGTACGGTGTTCTACCGCTTAACCGGCATCAAGATTTAGGTTGTAACCCAACATGCTGCGCGAACTGCGGATTGAGAATTTTGCCATCATCGAGCACCTGGAATTGCAATTTGGGCCAGGGCTGACCGTGTTTACCGGTGAGACCGGGGCCGGTAAATCCATCCTGCTGGATGCCCTGATGATGGTGTTGGGCGGGCCAACCGACATCAACCTCATCCGCAGTGGCGCCGACCGGGCCCTCGTGGAAGCCACGTTTGAGATCACTCCCACGGTGCGCGAACCCCTGTTGGCCCTACTGGACGCCGAGGATTTACTTGACGACGACCATGACCATGTCCTATTGGCACGTGAACTACGCCAGGGTGGGCGTAGTGTGGCGCGCGTCAATGGGCGCAGTGTCAGCCTGAGTCTTTTGCGTGAGATCGGGCGATTGCTGGTGGACATTCACGGCCAATCGGAGCACCTCTCACTGTTGGATGTGCGCCAACATCTACACCTATTGGATCGCTACGCCGGCAATGCGCCCTGGGTGGAAGCCTACCGCCAAACCTACCGCGAATGGCGGCACCTGGAACGCGAACTTCAACGCCTGCGCGAAGCCGAACACGACGCCGCCCAGCGCGTGGATTTGCTCACTTTCCAGATTCGTGAAATCGAAGCCGCCAACCTACAGCCCGGCGAAGAAAATGAATTACGCCAAGAACGCAACCGCCTGGCTAATGCCGAAAACTTAGCCTCTCAAGTGCAACAAGCCCTGACCTTACTGGATGAAGGCGAGGGCGAGACACCGCCGTTAACGGATTTGCTCGGGCAGGTGGCACAAGTCCTACATAATATGGCGCGCCTTGACCCCAGCCAGCAAGGACTGAGTGAGCAGGCCGAGACCCTGCTGGCAATGGCGGAAGACATGGCGCGCGAGTTGCGCCGCTATCAAGAGCACATTGAATACAACCCACGCCGCTTGGAGAAAATCGAAGAGCGCTTAGACCTCATTCAGCGCCTCAAGCGCAAATACGGCGGGAGCATCGAAGCCATTCTCGCCTATGCCGAAAAAGCGCGCCAGGACTTGGATACCATCACCCACGCCACCGAACGGATAGCCGAATTAGAAGCCCAGCGCGAGGTGCTCTTACAACAACTACGCGAGCGCGGTCTGGCACTTTCGGCGCGGCGGCGCGAAGCCGCCACCGGCCTGGCACGGGCGGTTGAGGCCGAATTGGCCGACCTGAGCATGAGCGGAGCGCGGTTTGAGGTCGCCATTGACCCTATGGAGGATCCCAACGGCCTGCCGCTCGAGGATGGCCGCACGGTGCGCGTGGACGAGCGCGGGTTCGACCAAGTGGAATTCCTGATCGCCCCCAATCCCGGCGAAGGACTTAAGCCCCTGGTCAAGATCGCTTCGGGCGGTGAGACCTCGCGGCTGATGCTGGCGTTGAAGCGCGTCCTGGCCCAGGCGGACGCTATTCCTACCCTGATCTTCGATGAGATTGATCAGGGCATTGGAGGACGCGTGGGCAGTGTGGTGGGTGAAAAACTCTGGCTGTTGGCGCGCCATCACCAAGTGCTGTGTGTGACCCACTTGCCCCAACTGGCTGCCTATGGCGACCATCATTACGGCGTGCGCAAAGAAGTGCACGGTGGGCGCACCACTACCCAGGTGCAGCCCCTGGAAAGCGAAACGCGGATTACCGAATTAGCCCAGATGTTGGGCGGGCAAAGTACGGCGCACCTGAACGCCGCCCGCGAAACCCTGGAACAGGCGCGCCAGCGAATGCAAGCGTTGATGATCACCCAAGCACGCGTCGGGGATGGCTAGAGCGATGAAAGCAGGGCCGGATGGATTCTGAGATTGTTCCTCCGCTACGTATCTTGCTGCTTGGCCCACCCCAAATTGAATATGGAGGGCGACCGCTACGGATTCAGCGTCGCCTGTTGCGCACCTTGCTCTTTTACCTTGCCGCACAATCCGAACCGGTGGGACGCCAAACCCTCATAGACCTCTTCTGGCCGGATGAAGATGAGGAAGATGCACGCCGTCATCTGCGCGAAACGCTGAGCAAACTCCGCTTGGCACTGCCCCTGCCCACATTAATCCACGCTGCGCAAGATCTCGTCTCCCTGGATCAAACCCAGGTGTATGTAGATGTGCGCGAATTCCAGACCTTGCTGCATCAGGTGCGCATCTATCTCAAATTACCCCTGACCGCGCCGTTACCCGAGGCGGTGTATCAAAAACTATGCAAAGCGGTCGGACTGTGGCGTGGGCAGCGCTTCCTCGCCGGGGTGGATTTACCCTCAACCGAGGGTTTCGATGACTGGCTCACCTACATGTCGGCCACCTTGGAGAGCGCTCTGCTGACCGGTCTGGAAGTGTTGGCGGAACATGCCGCGCTCAGCGGCGATCTGGACGAAGCCATTCACTGGGCACGCCGGGCGTTGCAGATGGATGAATCCCACTGGCGGCTGCGCGCCCGCCTGATCGGCTGGTTGTGTGATTTGGGACAATATCAAGCCGCGCAAGAAGAATGTGAGCGCGTTCAGCGCGATCTCGCCGCAGAGGGTATCACCGAGGTGCCCGAGGAATACCGCGCCTTGTGTCAGCGCTTGCATCAAGCCCTCTTACAGCCTCGCCCGCCGGATCCGGTGCCCTGGTTCAGCCTGCGCACCTTGCATGTGCCCTTTGTGGGCCGAGATGACGCATTGGAAACCCTGCGCACCATGGCCTTACAGGGCGGAATTGCGATGCTGTGGGGAGAAGCCGGCAGCGGCAAGAGCCGCCTGATGTTCGAACTCTACCAATCGCTTCAGCCCGCGCCGCGCCTGGTGCTGGCAAATGCCCTGGCCCACGAACGGGATACCCCCTATCACCCGCTGGCGCAGGCCCTGCGTGAGGCCGTGCTGACCGAGGAATGGCAAACCTTGCCCCCGCATTGGCTGCAAATCTTGCTTCCTCTTCTACCCGAACTGGCCGTCTATCTTCCCCCGACCACGCCGGCGCTTGCCGAAAACCGCGAAACCCATTTACCGGCGGCTATTGCGTATATTTTGCGCCATCTCACTCAACACGGGCGGTTGCTCTTGTTCCTGGATGATGCGCAATGGTGTGATACCGCCACACTACACGCGTTAGCCCACTTGGTGGATCAGCGCTTTTTCAGCCGCGGTAACCTGCTGGTGATCGCAGCGCGGCCCGAAGAACCCAACCCGGCTTTGCAAACCTTCCTGACCACCTCCCCGGTCTCGTGGCTGGTCAAAGTGATTCACCTGGGCCCGCTGGCGACCCCGGCCGTTGCGCAAATGGTGCATTATGCGCTGGGGCAAACCGTGTCCTCAACCTGGGTGGAATCACTGGCGCGGGCTACAGGCGGAAACCCGCTCTTCATCTTGGAAACCCTCCGCGCTCTGCTAGAAGCCCATCCCGATCTCAGCCCGGAGAACCTGCCCACTACCTTCCCGGTCGCCCAGAGCGTGCGGGCATTGGCGAACAAGCGCCTGCACTTGCTTCGCCCCCAGACGCGTCAAATCCTGCTGGCTGCCGCCGTACTGGGAGAAACTTTTCGCTTGGATGTCCTGCAAGCCATGCTCCAAGAACCTGCTGAGTTGGTGGTAGAAGCCGTCGAAGAGATGGAACAGGCCTACCTGGTGCACCCTTGCGACCAAATGCGTGGGGGCTATACCTTCCAGCACCCCCTCATCCGCGAAGTTTTGCTGTTGGAGTCAAGCGAAGCCCGCCTGCAGTTCTTGCATTTGCGGGCGGCGCGGGCACTGGAAGTCTGCGGTGAAGCCCAGGCGGCGGCTGCGTCGGTCGCCGAGCACTTTGAGGCCGGTGGAGAAGGAACGCTGGCCGCGCATTACTGGGTCGAAGCGGCTTATCAAGCCGCGCTGAACGGTCAACCGCAGGCCGCTGAACAAGCCTTTCAGCGCGCAGAAGAGTTGCTACTACGCCTAGAACGCCCGCTGAGTGCGGAATTGATCCACCGCCTTTATGCCGGCTGGGCGGAGGTAGCGTTCAATCGTTACGACTTAGAAACCAGCGAGCGCTGTTATACCGCCCTACTACGCCACGGTGAACAGCGTTATGATGCCCTGATGATCGGAAGCGGATTGAGCGGCCTGGGACGGGTTGCCACGGTGCGCATGCAAGCCCGCCAGGCCATGAATTACCTCGATCAGGCCCTGCCTTACCTGGAAAAAAGCGGCCATGTAGAAGAACAAATGGAAGCGCTTAATCGCAAAGCGGCGGCTCTGCTCTTGCTCCAACGCTTTTATGATGCTGTATCCCTCTATCAGCGCGTGCTGGAAATGGGGCGGGCGGTGGAAACGTTGAGCGGACAGCGTGCCCTGGGCAATGCCCGCTATCAACTGGCAAAGACCTATTACATCCTGGGTTGGCCGGAGCGCGCCCGCCTGTTCGCCGAACAGGCGCTGGCCCAGAGCCGCGCCCTTTACACCCTGGGGTATCGCGGTCGGGCACTGCTGGCATTGGCGCTGGCCCAGCAGGAAATGGGCGACTTTACCACAGCGCTGGAAACGTGTCATCAAGGTTTACAAGAAGCCGAACGCTGGGGGAACGCAGCGCTGGCGGCGCGGCTGTGGCTCTGCCGTGCCCAGGTTTGTTTGAAATTAGGGCTGATTCAATCGGCATGGGAAGCCTTGGAACATGCGCGTGCCCAGGTCGCCACGTTGAACAAGCGCAATCCGGTGCTCTCCGAGGTGTATGTCACCCAGGGCGATCTGTGGTTAGCCCTGGGGGATTACGCCGCGGCGCTGACCGACTATCGCGCCGGTCTGGAAGTCGCCCAAGACCTGCATTCCTCCACCGAGGCGCTCTACCGCCTGGGTTGGGCGCTGGTGCTCAGCGGCCAATCCCAAAGTGGGCTGAACTTCCTCCACCGCGCCATTGAACTAACCCGCACCACCGAGGTGACCCACGTTGCCCTGGCGGCGGAGATGGCGCTGGCCGAAGCCCTCTATACCCTGGGCAACCTGGAAGACGCCCAGCGCACTGCCCACCGTGCCGCAGACGAGGCCGCCCAGCGCAAGATGCAGTACCTACTGCTCCGCTATCACGCCCTGCAGGCCTACATCGCCCAACGCAAGCATGCCCACGACCTGGTATTTCGCCACGCGCGTCTGCTGATTGAGCAGGCCCAGGCGCTTCAATCGCCGTTGTTTGAGACCATTGGACTGGGACTAGCCCTACAAACGGTTGATGGGGATGAGATCAAAGGGGCCTTCCAGCAGCGCCTGGAAGCCCTGCGTCAACAACTGCTCCACGGCTTTACCACCGATCACCTACGCCAGCGCTTTGAACAGCGCCTCCACCAGTGGCTGAATCACGCCGCTTAGGGCCATTTTGTCCACGTTTTGGCAACGTCTGATTTGTATACTCTAATCAAACAAGGACGTTGCCAAATGGGCAGAGGTATAAGGGACCCTCTGCAAGAAGGGCTGAAAGTGAAAACAAGCGGAGCACTTTCAGCCCTTTGGTTTTTATGCTCCCTCGGTCTTCAAGCGGGCGATGGTAACGCCGTCGCCGCCCTCACCTTCCAAGCCGCGCTCCCAGGCGGCAACATAGGGGTTCTGCCCCAACGCTTGGCGAATGGCCTGACGCAGGCGCCCGGTGCCCTTGCCGTGAATGATGCGCACCAGCGGCAAACCGGCCAGATAGGCCGCCTCAAGATGACGCTCTAGCCTTGCCAGGGCATCCTCCGCCCGCTGACCGCGCAGATCGAGTTCCAGCCCCGGCGAGGGTGCGATGAGGGTGAGGGTAGACGAAGAGGGCGCCGCAGCCGCACGACGACGGCGCGGTGGTGCAGGAGGAGATGAGGGTGGTTCCACATGGCCCGGACGCTGAATATCGTGCAGAGCGGCACGCAGGCGCAGATTACCCAATTGCACCTCAATTTCATCCTCATCCTGCCCCACAACTACCCCTTCCAGTCCCAGCGAACGGATGCGCACCCGTTCACCTATCGCCGGGTGTTCAGGTGGACGTGAAGGCGCGGCGGCGGGGCTGAGCGCTTTTTCGGCCTGTTCGCGCAGGGCCTCTACGGTTTCAGCCGCCCGTTTGACGTCCTCAAGCGGCAGGCGGGCGCGCGCCAATTCTCGGCGCAGACGTTCAATTTCCGCGCGCAGGGCCGCCAGTTCTTCCTCGGCCTGTTCTGCCGCCCGGCGCAAGATGGCCTGGCGTTCCTCTTCAATGCGATCCAATTGGCGCGCCAGTTCCTGGCGCAGAGCTTCGGCTTCGGCTCGGGCTTGCTCGGCCTCGGCACGGGCGCGGCGGGCCAGATCACGCTGATGATGAATCTCTTCTAATAGATCCTCGGCCCGTAGGTCGGTGGGGTTAAGCATCTCCCGCGCCGCGGTAATGATGGATGGCGGCAAGCCCAAGCGTTCAGCAATCGCCAGGGCATTGCTACGCCCGGGCAGTCCAATCGTCAGATGGTAGGTGGGTTGTAGGGTTTGCAGATCAAACTCCACACTGGCATTGACCACGCCCGGTGTGGCATGGGCAAAGGCTTTAAGTTCGGGGTAATGGGTCGCCACCAGGCAGGTTACCGGCAGCGCCACCAGGTGCGCCAGGATCGCCCGCGCCAATGCCGACCCTTCCTGCGGATCGGTGCCGGCACCGAGTTCGTCCAACAGCACCAGCGCCTGAGGCGATGTTTGCTTCAGAATCCGCACAATGTTGGTGATATGTGCCGAGAACGTGGAGAGCGATTGCTCGATGGACTGCTCATCCCCGATATCGGCGAAGACATCGGCAAAGAGGCTCAGGGTGGAGCCCGATTGCGCCGGGATGTGCAGGCCGGCCTGTGCCATCAGCACCAGCAAGCCCACCGTCTTGAGCGAGACGGTCTTACCGCCGGTGTTGGGCCCGGTGATGACCACGGCATAGGTTTTATCATCCAGCACCACGTCAATCGGCACCACGCGCGCAGGATCAATCAGAGGATGACGTGCCTGATAGAGACGGAGGGTGCTCCCGGGATGCGTGGATGATACCGGTTTGAACGGCAGTAGCACCGGCTCGGCGGCACGCAGGTCATCCGCATATTTGGCACACATCAGCGCCAAGTCGAACTCGGCCAGGGCTGCGACCAGCGCGGCAATGGCTTCTGCCTGAGCCCCCACCTGGGCCGAAAGCGCGGCCAGGATGCGGCGTTCTTCATCCTGTGCCGCCAGTTGCAACTCATGCCAAGCGTTGTTGAGGTCCACAACCGCCAAAGGTTCGATAAACAGCGTCGCCCCAGAAGCCGATTGATCATGGACAATGCCGCGCAGATGACCTTTGGCTTCGGCTTTGAGCGGGAGGACGTAGCGGTCGTTACGCAGGGTGATCAGGCTCTCTTGCAGCCAGGGCGCCACCTTGGGATCGTTCATAATGGCATTCATACGCGCCAGCAGGCGTTCGTGGGCGATCTTGATCTCACTGCGCAGGCTGGCCAGACGGGGTGAGGCGCTATCTAACACCTCGCCGCGCTCTGAGATAGCGCGTGAGATGGCTTCGATCAGGCCGGGAGGCGGCGCCATGCGGGCTGCGATGGATGCCAAGTGGGGAAATTCCTGCCCATGGCGTTCGAAAAAACGCGCCAGGTCACGTGCAGACTCGAGCGTGGTCTTGATCTCCAGCAGTTCGCTGCCCAAGAGCACGCCGGCCCGGGCGGCTCGTTCCACCAAAGGACGCACGTCGCGCGCACCGCCAATGCCGATCTCGGAACGCAGGCTGAGCAGGTGGCGCGCCTCGCGCGTACACGCCTGACGCCGCATCACCTCGTCAAAATCGGCGCTGGGGCGCAGGGCACGCGCCAGGTCCGCCGAGGCGCTGAACGCGGCATACCCCGCCAGGCGCTCCAGAATCTTAGGAAACTCCAGCATGTGTAACGATTTCTTATCCATGGCAGGTTGATTTTACCCCGTTTTTATCTTTTCAAGCGCTCCGTGCAGGTTCAAGGCACCGTTTTGGATTAAAATTTTAGTTATAATCGGCTTTAGTCGGCCATCAGCCCGCAACGCGCTACTCTGTGGGGAGAAACCAACCATCATGAACAATGCCGAGATCACACCTTTCATCGGACCGAATGGGCTAAAGTATCTCAACGTTACCGCACATCCGCTAAATCTGTTTGATCTAGATTGCGGCGAATTCGTCGTGCCCCCTAGCGGTTGGGTAGTCAACGTCGAAATTGAGGTGTTGGCCAGCCGCCGCGTGGGGGAGATTCAGGTGGATTACACCCGCCCACTCAAAGATGCCGAAACCGAGGTCTTACTGCGGCAGTGGAAAGCGCGGGATGTGATCATCATCGGCAGTTCGACCGCGGCCATTGCCTACCCCGACCTGGTTTACGCGCCGGTAATGGTGATGAAGAACCAACGCCTGACCAAAGTCGCCCATGCGCGGCGCTTTTCGGTGCCAGTGCTGAGCAGTGAAGACACAACCACGTCCATCGCCCTGGGGTTAGGCGGGCAGGAATTTCAACTCATCTCAAGTGGTTAGAAGCCGGTTTGAAAGGAGATTGAGAGGTAACCCGGGCGTAAGATTTGCTATAATAATCCTGCCTTTGTTGCGTTCACAACTGCTACTTTCAACAGGGGGACGCCCTTGACCTTAAAGTGTGCCCTCATTGCCACCCTGGGAACGGAGCCGCAGGTTATCACTGCGGGGTTGGATTTGCTATTAGATCGCCATGAGCCGGTGAGCCGGGTGGAAGTTATTCACACTGGCGGAAACGCGGCCATCGAGCAGGCGGTGCAAACCCTGCGCGCGGCGTTTGCCGAGCCGCCCTATCAGGGCCGCATTACCCTGCACCTCACCCCCATCTATGATGGACACGGACACGTTGTGAGCGATGTCGAGACCCCTAACGCCATCCAATGGGCGTTTCGGGCGCTGTATCGCAGTGTGTGGCAGGCGAAACAGGACGGGGAACGTTTGCACTTATTGTTGGCCGGAGGGCGTAAAACGCTCAGTGTGTTTGCCTTGGTTACTGCGCAGTTGCTTTTCGATGAGGGGGACGCATTATGGCATCTGTATTCAGCGGGAGAGTTCCTGGCCAGCCGCCGCCTGCACCCTCAGAAGGGAGACGAGGTGCACCTGATCCCCATCCCGGTGCCGCTGCGCGAAGCCCTTTCGCCGGCGCTCACTCACCTGCGCGCGGTCAGCGATCCCTACGAGGCGCTGGAGCGCCTGCGGCGGCTGGACCTGGAAAAGCGGGTGCGTGAGGCGCAGGCGTTCGTGGAGACGCAACTGAGCGAGGCCGAGCGGCGGGTGGTAGAGCCGCTGGTGCGCGAGGGCTTGAGCGACCGCGAACTGGCCCAGCGCCTGCATCTTTCCGAACGCACGGTGGAACAACATCTGCGTTCGGCTTACCAGAAAGCCGCCACCCACTGGGGTTTGGAAGACGTTAACCGCGCGCAACTGGTCGCCCTGTTGGGCTTGTATTATCAATACCGCCATGACGAAAATACGGGAAAAACCGCATGACAAAGCGGTTCGGATTTGCTACATTAAAAGCGCCCGTACGGGAGTCGCTGCGAGGGGGAAAGCGACACGGGGTGCAGGACTTACCGGCGGGCCTTTCCGCATTTTAGGACGAGGAAAGGAGGCTGCATGAGTGACGATCGCCGTGAACGCGCCCTTAAACTAGCCCTGGCCGGCTTGCTCCACGATGTGGGAAAGGTCAAACTGCGCACCGGAGAGCCCGGCGCTTCGCGCACCTGGGATGATGAAGCCAAACAAGATTACGGTCGCTTGCATGCGCTCTTAACCTACGATGTGGCGGGAAACTGGCTTCCGCCTTTTGCCGATCGCGACGCGGTTAAGAACTGGGCCGCCCAACACCACCGCCCCATTAACCGCGAGCATTATCTGGTGCGCCTGGCCGATCGGCTTTCCTCGGGTGAGCGCGACAAACTCGAGAAGGAAGACGAGGTGGCCAATCAGCCCAAGCAATTGCTGTCCATCTTCTGCGTGGTGCACGCCGACGATCAGAACGTCCCCGACCCGTTATATTGGCCACTGCGCCCGCTGGACCTGGACGAAAACGCTACGGCGGATAACTGGTTTCCCGCTAAAGAATGGGATAAAGACAACGTCCAACGCCGCTATAAAGACCTGTGGGACAAACTCAATAAGCAAGCCCTGGACCTGCGCGAAGCCCACGCCAAAGGGGGTGACCTGGAAACCTACCTCGAAAACCTGCTTTACCTCATGCAGCGCTACACCTGGAGTGTGCCCTCGGCCTACTACTACAGCCTGCCCGACATCAGCCTCTACGATCACAGCCGCATGACCGCCGCACTGGCCGCCGTGTTGGGCGACCTTGCCCTCTCGGATGAGGAACTGCGCGCGCTCGCCCAAGCCCCTCAGGAAAGCGATGCCCCGGTGGCGCTGTTAGTTGGCGGTGACCTCTCGGGCGTGCAGGACTTCATTTACACCATCACCGACCGCGGCGCCACCAGTGCTTTACGCGGGCGTTCGTTTTACCTGCAACTGCTCACCGAAGCCGCCGCGCGCTACATCCTGCGCCGCCTTGACCTGCCTATCACCAACCTGATCTACGCCGGTGGGGGCAACTTCTACCTGCTGGCGCGTGCTACTGACACCGAGGACTTGAACCGCATCCGCCAGGACCTCAGCCGCATCCTCTATAACCACCACCAGGGCGACCTATACCTGGCAGTCGCCGGCCTACCGCTGAAGGCGTGGGATTTCTTTGCTGGACGCATCAGTTTCAAATGGCAGGAACTGGGCGAGTTGCTTCAAGCGGTCAAGAATCAGCGCTTTAGCGAATTACCCACCTCGGATTTAGCGCGCTTATTTGAACCTCAGGGGCACGGCGGGAACGAGGAAAAGCAGTGCAGTGTCTGTGGGCGTGAATATGACGATGTCCATCAGGATAAAAATAATCCTGAAGTACGCAAGTGCAACGCGTGTGAATCGTTCGAGGAAGAGCTCGGCGACCCATTGCGCAAAGCACGTTATCTGGTGTGGGATTTTGAGCCTCAACTCCCCACTCCACCCAACGAGGTCACGTCCTCGAATACATCCAGCTCCTGGAAAGCCGTGCTTAAAAACCTGGGATTGCATGTCCACATTGAAGAAACCCTAGAAGGGCTACACGAGCCCAAAGGGCGGCGGCTGATCCTGGCGTTAGACGAAAAAAGCCTGAACACCCTTAAACCCACGGCTCAGATCGCTGTGGGGCGGCGCCTTCTGGTCAACGTGACGCCGCTGGTGACGGCGGAAGATAAGTTCAAGTATGGGGAAGAGTACCGAAGACGAACCGGGCAGTCCCTAAAAGAAGGCGCGGTCAAGCCGTTTGAACTTCTGAGCATGCAGGCCAAAGGGATTGAACGCCTGGGTGTGTTGCGCATGGATGTGGATAATTTGGGACAACTCTTTGCCCAGGGATTGGGAGAAAAAGCTACCCTCTCCCGCGTGGCGGCACTGAGTTTCGCCATCAGCCTGTATTTTGAGGGCTGGGTGGGCGTGCTGGCGCAAAAACGCAACCGCCAGAAAAATGATCGGGGAGACCTCGATCGCCTGTATGCCATTTATTCAGGTGGGGATGATCTCTTCTTTGTCGGCGCGTGGGATGAAGTGGTGGAACTGGCGCGCGAAATCCGCCGCGACTTGACCCCTTACGCGGCCAAACACCCCGGCATTCATACCAGTGCCGGCATTGTGCTCATTGGTGGCAAATACCCCTTGGCGCAAGCCGCGCAGGACGCCGGACGCGCCGAGGAAGCCGCCAAGCGGCATAAATGGTGGGACAACAGCACCACTGCCCACACCAAAGATTCCATCTGCTTCCTGGGGCGGGTACTGCCCTGGCGGCGCTTCGGGTTGGAAAAAAGCGCCGAGGTCTCATTTGAGACGGCTTACGATGCACTGGCCTTCTTAGAAGACCTGCTGGAAAAGCAAAACGCCAGCCGTTCGCTGATTCGCACCCTACTGCGCCTGGATGAACGCTACCAGGAGGCTATGCAGGCTCGCCGCCGCGCCGGGCGCGACCTGGGCGCCGATCAGCGCCCTCAGCCTCTGTGGGGGCCGTGGAATTGGCTCTTTGAATATCAACTGGCGCGGATGCAGAAGATGTACGAAAAACAATCTGAGACCAAGAAAAGCCTGGAAGCTTTACGCAAGCAAATGAAAGAAGCATTTCATCAGCGCATTGAGTGGGTGGGCCTGGCGGCTCGCTGGGCGGAGTTAAGGACGAGAAAGGGAGATTAATCAGAGCACTAGTATTGTAGATAGGCATGTATGAACAGCGAAGGTTTTCGCTTGGAATTGTTTACCCAACCCGAAAACTACGAAGAGACCCCTTTGCGCGATCGCAAGGTTTGGATTGAGCTCTGGGATCGCAAAGGAAAGGCCGAATTCTTGCGTGACTTTATTGCACTGGCTAATACTGCACGCCTTTTTGGGAAACCTGCTTACCTCTTGTTGGGTATCGATGACAAAGGAGAGATTGTCGGAATTGACAGGATGATTGACGGTCTTCAGTTGTGTGGATACGTTGATCACAAAATTGCGGAAACTATACGCAACTTGGTTAGTAATTTGATAGGACAATACGTTACTCCATCGCATCCCCATTGGGATTTCAAATTTGGTAGAACAGAAGAAAAACCGCTAGGCTACTTTCTAATCGGACCTGTTACGGATGGGCCTTTCAGAATAAATCGGAAATTTGAGTATTCAGGGGGCTCACTCCAACCTGATCAATGTTGGATTCGAATGGGAGAAAGCAAACAAGAAGTGGTGTTACGAGAAATTTCTCCCGGCCAGGATCCATACTGCTACTCTTACGCTCAAGTGCCTTACCTGCTCCCCCACCATTGGCGCGATTATATGAGCGGATGCATTAACGAATTGAGTTTCAGTCCAGGTATTGAACAGCGATATATCGAGTTACGGGCAGATACTGGATCTCTTCTTGAAGAGAATGTGAACAAATTTCTGAATGACCCAAACATGCGATGGCTAATTATAGAGGGCGCTGCAGGTAGTGGTAAAACATTGTTCCTCAAACGTTGGATAAATAAGCAGGCTGAAAATAATCTAGCAGCCATTGATGAAATTATTCATCGCGAGGAGTTTGTGCCTCCACCTGACTGGATCCCCGTCTATCTAAGGCTTGGACAACGTGATCATATTAGGGATCAAAACGATCTTACCATGCAACTATTAAACAATATAAATTCGAAGGGAAATTTTTGGGAAAAACGTCCATCAAATCCAGAACGCTTGTTTGAATATAACAACTTAAGATGGCTCTTCTGCCTAGATGGACTGGACGAAATCTACGAAACTAAAAGTATCAGGCAATTCATCGGTGCGCTACGAGGGTTTTTAGAACGATTCCCCAAAGTGAAGGTGATTCTGACTACACGCCCCGGCTTTACCGCTTTACCAGATGATAGTATTCCTTCCCAGATCATTCGGATTGAAAGGCTGACCCGGGAACAAGTAGAGAATTATCTCGTCAAATGCATGACAGCCAGTTCAATAGACCTTATACCAGAAAACATTGAAAAATTAATTCTTTACTTGTATTCCGATGAAGATCTAGCAGAATTATGTGCCCTGCCACTCTATTTGGAAGCCGCGGTTGAGGAAATATTAGGCGTCCCTGTTCCAGTACACGGGGTTATTGAAACTCTACAAGCAGAAGAAACTTCCAAGTCAACAGAAGCCAGATCCAAAGAACAACCACCAATTGAACCAGATGGGGAAGAACAAATTATCTCATCGCCCTTCGCTCGGGCACACCTAGAAGTGCCCTCTGTCGAGGACATGATTCTGAGAAGCGAGGACCTGGTCCCGAAAAGTGAAGAACTTCTTTCCATAGAGTCTGAAAAAGGTGAGGATTTAGAAGAAGGTTATCCTACATATTCTTTACCACGAAAAGCAGTGCTGATAGATAACGTATATCAAAAGTTGTGGAACCGAGAAATAAATCGTCGAGTGCAAAGAGAACGTGATCTTAAAAATTACTTTACAAATTTGGGCGAATTAGCCCTACGCCTGGATGGATACTGTGAGGCTTGCTCCTGGCAAGATGCGCAAAGGTGCTGTACAAAAAAAGGGCTGGAGTGGATCCTAAACATGGGAGGGGTGCTTGTTGAAAATGAGTCGGGTTGGATTAGGTTTTACAGCATATTAACAAAAACCTATTTTGCAGCGAGTTTTGTCAAACCTTATGTAGAAAACAATGCTAATCAAAGGGCTCGATCCCTGATTTGCAAATGTAGCCCAGAGTTCAGAGAGAGGGTTCGCGAAATCCTTGCTGAATTGGTTGTTCAAGATCTTGATCCAATTTTTAGTTGCTAAAAAAGGAGGTTACCCATGCCCGTCAATCCCAATGATCTAAAAACCATCATCACCGATCCTGAGGGCGCCGAGACCTTAGTCCGGGTTGCCGACCAGGTAGGAAAACAGTTAAAAGATAACGGCCTCACGACCAGTCAAATCCGCGCGCTCTTCGGTGAAGTGCGCCAGATTCAGGCGCAATGGAGCCTGGGTGGCGACCAGGGTAAAAATGCCCGCCGTCGGCTGGTCTTGCTCAAACCCAAGATGGCCTACCGCGCACGCAAAGAACGCGGTAAAGCCGTGGGGGAACTGGTGGATGTGCTCCAACCAGCGCTGGATCTGGTCATCGAAGCCAAGGACGATAAAGAAAAAGAAAAACGCTTCAATCATTTTGTGCAGTTCTTTGAGGCTATCCTGGCTTACCACAAAGCCTATGGTGGTAACTAAATTTGGAGGAGGGTATCATGGCCAACAATCAGTGCATTCAACTCAAAGGGCGTGTGTTCATCACCTTCAACATCAAGGCCGTGACCGGCTTGCACATCGGCGGAACGGAGAGCGGGATTGAAATCGGCGGTGTGGATAAAACCGTCATCCGCGACCCGTTGACCAACCGTCCTTACATCCCCGGCTCGTCGCTCAAGGGCAAGGTGCGCAGCCTGCTGGAGAAGTATAAGGGCCTGCGCCAAAACCAGCGCATCGGGCAAGGCTACATCCACTCCTGTGATGACCCCAAAGAGTATACCAACTGCGGCGTGTGCCAGGTGTTCGGCGTCCCCGGCGAACGGGGCTTTGCCACTCCCACCCGCCTGGTCGTGCGGGATGTGATGATGACCGAGGACAGCGCCCAGGCGCTGGAAGTCAGCGGACGCACCGACCTGCCTTACACCGAAGTCAAAACCGAGGTCTCCATTGACCGCGTCATCTCGGCCGCCAACCCGCGCCAGATGGAACGCGTCCCGGCCGGCACGGTCTTTGGCCCAGCCGAAATGGTCTACAGCCTCTACGACGGCGATGGTTATTATGATGTAAAGTGTGATGTGAAGAAGGATATTGAAAACCTACGCACTCTGGTGGAAGGACTACTGTTGTTGGAAGATGACTACCTGGGCGGGTTGGGTTCGCGCGGCTCAGGCAAAGTTAAATTGCAGGACATTAACGTGACTCTCCGCGTCGGTGAAAAGTACGCCGAAGAAAAGCAACCTCTGGGGAGTTACGAGAATCTCGAAGCCCTGGTCAAAGATTTGAAGCAAATACAGGACCAGATCCGCCAGCGCGTGGGCTAACGCCCAGAGGAGGGCCTTATGCCGCATCTGACGGCTTATCATCTCTCGTTTAAGAGCGGGCTGCATGTGGGGCAGGGCGCCGAAAACCTGGAAGAAGCCCTGAACTATCTGCCCGCGGATACCCTCTTCGCCGCCCTGGTGCACACCTGGCGTCATCTGGGTGAAAATGTGGAGGAGTGGCTACAGCTCTTTACGCAGGAGCCGCCTAATCCACCGTTTCGACTCACCTCGGGTTTTCCCTTTGCCGGCCAGGTGCGCTTTTACCCCATGCCGGTGGATTTGAGCCGTTTGTTCTCTTCCCAAACCCTGCGAGACACCCGTTACGGCAAACGCCTTAAGCGCATCCGCTATCTTTCCGAAGGCTTGGTACGCAAAGCCCAAGCCGGTGAAAGCCTGGATGCCTATCTCTTCCCTGCTGGCGATGATGAAGAACCCAACCAGGGCGTGGCCCTGCAAGGGGGTGCTTTGTGGCTGTTAAGGGATGAAGTTGAACGGTTGCCTGAGAACCTGCGCAACTTGAAGAACGGCGCCAAGCGTCCACTCCGCGCTCTGCGCTTCCTGCCCGTCTGGCAAGAACAGGAAGTGCCACGCGTGACGGTGAATCGCATTAACCAGGGATCCACCCTTTATCATTCGGCGCGGGTGGTCTTTGCACCCGGGTGTGGGTTATGGTTCGGCATAGAATGGCTGCGTCCGGATGAGGAACTCCGCCCCAACTTCAGTTTCAAAGCGGCGTTCGAGCAGACCCTCCACGCCCTGGAACAGCAAGGGTTGGGGGGCGAGCGCACCAGCGGCTACGGGGCTTTTGCGGTAACCCACACAGAAGACATCACCCTAGTCTCCCCTCAACCCGGGCAACGCGGGCTACTGCTCAGCCGTTATCACCCGCGCACCGAAAAAGAGATCGAGGCCAGTTTACAGAAAGGGGATTCGGCTTACTCCCTAGTCGCCGTGGGCGGTTGGCTGCACAGTGTGGGGCAAGCGGCGCAGCGGCGCAAGCGGATCTGGCTGATCGGCGAAGGCAGTCTGGTGACGTGGACGGAACAGGCCGTCCTGGGTGACCTACCTGATGTGCGCCCGGAATATGACAGCATGGCGTTCCCCCACCCGGTCTATCGTTACGGCCTCGCCCTGGCCATTGCCTGGCCGGGAACCACGCAGGCCTAGGAGGTGAACATGGCCGATTACGCGCTTTACCGGCTTAAGATATCCCTGCTCACCCCGCTGCATATCGGCAACGGGCGTGAACTGATGCACGAATACGACTATGCGCTTTATAAAGGGGCTACCTGGCGACTCAACGAGGCGGCACTGTTGGAGGCGCAGAACGTTGAAGACCCTCGTATTGCCGTTAGACTGGCCCAAACCCCGCCGGCACACTTGCTCAAAGAATCCGACTTTGACCCCCAGAGCCCTTACTTTCGCTATATCATCCGTGGGTTGCCCCGTTCGCGCGCCGAGGGGGCTGTAGTGCGGGAACAACTCAAAGACCCCTTTGACAACTTGTACCTGCCCGGCACATCCCTCAAAGGCGCTCTGCGCACCGCGTTAGCTTGGTACGCCTGGGGGGAGCGGAAACTGCGCCCCGATGTGAGTCGGTTAGGACGGGATCGCCGGTTTGCCGCCCAAGGCTATGAACGCGACCTCTTTGGCCCCGACCCCAACCATGATGCGCTCCGCGCCCTGATCATCTCCGACTCTCAGCCTCTGCCGATCCGTGATCGTCTCATCCTGGCCAATGTGCGCGTCCTCAACCGCGGCGGCAGTCTGGGCTCCCCGATTGAAGTGGAAGCCATTCGTGCCGACACCACCTTTGAGGCTACGCTCAAACTGGATCTGGTGCTGTTTTCCGAGTGGGCACGCCGTCACAAACTTAACCTCAACGGTGAGGAATGGCTGCGCAATCTGGCGCGGGTGGTGCAAACGCACAGCCAGGAACGCATCCGGCGCGAAAAAGCTTGGTTTACTGCAATTCCTAATGGCACGCGGTTGAGCCAATTCTATGAGCAACTGGAAAAGAGTCAACTGCCTGCAAACGCCTTCCTGATGCAACTGGGCTGGGGCACCGGCTGGGAGGATAAGACCTTTGGTACCCGCCTGATCAGTGATAACCAGTTCATGGAGCGGCTGATCCAGCAGTACAGCCTGGCCCGTGGAAAACGCCGACCCGGTGATCCTTTCCCCAAGAGCCGCCGCGTGATCATGGCTTACCAACGCGACCCCTCGGGCAAGATGATCGGGGAACAGCCCGCCCTACCCCTGGGTTGGCTGTTAGTCGAGATGGAGAAGGTGAAGTAACTCTGGGAGGTGATCGTGGGACATACGGTAATCACCTTTCTCGGTGTACGCCCACTTGAAACCCGGTATGAGTATCAGGGAAGCATTTATACAGGCCGGGTGTTTGCCGAAGCCATGCTAAGGTTCTTGGATTTTGACCGCATGCTGGTTCTGACCACCGAGTTCAAGGTACTGTGCGAGGTGGTGTCGTAGATTTGGAGGCATCCATGAAACTCCTGACTTTCTTGGGAACAGGTAACTACCAATCCACCACCTATGTCTGGGATGGGAAGGAATGCACCACGGAATTCGCACCGGTAGCATCGTGTCACTTTCTACAACCTCAGCAGTTGATCATCTTTGTCACTTCAGATGCCCGTGGAACTCACTTAGGCAAACTCACCAGCCAACTGCCGGAGGGGGTGTCCGTTGTCGCTCGTGATATTCCAACCGGGCAGGATGAGAAAGAACTATGGGAAATTTTCAGTGCTGTAGCCGGCACGGTCAGCCCCAAAGAAGAGGTGGCTTTCGATATCACTCACGGTTTGCGGTCATTCCCCCTCATCGGGTTGCTTGCCGCAGCCTTCCTACGGAGTGGATTCAACGTTAAAGTGCAGGCAGTCCTCTATGGGGGTTATGATGTGCGGGATAAATCAGCGAACCGCACCCCCATGTTTGATCTCACCCCAATGCTCACCCTATTGGAGTGGGCAGTGGCCGCCGATCGCTTCAACCGCACGGGGGACAGCCGTTACTTGGCCTCCATAATAAAGGAATTTCGCCCGCGCTTAGCACAGGTAGCCAAGGATTCAAACCTCCCGCTTGACGAGGTCGGAGGTTTGGGTAATTTAGCCGGTGCCTTAACCAGCATTTCGCACAGTTTGCAACTCATCCGTCCGCGAGACATCGCCGAACAAATAGCCCGCTTGCCCAATACTATTGAGAATGCGAAGCCAGCCTTAGAGTGGGCAGTGGATGTTTCGCCGTTGTCACTTCTGTTAGGACAAATCGTTGAAAATTACACCCCCCTAGGGCTCGAGGACCCTTACGAGAAGCCGCGTGAATTTTTACATCAACAACGACGGCTCATTGACTTCTACATTCAGCGCGAGCAGTGGGTGCAGGCTATTACCCTGGCACGCGAGTGGATGGTGAACTGGTTCATGTTCCACTTAGGCTTTCATGATTTTGCCTCCGAGGATCGTCGCCAGGGTGTTGAGAGCGTCATAAACACCGAAGCCAGGAATGCCCGCGAGCAACGCGACTACCAACCTGTATTTCTGAACCGTGTGCCGGAAGTTCTCTCTGCACTTGATCTGTGGGGCCGCATTATTCAGGTGCGCAATGATATTGATCATGCTGGTTTCCGCAAAAACCCGGCCGATGCCGAGAGTCTGATCGGAAATATTCGAAAACTAGTGCAGTTATTACAAAAATTGCCCATTTAAATCCACGACTCCAAGAGCCCCCGCCATGCACCTCTTCACCCTGCTCGGAGAACAGCCCATCCCTAACCTGATCCCGTTGTGGCAGGCGCCGCAAGCCTACACCCGGGTCACGTTCGTGGTCACGCCACGCACCCTGCCCCAGGTGGACGTGCTCAAAGCCGCCATCGCTCATGACCCCGCACTGCGTCAGGTGCAGGTCTCCCCACCGCTGGTGGTTGAAGCCTACGACCTGGCCCAGGCACGGGCGGCACTCATTCGGGCGCTCGAGCAGGCAGTGCCCCCACTGTACCTCAATCCCACCGGCGGCACCAAGATCATGAGCCTGGCCGCCCAGCAAGCCGCACATGCCCTCGGCGTGCCCTGGCTCTACGTCAGCACCGAGATCGGCCAGATCATCCACTACACGCCCTCAGGCGATGAGGTGAAACGTGAGAAAATTCGCGTGCGGGTAAGCGTGGAGACCTACCTGCGCGCGCATGGGCTGGAGGTGAGCCTGGGCAAACCCATCGGCGCCTGGCACAATATCAAAACTCCACCTCCCACCCCCGGCCACACCCTGGAAGAGGATGTTCATCAAGCCCTGATACAGAGCGGGCGCTTTGACGATGTCCAGCGCAACGTCTATATCCGCAAGCGCGGGAACAACGGACACTATATTGACAACGAGTTAGACATTGTCGTCACCTACAACGGCCTGCTGGCCGTGGGTTCATGCAAAACCGGTAAAATCCTTTCCGCCCATCTCTACGAGCTCAGCGCGCTCTCGCGGCGCGAGGTGGCCGGCATCTATGCCCGCAAAGCCCTCATCTACCGCGATACCGAACCACGCCCGGGCATCCTCCGCCGCGCCCGCCTGGATGACATCGCCCTCGTGCCCGCCACAAACCTATACCAAGTGGTGAACGAATTTTCCCGTTTACTGGGTCTATCTTAACGACATGGAGGTATCATTGACGTATGATCATCCTTAATTTCGCCCATCCCCTCACCGCCGAGCAACGCAGTCAAATCGAGGCCCTGACCGGGGAAACGATAGAACAGGTCATTAACCTGGCGGTGCATTTCGATAATACCGCGCCGTTCCTGCCCCAACTGGAAGCCCTCATGGCGCAAATTCCGCTCGACGCCGAAACCTGGCAAACCGCCTCGATCCTGGTCAACCCTCCCTCCCTCAATTTCATCACCGCCCTACTGCTGGCCGAACTGCACGGACGGATGGGCTACTTTCCCCCCATCATCCGCCTGCGCCCGCTCAACACCGTCCCACCGCGCTACGAGGTGGCCGAAATCCTCAACCTCAACGCCGTGCGCGAGGCCGCGCGCGCCCGGCGTTACTCACCACCCCAGGGTTAAGGAGTGGAATTAGAAGGCATCCAGCCAGCCGGCCTGAATCAGGCGCTCGTAAAGGCGCGGCAAACGCCCACTGCAACTCAAGTACAGTCTTGACCGCGCCCGCGTCATGCCCATGTAGATCAGACGGCGTTCATCGGGGTCATCTTCCCCTCTGGCAAAGGTTTTCTGCACACTGGGGATGAAGACGGCTTCCATTTCTAATCCTTTGAGGCGGTGCAGCGTATCCACCAAGCCGCCGAAGCCGCGCAGGGCTTCGCTGAACGTCTTGACATCCGCGCGGTTGCGCATCAGCACCGCAATCTGCTCATCGCGCAGGCCCTCGCGACGCAACACCTCGATCTGCTCACGCAGGAAATCCACCTCGGCCTGGAAGGTGGAAAATCGGCGCAACAGCGGGCGCGGGCCATGGCGCATCTGGCTCTCCGAAAGTTCCGGACGCACCGGTTCGCCTTGCTCCAGCAACTGCTGTTGAATCTCCGGCGCATCGGCGATGATCTGATACGCGGCCTGATAAATCTCCCACGTGTTACGGTAAGGCACCCGCAGCCAGCGCGTACGCCCCACCACATGGATGCCCTTTTCCCTCCACGAGAAATAGCGGTAAATGCTCTGCGAAGGATCATCGGTTAGGAAAAGCATCCCCTCCGGCTTGAGCAAACGGGTGATCACCCGAATCCACACCGGCGCCCAATCCTGGGCTTCATCCACCAGGATGGCATCAAAGCGCGGCGCATCGGGCAGTTGCCCATGTTCCAATTGTTCCAGCACCTGGAGCGCTAATTCTTCATAATCCAGCCATCCCCTCTCACGTAGAAAGCGGCGGTAATCCTCATAGAGGGCAAACAGGCGGCGGCGCTGGTCTTGGTTCAAGCGCTGCGCGGCGCCTATGCCGTGCCGTTCGATCTTCAAGTAATCCTCCAGCCGCGTGATCCCCATATCGCGCAGCCAGTTAATCTCGGTCTTGATCAACGCCGGTGTCAGATCCGTGACCACCCCTCCCTCCGCCGACTGCGCTTTGAGCCACTCATCCAGAAAATAACTCTGCAGGGTGTCTTCAGCGGGGTAGCCGCAGAGGCGAAAACACAGACTGTGAAAAGTGTGGACGTCAATGTTAAGTCCGCGCAGTTCGGCCTGCAGTCGCTCTTGCAGGGGCTTATTGTAAGTCAGCACCGCCATCGTCCATTCCGGATGGGCGGCGCGCAGGTAACGCGCCCGTTGGATCAGCACCAGCGTCTTGCCGCTACCGGAAAAGCCGCGCACCAGGCGAATGGCAAAACTCTGGCTGAGGCGGCGGCCTTCAGGCGGGAGGTCATCTGCCGTGGCTTGCGGCGCAAAGAGCATCCCCTGCACCGCCGTTTCAGCCGGCTCAGGCGGGGCTTCGGGCTCGCGCGGCGCCTCGGTGACAATGCGCTCTTGCTCGTGATCCAACAGCACGATCGTATGGTCAGGGGTCTCAAATTCCACCACCGGGTTGATCACCCGCCGCACGCGGTCAATCTCTTCGCGGGTGAGAGGACGCAAACGTTCAACCGGGAAGAGGTGACGCAAGCGGCTTAAAAGTAAATCGGGATTCTTCAGGTCATCGCGTCCCCATACGAACTCTTCCCCCCATGCCCGGCGCAGTTGCGAAATAACCGCCGGGGGCTGATGGATCAGGACGGCGGCATAGGCAAAAGGAATGGACGAAACTTCGCGCTCCTGGTGATCGGCGCGAATCATTTGATCCAGGATAAGGGCATACTCCCGCGTCGTGGTCACCGGGTTCGGCACTTGGCGCTCTGTGCCATCGCGCCCACGGATCACCGCCTCATGGGGGGTGGCGCTGACGATGTTCACCCAATCCTTGACCTCTAACACCACATAGCCGTAGTTCGTCAACACCACAAAATCGGGGTAGCGAATATCGCGCTTCTTGCGCAGAGGTGGCTCGACATAGACCACAAATTCCTTGGGCAAGTGACTGCGCAGGTATTTGAGTGTTTCCTGTTCACCATAGGTTGCATCGTGACGCAGATAGCCGATGACTTCAGCCATGCCGACCCCCGTCGGACGGTAAGAAGATCGAGATGTTTCAATTATAATGCAACCCTCAGATAGCCCCAAAACAGGTATAATCAGAGCAAGGAAAAGACCCTCCCCATCCACCTGAGGGCTTTCCTCGCGGCGATGAGGCTCGCCGCGCACCCTCAACCGCCCATTGGGCTGATAGCCTCTGCCGGCGAACCGGACAGAGGCTTTTGTGTTATAAGAGGTGTACGTATGAGTCGGATCAATTCTGCCCAGCGCAATTTCATTCACGCCAGCCTGCAATCGTTTGAAGAAACCCTGGCTCAGGCTGAGCATTGGCTGGCACAACGCACCGAGACGGGCGCGCTTTATCGGTATCACCTGCACCTGACGCCCGAGCGCGAGGCCGAAGTGCGCCAGATGCTCCGCACCGCTCGCGCTGAAATCGCTGCCCTGAGCGCACGCCTGGGGCTGAACCCACGCGAAGAGAGCGTCAATCGCTTGTTAGCCGGACGCTTCAGCCAGTGTTGGGCTGAATTAGTAGATACCCATCCCCAACGGCTTAAAGGCTACGGCGAGGTTGATCCACATCTGGTTGAAACCTATGGCGCAGCCTTTGAGCACCTGGCGAATCTGTCCCTGCGGCTGAGCCGCCTTTTCGGCGAAGAGAACCCGGCGCCGGCCATCTCCGGTGATGATGGGCGCACAGCAGTGGATTCAGAGGGAGGCGCCCATGCTTGAGGGAATGACCTTAACCGCAGATGGCAAGGTGCAACTGGTGATCGAGATAGATACCGAGACGGCGGCTAAAATTGAGGCCACGCTGCGGGCTGAAGGTTGGCAGCCCGCCGAGGGGTATCGCCTACTGCTCGGCGCCGGTCTGGGCTATGCCCAGGGGCAAGACCTACTGCACCAGATAGAAGCCGGGCAACTCAGCGAGCCGGAGGCAGTGCGTCAACTGCTGGAACGCCTGACCCTCGTTGAGGGTAAACTGGCTAACACACGCTTTCGCCTGTTTGAGGTGGAGACCGAAAATAAGCACTGGCATCTCACCAGCGGCGCCATCCGCACCCAAAACGCCATCCTGAGCGAGTATGCGGAGAAACTGAAGGCCGAGAACGAAGCGTTGCGCCGCGAGGTTGAGGCGCTGCGGGCACAGGTGGAAAACAACGGAAAGTGAGGTTGCAATGGCTTTTGCCCTGACCCTGGTCCATTTGGAAGAAGCACTCCAAAAACCCGGTTGTCCCATCTGCCGCCTGGGAGATGAGGCCGCGCGCCGCAGCGTGGACGGTTTCCTGTGGGAAAACGTCAATGACCCCGAATCGCGCCGCCCACTGCAAGAGGCTTACGGCTTCTGCCCTGAACACACCCGCCTGTTGGTCGCCACCGAGATGGAGAGTAGTGGCGTACTGCTCGGCGTTAACTTGATCTATGAGTCGCTGGCACGCCAGGCCCTGCGCGATTTGCAAAAAGGGGGCTCCCTGCAATCACCCCACAAAGGCATCGGGGGCTGGCTGGCTCGCCGCTGGCGGCGTTCGGGGTCTTCTACTCCCCAAACCGCGCGCCCGGTCTGCCCGCTGTGCCGCGCGGTGGAAGACGTGCAAGCCAACGCCTTAGTGACCCTTATGGAAGATCTTACCATGCACGCCGAGCATGCGCAGGCGCTCTACCGTCAAGCGGATGGGCTGTGTTTGATGCATTTGCGCCAAGCGCTGGCACAGCACGCCGAACGCTTCCCGGCGGCTACCCGCTTCCTGCGCGAGGAAACGGTGCGTCGCCTGGATACCCTCGCCGCCCACATGCGCGAATACATCCGCAAGCAGAACTGGGCTTACCGCGATGAAGCCATGACCGAAGAAGAACGCGTGGCCTGGTTACGCGTTTTAGTCTTCTTCACCGGCTATTCCCCTGAGCGGCTGGTGCGGCGGTTGGAGCCCTTCTGAACCTTCCACCTGCGCCAGCAAATCTTGCGCCAGGCGGGCGATCAGGTCGGTGGGGTGGTGTGCGGCCCGGCGGAGCAGAACCACCCGGCGCGGATCGGGGATGCGCGCGGTGGCTTCCAACACCGCCCGCAGCAGGTAGTAGTCGTACTGGTCCCCTTGTAACTCATCCAGCAGCACCTCAAAGGCGGGCAAGGCTTCACGGGCACCCAACTCCCCCAGCACCTGCGCCGCGATCACCCGCCGCTCGGGGATGGGGTGATGGAGCGCGTAAATCAATTTCTGGGTATACGGCAGGGCCTCAAACGCGCTTAGGTCGTAGCCACAGTAAGGACAAACGGCCACTTCGCCGTCCAACGTATGCCAGCAGTGGGGGCAGTAGTAGGTTAACATGGGTGGTTAGGTGGATTCTCCTTCGCTTAAGCGGTAGCCATAGCCGCGCACGGTGAGGATGTAGCGAGGGCTTTCTGGGTTAGGTTCAATTTTCTTGCGCAGCAACCAGATATAACGTCGGATCAATGCCGTATCCTCGGTCCGGTTAGTTCCCCAAACGATCCGTAATAGGTCTTCCTCGGCGATGACACGCCCTTGTGCCCGTGCCAACACCTCTAAAAGGCGAAATTCGGTTGGCGTGAGAGGAATAACCTGCCGCTGACGGCGCACCTCGCGACGATCAAAATCAATCTCCAAATCACCCAGGTGCAGGGTATGCGACTCGTCTTCCTGAGTGCGCCGGGCACGGTTGAGCACGGCTTGGATACGCGCTTTGAGTTCGGCGAAACTAAACGGCTTGGTGATGTAGTCGTCTACGCCCAAACGGAAACCACGCAGTTTATCGGCTTCGGTATTTTTGGCCGTGAGCAAAATGATGGGCACATCCGACATTTCGCGCAAACGCGTCGTCACCTGCCACCCATCCATGCCAGGCATCATCACATCCAGCAGCACCAAATGAGGATGCTCGCGATAAGCCAAACGTAACGCCTCTGCGCCACCGGTCGCGGTGAGGACAATGTAGCCCTCATCCTGCAAGTAATCGCGTAAGAAGCGCAACAACGTCGAATCGTCATCCACGACCAGCAATTTAGGCTTCATGGTCACCCTCCACCGCAAGCATCCCGGATTGGCCACCGAGAGGTTCAATGTCGGTCAAGGGAAGCGTGCAACTGAAACATGCACCACCTTGGGGACGATTCTCCGCCCATGCCTGTCCCCCCATAGCTTCGGCCAGGCGGCGTACAATATAAAGCCCCAGGCCATGTCCATAGGTTTCCTGAGCATCGCTGGCAGCCGCGCGATAAAAAGGCTGAAAGAGCAACGGAAGCGCCTCTTCGGACAAGCCGGGACCTTCATCCAGCACTTGTAACAGCAGATGGTTGGCCTGCACCTGGGCGATGACGCGCACTTCACCCTGAGGTGCATATTTCAAAGCGTTATCAATCAAGTGAAAGAGGATACTGCTCAGGGCTTGTTCATCGGCCAGCACCGGTGGGAGTGCCGGGGGAATTTCCCAAACCAGGCGCGCAATTTGGGGATGATGTGCCAGTTGCCGTTGCAGACGTTGTACCACACTCTCTAAGTCTAACGGCGCCGGATAAAGCGGCAGACGTCCGGCCTCAAGGGCAGAGAGATCCAAAATGGTTTCAACAAAGCGACTTAAGCGCTCGATCTCGGCTTGCACCAAGACTAAATGTTCCCGGGTGGTGGACGGAAGGCGCACTGCCTTGCTGAGCACTAATTCCAGCCCACCTTTGATATTGGTCAAAGGTGCTCGTAATTCATGGGAAACCAGCGAGACAAAATCCGATTTGAGACGATCCAACTCGCGCAAGGCTCGATTTTGGGCTTCTAAGCGCGCATAAGCAGCACTGAGATCCGCCGTCTTTTCTGCTACCAATCGCTCCAAATCGGCATTGAGGCGCTCCAATTGGGCACGGTCGGACTCGATTTGTTCCAACGCCGCTTGAAGGGCTGCTTGTTGGGCTTTTTGTTGGCTTAGGTCGTGCGCCGTACCGGCCAGCGCCAAACGCTCACGTTCAATCGGAAGAATGCGACGCAAGGAAAGGAATACCGGAATGCGCCGACCACCACGAGTCAGCAGTTCCGTCTCCCCCGACCAGGCAATTTCACCCTCACTTTCGCCTTCAGAGATGAGACGAACCCAATCCGCCAAACGATCAGAAGGTGCAAACCATTCGAGCAAGGGCGTCCCCAGTACCTGCTGATCTTGATCCACCCCGACTGCTTGGCAGAAGGCAGGATTGACCAAACGCAATATTCCCCGGCGATCACAGATAAAAGCCGGTTCGGCAATACTATAGACCAACCCGGCATACTGGCGAAATTCCGTCTCACCGATGATCAAACCTTGTCGGGCAATCAATCCTAGGGTAAGCCAAAGCGTCACCCATAAACCGAGCAGATCCACCTGCCCCTGAAGTTGATACCGAATTAGCACCGTCCACCCCAGGAGTAAGGTAAGGAGCAAAGGAAGCAGGTTCTGAAGGCGGAGACCCGCATAGCGCCAACCGCGTTGCCAGCGCGTTAGGCCCGATTCCCTGGTTGCAGTAGGAATGGCCATCAATGCCCCTGCACCTAAGACCATCATACCCAGGCTGATTCCGGTATCAAGCGGGGTGCCCACAAAGAAGACATCCCGCTGCCAAAGTCCCCAATAGGCTTGATCGCTGAGGGCGAGAATCAACCAACCCAATCCCCACAACCCCAACGCAGAGGGAAAGGATCTAACATCCGCCAGAAGAAAGCGATTGAGCGCCACCAACACCGGTAACCAAGCCATCTGCAGTCCTAACCACACCGGCGACCCCTCACGCGTCATGGGGCCGTTTATGGCCGGGTGAAACACCAGCAACCAGAGCAGGGTGAGCGAAGCCGTTGACGTAAGAATGACATCCATCATCAAGCGCATGCGTGAGGTGGGGGTGCGAAGAGGATGCCCATATAGTCCTAAACCCCATGCGGTTAACAGCGCCGCTACCCCATAGATCAGGCCGAGTGCGGCAAGAAGAGAGACCGGCTCACCGGAGAGGGATGTCATGAGCCAGCGCATCCCATCCCCCCAGGCACGCACCGTGAATCCCAGTGCCAACCAGCGCCAGGCGCCACCTCCCTTCCCGGCAGCCTGCCAGGTCAGCCAAAGCACCATCACGAGGGGTATCATGACGGTCAAATGCCCCAGCCACAGCCGTTCCCAAGCACTATCTCGTCCCCACAACACCCAGGCAAAATGCAGCCCCACCCCCAGGCTAACACCACCAAGCCACTCGCGGAGTCTCAGCCAGGGTTGGAGAGAAACAAACCTTGTATCATGAACTGCATGAGATTGCATTTGCCCTAATTGTAGAACAAGGCGGAACAGGTTGCAAATAGTTCCTTCTATTGGACGTCGTCCGCGGCCTGAAAGCGTTGCCGAGCCTCAGCCTTTGAGGTAAAGTTAAGTGACTTCATCAACAGGAAATGCCGATGACCACTATTCTCTTCGCGTGCGGCACCGAATACCATGTGTTGATGGCCTTTATCCTGGCCACAACCACCTATGCCGAAAGCCCCAAAATCCTTCTTCTTTATGCCACCAACCGCACCTTGCCCTACTTGGAACGCGCTCGCGCCAGCGGCATTTGGGATGAAGTAATCCTGATCGAACCCGATGCCCCCGCCACTGCTTATGAAGCCTTATGGGCTGATTTACTAACACGGGCTTCGGTGCTCCATATGTTCACCTGGGGGTTTCCTCACTTTAACACCCTAATGGCGCAAGGGCATGCCGGCGGCCTTTCCGTCATCCTGACCGACGAAGGACTGCTCACGTACAGCCCACGGCGCCACTTTGCCGATTGGATCGCCCAAAAGCACGATGGAGCTACCTTGGCTCGGGATTTCACCTTCGAGGCAATTCAAGAAATCTGGCTGCTCGCGCCGGCGCTGTTCGCCGAAACACCTTGGTGTCCCCTGCGGGCGATTGACGTGAGCACGTTCGTAAGCCGTTGTCGCGAGAATTCAAGCCTGCGCGCGTGTTTTGAGCGCTTGTTTGACCTGGAAAACGTTGACCCCGTGTCAGCCGAAGCAGTCTATTTTCGGCAATATTTTCCTCTGCTCGAGGTGCTGCCGCCGGAACTAGATGCCTGGCTCGATGATGCCCTAACCACCGTTTTCAGTGCGGTGCGCTTAGCCATCAAAAACCATCCGGCGTGGGTCAATCCCTTGGTCAAGCAGGTTGGGAACAACTTCCCCGCCGCCGACCGCCCCTGGGAAGCGCTGGTATTACGGGCCCAGATGCAGTCTCCGGAACCCACATCGTTGCCCCGTGTTTATCTCAGCCTGACCTCTTCGGCCATGCTGAAGACGGCCTTGCTGGGCGTGACCGGCACCTATCTCTTCCTACACCGCCTGCTGGCCCGCTACAGCGGCTGGCAAGATACCAGTATAGACGATTTGATCGAGCGATTGTCGGCAAATTTTCCCCACGCCCGCTTCATCGTCCCTGCGAATTGGGAAGATTTGAGCACAGTACTTGCCGAATTGGGCGGGCATGAAGGCTGGCGTTTTAATCTGAACGCCTTACCCACAGTAGCGGATGAAATCGCTATACTACGAGACGTTAGCCTCACCTATTGGCGGCAAAGCCGCGAACAGGCACGGCGATTACAAAGCCTGGAACATGAGGTGCACACCCTACGCACCCAACTGGATCAAAAGGATGCTCTTCTGCGCGAAGTCGTTCGTCTGATGACCCTGACCGCCGACATCCTCAAGCAAGAGTTGGGTGATGGGTAAATCACCACCCACTGGCGCTGAACACGGTCTCGAGCAGAGCGCGGCGCTCTTCGGGGGTCATCGGGCGTGAACGGGCAAAATCCTCAAAACGCAGCGTAAGCAGTTCGGTGCTGAGATGTCGGCCCGCATAGAAAATATGGCGATCAATGAAAGCCTGATCGAACGGCGCGCCCAGGCTCCACTGGTCAAAGAGCAGGTTACCCAGGCCGTAGTGGAGAAAGGCACCGGCATGGAAAGCCATCGCCTGAGGGAGATGCCCCTGACTGCCGGAGACGATTACTGCGCCGGCTTGGGCCACGCGCTCAAAATCGCGCACCGCCAGGGGGTTAGCGGCAAAGGTCTCGTATTCAATGTGTGAGAACGTGACAATGGGCAAATAACCCCGGGCGCGCAGGTCGGCAATGGCCGCCGTCAGGCGGTCAAAATCACATAAGGCGGCGCCGGGCTGGGTGGCCGAAGCCTGGGCATAACCCGGCCCTTTGGCATTACAGCCGATGAAGGCAATGCGGTTGCCGTTGTGCTCGAACAGCGCCGGCCGGTATCCCTCATCCAGAGTTGCCCCGCCCCCGTAGGTTTGCCACCCTCGTTGATGATACTGATCCAGGGTGTAGAGCACATCTTCGGGTCGCGCATCAATGAAGTGATCACCGGTCATCTCGACCACATCGGTGCCCAGCGCTTCCAGCACGGCCAGGTAGCGGCTATCACTGCACGGGAACACGATCACCCCTTGCGCGTTGAGACCATCGTTGGCGTGAGGGCAGTTCTCACGGAAGGCCACTTCGTTATTGATGTGGGTAATGTCGGCATCACGCAGCCAAGGTGCAATGTCCTGAACGGCGTAGTCCATGCCGCGCACGTCGAGCGTCCACGCCGTTGCGCGCACGATGGCGGTTACCCCGGTCATGGCCACTACGGTCAATTTGGCAGGGTCACGGTTGCCGGTCGGGAGAAAAGCGGCCAACCCCGCCGCCTGCGCCGCCGACTGAAACGTCGTTCGTGCCGCTGCCTCGCCCTGCAGGACATACGGCAGTGCCAGCGGGTAGCGCGTCGGGTCAAAATCCTTATGCAGGGGCGATTGGCCTGCCACAGCCAGCACTTTGAGACGCGGCTCCAAACGCTCAAAAGGCACGATGCCCCGCGCTTCCGGGTGCGCCCACAGGACTTCAACCAGGTCGTCTGCGGCTACTGTCTGCACAGCGCCAGGCGCCGGTGCTCCCCAAGCCGCGCCTAAAGCCGTCAGGGTCGCTTCATCCATCCATAAAGATGTTGGCAGAGCACCCTGCCAGACCTGGCGCAGCCATTCCGCGCTCACCTCGTCATCCAGGGTGGGAAAACGCCCGACCAGCGCATAGACCCAGTAACCCTGGGCATCCTGGGGAGTGGTTAAAGTCAGGCGCAGGGTCGCCGCTTCGGCATTGGAAGCGAGGTTCCAGCCCGGCGGTAACACCACCTGAGAGCGCAACTCCGGTGGCAAGGCCGGATCGAGCCAGAGGGTCGGGGTTGTTTTCGAGGTCGCGGTGGGAGCGGGAGAGGTCGTCGGTCGTGGTTGAAATGGGGCCACGGTGGGGGTAGGGTCTTGAGACACTCCGGCCAAGCCGACCCCTAAGGGATTCTGGCACGCCGCCAGCCAGGCCAGGCTGATGAGCCATAACGCAAGGATGCGATACAGCGTAGGCTGTGAAGGATAAGGTTTTTGTCCGACTCGCATCGTTCCTCGCCGTAGTGACCGCACCGATTATACTCCCATTGGCTGAGGGCGGGGTATTTTCTTCTCATCCGCTCCCCGTGCGAGAATAAAAGGATAAAATAGACCTAAATCCTTTTTATGAGGCCGCTATGTTTCATGCCATTCCTTTTGAAATACAGGCCCGCATGCGGGAACTGGAAGCCCGCGATGCCCAGGAACGTGCCTTAGGCTTACCCACCGCTCAGCGCCTGCGGCAGGTAGCCCTGGATACCGGGCGCTTTCTGGCGCTGATGGCCGCGGCGGCACCGCCGGGCCGCTATGTCGAAATCGGCACCAGCGGCGGCTATTCGACCCTGTGGATTGCCCTGGGCGCCCGTTCCCAGGGGCGAAACGTGCTCACGTATGAGATTGATCCTCAAAAAGTTCGCCTGGCGCGCGAGACCTTTCGCCGCGCTCAGGTTGAAGATGTGATCACGCTGATCGAAGGGGATGCCTTGGCGCATTTGCCGGCGTTGGAGCAGATTGCCTTCTGTTTTCTGGATGCCGAGAAAGACCTCTACGTGCCGTGCTATGACCTGGTGGTGCCGCGCTTACGCCCAGGCGGTTGGCTGATCGCCGATAACGTGATCAGCCACCGCGAAATATTACAGCCCTTTGTGGAGCGTGCCCTGGCCGACCCACGGGTGGATGCCCTGGTGCTCCCGCTGGATCGTGGGTTACTGCTGTGCCGCAGGGGGTGACCAAGAGTTTTTATGGAGGGGGATACGGCCCTAAAGTAGGAGTGGGAGGTGTCGGGGGTAGGGGCGTCGCCGGGGGTGGATAGGCCGGAGCGGTTGCGCTAGGCGGACGCGGCGTGGGGCTCGGCGGCAGAGGTGTAAACGTAGGACGTGGCGTCTCTGTGGGCAGTGGCGTTTGGGTCGGTTTGGGGGTACGTGTCGGGCGTTGGTCTGCGGTCGGGCTAAGCTCGGCCGTGGGGCTGAGGGTGGGCGTTGGGGTTAGGGCAGGTACGGTTGGCGTCATGGTTATCCCCGGCAATGATGTCGGTGTTGCCGGGGATGCCGTCGGCGTGGCTGGCAAACCCAGCGGACGGTTGGCCGTAGCGGTTGGGATCGGGGTATCCAGTTGGCGCAGGACGGCCTCGGCCTGTGCCTGAGGCTGGCGGTCTTGAAGCGCCTGACGGATCAGGCTGAGCGAGACCCCCGGGACGGCCGCCAGGCGCGGCTCGGCGCGGTAATCCGCCAGTCGCTCCGGGTAGAGGGCCAGAGGAATCAGACGCACCCGCGGTTCAAACAGCCAGGGCGGGAAGAACCACAACGCGGCCAGGCCCAGCGCCATCGGCACCGCGAGCAGGGCGAACCAGAATCTTTCCCACGTCCAGAGCGGCCGGCGCAGTCTTTGCATTAGCCCTCCACATCCTTCACGCCTGATTGGAGTATAGACGGTTTTACGTCCCGCCGAGTTTACACTTGGCTTTCAGTTTGTCCGCTTCAAAAACCACCCACCTGAGGGAAAGGAAAATGAAGTTCTCGGCTATAATCTATATGTTACACAACCTTTCTGGGAGGGAAACGTATGCCCACGCCGAAGGCATTCCTGATTGATTTAGATGGCGTCCTCATTAGCGGTCAATCCCTCATCCCCGGCGCAGATGAATTTATCGCCCGCCTGCGCCGCAAGGGAATCCCTTTTCTCGTCTTGACCAATAACTCGATGTACACCCCCGCCGACCTGGCGCACCGCCTCCAGCATTTGGGAGCAGATGTGGCCAAAGAGCAAATTTTCACCTCTGCCATGGCTACCGCCCGCTTTGTGGCTTCCCAAAAGCCGCAGGGTAAGGCCTTTGTTATCGGCGAGAGTGGGTTGCAGGTCGCCCTGCACGAGGTGGGGTACATCCAGACCGATATTGATCCCGATTACGTCATCCTAGGTGAAACGCATTCGTATCATTTGGAACATATCACCAAGGCCGTCCGCCTGGTGCTGGCCGGAGCGCGCTTCATTGCCACCAACCCCGACCCCACCGGCCCGGGCGAAGGTGGTATCGTGCCGGCCTGCGGCGCCATGGCCGCGCTCATCGAACGGGCGACCGGGCGCGCGCCTTTCTTTATCGGCAAGCCCAACCCCTTCATGATGCGTTCGGCGTTGAACTACCTCGGGGTGCACTCCGAGGATACGGTCATGGTGGGTGACCGCATGGATACCGACATCCTGGCCGGCACCCAAACCGGGTTGCAGACCATCCTGGTGCTGAGCGGCGTCACCCAGCGCGAGGATATTGAGAAATTCCCCTACCGGCCGCACCGCGTCTTCAACTCGGTGGCGGAGATCCCGTTGGATTAGCATCCTGACGTTCCAGTGCACCGGGCAGGGGAGCAGGGGCACCGTTGCGCCACACCCCCACGCATCCCTTGCCCTGTGCCTTGGCCCAGTAGAGCGCGCGGTCGGCGCGTTCAATGAGATCATCCAACACCAGGCAACTGCCATCCAACTCGGCCACCCCCACGCTGATCGAGATAGGGAAGGTCTTGCCGTCGCCCTGGAGCACCTCGCGGCTCAGACTGTGGCGGATGCGTTCGGCCACGCGGGCAGCTTTTTCTAACGTAGTCTCGGGCAAGAGAACGATGAACTCATCCCCGCCGTAGCGCGCCGCTATATCGGGTTGGCGCAACTGATGACGGATGGCATGCCCTACCGTTTGCAGTAAGCGATCCCCCAGTAGATGGCCGCCCTGATCGTTTACGATTTTGAGGTTATCTACGTCCAAAATAAAGAGTGAGAGCGCCGAGCCATAACGGCGGGCACGGGCAAACTCGCGCCGTGCCAGGTCGAAGAAGTGACGACGGTTGGCCAAGCCGGTCAGGGCATCGGTAATGGCTGCCTGCTGTACTTGTTCAAAGAGACGAGCATTCTCTAACGCAATCGCCGCCTGGTTGGCAAAGGCTTGAGCCAGGCGGGCATGTTCCTCGGTGTAGGCGCCGGGGGTGCGGCTGTCAATGGTCAGATAGCCGATGGGCTGGCCGCGCGCCATCAACGGCAGCCCGATCCAGCCATGAATGTGTTCGGCGCCGCCCCAGCGTTGAAAGCGCGGGTCTTGTTGGGCGTCATGGAGCACCACCGGCTGTCCGGTGCGGAAGGCCTCTTCCACCAACGGGTTGCCCGAAGGGAAGCGATGCCCGATGAGTTTTTCCGGGTGTTCAAAGCCGGCGCCGCGCACCAGGCGCACGTAGCCCTTTTCCAGTAGGAAGACCGAGCAACTATCGTACGGCACTACGCGGCGCAGGTTGGCAATAATCAGATCCAGCACCTGTTCCAGGTTCAACGCAGAGGACACCGCCGCCGCAGCCTCACGCAGGGTCTCGGCTTCCACCGCGCGGCGCTGGGCTTCGGCAAACAAGCGTGCGTTTTCCAGCGCAATCCCGGCATGGCTGGCGAAGATCATCAGCATCTCGGCATGTTCCGGACGGTAGAAGTCCGGCTGGGTGCTTTCAAGAGAAAAGAAGCCGATGGTCTCGCCGTGGGCTACAATCGGCGCCCCCACCCAGGAACGGATGTAACCTGTTTCCTCCAGGACGATCCAGTTGGGATCATGGGTCACGTCCGGGATGATCAGGGGCTGCTTGTTAACGCTCATCCAGACAAAGTTTTGCCCCCATTCGAGGTTGAACACGAAGTTGCGCACCGCCTCGACCACATGCGGGCCAAACTGCTCATAGCCGCGCATTTTGGCAACATATGCTTTGCCATCCTCGCGGAAGAGGATCACGCTGCCCGAATCATACGGCACCACCCGCGCCACTTGCTCCAGCAGTTGCTCCAGCACCACATTGAAATCCAGGCTGGCGGTGACGGTCAGTGCGGCTTGGCGCAGGGCTTGTGCTAACTCGCGCTGCCGCCGCTCTTCCTGGGCCACATAATGCAATTCTTCCTGGGCCGCCTTGAAGGACGTGATGTCACGCACCAGGCCCATGATCTCAAGATGCTCTTCATGATTATGCGGAAAGCGCAGGGCAAGCAAGGTGGCTTGGGCAAAGAAACGTTCGCCACCGGCCGTCTGGCCCACATAGTCCAGGGTAAGCATACCCTCTTCCTGAAGGACAGCCCGCAGAGTCGCGGCCAAGCGCGGCGCATCCTCAGGCGTGGCAAATTCGCACCAGGGACGCCCCAGCAAGGCAGTTTCATGCGCCACCTTGAACAGACGCACGGCTTGGGGGTTGACCAGA